>Ga0126313_10000055_pt1 | contig 45880 bp, 44 predicted proteins | sample Plot105A_FD_89954 | JGI IMG/M metagenome (GOLD analysis project Ga0126313, IMG submission 89954) | Serpentine soil microbial communities from UC McLaughlin Reserve, CA, USA - Plot105A | ecosystem: Environmental > Terrestrial > Soil > Grasslands | place: USA: UC McLaughlin Reserve, Lake County...
GCTCCCCGCGCTCGGCGTGGGGGAGAACGGCGCGTTCGAGAGCCAGGACGGCCACGACAGCGTGCAGGCGGCGCGCGCCGTCCGACGGCGGCTGATCCTCGACGCCTTCCGGAAGCTGCGGCCCGAGGTGGTGCTGATCGAGCTGTTCCCGTTCGGACGGGCGAAGTTCGCGCCGGAGCTGCTCCCGCTGCTGGAGGAGGCGCGTGGCGGCGGGGCGCTCGTCGCCTGCAGCCTGCGGGACATCCTCGTGACCGGGCGCGAGAACCAGGAGGCGCACGACGAGCGGGCGTGTGCGCTCGCCAACCGCTACTTCGACGCCGTCCTCGTGCACTCCGACCCTCGCCTGGTGCGGCTCGAGGATTCCTTCCGGCTGCGCCGCCGGCTGCGGGTCCCGCTCCACTACACGGGCTTCGTCCGGCCCAACGGCGTCCACCGGGCGCTCCGGCGAGAACGCCGGATCGTGGTCTCGGTGGGGGGAGGACGCGTCGGCGAGCCGCTCCTCCACACCGCTGCGGAGGCCTACCGCTTCCTCGGCGGGGACCCCGGCGTGCGGATGAGGATGGTTGCCGGCCCCTTCCTCCCCGAGGCCGGATGGCGCAGGCTGACGGCCCTCGCGGCCGGGCAGGAAGGTCTCGAGCTGCTGCGCTCGGTGCCCGACCTCGGCGCCGAGCTCGCCTCGGCCGCGGCCTCGATCAGCCAGTGCGGCTACAACACCGCCATCGAGCTCCTGGGAGCGCGGGTGCCCGCGCTCGTGGTCCCGTACGCCACGCCCGAGGAGGACGAGCAGACCGAGCGGGCTCGCCGGCTGGCCGCCATCGGCGTGGTGCGCTCGCTCGACCCCGAGCGGCTCGATCCTGCAGCGCTGGCGGCCGGGGCGCGCTCGCTGCTCGACTTCCAGCCGCGGCTTCCCCGGCTCGACCTCGACGGGGCCCGCGGCAGCGCGCGGGTTATGTCGGCGCTTGTGGGTGGGCGCGCCGGCGGGCTCGCGGCCGGCCCCGGCGGAGCCCGGCTCCCGGAGGCGTGCGCGGAATGAGGGGTTCCCTCCGCGGAGTGCGGGCTTTCGTGACGCGGCAGTGGCGCGCGCTGGCCGGCGCGGGCGGCGCCTCCGTCGTGGTCGCCGCCGCGGACCTGGCGAAGCCGTGGCCGCTGGCGCTTGTGATCGACAAGCTGGTGCGCGGCCGGGAGGGACCGTTTCCACTCGACGGCGACCTGAAGCTGTTGCTGGCGATCGGAGCGCTGGTCGTGGCGATCGCGGTGGCCGATGCAGTCGCCCAGTACTGCGCCGACCTCTGGCTCCAGAGCGCGGGCGAGCGAATCACCCATGAGCTCCGGGTGGCCGTCTACGCCCACCTCCAGCGGTTGTCGCTCGGCTTTCACAGACGGGCCCAGAAGGGCGATCTCGTCACCCGCCTCACGGGCGACGTCAACGCGGTGGGCACCCTCTTCTCGGACTCTCTCGGCACGATCGTGCAGGAGGCACTCCTCGTGCTCGGCATGATCGTCGTGGTCTTCGCCCTCGACCCGCTGCTCGGCGCGGTGTCCGTGGCGATGATGCCGGCGCTCGCCGCGGTGAGCTGGGTGTACCGGCGGCGGGTCAAGGCACAGGCCCGCCTGCAGCGCGCCCAAGAGGGCCACATCGCATCGCTGGCGAGCGAGGCGCTCTCGGCGATGCCGGTGGTCAAGGCCTTCGGCTCCGAGGCGTACGAGCACGAGCGCGTGAGCAGCCGCAGCGCCGAGCGGATGGCGGCCGGCGTCGAGGTGGCCCGCCTCCAGGCGCGCTTCGACGGCCTGGTTGGGGTGCTGAGCGCGATCGGCACGGCGCTCGTGATCGTCGTGGGGGTATTTCAGGTGGCGGCCGGATCGCTGAGCGCCGGCGGGCTGATCGTCTTCGCCAGCTACGCGCGCAAGGCGCACAGCCCGCTGCGCAGCATTGCCCGCGAAGCCACGAAGGTGGCCAAGGCGATCGCCCGTGCGGAGCGAATCGGGGAGACCCTGGCGGCCGACGAGGTGCTCGAGGAGCGGCCACACGCCCGCCACCGTGGGCGTTCCCGCGGCGAGGTTCGCCTCGAGAAGGCGTCCTTCGCCTATGAGCGGGAGCGCCCGGTGCTGCACGACGTCTCGCTGACGATCAGCCCGGGCGAGCGGGTGGCGGTGATCGGTCCCTCGGGGTCCGGCAAGTCGACGCTGGCCGCGCTGATTGCCCGCTTCTACGACCCCACCTCCGGTCGGGTGCTGATCGACGGGCGCGACCTGCTCGACTGCTCACTGCCCTGGCTGCGCGAACAGATCGGCGTCCTGCTCCAGGACACGGTCCTCTTCACGGGGACAGTCGAAGAGAACATCGCCTACGCGTCGAGCGCGGGCCGCGAGCGGGCGGTCGCGGCCGCCCGAGCGGCCGCGGCGGACGACTTCATCGGCGCGCTGCCCTCTGGATACGCCACGGAGCTGGGCCCGCAGGGTGGGGGCCTTTCGGGCGGGCAGCGCCAGCGCCTAGGGATCGCCCGGACGCTGCTGCGCGACCCGCCCATCCTCGTGCTCGACGAGCCCACGACCGGGCTCGACAGGGAGAGCGAGGCGCGCGTGATGGAGGGCCTGTGGGCGCTGATGCGGGAGCGCACCACGATCCTGATCACGCACTCGCTGGAGCTTGCCCGCAGCGCCGACCGGGTCGTGATCGTGCGCGACGGGCGCATAGTCGACGAGGGCCCGCCCGAGCGCCTCGCTCGCGAGGAGGCGATGTTCCGGCGGCTCGCCCAGGGCAGGGAGGCGGGGCGCCGGCCCCGGCGGGCGCTTCCGGTTCGCGACCCGGCGCTCCGCCAGGTGGATCGGCTGCTCGACCCCGCGGAGGTGGCGCCCGCGGTCCGGCGCTCACTCGGCCGCGAGCCGGAGCTGGACGGCCTCGAGATCGAGCGCGTGGTCTACACCCCGGGCGACAAGCTCGCGGCGCACTACCGGTGCACCGTGAAGGGTGAGCGCCACGACGTGGTAGCCACGTGCGTCGCGAACGCCGACCTCGGCTCGCTGGCGCGCAAGCCCCGGTACGTGGAGATGGCCTGCGCCGCCGCCGGCCGCACGCCTGCCCGGGCGCCGCTTCGCCACGACCCCGAGCTCGACGCCCTGATCACCTGGCTTCCCTTCGATCCACGGCTCCCTGGACTGCTCGAGCCGCCGCCGCAACTCTTGCAGCGGCTCGACGCGGCCGGGGTCTCGCTGGAGGGCCCTCCGGGCGAACCCCTCCGCATCGGTTACAAGCCGCAGGCGCGCGCGGTGCTCCGGCTCGACGGTCACGTGCTGAAGGCCTACGGCAGGCGCCGGCAGTTCGAGGCCGCCCGCGAGGGCCTTCTGGCCGCCTCGCGCGACGCCGACGTCCGGACGGCCGACTTCGAGGCAGCATTCCCGGAGCTGCGGCTGATCGTCCAGTCCGCGGTGGAGGGCGTCACGCCCGCTGACGCGACCCGCGTGGCGTCGGAGGCGGGCGCCCTGGTTGGCAGACTCCAGCGCTCTCGGGTGCGGAACCTGCCCCTCTGCCCCGCCCAGAGGGAGCTGGACACGGCGGCGCGCAAGGCCGCGGTGGTGCGGGCGGTGCTCCCGGAGCTCGGGGGCCGCCTCGACTCGATGCTGGAACGGCTTGGGCAGTCGTTGCCGCCGCCCTCGACCCTGGTCGCCGCTCACGGTGACTTCCACGTCGACCAGCTCCTCGAGCATCGCGGTGGGCTCGTCGTCGTCGACTTCGACGGGATGGGCATGGCGACGCCCGCGTTCGACCTCACCACCTACGCCGCCGACGTGGTGCGCGGCCGCCGAGGCGACCCCGACGCCCTGGCGGCGGTGGTCCCGCCGCTCCTGGCCGGATACGGCGAGCGTCCCGACGCATTCGCCTGGCACCTGGCCGCGGCGATCCTGGCTCGCGCGGCGCACCCCTTCCAGCGCCAGCTGCCGGCTTGGCCCGAGCGCGTGGAGGGGACCGTGGCGGCCGCCGAGCGGGTGCTCCGCTAGGCGATGCGAGCGCTGGTGACAGGTTGCGCCGGCTTCATCGGCTCGCACCTGACGGAATCGCTGCTGGCCGAGGGCCACGAGGTGCTGGGCGTCGACAGCTTCAACGACAACTACGCCCGCTCGCTGAAGCTGGCCAACCTCCGCCGGGCGCTGGACTTCGAGTCGTTCCGCTTCCGCCGCTGCGACCTCGCGGACACCGACGCTTCCAGGCTCGTGGCCGGCCGCGACGTCGTGTTCCACCTGGCGGCCGAGCCGGGGGTGAGGACCAGCTGGGGCGAGCGCTTCGACAACTTCCTGCACAACAACGTCAGGGCCACGCAGCGCCTGCTCGACGCGGCCAAGGACGCAGCGCTCCCGCGCCTCGTGTACGCCTCCTCTTCGTCGGTCTACGGAGACGCCGAGCGCCTACCCACGCCCGAGGACGCGACGCCGACGCCGTTCTCGCCCTATGGAGTGACCAAGCTGGCGGCCGAGCAGCTCTGCCTCCTCTATCACGCGAACCACGGGCTGGAGACGGTGGCGCTCAGGTACTTCTCCGTATACGGACCGCGGCAGCGGCCCGACATGGCCTTCAACAGGTTCTGCGGCGCGATCTTGAGGAGGGAGCCCCTCACGCTCTATGGCGACGGCCGTCAGACACGCGACTTCACCTTCGTCGGCGACGTCGTGCGGGCGACCCGGGCCGCGGCCACGGCGAGCGCCGCGCCGGGCCAGGTCTACAACGTGGGCGGGGGCTCTCGGGTGAGTCTGCGCCGAGCCCTCCAGGTGCTAGCGGCGGTGTCGGGCCGGCCGCTCGACGTGCGCTGGCGGGGACGCCAGCACGGCGACGTGGCGAACACGGGCGCGGACATCAGCCGGGCGCGCGCGGACCTCGGGTTCGTCCCCCGGGTCCCGCTCGAGGACGGCTTGCGGGCCGAGTACGAGTGGATGGCTCGGAAGCGACGCCGGCTCGCGGCCCGCTTCGGGCGCGCCCCGTCGCCGGTGGCTCAGCTCGCCGTCACCGACGCCGGCTAGTCGCCCCGGTCGCAACGGCGGCCGACCACCCTCCTGCACGAGCCCCGGTCCGCCCTCTCTGGCGGCTCTATGATCAGGAAGATCGCCCTTCGGGAGGCCAACCGCTTGAAGCCGCGGAAGCCGGTGGAAGCATGACCACGACGCTGTCCGCCGCGCCCACCTGGCAGCATGGCCTGACCGACGAGCAGCGGGCGTTCGTGGAGGCGATCCGGGACTTCGCCGAGCGGGAGAGCTGGGGCGTGCTGGAGGGCGACCACCACTTGGAGGAGGTGGCGGCCAAGATGGCCGACCTCGGCTGGTACGGCCTCCGGATCCCGGAGGAATACGGCGGCTCGGGCGGCAGCTTCCTCGACGCAACCCTCTTTCTCGAGGAGACCGCCCGCGGCCAGATCCCGATCGGCGCCTATGGCGTGACGCTGATCGTGGTCGGCGCGCTCAACCGGTTCGGGACCGAGGAGCAGAGGCGGGACCTGTTCGGTCGGGTCGTCAGGGGGGGCGCGCTCGCGATCGCGATGTCCGAGCCCGACGCCGGCTCGGACGTGGCGAGCTTGAAGACCCGGGCCCGCCTGGAGGACGGCGAGTGGGTGGTCAACGGAGCCAAGATGTGGTGCTCCTACGCGCACAAGGCGAGCCACGTCTTGATCGTCTGCCGCACCGGCGAGGGCGAGCGCCACGATGACATGTCGATGGTCCTGGTGCCGCGCGGGGCAGACGGCTTCAGGATCACCCCGATAAAGACGATGGGCGGGGAGGAGACCAACGAGCTCCACCTGGACGGTGTACGGGTACCGCAGAATGCCCTGCTCGGCACGGAGGGCCACGGCTGGACCCAGCTGATGGCCGGGCTCAACTTCGAGCGCACCATTCTCGCCGCGAGTGCGCTGGGGATGGCCCAGCGCGCCTTCGACGACGCGCTCGCGTACGCGAAGGAGAGGCGCCAGTTCGGCCGGCCGGTCGGGACGTTCCAAGCGATCTCGCACAAGTTCGCAGAGCTCGCCACCGAGCTCGCGAAGACCCGCCTGCTCGTGCGCTGGGTCGCGCGCCTGACGGACGAGGACCCGTCGCGGATGTTGCCGCAGGAGGCCTCGATGGCGAAGCTGGCGGCCACCGAGCTGGCCAAGCGCTGCGCCCTGGAGGGAGTCCAGATCATGGGCGGCTACGGCTACGCGACCGAGTACCCGATGGAGCGCCAGCTGCGCGCCGCCGTCGTGACCACGATCTACGGCGGCACCTCGGAGATCCAGAAGAACATCATCGCGAAGACGTTGGGGCTGTAGGCGTGGCGGCGGGAGCCGACCGGCAGGCCTCAGCCCGCCCTGAGCGAGCCCAGGTAGTCGCGCCAGTCACGCGCGATCGCCGGGAGCGAGCGGCCGAAGGCGGTCTCGAGCGCGCGCCGGGGCCCCTCGGAGTCGCACGTCCTCGCGAGCGCGACCGCCGCCTCCGCACCGTCGTGCCGCTCCAACATAGAGAACACTGTTCCGCCGAGAAGCTGGGCGTCCCGGGCCGATGGCGGCAGCTCTGGCCGGCCGCCTTCGTACAGGCGCCGCACGATCGCGGCTCGCAGGTGGGAGGTCTGTCCGGAGAAGTAGGTGGCCGCGCCCTCGCACAGCCATGCCCAGCGCACGTAGCGGCGGAAGCTACCCGGCGTGAACGGCGGCGGCAGGTCGGGGTTGTTGGCGCCCACCACCAGGTGCGCGTACTCGTGCTGTGGGGTCAGCAGTAGGGCCTCACGGGAGCCCTCGACCGCCGAGGCTCGCGCCGCGAGCAAGGACGGCGCCAGCACGTGGATCTCGCGCGACGTGAACCAGCCGCCGAAATAGCGGCGACTCGCCGGAGCCGCGACCATCCTCGCCAGCGGGAGCCAGGGTTGGGCCAGCGCGAGCATCAGGGGGCGCGGATGGATCACCACCGCTATGTCGTATGGCGTGCGCTCGAAGAGGCCGCCCAGGTCCTCTCGGAACGACTCGAGCGTGTCCAGCACGCGGGCGGCCTGGCCGGCCTGCGCGTCTTCGTGCCGCGCAGTGAAGGAGAGCGAGTGGCTCTCCACCCAGGTCACGGCGGCAGCACGCGCCTGATCAGCGCGGCGGCCTCCGAGCAGCTGAGCGCCTCCACCGGGTCGCGGCCTGGGGAGGCTACGGTCCAAACCTGCGACGAGGCGCCGCTACGCCAGGACCGGTACCGCGTCCGAGGCGATCGCCTCGATCTCGCCGGCCGCGCGGTCGAACTCGTCGTCGGACAGCACCGGCGTGCCCTCGAAGGGCAGCTCCCGGTAGAGCTCGATCCAGGAGCGGCAGCCGTGATACTCGGGCCTCACCTTCACGGTCACAGGGCGCGGGATCCGGTACGTCCGGAGAACGATCACGTGGAGTGGATGGCGCCGCTTCCAGCGCAGGCGCTTCTCCGCGTAGTCGGGCGTCCAGATGTAGTACGGCGACAGCGAGTCAATCGCCCGCGGATCGGTGATCAGGTAGCTGGCGGCTACCTCGGCCCAGGCGCGGATCCGCACCCGATCGGGCTGTGCGATGCCGCCGTCCTGGGTCAGCGCCCGCGCGGGCGGCTCACTGTCGGGCCACACGCCCTCCTCGAGCGCACGGCCCAGCTCGGGGAGATGAGACTCGCGCACCAGGTCGTTTCGCTGGTGATCGAACGTGGGGTAGAGGAAGAAGCGGTCGTGCTCGATCTCGAAGTGCTTGTTCTCTTCGCGGATGCCGCCCTTGCGCAACGTCAGAAGCTGCTCGCCCTCGGCGAGCGCGCGCACGGTGACAGCCCACTCTTTGAAAGCAACTGGCATAGAAAGGGAAATCTCCGTCCCGTGCCCAGGCGTTGGCTACTGGGGCGGCACGGGCGCACCATTGTTGCGAAATGGCAACGCTCTTTCAAGCCGGATTTTGTGGCAGCTGCTACTTCATGGCCGTGACAACGGCCGCGAAGTCGTGCTCGCCGTGGCCGTTCTCGGCCGCGTCCGCGTAGAGCCCCTCCGCCACGCCGGCCAGCGGCAGCTCGAGGCCGAGCGCGCGGGCCTCGGCCAGGCAGTGCCGCACGTCCTTGAGCATGTGCTCGAGCTTGAACAGGGCCTCGAAGTCGCCGTCGAGCATCGGTCGGGCCTTGAGGTCGAGCATCGTCGAAGCCCCGGCGCCGGCGGCAACCACCTCCAGCAGCCTGCCGGTGTCGACGCCCGCCGCCTGTGCCAGGGTGAGCCCCTCGCCGAGCGCGGCGGCGTTGACCGCTGCGAGCAGGTTGTTCACCAGCTTCGCCATCTCCCCGTGGCCCTGGGGGCCGAAGTGGACCACGAGCTCCCCCATTGCCTCGAACAGCGGCGTCGCGCGCTCGAACGCATTCCGCTCACCGCCGACCATGATCGTCAGTGTGCCGTCCTCGGCCTTGGGGCGCGAGCCGGTGACCGGGGCATCGAGCAACGCGACCCCGCGCTCGGCGAGCCGCTGCGCGATCGCGCGCGTGGCGGTGGGCGCGATCGTGGACATGTCGATGCAGAGGTCGCCCTGCTCAAGGCCCGCCGCCGCTCCGTCGGCGCCGAGCAGTACCGCCTCCACCTCGGGGGAGTCGGGCACCATCGAGATCGCCGTGCCCGCGCCGCTCGCGGCCTCAGCCGGCGTGGCGGCGGCGGTGGCGGCGTGCTCGGAGGCGAAGCGCTCGCCCTTGGCGGAGTCGCGGGTCCACACGTTGAGGTCGAAGCCGGCTCGCGCCAGGTTCGCCGCCATCGGCCAGCCCATGATCCCCAGGCCGAGGAACGCCACCCGCTCACGGCTCTCCATGTCCACCACCTCCGGGTGTCTCGATTCGCAGTCGGTCGCCGGGTGCCAGCTCTCCGGACGCCTTCCCCGGCAGCTCGTTCCCGTTGAGGAGGTTTCTACCCGGCGAGCCGGGCTCGCCGCCGTCGGCACCGGGCGGGCCGTGGCGCCGGCGCTCGGTGATGAGGGAATACTGCATCGGTGCGAGGGCCTCGAGCTCGCGCACGACCCCGTCGCCGCCGCGCCGCCGGCCCGCCCCGCCCGAGCCGCGCCTGAGCGCGTACTCCGCGGCCCGCAAGGGGAACTCCAGCTCCAGCGCCTCCACCGGCGTGTTGAGGGTGTTCGACATCGCCACGTGCACACCGCTCGGCCCGTCGGCGTCCGGGCAGGCGCCCTGCCCCCCGCCGAGCGTCTCGTAGTAGGTGAAGTCGTCATTGCCGAGGGTGAGGTTGTTCATCGTTCCCTGGCCCAGGGCCCGCCCGAACGCCGCCAGCACCAGGTCGGCTACGCGCGAGGAGGTCTCGACGTTGCCCGCCGCCACCGCCGCCGGGGGGCGGGCGTTCAGCAGCGAGCCCTCCGGCGCGACGACCGTCAGGGGCCGGTAGGCGCCCTCACAGGGAGGCACGTCCGGGTCCGTGAGCACCCGTAGCGCGAAGTAGCAGGCCGAGAGGGTGACGGGCAGCGGGCAGTTGAGATTGCTTTCGTGCTGCCCGGCCGTACCGCCGAAGTCGAGCGCCAGCTCCTCGCCCTCGATCGTGGCCGACAGTCGCAGCTCGAGGTCGTCCTTGCCGGCCTCCAGGAGGTCGCGTGCCCGGCGCTCGCCGTCCTCCAGCTCGGCGATCCGGGCACGGGTCCGGCGCTCCGCGTAGTCGAGCGTCTCCTCCATGGCCGCCCGCACGGTGTCGAGCCGGAAGCGCTCGGCCAGCGCGGCGACGCGCTCGGCCCCGCTGCGGTTGGCCGCCAGCTGGGCGCGAAGGTCGGCCTCGCGCTGGCGGGGGTTTCGCATCCGCCCCGACAGCTCGCGCAGCGCCTCGGTGTCGAGCCTCCCGGGCGGGATCACCACTCCCTCGTCGTCGAGGGTGCGGGAGCCGGCGGGCATGCTCCCGGGCTCGGGCCCGCCCACGTCGGCGTGATGCGCGCGGCTGGCGGCGAACCCGGCGAGCTCCGAATCGACGAAGATTGGGCTGATCACCGTGATGTCGGGCAGGTGGGTGCCGCCGCGGTAGGGGTCGTTGAGCACCCAGGAGTCGCCGGGCCGGTGGTCCTCGTCGAGCACGGCCGCGACCGCTGACGGCATCGCGCCGAGGTGCACGGGGATGTGCTCGGCCTGCATGACCATCCGACCCTGGGCGTCGAACAGGGCGGTTGAGGCGTCGCGGCGCTCCTTGATGTTCGCGGAGTGGGCGGAGCGCACGAGCACCACGCCCATTTCCTCGCACGCGGCGCGCAGCGCCCCGACCATCACCTGGAGGGCGATCGCGTCGAGCCGGCTCATCCGGCGCGCTCCATCACCACGGCGTCGGCCCCGCCGCGCGCAGACCACCCCGGCGGGACGACGAGGGTCGACCCAGGGAGTTCCACGATGACCGGTCCGTCGGTCTCCAGCTCGCCGGGCCCGAAGACCCGCGCCTCGACGCGCTCGTGGAACATGACCGACCGGGCGCCACGCTCTTCCGCGCGCGCCCGGGCGGTGGGCACGAGCTCCGCGCCGGCAGCCGCCGCCGCCACGCGGACGGTCACGAGCTCGAGCTCGGCGTCCCGGTCGTCGTAGCCGTAGCGCTCGGCGTGGGCTCGATCGAAGGCGCCTCGGAGCTCCGCCGGGTCGGGCTCGAGCTCCCCCTCCACGGAGAGCTCGAAGGCCTGGCCCGCGTAGCGGAGGTCGTATGTCGCCCGCAGCTCGGCCTCCGGCTCGCCGAGCTCCTCCCGGCCGCGGGCGCCGAGCCTCTGGACGACCTCGCCGACGCGCTCGCCGCTGAGCGCGTCGCCCGAGAGGAGAACGCTCTCCACCAGGTCGCGCCGCCGTTCGGAGACGATGAGCCCGAGCGCTGACAGGACGCCCGAGGCGGTGGGCGCGACGACCCTCGTCATCCCGAGCTCATCGGCGATCGCGGCTGCGTGGAGGGGGCCGGCGCCGCCGAAGGCGACAAGGGCCAGGTCGCGGGGGTCGATTCCACGTTCCACCGTGACCACGCGAACCGCCTGCGCCATGCCGGTGTTCGCCACTCGAACCACGCCGGCGGCGGCCTCCTCCAGTGACAGGCCGAGCTCCGACGCCAGCGCCGCGAGCGCGTGCTCGGCAGCCTCGCGGTCGAGGCGTACGCCGCCCGCCAGCGGCGAGTCCTGGTCGAGGTACCCGAGTACGAGATTCGCGTCCGTCGCCGTGGGCTCGTCGCCCCCGCGGCCGTAGGCGGCAGGGCCCGGATCGGCTCCGGCGGAGCGCGGGCCGACGCGCAGCGCGCCGCCCGCGTCGCGCCAGGCGATCGAGCCGCCGCCCGCGCCGACGGTGTGGACGTCGACCATGGGGAGCGCAAGTGCTCGCCCTCCGACCTCCCGGCCGCCGCCCACCGCCACGCGCCCCGACAGCGAAACGGACACGTCGCACGAGGTGCCGCCCATGTCGAGCCCCACGGAGTCGCCCGCGCCGGCGGCCGCGGCGCTGCGGGCCGCGCCCACCGCCCCGCCGGCCGGCCCGGAGAGGACCGTCCAGGACCCGTGGCGAGCGGCGGTCACGGCATCGGCCGTACCGCCGCTCGAGAGCATCACCTCCGGGGTTGGCAAGCCACCGGCCCGCGCCCGCTCGGCGAGTCGCTCCAGGTAGCCGCGCAGGAGCGGCGAGAGCGCCGCGTCCACCACAGTCGTTGCGCAGCGCTCATACTCGCGGAACACGCCGGCGGTCTCGTGCGACAGGGAGACGTGCGCCCCGGGATTCGCCTCCGCCACCACCTCGCCGGCGCGCCGCTCGTGTCCCGGGTGGCGAAAGCTCCAGAGCAGGCACACCGCGGCGGCCTCGAACTCCAGCTCGTCGAGCGCCGTCCGCAACGCCTCGTCCTGGAGCGGTCGCAGCACCCCGTCGGGCCCTGTCCGCTCGGGCACGGCGACCCGCAGCTCCGCTGGCGCGAGTGGCGGCGGATGCCCGGCGCAGAGGCGGTACAGCTCTGGACGGGCCTGCCGGCCGAGCTCCTCGAGGTCGGTGAACCCCTCGGTGGCAAGAAGCGCGGTGCGCGCAACGCGCCCCTCCAGCAGCGCGTTCGTTCCCACGGTCATCCCATGAACGAACCGCTCGATGTCACGAGCCTCGGCGCCGGCGGCGCCGAGCGCCTCCTCGACAGCCCGCATGACCCCCTGCGACTGATCCTGCGGCGTCGTCCGAGCCTTGCCGGTTACGAGCCGGTCACCAGCAAGGAGAGCCGCGTCGGTGAAGGTGCCGCCGACATCAACCCCGAGGACCACGCCCAAGAAGCTAATCCCCTCTGCCAGCTGCCAGCCGCCAGCTGCCAGCCAAAGGGGGCGGCCTTTCGGCCGCCCCCCTTCACGAGCGCTCCCTGCGCCGAGACGTCCGCGTCCGGCTCGCGGGAGCCAAGCCTTTCTCGAGAGGCGCCGGGACGGCGCCCATTCCCTCGAGGTGCGAGCTGGATGCCCGCACGGGCTCTATCTACGCCGCGGCGGCCTCGAACTCCTCCTCGAGATGCTGGTGCGACGGGCAGTACCTGCTCCCCGGCAGCGGCACCCGCTGACACGGTGTGCCCTTCCGCGTGCTTGCGTGGCAGCACAGCGGACTGCCGTCGAACCTGACCCCCGCCCGGGCCTGGCTGTCCACGTACTCCTTGGCCAGCTCCACGTGCCGCTCCACCACGCGGTAGACACGCATCTGGTGGGTCATCGGGAAGAAGCGGCGAATGTCGCGGAACAGCGTCTTCACCGGCTTCGCGAAGTAGTGTCGGTCGAGCGCGAGGCGCTCCATGGACATCTCGCAGGCTCGGAGGAACCGCTGGCGTGCGTCGCAGACGTCCCCGCTCGTGTCCGGTACGACGTCACCTGCCAGCTCGCGGTAGATCGAGCGGCTGAACTGATACATCGGTCGGGCGTCCCTCTCCCTCGGTGCAGCGACCTTGCGTGTCGCTATCCCTGCCAGCCGATTGAAACAACGGCTCGTGAAGCGACAACGTATTGAGGATTAAGCTCGGATTAAAGGCCCTGGACGCCCGCGATGTGTGCCCGCGCGCGTCCAAAATGCCCACGGGTCCAGACGCCTCGCCGTGCCGCCCGTGAACGGCGCGCGTCGGATGCCGGTCGGCGCGCGTCGAGGCCGGCGCTAGTCTGCCCCAATGGCGACTCTCCTGGACCTCACCCAGCAAGGCGACGTCGGCACGGTCTCTGACGACGCGTACCTCAAGCGCACCCTTCGGCTCATGGGCCCGCAGCAGCTCTACGAGCTGTGGGAGCGCCAGCAGTGGCAATCGCAGGCCATCGAGCTCGAGCGCGACAAGAAGCAGTGGGCGGCGATCCCCGACGAGGAGAAGGAGGACCACCTCTGGGGCCTCAGCTCCTTCTTCGTCGGCGAAGAGCGGGTGACCACGCAGTTCTCCGCCCTGGTGATGGCCTACGAGGACGAGCAGGAGGAGGCGTTCCTCACCACCCAGCAGGTCGACGAGGCCCGCCACATGCAGTTCTTCGACCGCTACTACCGCGAGGTCTTCGCGCTCGACGAGAGGGACATCCGCTCCCGGCTGCAGCGCGTGAGGGAGAACGTCACGCCTGCCTTCGTGACCCTGTTCGACGAGAACCTCGTGGAGGAATGCCGGCGGCTGATCGAGAACCCCGCCGACGTCGCCGCCAAGGTCGACTTCATCACCACCTACCACATGGTCATCGAGGGAGTGCTTGCGCTGACCGGCCAGCACTTCATGCTCGAGTACTACGAGAAGAACGACCTCATGCCCGGATTCGTCGAGGGCTTCTCGAACATCGCGCGGGACGAGCACCGTCACGTGGCCTACGGCACGTGGTTCCTTCAGCAGAAGCTGGCCCAGGACGAGTCGCTCAAGCAGCGCGTGCAGGACAAGCTGATGGAGCTGCTGCCCGTCGCCGCCGGCGTCCTGGTGCCGCCCGGCTACCAGCTCGGCGACGACTACGAGTTCTTCGGCTACACCAGCAAGCAGCAGACCGAGTACGCGTTCACCGCGCTCACGCGCCGCCTGAAGGTGATCGGAGTCGGTCTGCCGGTGGCCGCTTAGCAGCCAGATCTCCGGCGGCCCGGAGGTCCGAGACGGTTCGGTCCGCAACCGCGCCCAGCAGCGCCGTTGCGCCCTCGACACACGGCGGACCCGCGGCCTCGGCCGCCGGGCGAACCGTCCCGGTCAGCATCTCGACGAGCACCTCGGCTGGGTTCTCGCCAGGGAAGGCATCATCGGGTAGATCATGAGCAGTCCGCTGAGCACGTCGACGAGCATCAGCCCCGTGCTGATGAGTTGCTCGACAAAGGCCAGTACGGGGTCTTCGCATGATCTCATCCCCTCTGAAGGGAGAATCGACCCGACTTCGCCCCCGCTGCGCGGCGAGCGGTTCGCCCACACTACGCGCTTCGACGACCGCCGACGGGCTGCGGCTCAGTCTCCAAGCCGCAGGAGCCAGTCCATCCGCCGGCGCGCGTAGAGAAGGGGTTCGCCCTGGTCGATGCGGCCGCCCTCGATGTCGCCGATCAGCACGGTGTGGTCGTAACGCACGAAATTGGCCTCTCGGCGGCAGCGCAGGTAGGCGAGCGTGCCGACCAACTCCGGGACGTCGCCGTCCCAGTCCCACTCCACCCCGGCGAACTTATCGTCGCCCTTGCCGGCGAACACGTGGGTGAGATCGAGCTGGTCCGAGCGCATCAGGTGGGCCCCGAAGCGCTCGCAGCCGCTGAGCGCCTCGTGGCAGCGCGAATCGTGCGAGATGGAGGCGAGCAACGAGGGAGGCCGCGCGCTGAACGACGTGATCGAGGTCGCGGCCAGGCCGCAGGGATGCCCGTCCGGGCGGCGGGCGGTGACGACGGCCACGCCGGAGGCGAGCGAAGCCATCGCCTCGTGGAAGAGCTCATGGAGGTCCGGGGCCGGGTCGCTCAGGGCGAGGAAATCTATTCGTCCGGCAGACGCTCCACCAGGCTTGGTGGCGCTAGTCCCAGGGTTCGAGCCGCGGCCGCTGCTCACCGCGGAGCACGAAGTGGTTGCCGTCCAAGGTGGGATCAGGCTCCGGATGGTCGGAGCGCTGATGCGCACCCCGGCTCTCCTCGCGCGCGAGCGCGGCGCGTGCCACGTGCCGGGCGAGCGGGTGCCGCTCGCCGGCCAGCTCGGTCAGCCCTTCGGCCGAGCGTTCCAGCCCGGCCAGGCGCCACAGCGCCTCCCGGGTCGCGGCCGGCGGGACCGGCGCAGGCGCCGGCTCAGGCAAAGCTCCCGGGTCGGCGGGCGGCTCGGGCTCGTCCGCCGCGGCGAGCGCGGCGCGGCGGCCGAAGACGAAGCACTCGGCGAGCGAGTTCGACGCCAGCCGGTTGGCGCCGTGCAGCCCGCTGCAGGCGCACTCCCCGATCGCGTACAGCCCCGGGAGCGAGGCTCCTGAATTCAGATCGGAGGCGATGCCGCCCATCGCGTAGTGCGCGGCGGGCGCGACCGGCACGAGGTCGCGGCGGGGATCGATTCCGACCTCGGCGAGCGCGTTTTCGATGTTCGGAAACCGCTCGACGTCTACCGCTCGCATGTCCAGGCGCACGGCGGACTGGTCGCTGCGCTCGAGCTTCGCCTGGATGGCCATCGCCACTTGATCGCGCGGCGCGAGCTCGTCGACGAAACGCTCGCCGTGGGAGTCGAGCAGCAAGGCCCCCTCGCCCCTGACCGCCTCCGTGATCAGGAAGCCGTCGCGCTCGCCGCTCACGGCGAGCGCCGTGGGATGGAACTGGACGAACTCGAGGTCGGCCAGCTCGGCTCCGGCGGCATGGGCCAGGACATGCCCCGCCCCCGTCGCCCCGGGCGGGTTGGTCGTTCGCTCCCAAAGCGCTGCCATTCCACCGGTGGCGAGCAAGGTGCCCCTGGCGGTCACGGGCTCGAATTCACCGCCGCGCCGCGCGACGAGGCCGATGCAGCGCCCATCACGCTCCCAGAGAGCGGCCGCAGTGGCCGGCTCGAGGACCTCGATCCGCTCCTCCACCGCCACGAGCGCGGAGAGCTCGCGGGTGATGCGCCGCCCGGTCGCGCTGCCGCCGGCATGCACGACGCGGCGGCGCGAGTGGCCTCCCTCAAGCCCCAGCGCCAGGTTGCCGCCGCGGTCGGCATCGAAGCGAACGCCGAGCCGTTCGAGGTCGCGCACCCGGGCGGGCGACTCCTCGCACAGCACGCGCACCGAGCTGGAGCGCGCGGCGCGGCGACCGGCGCCCAGCGTGTCCTCCGCGTGCAGCTCCGGCGAGTCGTCCCCGGCGAGCGCCGCGGCTATGCCCCCCTGGGCCCAGTAGCTGGCCGTCTCGGCGAGCGGGGAGCGGGACACGAGCGCGACCCTGGCCCCCTGCGACGCGGCGACGAGCGCGGCGTAGAGGCCGGCCGCGCCGGCTCCCACGACCGCAACGTCCACGCGCACCCGAGTACCGTAACGCGATCCCTCCCGGCCTCTTCTTCAGCCACCCGTCGTCGCTCGAGCACGACACCGGCGCGCATCCTGAGCGCGCGGACCGCATCCTGGCAATCGAAGGCGTGCTGGATCGCCGCGACTGGCTGGGATGGGAGCGCCGCCAGGCGCCGGAGGTGGAACTGGAGCGGGTGGAGGCGGTTCACCCGCGTTCGCATATCCACGCGGTGCGCGAGACGAGCGCCCGCGGAGGGGCCTTCGACCTCGACACCCCGACCAGCCCGGGCTCCTGGGAGGCGGCGCTGCACTCGGCGGGGGGAGCGTGCGCGATGGTGGAGGCGCTGCTGGGCGGCGAGGCAGCGACAGCCTTCTGTGCCCTGCGCCCACCCGGCCATCACGCGGAGCCCGAGCGCGCGATGGGCTTCTGCCTGTTCAACAACGTGGCGATCGCCGCGCGGCACGCGCTGGACTCGCTCGGCGCGGAGCGGGTCTTCATCCTCGACTGGGACGTCCACCACGGCAACGGGACAAACGCGACCTTCTACGAGTCCCCGCAGGTGCTCTATGTGAGCCTCCACCAGTGGCCTTTCTATCCCGGCAGCGGCGCCATCTCGGACGTTGGCGCGGGGGCCGGCGCCGGCTTCTCGATCAACTTGCCCGTGCCGGCCGGCTCCGGAGAGGAGACGTGGCTCTCGCTGGTCGAGCACATCGCGATCCCCAGCGCCCGGGAGTTTCGGCCGGATCTCGTGCTCGTATCGGCGGGCTACGACGGCCACCGCGATGACCCCATCGCCGACTGCGAGCTCCGCACCTCCTCGTTCGGAGAGCTCGCCCGCCACGCCCGAGCGCTCGCCCACGGGCTTGGCGCCCCCGTGGCGGGCGTGCTCGAAGGCGGCTACGACCTGGCCGCCCTCGCCTCGTCGGTGATCGCGACGATGGAGGCCTTCGCCGACGGCGGCGAGCCTCCCTCGTTGGGGCCCGACGACCTCACGCGCGCGGCGGCGGAGAGGGTCGGACAGCACTGGCCGGTGTCGCTGTAGCTTCGGTTCGCCCCGCCGCTATCGGGAGAGAGCCTCCTCCACGAGGCGAAGGATCCCTCGCCGGCGTCCCTCCAGCGGGAATTCCCGCACGATCCGCTCCCGGGCCCGCCGCCGAGCCTCCTCTCCGAGCTCGAGCGCCCGGCGCACGCCGTCCGCCACCTCGTCGGGGGCCTGCGAGGAAATCAGCACGCCCGCGTCGCCGACCAGCTCGGGCAGTGCGGTCACGTCCGTCACGACCGGCACGCAGCCTCCTAGCATCGCCTCCGCCACGGCCACGCCGAACCCCTCGTGCCGCGATGCCTGCACGTACACGGCCGCGCGCCGGTACCAGTCGTCGAGCTCCCCGTCGGAGGCCCAGCCCGTCAGCTCGACGTTGTCCGTGGCCTTCTGCCGCAACTCCTCCACGGCGTCGTCCAGCCACTTCCCGACCAGCGTGAACCTGACGTCGGGAAGCCGCGCGGCCGCCTCCACGAACGGGACCTGGCCCTTCTGCACGAGGGTGCCGCGGTTTATCGCCCCGACGTTCAAGGCCAGGCGGGCCTTCGGCTCCGAGGGCAGCTCGCCGAACCGATCGGGGACCCCGTGGTGGATAACCGCGACCCTTCCCGGAGGGACCGGCGTGTTCCGCTCGATCTCCGCCAGGCTGTAGCGAGAGTTGGTCGCGAGCCGGCCGGCGCGCTTCATGATCCACCGGCTCGCCCAGCGCCGCAGGCCACCCTGCTGGTAGCCGTAGCCGATGTCCGGCATGTTCGCGGTGTCGAACCCGCCGATCACCATCACCGAGGGCTTGCGCAGCAGCCAGGCGAGCGTGGTGGGGAAGAACGTGTGCCAGGAGGCGAACCAGCCGAACACGAGGTCGGCCCGGAGGACGCCGGCGACGACCGCGTGCGGGTTGGGCCAGCGCCCCGGCTGGTAGAGGTCCTCGATCTCATAGCGACCGGCGAGGATTTCGCGATCGATCGCCACGAAGCTCGCCTTGCTGTTGTGCACGTAGAGGACGCGTGTCACGCCGGGACCGGCTCGGCCGCCTCGACGAAGGCGCGGTGCCATTCGGAGAGCTCGAGCAGGCAGTAAAGGATGCTCTTGTGGTCGGCGCGCCCACGGCGGTGCTCGGATACGAGTCGGCGGGCCATTCCGGGATCGACGAGACTCGCGAGCTGGGAGCTCGGGGCGTAGCGGCGCTCGACCTCCGCTCCGAGCGACTCCCGCAGCCAGCGGTCGTACGGCGTCGAGAAGCCGTGCTTGGGCCGCTCGACGATCGCCTGCGGCAGCAGCCTACGCAGGGCCTCGCGGTGGAGGTGCTTGCCGCCGCGGGGCCGCACGCGCAGGGGGGCCGGGATGCGCTCCACGAAGCGCATCAGCTCGAGGTCGAGGAACGGCACACGCAGCTCGAGGCTCGCCGCCATCGACATCTTGTCGTTGCAGAGCAGGATCGCGTCCGGCAGCACGAGGCGTGTGTCCAGGTAGAGGGCCCGCTCGAGAAGGTCACGACCCTCGACGTCGCCGAGGACGTCCCCCGCGAGCGCCAGTCGCTCTGCCTCGGCCTGCTCGCCGCGGCGGCCGGTGAGAGCGGCGCGCTGGGCGTAATCGGTGATCTCGATCAGCCGAACCATTCGCTCGGCCTCGCCCATGGGACCAATCAGCCTTGCCGCGCGCCTGGCGCGGGCGGCACGCGGCAGCGCCCGCGCCGCCGCAGCCGCGGGGCCCGCCAGCAAGCCGGGCACGCGCTGCAAGTACCGCAGGACGGCCGCAGCCTGATGGCGCCCATAGCCGCCGTGGGGCTCATCGGCGCCCTGGCCTGCGAGCACTACCTTCACGCCGCGGGCGGCGAAGCGCGACAGCTGCATCAGCGCGGGAGCGCTCGGGATGCCGCAGGGCTCCTCGAGTCGTGGAATGCAGCGAGCGAGCTCGGTGAGGAAGTCCGTTGCCTCCATCGCGGTGTCGTGGTGCTCGGTGCCTATGGAGCGCGCGGTCTCCGCGGCGGCATCGCGCTCGTCGAGCGCACTGCCGTGTCCCGGGAAGCCGATCGTGAACGTGGTCGGCGGGTGGCCGGCGCGCATCGCCATCGCCGCGACCACCCCCGCAGAGTCGACCCCACCACTGAGGAAGGCGCCGTAGGGGACGTCGGACATCATCTGTCGCTCGACCGCGTCGGCGAAGCGGACCGCGAGCTGCTCGGCCAGCCAATCCTCGTCGCCGTCGGGCAAGGTCTCGCCGGGCGGCTCGCGATAGCTGCGCACCTGCGCCGGCCGCTCCTCGGCGGCGATCAAGAGCGACGCGGGCGGCAGCTTGGAGATGCCGGCGAACAGGGTGCGCGGCGCGGGCACGAACCGGCAGGCGAGGAAGTGGTCGAGCGCGACCTCGTCGACCTCGGCGTTGACGAGGCCGGCCGACAGTAGAGCGCCTATCTCGGAGGCCACCGCCACGCGGCGTCCGTCGCTGCACCAGTAGAGGGGCTTGACGCCGAAGGGATCGCGGGCTGCCACTAGCCGGCGCTCGCGCCCTGCCCACAGCGCGAAGGCGAAGACCCCGTTGAGCTCCCTGACGCACTCTGGTCCGTGCTCCTCGTAGGCGTGCGCGACCACTTCGCAGTCCGAGTGGGTCGCGAACCGATGGCCCCTCCGCTCGAGCTTCGCGCGCAGGTCGAGGTGGTTGTAGATCTCGCCGTTGACGACCGCCGATATGTCGCCGTCCTCGGAGTCGAGCGGCTGGTCGCCACCCTCCACGTCGATGATCGCCAGCCGAGTGTGGACGAGGGTCACGGGGCCGTGCCGGGTGATGCCTTCCCCGTCGGGCCCTCGATGCCGCAGCGCCTCGACCATCCGCTGGGGCGCCGCGGCCGGAGCGGAGCCCGCCGGGTCGAGGATCGCGCCGATGCCGCACACGGGCAGGAATGGTCGCAGGAGGGTCCGCCGGGTCCTCTACTGGAGCAGCAGGACCACGATCAGCACGATCAGGCCGAGGACCACACCCGCGGCTCCGATCGCGGCAACAGGCGGTATCCGGCGCCAGTAGCCCGGGTCGGCCATGTCGCGCGTGTGGTGGCCCTCCGGGGGCTCGCCCACCCAGTCGTCATCGTCCCAGCCGGCCACGGTCTGCAACGTAGCGCTTCCTTCGCTATCGCTTCACATACGCGTCTGGAGTCGTGCGCCCCGCCGCCGGACCATGCCTCCCGTCAAAGACGAATGGAGGTCCCACATGCACCGCGCTTTCGGCTATGCCCACGCCCGCCTGCTCGGAGCGTTCGACACGCTCCGCGCCCGGACCGGCCAGGGCACCGTGGAGTACGTCGCGCTGATCCTGCTGGTTGCGCTGATCATGGCCGGCGTAGTGGCGGCCATGAAAGGCTTCAAGACCGACGAGGGCAAGGAGCTCGGCGACCTCATCCTCGGGAAGATCAAGCAGGCGGTGAGGCGGGTGCAGTTCTGAGCGACGCGACGGTACGCCGTCGATACGACGTCATTCCACCTCGGCGCCAGCGGCCGCCGGCTGGCCGACCTGCCACAGCCCGTCGTCGTGCTCCTCGTCGAGCCAGCGGCGCGCGTCCTCGCGGCCAAGCTCGATCAGGGCGCCCGCGAACTCGCCCTCGAAGAACAGGTAGCTGAGGAGCTCACCATGTCCTGGGTCGCGGCCGCCGGCCACGATCCGGCCGAGCAGGGCCACGTTCGGCGACCGGAGCGCGCTGTGCGGGTCCGAGAAGCGCTCGCGGAAGACCCGCATGGCGACCTTCCCGATGGCGTCGCGCTCGCGCGGGGCCACCAGCACGTAGGGCACCCGGCGCTTGCCGGCCAGCTCACCGGAGGGGTCGGCGGCGGCCACCACGAGCTCGTTGACCATCGCTAGCGTGCGGACGTCGTGGACGAGCGGATCGACCAGCACGGCCTGGATGAGCTGGGCGGCGCCCTCCAGCGCGTCGGGGCGGTCCTCGCCCGCGAGCCGCGGCGGGGCGGGGGCGATCGAGTTGAGCGCCACGATCACCACCCGCTCGGCGCCGAGGGCGAGGGCGGGCTTGATCGGCGTGTTGAGCCGGGTGCCGCCGTCGAAGTACCAGCCCGCGGCGCGGCCGGGCAGCTCCACGTGCACCGCCGGGAAGATCTCGGGAATCGCTGCCGAGGCCCGCGCGTGCGCGTCACCGAGAGCGGCCGCCACGTAGTCGATGCCGCGGATTGGGTCGTGGGCGGCCGGCTGGCCGCCGTCGTGGAACACCACCGAGCGGCTGGTGAGCGCGGAGGTGCCGACCACGGCGGCCGCATCGAGGTGGCCGTTGACGACGTTGGCGTGCAGCCGCTCGAACGAGACCCGGCGCCGCAGCGTCTCGGCCAGCGGCGCAGGGTCGAGCAGCGCCGGGATCTCCGCCCCCGGTACGCCTGCCACCTCGCCCAGGTAGAGCAGGAGCCGCTCCACGGCGCCGGGCGAGGCCAGCGGGCGCGCGACCTGCTCCCAGCGGAGCTCCCGCCAGATCGCCTCGCCGTCGGAGGTGACGCGTGAGGCGGGCTCGTGTGCCCGCGACGCCGCATAGACGCCGTTGATCGCGCCCACGCTGGTGCCGACGATGATCCGCGGCCGCAGCCCGGCGTCCTCCAGCGCCGGTAGCAGCACCGACAGCGCGCCGGCCTCGTAGGCGCCGCGTGCGCCGCCGCCGGCCAGTACGAGCGCCACGGTCTCCCGCTTCTGGTCCACGCGGCCGAACTCTGCCAGCTGCCCGCCGCCAGCTGTCAGCCATGCCACCATGTTCGACCGTGGCGCAGCGAGACGCTGAGCTTCCGGTCGCCGTCTTCGACTCCGGAGTCGGCGGTCTGACCGTCCTGCACGAGTGCCTCGTGTCGCTTCCGCAGGAGGACTTCGTCTACCTCGGCGACACCGCCCGGTTTCCCTACGGCGACCGCACCGCGCAGCAGCTCGTCGGCTTCGCGCGCGAGCTCGCGGAGATCCTCCTCGCGGACGGCGCGAAGCTGCTGGTCGTGGCCTGCAACTCGGCCAGCTCGGCGGCCCTTCCCGCACTCCGGGAGGAGCTCGCGGACAAGGTACCGGTGGTAGGCGTTGTTCGGCCCGAGTCGCGCTTGGCCGCGGCCCACACCCGCAACGCCAGGGTGGGACTGCTCGCCACGCCGGCCACCGTTGCCAGCGGGGCCTACGAGCGAGCACTGCGGACGGCCGCCCCCGGAGCCGAGCTGCACGCCGTGGCCAGCGCCGAGCTTGCCTCGCTGATCCAAGAGGGCGGGGAGGTCGACGAGCGCACGCTCGCCTGCGTGGAGGGCGCGTGCAGGCCGCTGAAGTCCGCCGGCGTGGACACCTTGATCCTGGGCTGCACCCACTACCCGCTCGTTCGGCCGGTGCTCCAGCGGGAGCTCGGGCGAAGCGTGAGCATCGTCAGCTCCGGAGAGGCCATCGCCGACGAGGTGGAGCGCGAGCTGCGCGCGGCCGACCTCCTGCGCGACGAGCGCCGGCGGGGTGTCTACCGCTTCCTCGCCACCGGCGACCCCGAGGGCTTCCGCCGCCTCGGCACGCGTTTCCTTCAGCTGCCGATAGGCGAGGTCCGGCACGTCGAGGTCGAGCCGGAGAGGAGGGCGGCGGCGTGAGGAACGACGGCCGCGCTCCCGAGGAGATGCGCGAGGTGGCGATCGAGCCCGGCTTCATGAGCACCGCAACCGGCTCGGCGCTGATCGCGATGGGGGGTACACGCGTGATCTGCACCGCGTCGGTGGAGGACGAGGTGCCGCGCTGGCTCGCGGGAGCGGGCCGCGGCTGGGTTACCGCGGAGTACGGGATGCTGCCGGCCTCGACCGGCGAGCGGAAGAAGCGGGACGTCGCCCGGGGTCGCCCGGACGGCCGGACAGTGGAGATTCAGCGGCTGATCGGGCGCTCGCTGCGCGGCGTGATCGACTTTGAGGCGCTCGGCGAGCGCACGGTTTGGATCGACTGCGACGTCCTGGAAGCAGACGGCGGCACGCGCTGCGCGGCGATCACGGGCGGCTACGTGGCCCTGGAGCTGGCGCTGCGGCGCCTCGTCTCCGAGGGCAGGCTCGAGCGGGTGCCGCTCACAGGCTCCGTCGCTGCAGTCTCGTGCGGGGTCGTGGCGGGCGATGCCCTGCTCGATCTCGACTACTCGGAGGACTCGTCGGCGGAAGTGGACGCAAACGTCGTCATGACCGGCGACGGCGGGCTCGTGGAGGTCCAGGCCACGGCCGAGCGCACACCGCTGTCGCGCGCCTCGCTCGACCAGCTCCTGGCGCTGGCGGCGTCCGGCATCGAGCGCCTGCGCGCGGCGCAGGAGCAGGCGGTCGCGGCGACCGTGGGCTAGCGCGCCGGTGCGACTTGTCCTTGCCACACGCAACCCCCACAAGCTTCGGGAGCTCCAGGAGCTGCTGCGGCCGCACGAGCTCGAGCCCCTGCCGGCTGAGGTCGAGCTGCCACCCGAATCGGGCACGACCTTCGCCGACAACGCCCTGAGCAAGGCGCGCGCGGCGGCGGGCGCCAGCGGCCGGCCCGCCGTTGCAGACGACTCCGGCATCGAGGCTGCGGCGCTGGGCGGGGCGCCCGGGGTGTGGTCCGCCCGCTACGCCGGGGAGCGGGCCACCGACGAGGAGAACCTGGCCAGGCTCCTGCGCGAGGTGCCGGAGGATGGCGACCGGCGCGTCGCATACGTGTGCGCGCTGGCCTTCGTGGAGCCGGGCGGCGAAGAGCGGCTCGTCGAGGGGCGCTGCGCGGGGGTGCTCGCGCATGAGCCCCGCGGGGAGGGCGGCTTCGGCTACGACCCGGCGTTCATCCCGGACGACTACGCCGACGGGCGCACCATGGCGGAGCTCGCCCCCGAGGAGAAGGACGCCATCAGCCACCGCGGCCGGGCTGCCCGGGCCCTCCTGGAACGGATCCCGGAGCCCGGACTGCCGCGCGTCAGGAGGCTCAGATGAGCTCCCCGCGCACGAGGTTCGCCACGGCGGCCGACACGCCCGCGCGCGCGGTGGGGCCGGCGGCCCAGGCGCCCCCCAAGGCGGGCGCCGCGGCCGTGTCGATCATCTCGAACTCGCTCCTGATCGGGCTGAAGCTCGCCGCGGGCGTGATCACCGGGTCGATTGCGATCATCACCGAGGCGGTCCATTCGAGCATCGACCTGATCGCGTCGGTGGTGGCCTTCTTCTCCGTTCGGAAGGCCGACGAGCCGGCGGACGAGTCGCACCCCTACGGCCACGAGAAGGTCGAGAACATGGCTGCCGCGATCGAGGGGATGTTGATCCTGCTTGGCGCGGCGATCATCGTCTACGAGTCGATCCACCGCCTCGTGCAGGGGGCGGAGGTGGACACCCTGGGCATCGGCATCGCGGTCATCGGCTTCTCGGCCGCGGCCAACCTCGCCGTGTCCACGTACCTCCAGCGGCGGGCCGCCCTCACCGAGTCCGCGGCGCTCGAGGGCGACGCGGCCCATCTGCGCACCGACGCCTACACCTCGATAGGGGTGCTCGTCGCGCTCGTGCTCGTGCAGGTCACCGGCGCGCGCTGGATCGACCCGGCCACCGCGCTGGTGGTCGCGGCGGCGATCGTCGTCGCCGGGGTGCGGATCCTCACCCGCACATCGCGCGTGCTGGTGGACGAGGCGCTGCCCGCGGAGGAGCTCGGCGCGGTTCGACGCGCGGTCGAGGAGTATGGGGCACCCGAGGTGATCGGGTTCCACGCGCTTCGCGCCCGCCGTGCGGGAAGCCGCCGCTACGTGGACCTCCACGTGCAGTTCCGCGATGGCACGAGCCTCCGCCGCGCGCACGAGGTGGCGCACGAGCTGCAGGGCGAGATCCGCCGGCGCCTCCGCCGAGCCGACGTGCTGATCCACCTCGAGCCCGAGGAGTCCGTCAGGTGAGGTTGACTGCCGCCGCGGCGCCGACCGCGAGCAGCACGCCCGAGTAGCCGTAGTAGCCGTTCAGGAGCAGGAGAACGGCGGCGATCAGGCAGATCCCGACCGTCACCAGCCACGAGATTCGCGACAGCGGCACGCCGCTATTCTGCCCACGGTGGAGGATCCGCAGAGCCCGAGCGACCGGCCTGCCGCCGGTGCGCTCGCCCCGCCGGATGTACCCCAGCGCCTGGTCGAGCTCTCGGCCGACACGAGAGCCGCGGTTCTGCTCGAGGCGTCCGGCGGCACCTCCTCCGCGGCGGGCTCGGCCGACGGGGAGGAGCTCGCGGAGGGGGCGCGCGAGCTCTTGCGAGCGGTGGACAAGGCGGCGGAAGAGCCGCCCTCGGAGCTCGAGGCCCAGGTGCTCGGCGGCTCGGTCTTCGCCGTCCGCGGCCCGCGCTGGACGCTCGTGGCGGTGGCCCGCCGTTCGGCACTGTCATCGCTCATGCTCTACGACATGCGCTTACTGCTTCGTGGCCTGCAGGAGGGGGCGTGAAGGAGCGCCGCAAGGGGCCGATCGGACGGGCCACCGGGATCGCCGAGGGCGTGGCCGCGGCGGTGCGCCGCGCCCAGCGCGACCGCGCCCCGCAGGTGCTGCTCTACGACGAGGCCGGGATCTCGCGCATGCTGCAACCGGAGACGGCCGGCTACGACCTGGTGCTCGACGCCTGCGAGCGGCTGGTGCAGCTCGCGATGGATACCGACCGGACGGAGGAGACAACGTGACGCTGCTCGAGCCGGAGCTGGCCCAGCGGGTCCTGAAGCGAGCGCTCCGTCGCGGGGGCGACTTCGCCGAGCTGTACGTGGAGGAGCGGACCGGGTTCGCGCTCAACCTGGACGACCGCCGAGTCGAGCGGCCGCAGGCGGGTCGCGAGCTGGGCGCGTCGGTGCGCGTGGTACAGGGCGACTCCAGCTACTTCGGCTACGTCGACGGCCTCGACGAGGGCGACCTCCTCGGGGTGGCCGACTCGGTCGCTGCGGCGCTGCGCGGCGAGGCCCGGGCGCCGGAGACGATCGCTCGAGTCCAGCGGGCCGACGTCCACCCCGTAGGACGGCGGCCGGAGGAGGTGGAGGCCGCCGCGAAGGCGGAGGTCCTCCGGGCCTGCGACGAGTCAGCCCGCGGGACGGGGAGCGACGTCGTCCAGGCGCGCATCACCTACTCCGAGGCTCGGCGCCGGGTGGAGGTCTTCGGCTCCGATGGCCGGGCCGCCGCCGACGACCGCACCCGGGTCCGGCTCGGCGCCCAGGTGGTCGCCCGCCGCGCCGAACGGGTCGAGACCGGCACCGACACGCTCGGCGGACACGTGGGCTGGGAGCTTCTCGAGGAGCGCCCGGAGCAAGTCGCGGAGAGCGCCGCGCGCAAGGCGCTGACGATGCTCGACGCGCGCGACGCCCCCACGGGGCGGCTGCCGGTCGTGGTCGGGAACGGCTTCGGCGGGGTGCTGCTGCACGAGGCGGTGGGCCACGGCCTCGAGGCCGACGCCGTGCAGAAGCGGGCCAGCGTCTACGCCGGCAAGCTCGGCGAGCAGCTCGCCGAGCCCTCCGTGATCGCGTACGACGACGGCCGCCGCGAGGGCGAGTGGGGAAGCGACGGCATCGACGACGAGGGCACGCCGACCCGCCGGACCACGGTCATCGACGACGGCCGGCTCACCTCCTACCTGTACGACCTGCTGCGCGCGCGAAAGGACGGGGTCGAGTCGACGGGCAACGGCAGGCGGGAGTCCTTCCGCCATCTGCCGATCCCGCGCATGACCAACACCTACTTCGGGCCCGGCGAAGCCACGCGAGAGGAGCTGATCGGCGACGTCCGGAGAGGGCTGTACGCGATCTCGTTCGGGGGCGGTCAGGTGGAGCCGGCCACCGGCGACTTCGTCTTCGGCGTCTCGGAGGGGTACCTGATCGAGAACGGCGAGGTCACGTCGCCCGTGCGTGGTGCCACGCTGGTCGGGAACGGCCTCGAGGCGTTGCGGGCAGTGGACGGCATCGCGAGCGACCTCGAGATCGCCACGGGCTTCTGCGGCAAGGGCGGCCAGTCGGTGCCGGCGGGCGTCGGCCAGCCCCACGTCCGGATTCGCGAGCTGACGGTGGGGGGAACGGGTTCGTGAGCCGCGAGCTCGAGACCACGGCCGGCCGGGCAGTGGAGGCCGTGCTGCGCGCCGGTGCCGGCGACGCCGAGGCTTGGGCCGAGGAGACGGTGAGCCGCCACGTCCGTGTCTACGAGGGGGACGTCGAGAGCCTGAGCGACGCCGGCGGCCGCGGGCTCGGCCTGCGAGCGTTCGACGACGGTCGAGTGGGCTACGCGTACGGCACCGACCTGAGCGACGGGGGTGTGGCCGAGCTCGCCCGGGCGGCCCGCGGGGCCGCCGAGGCGGCCGACCCCGACGACCACGGCGGGCTGCCTGACGATCCCGGAGCCGCGCCGGTGGAGGGGCTCCACTCACCGGCGCTCGGTGGCTGGTCAACCGAGCGCAAGGTCGAGCTGGCGCTGGCGGCGGAGCGGGCGGCGCGAGCCCGCCCCGGCGTGACGCAGGTGGAGACCGTGGTCTACTCGGACGCCGAGGCCCGCGTCGCGATGTCCAACTCGCGGGGGTTCACGGCCGGCTATCAGTCGACCCAGGCGTGGGCGTACGCGTCGGCGTTCGCCGGTGAGGGAGCGGACCTCATGACCGGCCTCGGGCTGGGGCTCGCGCGCGACCCGGACAACCTCGATCCCGAGGCGATCGGGACGGAGGCCGCGGAACGGGCGCTCGCGCTCGTGGGCGCCCGGGCTCCCGAGACCCGCCGCTGCCCCGTGGTGCTCGACACCTTCGTGGCCGCCTCATTCGTGGGCTTCATCGGAAGCATGCTGTCGGCGGAGGCGGTTCAGCGCGGCCGATCGCTCTTCGCCGACAAGGAGGGTGAGGAGGTGGCGAACGCCGCCTTCGCGCTCGTGGACGACGGGACCGACCGTGAGGGGCCCGACAGCGCCCCGTTCGACGGCGAGGGCTCGTCCACTCGCCGCACTTCACTGATCGAGGAGGGCAGCCTCCTGACCTTCCTCTTCGACACTCGCACGGCGCGGATAGCGGGCCGCGGCACGACTGGCAACGCCACTCGTGGCTCCTACCGCTCGCCTCCGACCGTCGGCACGACGAACCTCGTGCTCGCCGCCGGCGAGGCGACTCTCGATCGGCTCGTCGAGCAGGCCGGCGACGGCCTGCTGGTGACGGACGTGGCCGGGCTGCACTCGGGCGTCAACCCGGTGTCCGGCACCTTCTCCGTGGGCGCCAGCGGCCGCCTGATCGAGGGCGGCGAGCGGGGCACGCCCGTGCGCGAGCTGACGATCGCGAGCGATCTGGTGTCGATGCTGCGCGCCGTGCAGGCGGTGGGTTCGGAGGCGCGCTGGGTGCCTTTCGGGGGCAGCGTCAAGGCGGTGCCGCTCCTGATCGGCGAGATGTCCGTGTCCGGGGCGTAGGCGAAAGCGAATTCTCGGGGGTCTGACCGCCGCAAGTCACGCCGCTACGACGCCTTACTCACTAGCGCTGCGAGCGCGCAGTTCATCTGAGTCGCCGCGATATGCGCTCTCGCCTTCGTCGTGGAGGGGGTGCAAGGCCGAGTGGGTTCGCGCCCTCTACGAGCTTCGTGTTCGCTTCGTGTCGGTCTTGACCAGGCGCTCATTCAGCTTCACCGGGTCCTGCCACGCGGCATGAAGCTCGTTGGTCGTTCTGGGTCGACGCGATCTGAAGCTCACAAGCCTGCTTCTCGTCCTTGTCGCTGAGCGCGCCGACGTAGTCCTTCGCCACGCGCTTGGCCTTCTCTTCCTCCGAGTGGCCGCCGCACCCGGCTGTGCCGAGGAGGGAGGCCATCACCACCGTGAGCGCCTCCCTCAGGTTGGCCACGGCGCAAACCCATGAGCGGAGGCGACTGGATCAAACCTCCGACGCTCCCGCTCTGCCGCGGCGCCATCGGCTGGCGCGCCGCGCGAAGCGGATCTGGCCTGATCCGGTGAGATCGCGGCGTTGGCCGGGCTCTCCTCACGACGGCCGCGAGTGCTACGGGACGTCGGAAGGGACTGGACCGCCGCGTACCGGATCGCCGTCGATCGCCCGCGAGGACATCCTCTGGATCCGCAGCTTCGCGCTTGGCGAGGAGGATGGCTCCGTCGGCACGGTCTGCACCTACCAGGCGAGCAGCCCGGAGGCGATCCGCAAACAAGCGGAGGTCGCCGAGCTGCCGGTCGACGAAGTGATCCCAGTCGCTGACACCATCGTCGTGCGGCCGGATCCCGAGCCCGCGTCCACGTAACCGCGCCTCACCTGACGGCGGTGTAGCCCGTCGGCGCCGCTCGGCGAACGACTCCGTGCGCCGTCGCAGTTGGCCCCAAGGGTGGCCCCACGAGACCTCTCGGTGGGTCACGAGGCAACAGAAACCCGTGCCGTTGGAGCTTCCCCAAAGCCCGCAAAAAGCGCCGCTTTCCGCTCTGGGAGCGGCATCCTGGGAGCCGATCGTCCGCGTTCATTGTTACGTTCGGGCCGTTCGTACTCCCGCCAAGGAGGAGAAAGGCGTGACGAAGTCCGAGTTCGTCGATCAACTCGCTAGCGAGTCAGGGCTCTCCAGGGACGACGCAGGCAAGGCCGTCGACGCGTTCCTGGGCGTGGTCGAGGGCACCCTGCAGCGGGGCGGCGAGATCAACTTCACCGGCTTCGGGAAGTTCTCGGTGGCCGATCGCGGCGCGCGTCAGGGCGTCAATCCCCAGACGGGCGAGCGGATCCAGATCCCGGCCAGCAGGGTGCCCCGGTTCAGCGCGGGCTCCGCGCTGAAGAAGGCTGTGAAATCAAGTGGGGGCGGCGGCTTCTAGCGGCTCGCAGGACTTCGGACCTGTCCCGCTTGGACGCACACTGGCCGGGATAGGCCCTTAGCCGCCGTGCCCGGGGAGCGGCGGCAACATTTCGCCGATCGGCTCGCCATGCTCGTCGAGGAGCGGCGCAGCCGCATCGTGCTGGGACTGGATCCAGATCCGGCGGCGCTGTGGCCGGCGGCCGTCGCCGCGGCCGAAGGGCTCGGCGACCGGGCGGTGCTCACCGCCGGCGCGGTGGCGCGCCACTGCATGCTCGCGATCGACGCCGCCGCATCCGCCTGCGTGGCGGTCAAGCTGCAGCTCGCCTGCTTCGAGCGGCTGGGCGAACAGGGCTGGCGTGCGCTGCGCCACGCCGCCGAGCACGCGCGCGAGCACGGGCTGCTCGTCATCGCCGACGGCAAGCGCGGCGACGTACCCGTCACCGCGACGGCGTACGCCCAGGCGCTCTTTGGGGAGACGCCGGGGCCGTTCGGCTCCGTGCCGGGTCTCGGCGCCGACGCGGCCACGGCCAACCCGCTGCTCGGGCGCGACGCCCTCGCGCCGCTCGTGGAAGGCGCAGCGCAGGCGGGCGCGGGGCTCTTCGTGCTGGTCAGCACCTCCAATCCCGGCGCCGCGGAGATCCAGGACCAGGGCCCGCAACCGCTCCACGAGCGGCTTGCCGGGCTGGTCGACGAGCTCGGAGCGGAGCACGTCGGGGAGGCTGGTCTCTCCTCCGTGGGAGCGGTCACGGGTGCCACCCGGCCGGGGCTGCTGGCGCGCCTGCGCGAGCTGATGCCGCACGCCGTGTTCCTCCTTCCCGGCGTGGGAGCGCAAGGGGGACGCCTGGAAGAGCTCGGTCCCGCCTTCGCGCCGCATCCCGCCGCGGGCCTCGTGACGGCATCGCGATCGATCGTCAACGCGCACGAGGAACGGGGCGGCGACCCGGCAAGGGCGGCGACCTCGGCCGCGGAGGAGCTGCGGCTCGCAGCCTGGGGGCTGGCGGGTGGCTAGCTGGGATCGCCTGATCCGGGCCTGGGCCTGCCTTATCCTCCCGCCGGCCAGCCGAGGTCCGCATGCATCGCGACGCTTCACAGAGTCCTGCCCGGGTCCTCGCGCCGCTGGCGCTCGCCCTATGCGCGGTCGCTTTCTTCTACGTGATACTCAGCTCGGGGTCGGGGGACAACGGGAGTACGACCTCGACCCAGCAGACCACGACCTCGAAGCGGGCGCAGGGAGCGAGAAGCGCTCGGCCAGGTCCGAGCACGTACACCGTGAAGACCGGCGACACGCTCGGGGGGATCGCCGCGAAGACCGGCGTGTCGGTCGACAAGCTCCAGGAGCTGAACCCCGGACTCGACCCGCAGGGGCTCGTGTCGGGTCAGAAGGTCAAGCTACGCGAGTGAGCCGCCTTCGCGTCCTCGCAGCTTGCGCCGCCCTCGCGGTCGCCCTGGCGGCATCACCCGCCGCCTCCGCCGCCGCCGTGCCGAGCGTCGATCACGCCAAGGCGGCGATTGTGGTCGACGCCCGCGACGGCGCCGTGATGTTCCAGAAGGACCCAGACGAGAGCCGTGCGATGGCCAGCACAACCAAGCTCATGACCGCGCTCCTGACGCTCGAGCGGGCGCGGCCGCGCGACGTGCTCACCGCTCCCGCTTACGCGGCGCTGCCCGCCGAGTCCAAGATCAACCTGCGCAAGGGCGAGCGGATGCGAGTCGAGGACCTGCTCGAGGCGCTTCTCCTCGAGAGCGCGAACGACGCCGCGGAGACGCTGGCCGAGGGCGTCGCCGGCTCGCGCCCGCGCTTCGTCGCGCTCATGAACCGCCGCGCGTCCGAGCTGGGACTCGGGCACACGAGCTACTCCAACCCGATCGGACTCGACGACGCCGACAACTACTCGACGCCGCGCGACTTGGCGTCGCTGGCAGTCCGGCTGCTCCGAAGGCCGCACTTCGCGCACATCGTGGACATGCCCCGGGCCGTGCTCGAGTCGGGCTCCCACAAGCGCGTCGTCGACAACCGAAACCTGCTGGTGGGCCGCTATCCGTTCGTGGACGGGGTAAAGACCGGCCATACCATCGACGCCGGCTACGTCCTTGTGGGGGCGGCGCACGCCGGGAGCGCCTCGGTGGTGACCGTGGTGCTCGGGGAGCCGAGCGAGGCGGCGCGCGACGCCGACACGCTGGCGCTGCTCCGCTGGGGACTCGGCCGCTTCCGGCGCGAGCGGGTTCTCGACGCGCGGCGGGTGGTCGCTCGGCCGGACGTCAAGTACCGCGACGACCGAGCGGCCCTGGTGCCGCGAAGGTCGCTGGTGCTGACCGTCCGCCGGGGCGAGCGCGTCTCGCGCAAGGTCAGCGCTCCCGACGAGCTGGAGGGCCCGCTCGAGGCGGGCAAGAGGGTGGGCAGCGTCACCGTGCTGCTGGACGGGAGACCGGTGCGCCGCGTCGATCTCTTGACCTCCGCCGCGGTGCCCGGCGCGGGACCCCTGCGCGTGCTGTTCTCACCGCTCGGCGTACCCTTAACCTTGCTGCTCGTCCTCTGCGCGCTCGGCGCCGCCGCGCTCATGGTGCGGCGCTCGCGCGTAGGGCAACGAACAGTGCGCGAATGATCATCACGGTCACGCTCAACGCCGCCATAGACCGCACGCTGGCCGTGCCGAACTTCCGGCTCGGGCGTCGCCACCGCGCGACCGAGCAGACGGCCATGGCGGGCGGCAAGGGGGTCAACGTGGCCCGCGCCCTGAAGGCGCTCGGCCAGCCGGTGATCGCGACCGGCGTGGCCGGGGGCCCGACGGGCACCCGCATCATCGCGCATCTGACGGAGGAGGCGATACTCAACGACTTCGTGCGCATCCGGGAGGAGTCGCGCACCTCCACCGCGGTGGTGGACCCCACCTCGGGCGAGCAGACGGAGATCAACGAGCGCGGGCCCGCAGTGTCGGAGGCGGAGCTCGAGCTCTTCGTCGACAAGCTGCTCTACCTGGCCAAGGGAGCGGCGGTCTGCGTCTTCGCCGGCAGCCTCCCGAGCGGCGTCGACTCGGCGCTCTACGCCCGGCTCACCGATGAGCTGCGCAAGCTCGACGTCACCACCGTGCTCGACTCGGAGGGCGAGCCGCTCAGGCTCGCGACCCGCGCCAGCCCGGAGGTCGTAAGCCCCAACGAGCTCGAGGCGGAGGAGCTCGTCGGCCATGAGTTCGCGGACGAGGAGGACCGCCGGACGGCGCTCGGCGAGATGGCCGAGCTGGGAGCCCGCGAGGCGCTGTTGACCCTCTCAGACGGCTGCCTCGCCCTGCTGAGGGAGGACCAGGCAAGCGCGCCGACGCTCTATCGCGCCACCCTCGAGCCGCTCGAGCCGGTCTCGGCCGTGGGGTCCGGGGACGCTTTCCTCGCGGGCTTCGTCTCGGCGCGCTACGGGGACAAGCCGGCCGAGGAGTGCCTGCGTTTCGCGGTGGCTTGTGGGGCCGAGTCGACCCAGCACTTCGGAGCCGGGGTCCTCGACCCGCGCGAGGTGGAGAGGCTGCTGCCCGAGGTTCGGGTCGAGACCCTCGAGACGCCCTCCCTCGCGGTGGTCTGACCCGCTGCTACTGTCAATCCTTCGTCCGCTGCAGAACCTAGGATGCCGCAATGGAAGTAGAGATCGGCCGGGGCAAGAAGGGCCGTCGCGCATACGGCTTCGATGACATCGCCATCGTGCCCTCGCGCCGCACGCGGGACCCGGACGACATCGACATCACCTGGACGCTCGGTCCCTATCGCTTCGAGCTGCCGCTGCTCGCCTCGGCCATGGACGGGGTCGTCTCCCCGGAGACGGCGGGCATCATCGGCAAGCTCGGCGGGCTGGCCGTGCTCAACCTCGAAGGCATCTGGACCCGCTACGAGGACGCGGCGGACCAGCTCGCGCGGATTGCCGAGCTCCCCAAGGAGGACGCCACGGCCGATATGCAGCGCATCTACGAGCAGCCCGTGCGGGAGGAGCTGATCGCCAGGCGGATCCGCGAGATCAAGGAGCACGGGGTGGTGGCGGCTTCCTCACTCACTCCCCAGCGGGTGCGCTCCTACTACGAGACGGCGCTCGAGGCGGGCCTCGACATCCTGGTGATCCAAGGCACGGTGATCTCAGCCGAGCACGTCTCCACGAAGTCGGAGCCGCTCAACCTCAAGGAGTTCATCCGCAAGGTTCCGGTGCCGGTGATCGTAGGCGGCTGCGCCTCTTACTCCACGGGCCTCCACCTGATGCGGACTGGCGCCGTGGGGGTGCTGGTCGGGGTCGGACCCGGTGCTGCCTGCACCACCCGAGGGGTGCTCGGCATCGGCGTGCCGCAGGCCACGGCGATCGCCGACGTCCAGGCGGCCCGCTCGCAGCACATGCTCGAGACGGGCGAGTACGTCAAGGTGATCGCCGACGGCGGCATGCGCAACGGCGGGGACGTCTCCAAGGCGTTCGCCTGCGGCGCCGACGCGGTGATGATCGGCTCGCCGCTCGCTCGGGCCTACGAGGCCCCCGGGCGCGGCTTTCACTGGGGCATGGCCACCTTCCACCCATCGCTGCCGCGCGGCGCCCGGGTCAGCACCACCCAGAACGGCACCCTCGAGCAGATCCTGCTGGGCCCGGCGCACGAGAACGACGGCACCTTCAACCTCATCGGCAGCCTGCGGACCTCGATGGCCACCTGCGGCTACGAGGACATCCCCGCCTTCCACCGGGCTGAGGTGATGGTGGCCCCATCGCTCCAGACCGAGGGGAAGCAACTCCAGCGCGACCAGGCGATCGGCATGGGCGCCAGCTCCGCGGCCAGGGCCGCCCCGGCCCCCGACGGCGTCGTCAACGGCAGCGCCTCCGACGGCGAACCTGCGACTCCGACCACCGACCCCGCGCTGCTTCCCTCGGAGTGACGGATGCCGTCGCCACGTCCGGACCGGCTCGCGAGGGTCGGCGCCGGGCGGCGACAGACGAGGTGCTGGTCCTCGACTTCGGCGGCCAGTACTCGCAGCTGATCGCCCGCCGGGTGCGCGAGCAGGGAGTGTTCTCCGAGCTGCTCCCGCACCACGTCCCGCTGGACGAGGTGCGGAGCAGGAACCCGAGGGGCTTGATCCTCTCCGGCGGGCCCGCATCCGTCTACGCGGACGGCGCCCCTCAGCCGCGCGAGGAGCTGTTCGAGCTCGGTATCCCGGTGCTCGGCATCTGCTACGGGATGCAGGCGATGGTCCGTCTGCTCGGCGGACGCGTCGAGCCCGCCGAGGTGGGAGAGTTCGGCCGCTCGCACCTGGCCGTGAGGGAGTCGGGGCGCCTTCTCCGCGGCCTCCCCGCCGAGCAGAGCTGCTGGATGAGCCACAGGGACACGGTGTTCGAGCCGCCGCCCGGCTTCACCGCGCTGGCCTCCTCGACCGAGTCGCCCGTGGCGGCCACCGAGGACCCGGAGCGCGCGCTGTACGGGATCCAGTTCCACCCGGAGGTCGTCCACACCCCCTACGGCAGCCAGATCCTCGAGACCTTCCTGCGCGACATCTGCGGCTGCGACATGTCCTGGAGCGCGGCCTCGGTGGTGGAGGAGCAGGTCGGGCGCATTCGCGAGCAGGTCGGCGACGGCAAGGTGATCTGCGGCCTATCGGGCGGCGTCGACTCGAGCGTCGCGGCGCTGCTCACGTACAAGGCGGTGGGCGACCAGCTCACCTGCGTCTTCGTCGACCACGGCCTGATGCGCAAGAACGAGGGCAACCAGGTGGTGGCCGCCTTCCGCGACCAGTTCCACGTGCCGCTGGTCGCGGTGGACGCCGAGGAGCGGTTCCTGGCGCGGCTCGAGGGCGTTGTGGAGCCGGAGGAGAAGCGCAAGATCATCGGCGACGAGTTCATTCGTGTCTTCGAGGAGCAGGCCAGCCGGCTAGACGACGCGCGCTTCCTCGTCCAGGGGACGCTCTACTCGGACGTGATCGAGTCCGGCGGCGGCACCGGCGCCGCGACGATCAAGTCGCACCACAACGTGGGCGGCCTGCCGGACGATGTCGAATTCGAGCTTGTCGAGCCGCTGCGGATGCTGTTCAAGGACGAGGTCCGCCAGGTGGGGGTCGAGCTCGGGCTGCCGGAGCGGCTCGTCTGGCGCCAGCCCTTCCCCGGCCCGGGACTGGCCATCCGCGTCGTGGGCGACGAGGTCACGAAGGAGCGGCTCCAGATCCTTCGCGAGGCCGACGCCATCCTCCAGGACGAGATCCGCGCGTCCGGCCTCTACCGCGAGCTGTGGCAGTCGTTCTGCGTCCTGCCCGCCGGGCTGCGCAGCGTCGGGGTAGAGGGGGACGATCGCACCTACGGCTACGTGGTGGTGATCAGGGCGGTCACGAGCGACGACGCGATGACCGCCGACTGGGCCCGACTGCCGTACGACCTACTGGAGCGGGTCGCCTCGCGGATGATCAACGAGCTGCCGCAGGTCAACCGCGTCACGCTTGACATCACGTCGAAGCCGCCCGGCACAATCGAGTGGGAATAGTCCGCAGTCGGCAGTCATCAGTCCTCAGGGAGGTGGGTCCTGCGTTCCTGACCACTGCGGACCGGGGACTGAGGCCTATCCCGGCCAGAAGCCGTCGGTCAGGTGGACCTCTCCCCGCGGGTCGTCGACCTTCACCGACACCATCACGAGCTCGGCGTCCTCGCCGGTCTCGTTGTGGACCGAACGCACGACGTGCGGCGGTATCCGGATTATCGTTCCCGGGCCTGCCTCCACCAGATCGTCGCCGAGCTTGAAGGTAAGGGTGCCGGACACCACGAAGTAGATCTCCTCCTGGGTCTTGTGGTGGTGCCCGTAGCTGCCCTTCCCGCCCGTGTCGGGGGGCATGCGCCGGTGGGTGAAGGCCACCTGCTCGTTGCCCATCTCGGGCGTGGCCATGCGCATCTCGCCCGGATAGTCCCCGAGGACGTCCGGGATCTCCTCCAGCTTCCTGATCACGTAGTCAGCCATGCGGGGACCCTAACCGCTGGCATCCGGGGCAGCCCGCTAGCTCCAGGCGTCCCAGGCCTTCAGGGAGGGCAGCGGGTCGAAGGGGTGCCCGCCCTCGTACCAGCCCGGCGCGGTCCAGAGCTCGAAGTGGAGGTGGCAGGCAGTGGCGTTTCCGGTGCGCCCCACCGAGCCGATCCGCTGGCCGGTGTACACCCGGTCTCCCTTGCGGAACGGCGACGGCCCCGCGAGATGCATGTACGCGTAGTCGGTTCCGGTGGCGGACCCGTCGATCACGATGTAGTTGCCGGCTTCGCCGTGGTAGCCGCTGTACTGCACCCGCCCGCCGCGGGCCGCCACGAGCTCCCTGCCCACAGCGGGCCATGACGTCCTGGCCCTGGTGGCTGTGTCCGGCGCGGCCGGCGCCGAAGCGGGCGCCCGCGCGGCCGTAGTTGTGGCGGCCGCGGATCAAGAAGCGGTTCTCGTAGAGGTCGAACGAGTCGCGCGAGTAATCGCTCATTCGGGCGCTCCGGGCGACCGCGCCGTCGCCGCCCCAGGCCGTGACCCGGAACGAGTAACGGCCCGGGCGGGCGGAGGCGGGGCGAAGCCTTGCTCCAGACGATCGTCTGCACCGTCCCCGCCGCGGCCGGGGGCGCCCACGTCTCGACGACCGGGGCCGTCAGCCGCGCTCACCAGGTCGACCTTGATGCTCCTCGCCGAGCGCCCGGACAGTCGGTAAGGCCGAAGATCGTTAAGGTCAAGTGCATCCGCATGCCCGAGCCTGCGGGCCCGCTGGCGGCGGCCCCCGAGGCCGCGGTCGCGAGCGAGCAGGCGCCGAACGCGACCCCTGTCGCGAGGCGACCCACGTGGAAGCGGATGAACACCCTCTTCCGGCCTCTCTTTCTCCGGCCTACGGGGTTAGCTGTCGGGCTCGCGCCGAAAGAGCGGCGCTACGGCGGTGGAGTCGAGGCTCCGGTTCCGATTCGCCCCTTCGGAGGCCCGGGTTGACGCTCCGAATGGGTCCCCTGCTCCCCGGCGGCGACGGCGTCCGTCCGGGGACTTGGCAGGCTCGAATTTGACCGGGCAGTATACGTCCGCGCGGTCGCCGATCTCCTTCCCGTGTGCCACACTGTTCGACCGGCCGCCGCTCAAGTGGCGGCCTTGCGGCTATGAAGACCTACGTCGCCACACCGGCTACGCGTGAGCGGAACTGGCTCGTCGTGGACGCGAGCGGGCAGACGCTCGGTCGCCTTGCGACCCAGATCGCCGACGCCCTGCGGGGCAAGCGGAAGCCCGAGTACACCCCGCACTGCGACGTCGGCGACTTCGTGATCGTGGTGAACGCCGACAAGGTGGAAGTCACCGGCAAGAAGCGCGAGGAGAAGCTCTACTATCGCCACTCCGGCTATCCGGGCGGGTTGCGCAGCCGCAGCCTCGGCCAGATGCTCGAGCGCAGGCCGGAGGAGGTGCTGCGCCGGGCGGTGAAAGGGATGCTGCCCCGCACTCGACTGGGCCGCGCCCAGCTCCGCAAGCTGAAGGTTTACGCCGGCCCTGTCCACCCGCACGCGGCTCAGAAGCCGGAGCCGATGGAGCTCGCTGATTAGACGCGTAACGCAGAGAGATCGCGGATGAGAGAAGACGAACGCCAGGACGACCCGCAGCAGCCCGACGCCCACCAGCCCGAGGGCGACCAGCCCGAGGCTGAGCGGCCCGAGGCCGAGGCGGAGCGGCCCGACGCCGAGCGGCCCGAGGCCGAGCGGCAGGAGGACGTCCCTGGGGAGCCGGGGGAGGGGGCGCCAGAGCGGGAGCCCGAGGCCCCCCCGGCGGAGGAGGTCGCCGAGTCCGAGGCGGAGGAGCAGCCGCCCGAGGAGCGTCCCAGGCCCAGGCGCCGCCGCAGGAAGGAGGACGCCGGCCAGGAGGAGGTCATCCCGGGCGCCCACCTGGAGCCCGACCTGGTGCTGGAGGAGGAGCGCGAGGAGGCCGAGTACGGGGAGTACCCGGCCGCCGAGGTCGTCGAGGAGGCTCCGCCCGAGGAGGAGCCGGAGGAGGTGGAACAGCCCCCCGAGCCCGAGCCCGTCGCGCGGGAGCCGCTGGACCTGGCGGCCGACGCCCGCTACCGGGCGACGGGAAAGCGGAAAACCGCGGTCGCGCGGGTGACCCTGAAGCCCGGGGACGGCACGTACCAGATCAACGGCCGGCACCTGGACGAGTTCTTTCCGCGCATCAAGCTGCAGCGCATGGCACAGCAGCCGCTGGAGGTGGCCGGCTACGGCTCTCGCATGGACGTGGCCGCCCGCATCCATGGCGGCGGCGTGGCCGCCCAGGCCGGGGCGCTGCGGCACGGGATCGCCCGTGCGCTCGTGGAGGCCGACCCCAACCTGCGGCTCGAGCTCAAGCGGCGCGGCTACCTGACCCGCGACCCGCGTGTCAAGGAGCGCAAGAAGGCCGGCCTCAAGAAGGCGCGCAAGCGGCCCCAGTTCTCGAAGCGTTAGCTCTTCGCACATGACGCGCAGGCTGTTCGGCACCGATGGCGTCCGCGGCGTCGCGGGCGAGTTCCTGACCGCGGACCTCGCCCTGGCGCTCGGCCGGGCCGCGGCCACCATCTCGCCGGCGGAGGCGCCGCAGGTGCTGATCGTCCGCGACACGCGCGAGTCGGGAGAGATGCTCGAAGCCTCGGTCGCGGCCGGCGTGGCGGCCGCCGGTGGTCATGCCCTGTTGGGCGGCGTGCTGCCGACCCCGGGCGCCGCGTTGCTGGTGCGCCGCTACGGCTTCGACCTGGCCGCGGTGGTGTCCGCCTCCCACAATCCCTACCGCGACAACGGGATCAAGTTCTTCGGCCCGGACGGCACGAAGGTCGACGATGCGCAGGAAGAGCGAATGGAGGAGCTGCTCGAGGCGCCCCCGCACCAGCCGATCGGCCGCGTACGGGAGCTGCACGGCGTCGCCGGGGACTACGTCCGGGAGCTCGAGCTGCGCTTCCGGGGGCTCGACCTGTCCGGGCGTCGCGTGCTGCTCGACTGCGCGAACGGCGCCAGCTACCGCGTGGCGCCGGAGGCCTTCCGCCGGCTCGGAGCGGACGTGGACGCGGTCGCGGCCGAGCCGGACGGGCGCAACATCAACGATGGCTGCGGCTCGACCCACGTGAACGGCCTCACCCGGCGCGTAGCGGAAGGCGGCTACGACGTGGGGTTCGCCTTCGACGGGGACGCCGACCGCGTGCTTGCCGTGGACCGGGCGGGAGCCGTCGTGGACGGCGACGAGCTGATGGCGCTCGCCGCCCTTCACCTGCGCCAGTCCGGGCGGCTGACCGGTGACGGGGTGGTCGTCACGGTCATGACCAACTACGGCTTCCACACGGCGATGGAGGCCGCGGGCATCGAGGTTGCGACGACGCCGGTGGGTGACCGCTATGTCCTCGCTGAGCTTCTGCGGCGTCGCTGGGCCCTGGGCGGCGAGCAGTCCGGCCACATCATCGACACGGGGTTCGTGCCAGCCGGCGACGGCACCGCGTCAGCCCTGCTCACGATGGAGGCGCTGCACGGACATGACCTGATGGACCGGGACGCCATGGAGAGGCTGCCACAGCGGCTCGTGAACGTGCGCGTCGCCGCCAGGGAGGCCCTGGACTCCGCAAAGGGGCTGTGGGACGCGGTGGAGCGTGAGTCCAGGGCACTCGAGGGCCGCGGGCGTGTGCTGGTGCGCTCCTCCGGGACCGAGCCCGTCGTCAGGGTCATGGTCGAGGCGCGTAACGCCGACGAATGCGAGGAGATCGCGGACAGATTGGCGAATACCGTCAAGTCGGAGCTAGGCTGACTGGCCTGCCATGTGCGGGATCATCGGATACGTAGGCGAGCGACCTTGCCGCGAGCTGATCCTCGAGGGGCTTCGCAAGCTCGAGTACCGCGGTTACGACTCGGCGGGATTGTCGCTGGTCGTGGACGGCTCGATGCACTCGGTGCACGCGGTCGGGAACCTGAAGCATCTCCAGGAGGCGCTGGCCTCGAACGACGGCAGCCTGGAGGGATCGACCGGCATCGGCCACACCCGCTGGGCCACGCACGGACGCGTAACCCAGGAGAACGCGCACCCGCACGGGGACACCTCCGATCGGGTGCACATCGTCCTGAACGGCATAGTCGAGAACTGGTCCGAGCTCAAGCAGCGGCTCGAATCGAACGGGGCGGAGTTCACCTCCGACACCGACGCCGAGGTCGTCGCGCACCTGATCGCGCAGCACCTGGACGGTGACCTGGTCGCCGCCGTCCGCGCGGCCTACGACGAGCTGCGCGGCCACTACGCGTTCGTGGCCATGTCCGCCGACCACCCGGGGCTCCTGGTCGGCGCGCGCAAGGAGTGCCCGCTCGTCGTGGGAATAGGTGACGGCGAGAGCTTCATCGCCTCCGCGATCCCGGCGTTCCTGGCCGAGACGCGGCGGATCCAGCTCGTGGAAAACGGCGAGGTCGTCGCTGTCGAGCCCGGGGGTGCGCGCTTCGTCGACGCCGGCGGGGCAGCTGTCGATCGCGAGGTCAAGGAGGTCGACTGGGACGAGGACGCGGCCGAGAAGGGCGGCTACGAGACCTTCATGCTCAAGGAGATCCACGAGCAGCCGGCCGCGGTGGCCGAGACCGTCGCCGATCGCCTGGTGGGCGACGAGGTCAGGCTTGGCGACATCGGCATCTCGGAGGAGGAGCTCGCGGGCCTACGACGGGTCGTCGTCGTCGCCTGCGGGACTTCCTACCACGCCGGTCTCACCGGCCGCTATGCGATCGAGTGGTGGTCCCGCGTGCCGGTGGAGATGGACATCGCCTCCGAGTTCCGCTACCGCAACCCCGTGATCGACGAGCGCGATCTCGTCGTCGGCATCTCCCAATCCGGCGAGACCGCCGACACCCTGGCGGCGATGCGGTTGGCGCGCGAGCGAGGGGCGAAGGTGCTCGCGATCACCAACATCATGGGCAGTCAGGCCACTCGGGACGCCGACGGCGTGCTGTTCACGCGGGCCGGGCTCGAGATCGGCGTGGCAGCCACCAAGACCTTCGTGGCGCAGGTGGCGGTGATGTACCTGCTGGCGCTCAAGCTCGCCGCGCTCCGGGGGACGCTCGAGCCGGAGGTGATGCGCCGTCTGGTCGGTGAGCTGCGCGAGCTGCCGCGCTCGATCGAGGCCCTCCTCGCCGAGGTCGACGAGCCGGTGAGGCAGATCGGGCGCCACTGGAAGGACTCGAGCTTCTTCCTCTACCTGGGCCGCCACGTGGGCCTGTCGGTCTGCCTCGAGGGCGCCCTCAAGCTCAAGGAGATCTCCTACATCCCGACAGACGCCTATGCCGCGGGTGAGATGAAGCACGGTCCGATCGCCCTGCTCGACGAGCGGACCCCGGTGGTGTGCGTGGCAACCGAGTCGCCGGTGCTCGAGAAGGTCCTGTCGAACATCGCGGAGGTGCGCGCCCGCGGCGCCCACGTGATCGCGGTCGCCACGAGGGGCTCCAAGCAGGTGGCGGAGCACGCCGAGGAGGTCGTCTACGTGCCGCGCACGGACTGGCTGCTGCAGCCGATCCTGGCAGTCATCCCGCTTCAGCTGCTCGCCTACTACATCGCCCGCGCGCGCGGGCTGAACGTCGACCAGCCGCGCAACCTCGCGAAGACGGTGACAGTTGAGTGATTGGGGGGCGATCCGGCCGAAGGCCGGACGTAGCGGGGCGAAGCCCCCCTGGATCGGCCTGGACCTCCTCGACGTCCAGCGTCTCGAGCGCGCCCTGGAGCGCCGACCCAGGCTTGCCGAGCGGCTCTTCACCGACGCCGAGCGCGAGTACGCTCGCGTCCGCGCACGACCGGTCCAGCACCTGGCCGCGCGCTTCTGCGCGAAGGAGGCGGTGGCCAAGGCGCTCGGCCTGCAGGGCTGGAGCTTCCGCGACGTGGAGGTGGTCGCCACGGGGGCCGCCCCGGAAGTGCGACTGAGCGGCAGGGTCGCCGAGCGGGCGGATCAGCTGGGTGCGGCCGTTTCGTTATCGCTGACCCACACCGGCACCACCGCGGGCGCGGTCGCCCTCATAGGGCGCGCCGGTAACGGACCTCCCTGACGTCTCCGAACTCGTGCCGGAGCTGCTGGGCGCCGTCGAGCGCGAACCCGAGCCGCTCGTAGAAAGCGCTGGCAGGGGCGTTCTCGGCCGCCGACCCAGAGGGTCACCTCATGGAAGCCCCTTCCTCGAGCTCCGCCAGCGACTGCTCGACCAGCCCTTCTACCCACCCCGCACCGCCAAGCCGATGGGGTTCTCCCCACCCCGCACCGCCAAGCCGATGGGGCGACGAAAAGCACGTAGATCTCTCCCGCACTCGCCCGGCCTCATCATCGCGGCTGGCACCGAAGACGCAGAAGCCGCGGAGCTCGCCGTCGATCTCCGCGACGAGGCGACCGCGGGCGGGGTCCGCGAAGCGCTCGCGCATCCGTTCCGCGAGCACCTCCGGCGAGCGGGTCAGCTCGGGCGGCACGATGCCCGCAAACCCCTCACGCCAGCCTGCCGAGTGCAGGCCGCAATCGCCTCGATGTCCTCTGCGGTGGCTCTGCGGATGCTCGTCACTGTTCGAGATGGACCTGGGCTCTTTGAGGCCCGCCCCTCTGGCCCGGAAGAGCCCAGGTCCGAAACTGGGCAAGATGCCGACATGCTCCCCGACTGGCTCGATCCCCTCTTCGAGGCGGCCGAGATGCGCGCGTCGGACGCCTGGGCGATCGAGCAGCAGGGTGTTCCCTCCCTCGACCTGATGGAGCGGGCGGGGGCGGGCCTCGCCCGAGTCACCGCAGCCGCCTCCGGGCCCGGTCCGGTGAGGGTGGTGGTCGGCAAGGGCAACAACGGCGGCGACGGCCTGGTCGCCGCGCGGCTCCTGCGGGAGGAGGGTCGCGAGGTCGACGTGCTCGCCGCGGCCGACCTAGAGGGGCTCATGGGCGATGCGGCGACCAACTTGGAACGGCTGCCGGGCGAGCGGCCCGAGCCGTTCGATCGGGAGCGCCTGGAGGGCTCGGGCGCCGTGGTGGACGCGCTGCTCGGCACCGGGTTCGAGGGCGAGCCGCGGGAGCCGATCAGGGGTGCGATAGCGGCGATCAACGACCAGCGCTCGCCGGTCGTGGCCTGCGACGTGCCCTCGGGCGTCAACGCCAGCACCGGCGAGATCGAGGGGGAGGCGGTGCGCGCCGTCGCAACCGCGACCTTCCACGGGTCGAAGCTCGGTCTGCATGTGGCTCCCGGCGCCCTGCATGCCGGGAAGGTCGAGATCGTCGAGATCGGCATCCCGCGCGGCGCTCCCTCGGGCGAGCGTGCCGGGCTCATATCGGAGTGCGTGCTCGGGCTCTTTCCGCCCCGGTCGCGCGAAGGCTCGAAGTTCACCTCGGGCGTGGTGGTCGTGGTGGGCGGCTCGGCCGGGCTCACGGGTGCGCCGACGATGGCCGCCCGAAGCGCCCAGCGCGCCGGCGCGGGCTACGTGCAGGTCGCGGTGCCGGCGCCGGCCCAGCAGGCGGTGGACCTGCGGCTGCTCGAGCAGATGAGCCGTGCGCTCCCACACGAGGACGGGGCCCATACGCCCGCCGGCGTAGAGGTGGTCGAGGAGATGGCGCGGCGCGCCGGCGCCGTGGTACTGGGACCCGGGCTCGGGCGCTCCGAGCCGGCGCTCGAGTTCGCTCGTCTAGCGGCGCGGGCGGTCGACGCGCCGCTCCTGATCGACGCCGACGGGCTGAACGCCCACGCCGGGGCCCTCGAGTCGCTCGCGGAGCGCGGCTCGCCGACCATCCTCACGCCGCACGAGGGCGAGTTGGCCAGGCTGCTCGGGGTCGATTCCGGCGAGGTAAGTGCCCATCGCCTGGCCCATGCCCGGGAGGCAACCGAGCGCAGCGCGGCAGTGGTGCTGCTGAAAGGTGACGACACCATCGTGGCCGTTCCGGGCGGGCCCGAGGCGATCAGCCCGGGCGGCACGCCGGCCCTCGCCACCGCCGGCACCGGTGACGTCCTGTCCGGCCTGATCGGCGCGCTGCTCGCCAAGCGGCTTGGCGCCCTGGAGGCTGCCGCGCTCGGGACCTTGGCCCACGTACGGGCCGGCCGCGCGGCGGCCGAGCGCTACGGCGTGGACCACGTGATGGCCGGCGACGTCATCGAAGGCCTTCCCGCCGGGCTGTCCCGGTAAGGTCGGCGTCGTGGCCCGCGTGGTGCGCGACATCATGGACTCACAACCGGAGACGGCCAGCCCGGGAGCGCTCGCCTCCGAGTGACCGTCGAACGGGCGCTGGCGCGGATCGACGTCGGGGCGATCGAGCGCAACTGTGCCCAGCTCCGCTCGCTGCTGACGGGGAACGCGGAGCTCTGCGCCGTGGTCAAGGCGGACGGGTACGGGCATGGCGCCGTGTGGGCGGCCCGGGCCGCACTGGCCGGCGGCGCGAGCTGGCTGGGGGTGGCCACGGCTGCCGAGGCGGAGGACCTCCGGCGGCACGGGCTCCCCGGCCCCATCCTCGTGATGGGCGCCCTGACGCCGGAGGAGGTGCGAGCCGCCCTCGAGGCGGACGCGGACGTCGTCGCCTGGAAGCAGGAGTTCGTGCGGCTGCTGGCGGAGCGGGCGCCGCCGGGGACGAGGGCGCCGCGCGTGCACGTGAAGCTCGACACCGGCATGGGGAGGCTCGGCACGAGCGATCCCGCCGAGGCACGCGCGGTTGCCGCCGCGGCAGCGTCGGACGAGCGCCTCGTGCTCGCCGGGCTCATGACCCACTTCGCCACGGCGGACGAGCCCGAGGACGAGCACTTCCCCTACCAGCTCGAGCGCTTCTCCCGGTTCGCGGCTGAGATGCGAGAGAGCTACCCCGGTCTGAGGGTCCATGCGGCCAACAGCGCGGCCGCCTAC
>Ga0126313_10000056_pt1 | contig 45718 bp, 36 predicted proteins | sample Plot105A_FD_89954 | JGI IMG/M metagenome (GOLD analysis project Ga0126313, IMG submission 89954) | Serpentine soil microbial communities from UC McLaughlin Reserve, CA, USA - Plot105A | ecosystem: Environmental > Terrestrial > Soil > Grasslands | place: USA: UC McLaughlin Reserve, Lake County...
ATCCTGCTGCTCGCGGCCTTCTCGACCTGGCAGCGCTGGAAGGCGCACCGCGCCGGCGGCGAGGAGTCCGAGGCCTACTACCGCATCCGGCCGGCACAGCGGGCGGCCGTCGCGATCGTCTATATCGGCCTGATCGCGCTGCTGGTCGTCGGGATGGACGTGACGCATGTCGCGCGCACGTTCGCGGATGCTTAGCGGTTCACTTCCCGCAACTCCCGCTGCACGTCGCGCGCCATCTCACGCTTCTTGATCGACTCGCGCTTGTCGAAGCGGTCCTTGCCCTGGGCGAGCGCGATCTCGACCTTGGCGTGCGGGCCTCTGAAGTAGATGCGTGTCGGGACGAGCGTGAGGCCGCGCTCTCTCGTTCTCACCTGCAGGCGCTCGATCTCGCGGCGGTGCAGCAGCAGCTTGCGGTCGCGCTCGGGTGCGTGGTTGTCGTGGTAGGCCGGCGGATACGGCGGGATGTGCACGTGGTGGAGCCACACTTCGCCGTCTCTGACGGTCGCGTAGGCGTCCTTCAGCGTCGCGCCGCCGGTGCGCAGCGACTTGACCTCGGTGCCTCTGAGCAGGATCCCGCACTCGATCTTGTCGAGCAGGTTGAAGCGGTGGCTCGCCGCGCGATTGCTCGCGACGTCGCCAGCGCCGATCTTGCGCTTGCCTCTGCCCTTGGCCATGCGGAGGAGTCTGGCGGAAAGCGGTGCGGACCGCCGGCACGAGTGCCGTACCGGCGGTCCGTCCGCGCTCAGGCGTCCGCCGCCTCGAGCGCCGGCTCCCGCGCGACGACGCCGGACAGCGCAACCAGCAGCGCGACGAGCGAGAGTCCCGCGACGACGGCGACGGCGGTGCGGAAGCCGTCGAGCGCGTCGCTCAGGCCGGCGCCCGCGTGACTGGAGACGATCGCGCTGACGACCGCCAGCACGAGCGCACCGCCGACCTGCAGCGAGGTGTTGACGAGCCCCGACGCGAGCCCCTGCTCGGCGTTCGCGACGCCGGCCGTGGCCTGGATATTGAGCGCAGGGAAGCCGGTCGCGAAGCCGAGCCCGAGCAGCAGCACGGTCGGCAGCACGAGCCCCAGGTATGACGAGGAGGCGTCGAGTCGAAGGAACAGCGTGTAGCCGGCCGCAAACGCGGCGAAGGCGACGACGACCAGCCACTGCGTGCCGATGCGCGTCGCGAGCCGGCCGATCTGCGGCGAGCCGAACGCGACCAGCAGGCCCGCGGGCAGCAGTGCAAGCGCCATCTCCAGCGCGCTCCAGCCGAGCAGCGTCTGGAGGTAGAGCGTCACGACGAACTGGAAGCCGAAGTAGCAGCCGGTCAGCGCGAAGGCGCCGATGTTGGCGCGCACGAGCGTGCTGGAGCGGAAGATCCCGAGCCGCACGAGCGGATGCGCGACGCGGCGCTCGATCGCGACGAACGCGGCCAGCAGCAGCGCGGCGAGCGCGAAACCGCCGAGCGTCTGGCCGGTGGCCCAGCCGACGTCGGGCGCGCGCACGACGGTGCGCACGAGGATGAGCATGGCGGCCGTGACCGACACGGCGCCGCCGAGGTCGAAGTGGCGCCGCGCGGCCGGATCGACGCGGTCCCGCTGGATCAGGCGCGCCCCGGCGACGAGCAGCGCGAGCGCGATCGGTGCGGGCACGAGGAAGGTCCAGCGCCAGCCGAGCAGCGTCAGGAGCCCGCCGAAGACGAGCCCCAGCGAGAAGCCGCTCGCACCGACGGCCGTGTAGATGCTGAGCGCGCGATTGCGCTCCGGCCCCTCGGCGAACGTCGTCGTGATGATCGACAGCCCGGCCGGCACCGTGAAAGCCGCCGAGACGCCCTTCACGAAGCGCGTCAGCACGAGCACGGTCGGGTCGCTGGCGATGCCGCCGAGCAGCGAGGCCACCGCGAACACGCCGATCGCCGCGAGGAACACGCGGCGGCGGCCGAGCAGGTCGGCAGCGCGGCCGCCGAGCAGCAGCAGCCCGCCGTAGCCGAGCACGTAGCCGGAGACGATCCATTGCAGCTGCTCGGTCGAGAGGCCAAGGTCGTCGCGGATCGAGGGCAGGGCGACGCCGACCATCGAGATGTCGAGGCCGTCGAGGAACAGCGCGCCGCAGAGAACGATCAGGGTCCCCCACAGACGCGCGTCCCATCGTGGTGAGGAGGTGGTGGAGGAAGTCATGCGTGGCATAGTACATGCATGCGCATGAAATGTACGTGCAAGATATGAGGATTCAAATATTGCGTCGGTCTGGTATGATGTCGCGCGCGATGACACAGGCGGTCCGCGACACGGCGCTGACGGATGCGTGGCAGGAGCTGCAAGCCCGCCACGCGCGTGTGACCAACGCGCTCGAGCGTGCCCTGCAGGACGGTCACCGCCTCGGCATCACGGAGTTTCAGGTGCTCGAGCTGCTCGCCACCGCCCCCACGGACCACTGCCGCATGCACGACCTGTCCGACTCGGTCCCGCTCAGCCAGAGCGCGCTGTCCCGTCTGGTCGGACGGCTGGAGGATGACGGCCTCGTGACACGCAAGATGTGCAGCGACGATCGCCGCGGCATCTACGCCTCCCTCACGCCGGACGGCCGCGCGCGGTACGAGCAGGCGCGTCCCACGCAGCGCGCCGTGCTCGCCGATCAGCTCGGCGACTGAGCTACGACAGCTCGACGGGCAGCAGATCCACCCGGCCGCGCGCGGTGTCGACGCGCTCGACCTGCACGCGCACACAGTCGCCGATGCGGATCGCCGCGCCGCTGCGGGTGCCTTCGAGGATGGTGCCCTCCTCGTTGAGCTCCCACCATTCGCCGCGCAGCTTGCGCACGGGCAGCATCCCCTCGTGGCCTTCGCCGAAGACGATGAAGGCGCCGGCGCCGATCACGCCCGTGACCTCACCCTCGAAGTCCTGGTCGAAGCCGCCCTCGAACAGCTCGCGCTCGAGCAGGAACGCGCGTGCGACATCGTCGGCGGCGCGCTCGATGCTCATCGCATCGCGCTCGCGCGCCGAGCACCAGTCGCCCGCGCCCGGCAGCATCGACGCTCTCGGCGCCTCCTCCCCACCGCCCACCGCAGCGAGCAGCGCGCGGTGGCAGACGAGGTCGGGGTAGCGGCGGATCGGCGACGTGAAGTGGCAGTAGTGCGTGAGGCCGAGGCCGGTGTGGCCGAGATTGGCGGGGTCGTAGCGAGCCTGCTTGAGCGAGCGCAGCACGAGGCTGTTGAGCCCGATCGTCCGCTGGCCGGTGCGCTGGACGTGCTGCTCGACGAGGCGCGAGCACTCGGCGATCGTCTCGGCCGCCTGCTGCGGCGTGAGGTGCTCGGGCGTCGGCGGCGTGGGGACGCCGAGCGAGGCGAGCTGCGCGACGAGCCGCTCGGCCGCCTCGCCCACCGGCCGCTCGTGGACGCGGTAGAGGGTCGGGACGCGCTGGTCGGAGAGGATCTTCGCGACCTGCTCGTTGGCGAGGATCATCAGGTGCTCGATCAGGCGGTGGGCCTCCGTCGAGACGACGCGGTGCGCCGCCGTCACGTGACCCTCTGCATCGAACGCGAAGTCCGGCTCGGAGGACTCGATCGCGAGCGCACCGCCGCGCTCGCGCTCGGCCTGCAGCGCCGCTGAGGCCTCGCGCGCAGCCGCGAGCGGCTCCGCCCACGGCGCTTGCGCCTCTTCGTGCTCGGCGAAGATGCGATCGACCCGGTCGTAGTCGAGCCGTACGTTCGAGCGGATCAGCGAGCGGTAGAAGGCGGTGCGCTCGACGCTGGTGCCGCGCAGGTCGATCTCCACCGTCACCGCGTTGCGGTCCTCGTCAGGGCGCAGCGAGCAAGCCCCGTTCGAGAGCGCCTCCGGCAGCATCGGCTCGACCCGGCCGGGGACATAGACGCTCGTCCCGCGCCGGTACGCCTCCTTGTCGACGAGCGAGCCGGGCCGGACGTAGGCGGAGACGTCGGCGATGTGGACCCAGATGCGCCAGGCGTTCTCGCCGCGCCGCTCGGCGGAGATGGCATCGTCGAAGTCCTTCGCGGTTGTGGGGTCGACCGTGAAGGTCGTCAGGTCTCGCAGGTCGCGGCGCGGGACGTCCGCGACTCCCTCCCCCTCCGCCGCCTGGCGCGCGGCGCGCTCGACGGCTGGGTCGAAGCGGCGTCTGAGGCCGCGGTCGAGCATCAGCGCCTCCAACACGTCGCGCGCGACGTCGGGGCGGCCGATCCGTCGCTCGACCTTCGCATGGCCGCGGCCGCCCTGGCCACCGCGGCCGCCGGTGCGCAGCAGCACGAGGTCGCCGGGGCCGGCTCTGCGGTCTCTGTCGACGATCAGCTGCGGCCCGCGGCCGAAGAACGACTCGCCGATCAGGAAGCGCCCGCGCTTGTCGAGCACGGCGACCACCGCTGTGCGCGGCGCGGCACGCTCGCGCTCACGCTGCTCGTAGCGCGTCACCGCGGCTCAGCGGACAGCTGGACGAGCGCGGCGTCGAGCGCCTCGTCGCGGCGTGTCGTGTCGGGGTTGTCGCTCGCGCGCACGTCGGGCGCGATGCCTCTCCCCTCGGCGACGCCTCTGCCGCCGATGTTGCGCCCGCTCGGCAGGAAGTACTGGCCGACGGTCAGGTCGAGCGCGCCGCCGTTGGGCATCTCGCGGATCTCCTGGAAGACGCCCTTGCCGTACGTGTTGGTGCCGACGACCTCCGCGCGGTGGCGGTCCTGCAGCGCGCCGGTGACGATCTCCGCCGAGGAGGCCGTTCCGCGATCGACGAGCACGACCACCGGGACGGAGCGCTTGATGGCGCCACCCGTCGCCGTGTAGACGTGCCGCGCGCGCGAGCGCCCGTCGGTCGAGACGATCGTCCCGTCGGGAATGAAGATCGATGCGACGCCGACCGCCTCGTTGAGCAGGCCGCCGCCGTTGCCGCGCATGTCGAGCAGGATGCCCTCCGCGCCGCGCTTCAGCAGCCGCTCGATGGCCGCCTGCACCTGCGCGGCCGAGCCCTCCGTGAAGCTGGCGAAGACGACGACGCCGTAGCGTCTGCCTCTCCATCTGACCATGTGCCCGGCGACGACCGGTGACGTCACGCGAGCACGCTCGATCCGCTGCGTCGTGCGTCTGCCGTCGCGCGCGATCGTCAGGCCGACCTTCGTGCCCGGCTCGCCCTTGATGAGAGCGATCGACGCGCTCGACGGTCTTCCTGCGAGCGATCTGCCGTTCACCGCGACGATGCGATCTCCCCTGCGCAGGCCGGCGCGGGCGGCCGGCGTCCCCTGGATCACCGACTCGACGACGAGCGGGCCGCTGCGCTCCGGCCGCACGGTCACGCCGATCCCGCTGAAGCTCGGGTTCGTGACCTGCTCGAAGCGCTTGTACGTTCTCGGGTCGAAGTAGTGCGAGAACGGGTCTCTGAGGCTCGCAACGGCGCCCTCGATCCCACGGTCGACGAGCGCCTCGCGGTTCTGCTTGCGGTAGTAGATCTCATCGATCGTGTCGAGCGCCTCGCGCATCAGCTGCGTGTCGTCGTCACCGACGAACGCGTTGCGGACCGGGCTCGGCAGGCCACTCGGGTGGCCGCCCAGGTAGATCCCGAACAGCAGCAGGACGATCACGCCAGCCGTGCCGGCGAGCACCAGCGGCAGGCGGGGGAAGCGGCGATTCACCGCGTCAGCGTATACGCCGCGATTCAACAGGCGCTAAGGGAGCCGCTCCTGCACTACGCTCGAACGGAAGGCACCGTTTTCTTTTTCGAAGCGCTCCGAGGAGGCCCGATGTCCGTCGAGCAGCAGTCACGTCCCGCCGTGCGCGACCAGCTCTACGTCGGCGGCGCCTGGGTCGCCCCGGACGGCCACGGCACGCTCGAGGTCGTCGAGGCCTCCACCGAGCAGCCACTCGGGACAGTCCCGGAGGGCACCGCGGAGGACGCGCGCCGCGCTGTCGCGGCCGCGCGAAAGGCGTTCGACGGCTGGGCCGCGACGCCGGTCGCGGAGCGCCAGCGCCTGCTGCGCGCGATCGCCGACGGTCTCGAGGCGCGCGCGGACGAGATCGCCCGCACGGTCACGGCCGAGGTCGGCATGCCGTTGAAGCTCTCGCGCATCATCCAGGCGGGGCTGCCGATTGCGTCGTTCCGCATGGCTGCGGACCTGCTCGACGAGATCGCGTTGGAGGAGGAGGCCGGCACCGCGCTGATCGTGCGCGACCCGGTCGGCGTCGTCGGCGCGATCACGCCGTGGAACTACCCGCTGCACCAGGTCGCCTGCAAGGTCGCTCCGGCCCTGGCGGCCGGCTGCACCGTCGTGCTGAAGCCGAGCGAGGTCGCGCCGCTGAGCGCGTTCATCCTCGCCGAGGTCGTGGATCACGTCGGCCTGCCGGCGGGCGTCTTCAACCTGGTGACAGGAGTCGGGCCGGTCGTCGGCGAGGCGATCGCCTCGGATCCGGACGTCGACATGGTGTCCTTCACCGGCTCCACCCGTGCGGGCAAGCGCGTGAGCGAGCTGGCGGCGGGATCCGTGAAGCGCGTCGCGTTGGAGCTCGGCGGCAAGTCGCCGTACGTGATCCTCGACGACGCGGACCTGTCGCAGGCGGTCCCGAACGGCGTCGCGAAGGCGTTCCTCAACAGCGGCCAGACGTGCTCCGCCTTGACGCGGATGCTCGTGCCGCGCGAGCGTTTGGCCGAGGCCGAGCAGATCGCCGCCGCCACCGCGGAGGCGTTCGCCCCCGCCGACCCAACCGGCGACCGCAACGGCATCGGGCCGCTCGTGTCCGACGTGCAGCGCGAGCGCGTGCGCGGCTACATCGCCAAAGGGCTCGACGAGGGAGCGCGGCTCGTGACGGGCGGCGCCGAGGCGCCGGACGATCTGCCGCAGGGCTACTACGTCCGCCCAACCGTCTTCTCCGACGTCACGCCGGACATGACGATCGCCCAGGAGGAGATCTTCGGCCCCGTCCTCGTGCTGATCCCGTACGACGACGAGGAGCAGGCGATCGCGATCGCCAACGACACGATCTACGGGCTGGCCGCGGGCGTGTGGTCCGGCGACGCCGACCGCGCCAACCGCGTGGCGCGTCGCTTGCGAGCCGGCCAGATCGAGGTCAACGGCGGGGCGTTCGACCTCCGCGCTCCGTTCGGTGGCTTCAAGCAGTCCGGGAACGGGCGCGAGAACGGCCGCTTCGGGTTGGAGGAGTACTTGGAGGCGAAGGCGCTGTTGCGATAGCTGCGAACGGCGCTCGAGCGCTGACAGAGGCGCCGAAGAAAGCACGGACCGAGCGTCGGTGCGTTCCTCACCCGCAGTCAGTTCTGCCGACGGCGTGGACAGTCGTTGAGCAACGGCCCGGATCGCGCTCGCGACCCGGGCCCCACGTCCCGCCGGCACGTCCCCCCCGGTCCGTCAGCGACCTCCGCCGCGGCGATGGGCGTTCTTCGCGCACCCGCGCACCACGAGTCGCTGCTGCCTGTGGATCGCCTTGCCGTTCTGTCCGACGTAGTCGAGCTGCGCCCTCGCGCTGCGACCTCTCGGCGAGCACAGGTTGGTGGCGGCACCCAGCGAGCCGCTTCGCGGCCCGCCGAAGAGGCTCAGAGTGAACGATCTCACCGGCACGTCCGGCGCCGTCGCAAACGTCGTTCGCAGGAATCGGCTGTGCGGAATAGTGATGCGCCCGATCAGGTCGAAGTTCACCTGGCCGCGCAGCGCCACGAACAGATCCGGCAGCGGATGCCCGTTTCTGACGAAGTACACGTTACCTCTCAGCGGGTCGCGCAGGAGCGGAGTGACCGCCGTCGCCGTCCCTGCTCGTGCGTGAGCGCACTTGCCGATGTTCGTCTCGAACTCCGCCCGGGTGCACGCATCGTTGATCACCGTCAGGCGCGCGTTGATCGTGTCAGGCAGTGTCACTCGAACGAATCTGAGGTTCGCGTGACCCTTTGGCATCCTGATCTTCGTGGAGAGCGGCGTCGTACGGTTTCTAGCCGTGTGACCTCTGCCGCCCACGCGCAACACCATCCTCGGCTTGAAGCCGAGGCCTGCGCACTCGCCGACCTGGAAGGGCGACGAGACACTCGCCCGCGCCCCGGCAGTCGACTCGATGACGCCGCCGACCGTCTTTCTCGCGCAACTCGTCGGATTCAAGATGAAGTCCGACTTGTTCACGAAGACGCGCACGTCGCGCACGTCGAGCGGAATGCCCTCCAGAATCGTCGGCAGCGGATCGCTGACGACGCTCAGCTCGGACGTGTGCTTGTCCACGAACAGGGCTGACCGGACGTTCACGTTGCCGAGATCGAACGGGCCCGCCACCGCCGGCACCACGATCGAGAGCCCGAACGGCGCCCCCTTGTAGGGACCCGTGACGTAGGCGCGCCCCTTCGTGATGTAGAACGGATTCGTCCCCGCCCCGGCGCCGACCGTGACGTCACCGACCTTCGACGCGGAGCCGCAGGTGCCGTGCGCCGCATCGGACTCGCTGCACAGCGTCGCGTTGGCGATCTTGCCCGTCAGCCCCTCCGGCATGTGCACGGTGAGCGCTCCGAGCTGCTGATCCTGGTCGTCACGCGACAACGCGAGGCTGAATGTGCTCGTTCTGCCCGCGACCGGGTTCGCCGTGCCGGCGTGGAAGTCCGGCGTGAAGTGCGGCGGCGGACATGCCGCGCCCTTGCCGTCCCCGCTCACTGCGAACGAGCTGTCAGAGACAACGGATCTCCCGCTCCAACCGGTCAGGACCGCATGCGTCGTGTAGGTCTTGTCGCATTGCGTCGGCATCGCGAGCGGCGCGCGCGGCCCGCCCTTGAACTCGAGGTGCAGGTTCGAGAACGGCAGCTGCGGGTTGTTGTCGAACGTCGTCGTGAGCTGGCCGCTGACCGGATCGGCGTCGACATGGCCCGCGAGCTTGACGACGACGCCGCCGCCCTTCGCCACGAGGTAGATCGACAGCAGCGAGCCGAACGGGTTGTCATGCGGCTTCGCGAGGTAGATCGAGCCCTCGAGCGGATCTGGCAGGAGCGGCGTCGTGATCGTCGCCGTCCCGACCTTCGCCGACTGCGGGCAGCTCGGCGCGCTCGCGTCGTGCAGGCGGATCTCCGCCGGCGCGCATGCGCCGAGGCCCTGCGCCGACGACGGCGAGACATGCACGCCGGGCGGCAGCGTCACGACCGCGGTTCTCAGGTCCGACTGGCTGATCACGCTCGGATCGTCGGTCTGCGGGATCGACAGGTCGAACGTGAAGGCGGACGGGCTTCCCGCTCTCGGCGAGAGCGGCTTCCCGACCAGGCTGGGAGTGAACGGCACTCTGTCGCAGCCGTCGATCCCGATCTCGGCTCCCCGCAGCAACGGCGGGTACGGATAGCCGGGGCTCGCGTGGCTTCTGAAGCTGGCCTCCACGAACGCACCCGGGTGCGCCCACGAGTCGATGCGCACGTTCGTCTGCAGACCGACTCCCGGGGCCGTGCACGACGTCGGGTTGCGCAGGAACGCCCGGGCCGGCGCGGTGTTCGGACAGGTCGGCGCGCCGCTTGACGGCGAGCCGGATCCGGGGCACGCGCGCTCCTCATCGTGGCTCGAGTCCGACGGCACGCCCCAGAGCGTCACCGTCGTACCGGCGAGCGCCAGCGACTGGGGCACGTCGCGGGCACCGACCGTGATGCCGTAGTCGCCTCCGCTGCGCACCTCGGCGTCGAGCGTCACGACCGAGCCGAGGACGTTCATCCCGAACCGCGCCGGAACGCCGGGCGGCGGCACCATGTTGTAGACGGGGATCGGGCCGTGCGGGCTCACCAACCCGGTGCCGCCGTTGAAGCGCAGCAGCGACGTCCCGACCTGCGAGGTCGTCGGGCACAGCGGCTGCGCCGACGTGCTGGACCCATTGGCAAGCTCGCCGGCCGTGCAGGTGTCGACCCCGGTCGGGTTGCCGACGAATCCCGGCGGCAGCTCGGTGAACACGTCCTTCACGGACTCCACCGGCCAGAGATCGCCGACGAGCGGCATCGGGTTGCGAGTCGTGTTGAAGTCGATCGAGACGGAGGCCGAGTACGGGTGGCTGCCGGCCTGCGTGAGCGGGCTGCCGTCCGCGTCCGCGCTCACCTGGCCGTCAAGAGCGTCGACGCCGAACGACGGCGTGGCGGTCGTGACGATCGTCGGGTCGGCCGTGTCCGTCGCGATGGCCCCACCGCCGGAGAGATGGAACACCGTCGTGAGCGTGCCCGACGCGCCGCCGTCGACCGCCGCGACGAGCTCCGGCATCGCAAAGATGCCGAAGCCGTTGACGGGCAGCGTGTTGCCGTGCGCGGGAATCGCGTCGGGAATGCTGCAGCTGAAGTTGGTGGCGCCTTGCAGGCTGCCGCCGGGACCGTCTCCGCTGCAGCTCCATCCGATCGCTGCGACGTCGAAGCCGCCGAAGATCGTCATCGCCTGCGCGGTGGTCCCGGCAGGGAGCGTGCCCGACAGGACGATCGGGTCGCCGCCGGTGCCGTCGGCCACGTCATCGCCGACGTTCGTCATCAGCAGGTGGTGGCTCAGCGTCCCGCCGGGCGCGACTGTGGTGTTCGCCAGCGAGTCGAGACGGAAGCGGGCCTGCGCGCCGGCGGGCGCCGCGGTGAGCGCGGCCAGCAGCCCGGTCGCGACAAGCGCGATGAGCAGCCTGACCAACCGCACCCTGCGAGCGCCTCGGCGCGAGACGGCGACGTGCATGCTCGTTCCTCTCCTCCTCCGCACCGGGCTCACTTCGCCCCCCTGGGCATCGCGCGACGGCTTCTGTGGTTCCTGTGGTGCCGTCTCTTCTTGACGCACTTGACTCTGCCTCTCACGCGCTTGCGCACGAATCTGCGCTTGCAGTGCTTTCTCGCGTGGCGTGACTTGACGTTCCCGGCGCCCTCGAAGACGGCGGTTGGGACCAAGCCGGCTGCCGGCGGACCGCTCTGGTCGCCCTGGCACGCGTCGCCGGCGCAGTCCTGACCCGCCACTGGCTCGGGGAACCCGCCTCCCACGCGAGCGTCGTAGAGGTCGTAGGCCGCGTCGCCGTCCCAGCCGACGAGCGGCTGGCGCGTCAGGATGAACGCGTCGTCCCCGTCTGCGCTCGCCTCCATGAAGTACGAGTCGGACGTGCTCGTCCCCGTCGAGAGGAGATGCACCGTTCTGCTCGCCACGTCGTGCTCGTACGCGTCGCGTCTGCCGTTCACGTCCTCTGGGACAAGCGCGTCCCCGGTGGTGAAGAAGACACGGGAGCCGTCGTCGGCGAGGGCGTGGTTCTGGTGCCAGTTCGTTGTCGCCGCCCCAGAATGCTCCCAGGTGGCGACGGTCGCCATCGTGATCGCCGGCGCTCCTGACGGATTGCACGAGGCGCACGCGAGCGCCCCGGTCTCAGCGCTGTAGACGTAGAGCTCACGACATCCGAGCCCGAACTCGGATTGGCAGGACCCATGGTCGTAGCCGGTCAAGCCGGCTCCGTCGATCGTGCTGAACAGCAGATGACGCCCGTCCGGAGTGACCCGCGCCTGGCGGGGTGACAAAACCCAGTTCACTCGCGCGGTGACGTTCTCGCTGAAGGCCAAGCCCTCCGGCGACGGCCCGATGTACGAGAGCACTCCGTCGTGCCAGAGGTAGAGGCTGGAACCCAGCGGCTTGCCGCTCACAAGTTGGCCGCCCGCGGCGAAGTAGACGTAGCGCCCGTCGTCGCTCACGCCGATCGTCGCCCGCATGCCGCTGCTGCCGTCCGCAGGCTCGCTGTCGGAACTGAGGAGTGTCAGGTTGTCCGGCGCGCTCGGCGGCTTGCGCGCGTCGTACATGTACAGCTTGTTCGACCCGTCCGCCGGCGCGTCGTCGGTGAGCGCCTGCCCCGTCATGAAGAACGCACGGCTCCCATCGAGCGACGCGTCGAGGAAGTGCGCCGGAGCGTAGGCGTCGGCTGGCAGCGTGCGCTCGGAGACGTTGAGCTGCACGGTCGACGTCGCATCGACCCGCATGAAGATGCGCCCGGCGTAGGCCCGGTTCACATCGGTGGAATTGCCGAGCTCGTCGCTCGTCTGCCCGCTGTCGTCGGTTGGATGGGTGAAGAAGAGGCGGACGTGGCCGTCGCTGCCGTCGGAGATCACGTGCGGCGTGCGGTTGTTGATCATGGAACGGCTCGCTCCGGTGCCCTGCCCCGCAAGCGAGACGTCGGCGGGCACGCACGCCGGTCCGGCGGCGTCGTCGCACTCGACGGCGGGCGCGACTGGCACTCGCCCGGCCAGCCTCAGGTTGCCGTCATCCCATTGATAGACGTGGACATGACATGTGGATGGGAACGAGAAGTCCGGCGCCGAGATGTCGCACGCGCCTGGCTGGGCGGGCGTGTCCGCCGTCAGAGACTCGAGCGACTCGAAGGCCACATGATCGAAGTCCGGCGACGCTTCGGCCAGCGTCGGTCGCAGGTTGATCGCCTGGGCGCCACTCGGGTAGTCGGGCAGAGGCGTCGCGGTGCTATCGCACAGCGGGCAGGCGGTCACCAGGTCGTACACATCGCCGCCAGGAGAACGCAGCGCGCTGTTGCGGTAGAGGTTTCCTACGGGGTCGACGTTGGGATTGCCGTCAAGCGCCCCCCATACGAACAGCAGGCCTCGGGTCAAGTCCGCAGAGAGCTCGCCCACGTACGACGGCTCCAGCTGCGCAAGCAGCGCCGGCGCCGACAACGCGCGCAGCGCCGGCATCACGCCGTGCGTTGGCCACCCGTTCGAGCCGGGATTCGGATTCGTCGACCGCACGCTCAGGTAGTCGTTGGAGATTCCCGTGCCGCGGTTTCCCGCAAACCCCGCAAGAGAAGTGAAGCCGATGGCGTTCCCGTCGACCGCAGCGCGGGTGCGCTGCGTGTCGGGAATCACGTCTCCGCCGTTCTTCTGCGGCGGAGACACCATCTCGTACGCGCGCCCATCAGGCAGGCCCACAGCCGTGGCGCTCGATGCGCTCCACCCAGCGAGAACGAGCACCCCGACGACCAAGGCAATCGCAGTCCCCAGCGCATACGACCCGGTTTTCACCAAGACATCTCTCCTCTTTTCAGTACTAATGGCGCGATGACCATAGATACCCATGGCTCAAGGCGCAACCGCGATCAGCCTCGAGATCCGCAATCTGACCTCTATCCGGTCTTTTGAGGTCTGACCACGAACCCGTCTCTTTGACTTTTTCTTTTGGTGCATTAGCTTCGTCGCCGTCTCGTGTGGCAGCACGGCCGGCGCTGCAAGTGTGACCAGCGAACGCGCGGACCGCACGCGGCTCATGAAGGGGGATATGCCGGACGCACCGATCGAGACGCGTAGACGTCGCACGAAGTCTTCGCCACTTGTTCGCGAACGTCGCGGCTGCAAAGAAAGGAGGTAGCCGTTCGTCAACTTCATTGACATGCCGGCGAGTGAGTCGGAGTCACCTCCGCCGGGCGACGGCGGCCATTGCTGGCTCACACGTCGCAAAGTCATTTCAATTCGACTGTCGTTGCAAACAACAGTCGCTACCCAAAAGGAACTGAGATGCATAAGCGCAGCAAGCTTTTGATGGTCGGGCTCGGGGCCGCGCTCCTTCTCGCGCTGGCAACCTCCGGGGCTGCGGCAAGGAGCTTCGGCCTCAGTGACAACACGTACAGAGCGCAGTGGGCCGCTCTGAGGTTCATAGCAGGCGGAAGGACCGTTACGTGCCCGGTCACGCTCGAAGGCTCCTTCCACAGCAGAACGATTGCCAAGGTCGCCAACTCGCTAATCGGTTACGTCACGAGAGCAATAGTCACCAACGCGGCCTGCACAAACGGCAGCGCCACTGTCCTAACCGCCACGCTCCCCTGGCACGTTACATACCGTAGCTTCGCCGGGACGCTACCTAACATAGAAAGAATTTCCATCAATCTGATCAACGCATCGTTCCAGGTTCAGCCCAGAGAAAGCGTCGCCTGTCTAGCGAGGACGTCGACGGCCAACCCGGCGGTTGGTTTCATAAGCCTCGCCGGGGGGACAGCAACCTCCCTCACCGCCGAAGAAGGCGCCGAAATACCACTCACCGGCGCCTTTGGCCTCTGCGCCTTCGGCGGCGCAGGTCACTTCGGCGGCACCACCACGTCCCTCAGGACGCAAAACGGCGCTGCCAACATAACGGTCACCCTAATATAGGTCGATCAAGTAGCACCGCAGCACCGCAGCCCCTTCAGATGTCTGAGGGGGCTGCGTCCTGCCGGGGCGGCGTCGACATCCTCGGGAACTAGCTAGACCCGCAGGAAGCGACGCAGCGACAGCCCCGACCCGACCGCACTGATCGCAATGCCGGCCACCATCATTACAGCGATCAGGACCCCGAAGGACATCGTCTCCGGAGCGCTGATCAAGGAGAAGTCGCTGGCGAGCGGGTCGATGATCGCGATCTTGCCCACGGCCAGCAGGAGGATCGCGAGCAGGGTGCCGAGCGCGCCGACGATGATGCCCTCGATCACGAACGGCCAGCGGATGAACCAGTCGGTCGCGCCGACGAGCTTCATCACCTCGACCTCGCGGCGCCGAGCGTACAGCGAGAGCCGGATCGTGTTGGCGATCAGGAACACCGACGCGGCGATCAGCAGGGCGGCGAGCGTGCCGGCCATCAGCTTCACGAAGCGCGTGACCTGGAGGATCTTCGTCGTGTCGTCGCGGCGGGTGCGGACCTCGTCGATCGAGCGGTCGATCGGGGTGGTGCCCCCACCTGCCGCCTCGGGCGCGAGCGCGGAGGCGATCTTGAGCACGTCGTCCGGGTTCTCCGGCGTCACGCGGAAAGTGTCCGGCAGCGGGTTGGCGCCGAGCAGCGCGAATGCCTCCGGGTCCTTCTGGCGCTGCTGCTGGTAGGCCTCCTGCTTGGAGACGAACTCGACACGCTTGACGTTCGACGTCTCGAGCAACTGCGCGCGCACTCGCGCGACGTCCGACTGCTTCGCGTCTCTCGTGAGGTAGACGTCGACGAGCACGCGCTTGCGCACGTCGTTGGCAGCGCCGGTCGTGGCCTGCACGATCGGGATGAAGACGCCGATGACGAGCATCGTCAGGAGGATCGTCGCGAGCGCCGCGAAGCTGGGCGCGGCGTTGCGGCGCAGGGCGCGCGTCGCCTCGCGTGTGGAGAAGCCGAGCCTCACGAGTGTTCGACCGTCGGGGAGGTCTCGGGCAGGCCGTCGCGCATGCGCACGGCGAACTCGCGGGTCGACTCGTCGCGCACGTAGAGGCCAGTCGCCTCGTCGCGCACGATGCGGCCCTGCGAGAGCTCGATCACGCGGCGGCGCATCTTGTCGACCATCGAGTTGTCGTGGGTGGCGACGAGCACTGTCGTCCCGGCGCGGTTGATGCGGTAGAGGAGCTGCATGATCCCGATCGACGTCTCGGGATCGAGGTTGCCGGTCGGCTCGTCCGCAAGCAGCAGCGGCGGGTGATTCACGAACGCGCGCGCGATCGCGACGCGCTGCTGTTCGCCGCCGGACAGCTGGTCGGGGTAGTTGTGCAGCTTGGTGGAGAGGCCCGTGAGGCGCAGGATGTCCGGCACCTTCGCGCGGATCTCCTTGCGCGTGCCGCCGGTCACCTGCAGCGCGTACGCGACGTTGTCGTGCACGGTCCGGTTCGGCAGCAGCTTGAAGTCCTGGAAGACGACGCCGATGTTGCGACGGTAGAACGGCACGCGCTTGTGTGTGATCTCGCTGAGGTCGCGACCCGCGACGTGGATCGACCCGGCGGTCGGCTCCAGCTCCTTGATCAGCAGGCGCATGATCGTCGACTTGCCCGAGCCGGTCGAGCCGACGAGGAAGGCCCACTCCCCACGTCCGATCGAGAACGTCGCCTGGTCGAGACCGATGGCGCCGACGTCGTAGCGCTTCTCGACGCCGCGGAACTCGATCACCGACGGCGACGCCGGCGTCGCTCTGTGCGGCACGGCGGCAGCACGCGCAGCGGCCGCCGGGGCATGCTCGGCGGCGGCACGGCGGGAGAGGCGGGGGTTCCCGGTCTTCACGGCCATTCGCCTCCGGACAGTAGCGTGCGCACAGCGTCGGCGGCCAGGCGCAGGCCTCTGCTGCAAGCAGTTTTGCAGGGATTTCCTCTGCGCGCGAGCTGCGGGGGCGAATCCGGGGCTCGCGCCGCTATCGTCGGCGCATGATCGCGATCTCCACCTCCGTCGCCCCCAACGGGCTTCCGATCCACCGCCTGCAACTCGACGGCACGCGTGCCGTCACCGCGCTCGTCGCCTTCGACGCCGGAGCGCGCACCGAGCGCCCGGAGGAGAACGGGATGGCCCACTTCCTCGAGCACCTCGTCTTCAAGGGCGGCGAGAAGTTCGCCGACTACAGAGCGGTCAACGAGACGGCCGAGCGGATCGGCGGGCAACTGAACGCCTACACGAGCCACGACCTCGTCGCCTTCCACATCACCGTGCGTGCCGAGAAGGCGCTCGAGGCGATCGACCTGCTGACGGACTTCGTCGGCCGCCCACGGCTCGACGCCGAGGAGCTGGACCGCGAGCGCGGCGTCGTGATCCAGGAGATCGCGCGTGCCAACGACCAGCCCTCGACCGTCGCCGAGCACCTGATCGACCATGCCGCGTTCGGCGAGCACCCGCTCGGCCGCACCGTGCTCGGCCCGGTCGAGCATCTGCGCGACACGTTCACGCGCGACGGGATCGTCGCCTTTCGCGAGCGACGCTGGGCCGGAGCACGGGGCGGCGCGTTCGTCGTCGGCAACCTGGAGCACCTGCCTGCGAACGGCGCCCTCGACGAGCTGTTCGGCCGCTTCCCGACGCTGGCGGAGCCGGAGCCGTACGAGGCGGCGCCGCCGCTCCACACCCGCACGCTCGTGGAGGAGCGCGACTCGAACCAGTCGCACCTGCGCATGTCCTACCGGCCGGCGATCGACACGACCGACGGCGCCCAGCGAGCAGCGCTGACGATCTACGCGACGCTCCTGGGCGGTTCGATGGGCTCGCGCCTGTTCGACGAGATCCGCGAGCAGCGCGGCCTCGCCTACTCCGTCTACGCGCTCTCGCACAACAGCGCCGACGTGCCGATCCTGCAGCTCTCCGCCGGCCTCGATTCGACCAAGTGCGTCGAGGCCTACCGCCGCATGCGCGAGATCGTCACCGAGCTGCGCGATGAGGGCCCGCGCCAGGAGGAGGTCGAGCGTGCTCGCGCCTACGCTGCCGGCGCCCGCGTGCTCGCGTTCGAGAACACGAACGCCGTCGCCCGCCACGCCGCTCAGCAGACGATCCTGTTCGGCGAGGAGATCGACCCCGACGTCGCCATCGCCGCGCTCGACGCCGTCACCTACGACGACGTCGCCGCCATCGCCCGTGAGGTCGCCGACGAGCTCGCGGTCGCCTGCGTTGGCCCGCACACGGCCGAGGACTTCGCGTAGGCGTAAGCGGGCGGATTGCGCTCGCGCCGCCCGAGCGGCGACAATCCCCCGCTGTGTCGCCCGATGATCTGCAAGAGCTGAACCTGCGCGAGCTGCGCCGCTACGTCGAGCGTGTCAGCGATCGCTGGCCGATCGCGCAGGCGCTCGTCGGCGGCGCGCGGGTCGACGACGCCAACGGTGCCCCGCCGCAGCGCGAGCGGGGTCCGGAATGGGTCGTCGTGCTCGTCTCCGACTTCTTCGACGGCGTGCCGTGGCTCGAGCGCGTCTATCAGGCCGGCTCGCTGTGGGATCGCTCGGAGATGGGCGCCCCCGCCGACGTCCATTGCTACACGGCGCCCGAGTTCGCCCGCAAGCGGGAGCAGCTGCGCAGCGTCCGCGAGGCGGCCGAGCGCGGCATCGACGTGCTCGGCGACACCGGCACCGGCACCGGCTAACGATGGCCGCGCAGACCGTCCCGTACTCCGCTTCGTAGACGAAGAGGGCTCGTCATGGCGCGTTCCGCGCGGGAGGATCAAGCCATGTCTCTCCTGACCCTCGACCATATTTCGATGTGGTGCCGGACGGGTCACCGCAACGCCTCCGTCGCGCTGCGCGACATCTCGCTGAACGTCGAGCCCGGTGAACTGATCACCGTGGCGGGGAAGCGGTCCTCCGGCCGCACCACGCTGCTGCGGATCGCCGCGGGCGTCACGCCGCCGACCTCGGGGACCGCCCGCTTTGCCGGCATCGACCTGACACAGCGCACGATGCTCGGCAAACCCAGCGGGATCGCCTATGCGATCACGCACTTCGAGCCGGTCATCGGCAGATCCGTGCTCGAGCAGGTTGCCGCCCCGCTGTTGTGCCGCGGTTTCTCGATCCTCCGCGCACGAACGGTCGCCTACCGCTTCCTGCAGCGGGCGGAGGTCGCCGACTGCGCGCCGCTCACCGCCGCGGAGCTCGACTACGCCGAGACGCTCCGCGTGTCCGTTGCGCGTGCGCTCGTCACCGCCCCCTCGCTCCTGCTGGTGGACCAGCCGGACGGCGACGAACCGTCCGAGTGCACGGACCACGAGCTGATCAAGCTGCTCCGCTCGATCGCGCATCACGACGCGATCGCCGTGATGCTCACGACGGATGAGGGACGCGGCCTCGCCGGTGCCGATCGCGCGCTCACGCTCTACCGCGGGAGACTGCGCAGCATGTGGCCGCCGCGGATCTGACCCGCAGCGGCAGGGCACATCACCTGCCGGCGTCGAGACCCGCCCGTGGCGGCGTGCGGGACATCAGCACGCCGGGAACGGCCGTGACGATCAGCGCCACGGCGAAGACGAACAGGCAGATCGCGACCGTCTTCCCGGCGCCCACCGCAAACGACGTGGGGTAGTCGATCACGTGCTCGACCCAACGATTGCCGAGGTACTGGCCGTAGATGCCGGCAGCCGCCCCGACGATGCAGCCGGCCCCGAGCACGAGCGCAGCCTCCCACAGCAGCGCCTGCCACAGCTTCAGCGAGCGCCAGCCCATCAAGCGCAACTGCCCGAACGCGACGCGGCGCTGCCAGGTGCCCGCGCCCATCGCCGCGGCCATCGCGAGCGCGGCCGCGATCAGCAGCAGCAGCGCGGCGCGCTCGTGCCACGCGAGCCCGTCGCGCGCGACCCCACGTGCGCGATCGAGGCGGACTTGCGTCGCCTGCACCCACAGCGCGCCCGAGTCGGTGCCGAGCGCGCGCCGGATGGCCCGAGTCGCGGCGGCGGGGCTCGCCCCAGGCGAGAGGTCGACCTCGAGCGCGGACGGGTCGGCATCCGGCCACGCACGCCGGTAGTCGCGCGCGTTCATGACGACGGCTCCGGGACCCCAGCCCAGGTTCGTCGTCGTCGCCGCCACGCGGTACGTCGCCTCGCCCGTCGGCGTGGGCAAGCGGATCCGCTGCCCCACCGCGGCGCCCTCGGCCGCGGCGATCTGCTGCGACACGGTGACCCAGCCGCCGGCATGCACACGGCGCTCCAAGACACGAACGTCCCCGTCGACGACCTGACTCGCGGGCACCATCGCGCGATCGCCGCTCGACCGCGCGATCACCCACACGCGACGCACGCCGAGGTCAAGCAGACCGCCGTAGTAGGCGCGAACGTCGCGGACGCCGTCGACGGCCGCGACGCGGCGTGCGACTCCCTGGGCGTCGAACGGCTGCAGCGCCAGGTCGTCGCCGGGCTGGGCGACCCACACGTCTGCCGGGCTCAGATACTGGCCGAAGTTCTGGTACATGCCGTGCAGCAGGCTCTGATGCCCGCCCATGAGCCCGACGGCACCGAAGACCGCCACGGCGCCGGTGGCGACCAGCCCGAGCGCGAGCAGCGACGTCGCCCGCAGCGCACGCAGCGCAAGCGTGAGCGAGTTGAGCCGCCAGCGGCCGGCCGGCCCCTCGCTGAGTCGCAGGATCGCGGCGAACGCCGCCGGGACCGCCAGCACGATCGCCACTGCGGTTGCGACGATGCCAAGGATCGTCATCGAGGGCTCGAGCAGCAGGGCGGAGCCGGCCAGGACGATCAGCACGAGCCCGATCGCCGCGAGCAGTCGCCGCAGTCCTACCGTGATCGCGCGCCCCGGCTCGCCCTGCCGCCGGAGCACCGCGATCGGCGCACTGCCCGTACGCAGGTCGAGCAGCGGCTGGGCCGCCGCCAGGCAGCTCGCGAGCACACCCCCGGCGAACGCCGGGACGATCGTCTGCCAGTCGATCGGCCGCTGCGTCCCGAGCGGAAAGGCGAACGCGAGATATCCCGTCGGGTCGTGATCGGCCCCGCTCGCCAGCAGCAGTCCGATCAGCACTCCGACGGCCGATGCGCATACGCCGAGCACGATCGCCTGAAAACCGAGGATCTGCATGATCCGCAGACGTCCGTAGCCCATCATCCGCAGCACGACGACGAAGCGCCGCCGGTCCGTCAGCGTCGGCAGCATCGCGGTGAACGAGAACAGCAGCCCGACGAACACGCTGATCGCGGCGATCAGCATCGTTCCCTGCTCGATTGGAGCGGTCGCGAACGCGATCGAGCGCCGCTCGTCGTCGATCGTCATGACCGTCAGCCGCCCTGCCGCGAGCCGTTGCAGCCCGGCGCGGACCAACGCCTCCCGCCCGGGGGCGGGGACGACGAGGATGCGCGTCACGCGATCCTCGAGCCCGGTGACCTCCTGCACGACGGGCAGTGAGGCGACGGCCAGCAGCGAGCCCGCCAACGGGCCGATCGTCTCCGTGTCGAGGACGGCGGAGACCGCCACGGGCATGGCATGGCCGCGCACCGCGAGCGTGACGGGTGAGGCACTCGTCAGCCGGCGGTCGTCGTCGGCCAGGCTCAGCCTGCGAGCCACCACCAACGGAAGCACCAGGCCGGGGTGCACGCGACCGAGGTCGATGCGCCGGGTCGCGCTTCCATGCAGCGCGGAGAGCCCACCGTCGGCCCCGACGAGATTGATCGGCACCCGCTGGCCGCGGTAGGAGATCGACGCCCGCTGCTCGAGCAGCGCTGAGGCGCGCTCGACGCCGGGAAGCGCCTCGATGCGCGCCCGCATGCGCGCGTCGAAGCCGCGCTCGTCGCGAGCGGTCACCGTCAACGTCGCGTCGCCTGCGATCGCCCGGAGAATCTGCCCTTCCGAGCCGGTGACGTTGCTGTTGGCGGCCAGGATCGACAGCACCAGGGCGACGCCGACGGCTATGCCCAGCCCTGCGAGCAGCTCCTGCACCGCATGGACCCGCAGACGCTTGCGGTAGAAGTAGAGCAGCGTCGCGGGCCGGACCATCAGCCATCTAACCGCGAGACTGACGCAGTTCGACCACCTGGCCCATCGCTGGTTCTGTCAGCCCGTGCAGCTCCCCCTGATCGATCGTCAGCGCGCGGTCGGCTCCCGCCAGGTCGGCAGCCTCTGCGACGGTCATCAGAATCGCGACGCCGTCGCGCTCCGCAAGCGATCGCAGCAACTCGAGCGCCCGATCGCGACCGCGCGCGAGCCGCAGACCCTGGGTCGGCTCGTCCACCACCAACAGTCTCGGATCCGTCACGAGCGCGCGTGCGATCGCGACGCGAAGCAGCTCGTCGTGATCGAGCGTCTCGACGCCGTGCTCGGCGCAGTCGACGGCGTGCACACGGCGCAGTGCCTCGAACGCGACGACCTGGGCGCTCGCCGTCGACGCATCGCTGCCGAGGACCGGCGCACCGACTTGCTCGAGCACCGTTTCGCCGATCACGGGAGCGAAGTGCGTGCTGGCGTAGGCGATCCCGCCCGGTCTCCCGAGCATTGGGCGCCGCGCAAGGTCGACCCCGCCGAAGCGGACGGCGCCGTCGCTCGGGCGTTCGACCCCGGCGGCGACCTGCAGCAACGTCGTACGCCCGGAGCGGCGCCGCCCCCACACGGCGACGAGCTCGCCCGCATCGACTTGCAGTTGGACGTCACGCAGAGCTACCTGCTCGCGGCCGCTGCGTCCACCGCGTCTGAAGCGCTTGGAGACCCGGTCGAGCAGGAGGAGGGACATTCCCGGCTACGTCCGCAGCTCGGCACGCGCACGGGCGATCCAGCGAAGCTGCGCGTCGGCGAGGGTGCGGCGCTCCTCGTCGATCAGCCGGTCGATGACATTGCCGGACCGCACGGGAAGGTTGCGCGCGAGCGCAAGCACGGCGTGCTCGTAGGCATCGAGCAGGAAGGCTGCCGTCTGGCAGTCGTCCGGACGGGTCGAGGCGAGCCGGATCATCACCTCGTACCGAGCACGACTGCCGACCTGGATCGGCGAGCGCAGCCATCTGCGATAGGCGCGCGCGCCTGCCGCCGTCGCGCGATAGCCGCGTACCGGCTGCTGTCCGAGCCCCGCGTCGTCGTCGAGCTCGAACGGTTCGACCAGTCCCTGGGCTCTCAGCTCGTCGAGCGCCTTGTAGACGTGCTGGGGACGCGAGGACAGCAGCCCGTCATAACGCTCCTCGAAGCGCCGGCCGATCTCACCGCCATAGCTGGGCTGCTCGATGACGAGGCTGAGCACCCCGGCGTTGACCGCCGACCTCATGCTTGCCACCACCTCTTGGCTGATCGCACCCTCGCCCCCGATCGATCGCCGGCTCCTGTAGACGACTGCGTTCACCAGACGACTGCGTTCACCAGACTATTGGAGCAATACGGCGCAGTGCAAGGCCTCCGGCGCGCCCAAAGACGCGCCGGAAGACCACTGGAGAGTTCGAGCCGGGCTGTTGCGGCGCTACGAGATCGCGACCATGCGCTCGATCGGCACCCGCGCACGCTCGGCAACCGCGGGATCGACCTTGACCTCGAACTGATCCGAGCGCAGCGCGTCGCGCAGCTTCGGCAGCGTGATCATCTTCATGTACTTGCAGCTCGCACGCTCGTTGGCGGCGATGAAATCGACGTCGGGCGCCGCCTCGCGCAGCGGGTAGAGCATGCCGGTCTCGGTCGCGACGATCACCGCGCCGTCACCGCCCTTGCGCTCCTGCGCGAATCTCAGCATTCCGCCGGTCGAGAGCATGTGCACTCCCTCCGCGTCGACGTCACCGGCGGCGACGTACTCCATGACGCTCGTCGAGCAGCCGCACTCTGGATGGATCAGGAAGTCGGCACCCGGGTGCGCCGCGCGCACGGCGGTGATGTCGTCCGGGCGGATGCCCGCGTGCACGTGGCACTCACCGTCCCAGACGTGCATCGGGCGGCCGGTGCGCTTCTCGACGTAGGCCCCGAGGAACATGTCGGGCCCGAACAGGATCTCGGTGTCCTCCCCGTGCTCGCGGTAGATGTGCTCCACCACCGCGACCGCGTTCGAGGACGTCACGCAGTAGTCCGTCTCCGCCTTCACCTCGGCGGTCGTGTTGACGTACATCACGACAATGGCGCCGGGATGCTTCGCCTTCCAGCCGCGCAGCTGCTCGGCCGTGATCGAGTCGGCCAGCGAGCAGCCGGCGTCGACGTCGGGGATCAGCACGCGCTTCTCGGGACAGAGGACCGAGGCCGTCTCGGCCATGAAGTGCACGCCGCAGAAGACGATCACGTCCTCGTCGGCCTTCGCGGCCTGCTGCGAGAGCCCGAGCGAGTCGCCGACGTAGTCGGCCACGTCCTGAATCTCGGGCAGTTGGTAGTTGTGCGCGAGGATGACGGCGCCGCGCTGAGCGGCCAGCTCGCGCACCTCGGCCTGCAGGGCCGGGATGTTCTCGAGCATGAGAGGACCGACATTCGCACTTGGTGTTTGCACCATGGGGAGGCTCATGAGAGTGGCTCCAATATGAGGGACAGGTCGAGTGCGGGGGCCGAGTGCGTCAACGCCCCGATCGATATGAAGTCTACCCCCGTCTCGGCGATCTCCCGGAGCCGCTCGAGCGTCACGCCGCCGCTCGCCTCCAGCGACGCGTGACCCGCCGTGCGCTCCACCGCGGCCCGCATCGTCGCGAGATCCATGTTGTCGAGCAGGATCCGCGGAGCGCCCGCCTGCAGGGCCTCGTCGAGCTCCTTCAGGTCCCGCACCTCGACCTCCACCGACAGGTCCGGCCGGGCCGCGCGGGCCCTGCGCACCGCCTCCCCCACCCCGCCGGCAGCCGCAGCGTGGTTCTCCTTGATGAGAATCTCGTCGAACAGGCCGATGCGGTGGTTCGTCCCGCCGCCGAAGTAGACCGCGGCCTTCTCGGCCATCCGCAGCCCGGGCGTTGTCTTGCGCGTGTCGAGGATGCGGGCACCGGTGCCCTCGATCTCTCTCACGCAGCGCGCGGTGAGCGTCGCGATCCCCGACAGGCGGCCAAGGAAGTTCAGCGCCGTGCGCTCGGCAGCGAGCAGCGCGCGGGCGTTGCCATGCGCGTGCAACACCGGATTGCCAGCGCCGTGCCAGACGCCCTCCGGCGTCTCGGACCGAAACCGCGCTCTCGGAGCGAGCGCCAGGAAGGCCAGCTCGGCATACCCGATGCCATAGACAACGCCGGGAGCCTTCTGGCGGACCAGCACCTTCGCCCGCGCGTCGGCCGGGATCGTCGCCTCGGCGGTGACGTCGCCGTCGCCGATGTCCTCTGCGAGTGCCCGTGCAACCAACTCGCCCGCATCCTCCGGGAAGTCGGGCAGGACTCGCGGCCGGTCGGCCTCGGGCGGCAGCTCACGCATCGCGCAGGACCGTAATCGTCTCGAGGGCGGGATCGCTCGCGCCGTGCAGGCGCGCGCCAGCCGCGGCCAGCTCGCGCAGGTAGCCGACGACATCCGCACGGATCCGCTCACCCGGCAGCAGAGCGGGGATCCCGGGCGGGTAGCCGGCGATCGCCTCGCACGAGATGCGCCCGAGCGCCGCGTCGACCGGCACGATCTCCGTCTCGCCGAGGAACGCATCGCGCGGCGATACGGCAAGCTCGCTGCCGAGCGCGGGGGTGCGCACCATCGGTGCCTGTGCAAGCGCGATCGGCTGCGTGACCTCGGCAACGGTCGCGCCGAGGTCGTGCACGAAGCGATCCAGCGCCTCGGTCTGCTGGTGCACGCCGAGCACCAGCACAAGCGTGGCGTGCGTCGCCAGCTCGACGTGGATGTCCGACCCGGCGCGCAGCGCCGCTGCAACGGCATAGCCGCTGCAGCCCGTCCCGCGCACGTCGATCACGATCCGCAGCGGATCCCAGCCCGCGACGCCGGGCTCGCCCACGAGCCGCTCCCCGACGACGGCGCAGCCCGGCACCGCGTCGATCGCGACGCGCGCGTGCGCAGCCGCCGCGAGCGTCTGAGCCAGCAGCGCCTGGCCGTGCACGGCCATCTGACGGCGTGCCGCGTCGAGCGAGGCGAGCAGCAGCGAGCTGGGGCTCGTGGAGCGCACGAGCCGGACCGCGCGCCCCACCGCGGCAGGGTCGACGCGCCCGCCAGCCGCGACGTGCAGCATCGCCGCCTGCGTGAGTGCACCGACGATCTTGTGCGTCGAGGTGATCACCGCGTCGGCGCCCAGCGCGAGCGCGGATCTCGGCACACCAGCGTGGAAGCCGAAGTGCGGACCCCACGCCTGGTCGACCACCAGCGCCGCGCCGGCCGCATGCGCGACCTCCGCCAGCGCCGCCACGTCGGCGCACGTGCCGTAATACGTCGGCGAGACGACGAACACGGCGCGGGCGTCGCCCGTCTCCTCCAGCGCGGCCCGCAGCGCGTCCGGGGTGACGCCATGTGCCATCCCGAGCTCGTCGTCCGTCCGCGGCGCGACGAAGGCCGGCATCCCGCCGGACAGCACCAAACCGTCGATCAGGCTCGCATGCGCGTTGCGCTGCAGCACCACCTGGGCACCCGGCGGCGCGAGCGCGAGACACAGCGCATGGTTGCCCTGCGTCGCGCCGTTCGTCAGGAACCACGACTGCTGCGCACCGTAGGCAGCCGCCGCCAGTTCCTCCGCCTGCGCGTAGGGAGTCGGCTCCGGCCCGACGTCGATCCCCTCCGTGTCTTGCGGCACGTCCAGCAGCAGCGCCCGCTCGCCGAGCGCCCAGCGCAGGCCCGGGTCGGCGCCTGCCCCGCCCTTGTGGCCGGGCACGTGAAAGCGCGTGGGGCCGCGGAAGCCGTAGGCGACGAGCGCGTCGAGGTACGGAGCCGTCGGCTGGCGCGGGTCGTCGCCGCCGGGTGGGGCGCCGGAGCCAGTCACGTGACCGGTGGAGGCGGGCCCTCCGGCCGAGTCGCGGCGCCGCTCATCGCCCCGCCGCCCGCAGCAGCTCCGCCCGCACGAAGCCGTCGAGATCGCCGTCGAGCACGCGGTTCGCGTCGCCCATCTCGAAGTTCGTGCGGTGGTCCTTGACCATCGTGTAGGGGTGCAGCACATAGGAGCGGATCTGCGAGCCGAAGTTGACGTCCTGCGCCTCGCCGCGCTCCTTCGCGATCTCCTCCTGACGCTTGCGCTCCTCCAGCTCGGCGAGCTTCGAGCGCAGCATTCCCATCGCGGTGAGGCGGTTCTGCGTCTGCGATCGCTCGTTCTGGCACTGGACGACGATCCCGGACGGCTTATGCGTGATCCGCACCGCCGAATCGGTCTTGTTGACGTGCTGGCCGCCGGCGCCGCTGGCGCGATAGGTGTCGACCTGCAGATCGTCGTCCTCGATCACGATCTCGCCGACGTCGTCGACGACCGGCGAGACCTCGAGGCCGGCAAAGCTCGTCTGGCGGCGGTTGGCGGAGTCGAAGGGTGAGAGCCGCACGAGCCGGTGTACTCCCTTCTCGGCGCCGTAGAGGCCGTAGGCGTTCTCTCCTGTGGCGCGGAAGGTCGCCGACTTGATGCCGGCTTCCTCGCCCGGGCTCGCCTCCAGCAGCTCGACCTCGAAGCCTCTCTTCTCCGCCCAGCGCATCTCCATCCGCAACACCATCTCCGCCCAATCCTGCGCATCGGTGCCGCCCGCGCCGGCATTGACGGTCACCAACGCGTCGCCCGCGTCATATCTGCCGGAGAACAGCCGCTCCAACTCAAGTGCCGCAAGGCGCGCTTCGACGGATGCGATCTGCTCCTCCAACTCGGAGGCCATCTCGGGGTCCTCGTCAGCCATCTCCGCGAGCGGCTCGAGGTCGTCGACGTCGCGCTCCAGCGCGGCATACAGCTCAGCCTTCTTGGTGGCGCGCGCGTGCTCGGCGCTCGTTCTGGCCGCCCGCTCCTGGTCGTCCCAGAAGCCGGGCGCGCCCATCTCGAGCTCGAGCTCGTCGGCGCGCGCCTTCAGTTGAGCCGGGTCAAAGATAGTCCGCGAGCAGCTTCAGCTGGTCGCGGATCGCCGCAAGGCGCTGCGGCGTCGGCTCTGACGATGTGCCGGAGGTCGTGGACACGCTGCGGAGGCTATCGGCCCGGGCGGCCGAGGCGCGGTGCGGTCAGCCGACGATCAGACGCCGTGACACTTCTTAAATTTCTTGCCGGAACCGCACCAGCACGGATCGTTGCGCCCGATCTGGTCGATCGCGTCGACGCGACGCTGGGCGACGTTGGCGCCGCCGTCATCGCGCGGAGCCGGCGCTTCGGCAACGCCGAGCGCCGACGGCGCCGCATCGTTGCCGGCGAGCGCTCCAAGCGCCGTCGCCGTCGAGGAACCGCTGGAGTACGTGAGTCCGCCGCCACCGACCCACTGCGAGCTCGACTCGGCCGGATCCGGCAGAACCTCCTCGGGATCGCCCTCGGCTTCGATGGCAACCTCGACGTTGAAGATCATGCGTGCGAAGTCAGCCCAGATCGTGTTCATGAGGTCTTGGAACAGCTCGAAGCCCTCGTTCTTGTACGCGATCAGCGGGTCGATCTGAGCAAGACCGCGCAGGCCGATGCCCTCGCGCAGGTAGTCCATGTCGTAGAGGTGCTCGCGCCAGCGCAGGTCTATCGTCTGCAGCAGCATGTAGCGCTCGAGCACGCGCATGAGCTCCTCGCCCAGCTCGCGCTCGCGGCCGTCGTACAGGCGCAGCGCGTCCTCGACCAGTCTCTCCGTCAGCTCTTCGCGGTGGGTGCTGCCGGGATCGACGTCTTCGAGCCCGAAGCTGACCGGGAATATCTCGGCCACGCGCGCAAACAGACCCTCGAGGTCCCAGTCTTCGGCGTACTCGCCGGCGGTGAACTCGTCGACGATGCGCGTCAGCATCCTTGCGATCTCCTCGCGCGCCTGCTCGCCCATGTCGCGTCCCTCGAGCACCTCGTCGCGATAGGCGTAGATGATCCGCCGCTGCTCGTTCATGACGTCGTCGTAGTCGAGCACGCGCTTGCGGATGAGGAAGTTCTGCTCCTCGACCTTCTTCTGCGCCTTCTCGATCTGCTTCGTCAGGAGCCCTGCCTCGATCGGCTCCTCGCGCCCCTCGTCGTCCGTCGTGCCGAAGCGGTCGAGGATGCGGTAGATCCGCTCGCCCGCGAACAGGCGTACGAGGTCGTCCTCGGCGGACAGGAAGAAGAGCGACAGGCCGGGGTCGCCCTGGCGGCCGGCGCGGCCGCGGAGCTGGTTGTCGATGCGACGCGACTCGTGGCGCTCGGTGCCGATGATGCACATGCCGCCGGCTTCCATCACCAGCTCGCGATCGGCGGCGCAGCGCTTTTCGAGGTCCGCCAGGAGCGTCGTCTCGTGCTCCTCGTAGTCGGGATCGCCAGGTTGCAGGCCGAGCTTCGCCATCTCGTGCCGGATCAGGTGCTCGGGGCTGCCGCCGAGCTTGATGTCGACGCCGCGGCCCGCCATGTTCGTCGCGATCGTGACGGCGCCGGGCCGACCGGCCTCGGCGACCGTCTCGCCCTCTCGCTCAGCGTGCTCGGGCTTCGCGTTGAGCACGGTGTGCTTGATGCCGCGCTCTCTGAGGCGTTCGCCGAGCAGCTCGGAGACCTCGACCGAGATCGTGCCGACGAGCACGGGCTGCCCCTTGGCGTTACGCTCGGCGATCTCCTCGACGACCGCCGACCACTTGCCCTCTTTGGTCTTGTAGACCTGATCGTTGCGGTCTTCGCGGATCATCGGCCGGTTCGTCGGGACCTGGACGACGCTGAGGTCGTAGATCTTCATGAACTCGGTCGCCTCGGTCAGCGCCGTGCCGGTCATGCCGGCGACCTTGTCGTACAGGCGGAAGTAGTTCTGGTAGGTGATCGAGGCCATCGTCTGGTTCTCCTCCGTCAGACGGCAGCCCTCCTTCGCCTCGATCGCCTGGTGGAGACCCTCCGACCAGCGGCGGCCCTCGAGGATGCGCCCCGTGAACTCGTCGATGATCTGGACCTCGCCGTCTATCACCGCGTACTCGACGTCGCGCTTGTAGAGCGACTCCGCCTTCAGCGCCTGGATCAGATGGTTGACGAGGTAGCCGTTCTCGGCGCGGTAGAGGTGACCTATGCCGAGGAAGCGCTCAGCCTTCTCGACGCCGCGCTCGGTGATCGAGACGGTCTTGTGCTTCTCATCGAATTCGTAGTCGAAGTCCGCAACGAATTCTCTCTTCGCGCGCGGGTCGAGCCCTCTCGGCACCTCACCCGGCGTCAGCATTGGCGCCAGGCGCGCGAACTTCGAGTAGATCTCGGACGAGTCCTGCGGCGCGCCGGAGATGATCAGCGGCGTCCGCGCCTCGTCGATCAGAATGTTGTCGACCTCGTCCACGATCGCGTACGCGTGGGCGGCCGAACGGCGATCGAGCCGCTCCTTCGCGGAGCGCACGTCGGCGAGAGCGCGGCCGCCATGCTGCACCTTGTCCTCGAGCGTCGGCGCCATGTTGTCGCGCAGGTAGTCGAAGCCGAACTCGGCATTGGTGCCGTAGGTCAGATCAGCCGCGTAGGCCACATGCTTCTCTTCGACCGGCTGGTTCGCCTGCAGGATCCCGACGCTCACGCCGAGCAGGTCGTAGATCGGCGACATCCACTCGGCGTCGCGCCGGGCGAGGTAGTCGTTCACGGTCACGACGTGGACGCCATTGCCGGCGAGCGAGTTGAGCACCGCGGCGAGCGTCGCGGTGAGCGTCTTGCCCTCGCCGGTCCGCATCTCGGCGATGGCACCGTCGTGCAGCACCATTCCGCCGATCATCTGAACGTCGAAGTGACGCATCCCCATCGTGCGCCAGCCAGCCTCGCGCACGAGCGCGAAGCACTCGTAGAGGAGGTCGTCGAGCGGCTCGGCGCCCTCCCCGCGGGCGCGTGCGCGCAGTGAGTCGGCGGACGCGCGGAGCTGTGCATCGGTGAGTTTTTGGATCTCGGGCTCGAGATCGTTGATTCGCGCTACACGCTGCTCGTAGGACTTGAACTTCTTGCCCTCCCCCAGGCGCAGCGCACGATCGATCAGCGACATGCGGCCTAGCGTAGCAGCGGCCGCATGCCCGGATGCAACCCTCGTGTGGTCCTCCAGACTGGAGGCTGACGCCCGCCCGGGACGTGCGTCAGGCGGCGCTCGCGCCACCTCCGGCGAGACCGTTGGCGGCCTGCTGCGCAGCGCGCGTCGCGCGGCGCTTGCGGCGCTGCTCGCGGTGGCGCTTCACCTGGCGCGCGAGCTGGTCCTCACAGACGTTGATCGCGTGGTTCATCTCCGGCGCTGCCGCGTGCGCGCGCAGCGTGACGCCCTTGAGATACAACGTCGCCTCGGCGATCTCGCGCTCGGCGATCGCCGGGTTGCGCTCCTCGCTGAGCTCGATCTCGAGCTGAGCCAGCTCAGACACCTGGCGGGCGATCGCCTGAAAGCGTCGCTCGACGTGCTCTCTGAGTCCGTCGCTGACCGGGGTGTTCCGTCCCTTGACCGCGATGCGCATGTGCGCCCCCTTTTTGCGTCGTGTGGGGTGGATCCTTCCCAGATCGTAGACGCGCCAACGGTCGATCTCCACCTGAGCTTGTCCGCAGGTCAGCGCGGCAGCGTACGTGCGTAGGCGACCACAGCGACGCGGCGGGCCCCGGCGGTGCGCAGGGCACGTGCGCAGGCGTCGAAGGTCGCACCGGTCGTGTGCACGTCGTCGACCAGCAGCGCGTACGCCGGCGCCGGCCCGCGGACGGCCAGGATCTGGCGCTCTGCGGCGGCGCGGCGACCGGCGCGGTCGGCGCCGAGCTGGCGCGTCGGCTGGCCGCCGCGGCGCAGGCACCCGACGACGGGAAGTCCCGTGCGCGCCCCGAGCGCCGTGGCGATCAACGCCGCCTGGTCGAAGCCGCGTGCCCGGCGGCGTGAGGGATGCAGTGGCACCGGCACGAGCACGGCACCCGTGAGCAGCGCGCGTGGAACCGAGACGGCGACCTGCGCCGCCATGAGCTGCGCCACCGGCAGCGCACCGCGAAACTTCAGGGCGGAGACGAGCGCGCGGGCCGGCCCGTCGTGCGCAAGCGGCGCCCAGGCCCGCTCGAACGCGGCGGCATGCGCCGGACAACGGTTCCCGCAAGCGCCGGGGAGCCCGCAGCCAGCACAGCGCGGCTCCGCGAGCCACGGCAGCGCGCGGCGGCAGCTCACGCACAGTTGAGCGTGCGCATCGGTCAGCGACGTGCGGCAGGCGAGGCAGACGGGCGGCGCGAGCGCTGCCGTCAGCTCGGCGCGCAGCCGGTCGAGCAGCTCGGCAGGACGCATGCCGGTCAGCTTGGCGCGCGCCCATGCCACAGCGCAGCACGTGAGTGCGACAATCCGCGCGCATGTCTCCGGACGCATCGTGGACGTTCGCCCCGGGCGTCATCATCGCGCTGGCGCTGTACCTCGGCGTCTACCTCGTGCGCTGGAAGCGTGCGCGGACGCCCGACGAGCCGCATCCACCGAGCGTCGGCCGGCTGCTCGCGTTCGTGACGGGGATCGTCGTGCTGGTGGCAGCGCTGTGCTCGCCGATCGACCGGCTCGGCGAGCAGATCCTCGCGATGCACATGGTTCAGCACGTGCTGCTGCTCGACGTGGCGCCGATCCTGCTGATCCTCGGACTGACGAAGGTCCTGCTGCGACCGGCAACGCGGCGCATCCACTGGGTCGAGCAGCGGGTCGGCTGGCTGGCGCTGCCGATCTTCGCCGTCGTCCTCTACACGGCGGCGATGTGGATCTGGCACATCCCGGCGCTCTATGACGCAGCTGCCGAGCACGCCGGCATCCACGTCCTCGAGCACCTCAGCTTCACGCTCGCCGGCTTCTTGTACTGGTGGCATCTGCTGTCGCCGGTGAGCACCAGACTGCGGCGCGAGGGCACGACGCCGATCGTCTACATGCTCAGCACGAAGATCACGGTTGGCTTCCTCGGGATCCTGCTGACGTTCGCGCCGAATGCGATCTTCAGCTACTACACGAACCAGCCCCACTACTGGGGGCTGGACCCCGATGCCGACCAGGCGCTCGCGGGCGTGATCATGGCGATCGAGCAGTCGATCGTGATGGGAATCGCGCTCGTGTTCCTGTTCACGCGGATGCTGGCGCAGAGCGAGCGCGAGGAGCAGCGCCGGGAGCGGTACGAGGCTGCCTGAGCCGCTCGTGGGTTGTCCTCTGGCGTCCGCAAGCGGCCGCCTGCGGACGACCTTACGTCCGGGGACGCAGGCGGTCGACGATCCCTCTGTGACCGGCGATCGCGCCGATCAGGAGCCCGTCGGGCGCGATCTCGGCGCCCGGGAGGACGACGGAGTCCTTCAGCGCGGCGTTCTCACCGATCACAGCGCCGTCGCCGATCGCGAGCGGGCCCTGCAGCCGCACGCCGGCGCCGATCTTGACATTACGCCCGATCCACACGGGCGGCTCGATCAGCGTCGCGTCGGTCAGCTCGGTGCCGTCGCAGATGCGGACGCCTGCGGCAATCTCCTCGCCGTCCAGCTCCACGCGCAACTCCCCGAGCATCGCGTCGAAGGTGCCCTCCTTGAGCTCCTGCAGTGAGCCGACGTCGTTCCAGTACTCGTCCATCTCGTGGATGTGGAACGGCACGTCGTGCTCCAACAGCGCCGGGAAGACGTCGTTCGCCCAGTCGACGAACGGCTGTCTCGGGAAGTAGTCGAAGATCTCCGGCTCGAACAGGTACATGCCGCAGTTGCCGAGGTCCGACAGCGCCTCAGCGGGCTCCGGCTTCTCCTGGAAGCCGGTGATGCGACCGTCGGCGTCGTGCAGGACGACGCCGAACTCGCGCGTGTTCTCGACGCGCTTGACCGCCAACGTGCCGATGCCACCGGCGGCCTTGTGGCGCGCGACGAAAGCGTCCAGATCGATGTCTGTGAGCGCGTCGCCGGAGATGATCAAGAAGGTGCCGTCGTCGAGGAAGTCGGCGCAGTTGCGCACGCCGCCAGCGGTGCCGAGCAGTTCCGGCTCCTCGCGATATGTGATGCGATCGCCGAAGTAGTCGCGGATCGTGTCCGGGAAGTAGTGAAGGTTCGCGATCACCTCTTCGTAGCCGTGGCGATCGAGCAGGTCGACGATGTGCGCCATCACGGGTCGATCCAGCACCGGCACCATCGGCTTCGGCAGCTCGAACGTCAGGGGGCGCAGCCGTGTGCCGAGGCCGGCTGCAAGGACCATCGCTTTCATCCGCGCGGACCCTAGTACATCCCTGACGGATGCATCGACGTGGCTGGCAAGGACGCAGGGAGCGTGGCCTGCGCACGCAGGCGAGCGATCGAGGACGCCGCCAGGCGCGTCGATGCATCCGTCAGGTGCCTTGCTCCCAGGTCGTGAGATATGCCCGCTGCGCGTCGGTGAGGACGTCAATCTGGACGTCCATGGCCGCGAGCGTGAGACGCGCGACCTCGTCGTCGAGCTCGGGCGGCACGCCGTGGACCTGCGGCGCGAGCGTGCCGGCGGTCTTGACGAGGTGCTCCGCGGCGAGCGCCTGGTTGGCGAACGACATGTCCATCACGGCGGCCGGGTTGCCCTCGGCGGCGGCGAGGTTCACGACGCGGCCCTCGGCCAGCAGGTTGATGCGCCGGCCGTCCGCGAGCACGTGCTGCTCGACGTGCCGGCGCACCTGACGGCGTTCGACGGCCAGCTCCCGCAGCGCCGTGAGGTCGCACTCGACGTCGAAGTGGCCGGCGTTGCACAGCACTGCGCCGTCGCGCATCGCGTCGTAGTGGGCGCGGCCGACGACATCGCGTCCACCGGTGGCGGTGATCAGCACGTCCGCCTTCGCCGCGGCGCCGACGCCGGGCAGCACCTCGTAGCCCTCGAGCTTCGCCTCGAGCGCCCGCACTGCGTCAACCTCGCAAACCAGCACCTGGGCGCCCGCGCCCTTCGCGCGCAGCGCGATGCCCTGACCGCACCAGCCATAGCCGAAGACGGCCACGACGCGGCCGGCGAGCAGCATGTTCGTCGCCCGCAGGATGCCGTCGAGCGCGGACTGGCCGGTCCCGTAGCGGTTGTCGAACAGGCGCTTCGTGCGCGCGTCGTTGACCGCAACGACGGGAAAGCCGAGCTGCCCGGCCGCCTCGAGCGCGCGCAGCCGCACGACGCCGCTCGTCGTCTCCTCCGTTCCCCCGAGGATCCCATCGAGCAGTTCGGTACGACTCGCATGGATTGTCGAGACAAGGTCCGCGCCGTCGTCCATCGTCAGCTGCGGCCGCGTGTCGAGCACCGCCTCGATGTGGCGGTAGTACGTCGCCATGTCCTCGCCATGGATCGCGTGCACGGCAGCGCCATGGCGCTCAACCAGCGCCGCCGCGACGTCGTCCTGCGTGTCGAGCGGGTTCGCGGCGCACAGCGCCACCTCCGCCCCACCCGCGATCAGCGTCCGCGCCAGGTTCGCCGTCTCGGTCGTAACGTGCAGGCACATCCCGGCACGCAGCCCCTCGAACGGCCGCTCCCGCCCAAACCGGTCCCGGATCGACCGCAGCACCGGCATCTGTGCATCCGCCCACGCGATCCGCGCGTCGCCAGCCTCGGCCAGGCCGAGGTCGGCGACGTCGGATGCGGGCTTGGTCTTAGCCATCGCCGTGGGACGGCGAACGGAGTTGGCTAGTACCGATAATGATCCGGCTTGTAGGGGCCCTCGACCGGAACGCCGATGTACGCGGCCTGCTCCTCGCTCAGCTTCGTGAGCTTCACGCCGAGCGCGTCGAGGTGCAGCCGCGCGACCTTCTCGTCGAGGTGCTTCGGCAGCACGTAGACCTTTCTCTCGTACTCGTCGTTCTTCGTGAAGAGCTCGATCTGGGCGATCGTCTGGTTCGTGAACGAGTTGCTCATCACGAACGACGGGTGGCCGGTCGCGTTGCCGAGGTTCAGGAGGCGCCCCTCGGACAGCATGATGATCGTGTGGCCGTCGGGGAACTTCCACTCGTCGACCTGCGGCTTGATGTTGATCCGCTCGATGCCCGGCGTCTTCGTGAGGCCGGCGATGTCGATCTCGTTGTCGAAGTGGCCGATGTTGCCGACGATCGCCTGGTGCTTCATCCGGCCCATCTGGTCGGCGGTGATGATGTCCTTGTTGCCGGTCGTGGTGATGAAGATGTCGCCCTCGCCGATCACGTCTTCGAGCGTCGCGACCTGGTAGCCCTGCATCGCGGCCTGCAGCGCGCAGATCGGGTCGATCTCGGTGACGATCACGCGGGCGCCCTGACCGCGGAGCGATTCGGCGCAGCCCTTGCCGACGTCGCCGAAGCCACAGATGACGGCGACCTTGCCGCCGATCATCACGTCGGTCGCGCGGTTGATGCCGTCCACGAGCGAGTGGCGGCAGCCGTAGAGGTTGTCGAACTTCGACTTCGTGACGGAGTCGTTGACGTTGATCGCCGGGAACAGCAGCGTGCCGGCCTCCGTCATCTCGTAGAGACGGTGAACGCCGGTCGTCGTCTCCTCCGTGACGCCCTTGATCGCCTGGCCGACCTTCGTCCAGCGCTGGGGGTCCTCGCCGAGCGTGCGCTTCAGCAGCCCGAGGATCACGCCGTACTCCTCGGAGTCCTCCGGCGTCGGGTCCGGCACCGCGCCGGCCGCCTCGAACTCCGTGCCCTTGTGCACGAGCAGCGTGGCGTCGCCACCATCGTCGAGGATCATGTTCGGGCCATCCTCGCCGGGCCAGGCGAGCGCCTGGTCGGTGCACCACCAGTACTCCTCGAGCGTCTCGCCCTTCCAGGCGAAGACGGGGATGCCCTGCGGATCCTCGGGCGTGCCCTCCGGCCCGACGGCGACTGCGGCTGCCGCGTGGTCCTGCGTCGAGAAGATGTTGCAGGAGACCCAGCGGACCTCGGCGCCGAGCGCCGTCAGAGTCTCGATCAACACCGCGGTCTGGATCGTCATGTGCAGCGAGCCCATGATGCGCGCGCCCTTGAGCGGCTGGCTGGCAGCGAACTCCTCGCGGATCGACATCAGGCCGGGCATCTCGTGCTCGGCGAGGCGGATCTCCTTGCGGCCGAAGTCGGCGAGCGACAGGTCGGCGACCTTGAAGTCGGTCTTGCTCGAAAGGGCGGTCATCGTGGCGCGGTCTCCATCAGTTGTGTGTTGAGCAGCCTCTGGTGCTTCTCCTGCTCCCAGCGCATCCAGTTGGCGGCCTCGACGTGCTCTGGGCGGTACGGCTCCGCCTCGAACCACTCTTCGACCGCCTCGCGCAGGTCGGCGTCCCGCCGCATCCGCAGCGCGAAGCCGATCTCGGAGAGGCCGACCTCGAAGCGTTCGAGCAGCTCTCGCAGTGTGCGCAGGCGCTGCAGCTCGGCCGGCCCGTAGAGCCGGTAGCCGGACTGCGAGCGCTCTGGCACGACGAGCTCGCTGCGCTCGACGTAGCGAAGCATCCGCGCCGACCAGCCGGTCGTCTCGGCCGCCTCGTGAATCGTCAACGCGTCGTCGCCCGCCATCAGGCGCCAACCTTACCAGAGGCGTGTCAAGGTTTGAGATGGCCTGAGTCGCACTGCCTTCCGGTAGAATGCCCGGGTGTCGGCAAAGGCCCCTGATCGGGCTGAGGCCGTCGGGGGATCACGCATTGGGGGCGTCGGTGGACGCGTCCGCTCAACTCCGTCGACGCATGCGCTCAGCGCAGGCGAGTCCATGTGGATCGTCGCGCTTCCGTGTGCCCTCGTGCTGCTCGCCGCCATCGTGCTGCTCGGTCCGCCGCTCGGCAGAGCACTGTTCGAGCCGACGGGCGCCGAGCACATATGGCCCCGCTACTTCAGTCTGAACGGCGTCCGGCCGGAGCCGACCGAGCACGCACGCTTCGTGCTCGCACTGCTCGGGCCGGTTCTCGTCGTCGGCGCCGGGTGGCTGCTCCGCGGACGTCGCCTGCCGACGGTCGTGCCGGCCGTGGCCGTTGTCGTCACACAAGTTGCGCTCGTCGCGTTCGTCGTCGTCTGCATCGTGGCCCAGCGTGAGCACCTCTACGAAATCGCCTTCACGGGCGGCAGAGGCTCGCCGCACACGATCTACTTCACGAACGCGACGCTCGTCGTCTCCGCGGCGATCGCGCTCGTGATCGCGTTTGCGCTGTCGCGGCCGGCGGTCGTCGAGCGCATCGCCCGCGTTACCCGCGAGACGCCGCTCCGGCGTGCGATCGCGATCGGTGTGGCGGCGGCCGTCACGGTCGCCTACCTGCTGTCGGCGTACAACACGGACGGGACGATCAACATCGCCCACGCCGCCCTGTGGGACCACACGGCGTTCTACATCGACGAAGCGTTCTCGATCCTCAACGGCCAGGCGCCGCTCGTCGACTTCCATGCCCAGTACGGCCATCTGTGGGCGTACATAGCGGCTGGCGGGCTCACGTTGTTCGGCGCCTCGCTCGGCGTCTACGCCGCCATCATGCTCGCCGGCACGGCGGGCACGATGGCGGCCGTCTTCGCGACGATGCGCCGACTCGTCGGCGGCAGTTCGCTGCTGACGGTCGCCCTGTTCCTGCCGTTCGTAGCGACGAGCTTCTTCATGAAGCTGGGTCCGTTCGACAACCGTTACAGCCCGGCCAGCCTCTTCAGCCTTTTCCCGATCCGCTACGCCGGCCCATTCGTGCTGCTGTGGCTGCTCGTGCGCCGGCTCGACAGGCAGTCGACCCGCCGGCCGCTCGCGCTGCTCGCGCTCGCAGGACTCGTCGTCATCAACAACCCCGAGTTCGGCGTCCCGGGCGTCGGCGCAACACTCCTGATGCTCGCGTGGACGCTGCCGGATCGCTCGCTGCGCGGGCTCGGCCGACTCGCGCTCGAAGCGCTCGCGGGCGGCGTTATCGCGGTCGCACTCGTGTCGGCGCTGACGCTCGCAGTGGGCGGTGGCCTGCCGCACTTCGGCATGCTCCTGCTCTACCCGCGCATCTTCGGCACCGAAGGCTTCGGCCTGCTGCCGATGCCTTCGGTTGGCTTCCACCTCGTCGTCTATGTGACGTTCGTCGCCGCGATCGCCGTGGCCGCGGTGCGAGGACTCGCCGCCGGGGATCGCGCCCTCAGCGTCGCACTTGCCTGGATCGGGATCTTCGGCCTCGGCGTGGGCGCGTACTTCACCGGCCGCTCGCACCCACACGTCCTGGTCGACCTCTTCTCCGTCTGGGCATACGCGCTCGTGCTGCTCGCGATCGTCGCGATCCGTGCGGTCCAGCGGCGTCCGAACCGACGGCCACAACTGGCCGAGTTGCTCGTGCTCGCGGGCCTCGGCGTGATGGCCTGCTCGCTCGCGCAGATTCCTACGCCGTGGTCACAGCTCGAGCGGATACAAGACAGCCAACCGCATGACGTGCGCGTCGTGACTGCCCTCGAGGAAGCGATGAGAGAAAACACCCGACCAGGCGAGCCGGTCGCCGTGCTCGTGAGACCCGGCCATCAGATCTCCGAGGAGATCGGGATCCGCGACATCACGCCCTACGCCAACATCGACTCGATGATGACCGAGCAGCAGTGGGCCGAGATGGTCGCCGCGCTCCAGCACGCGCACGGCCGGCAGCTGTTCGTCCAGCAAGAAACGCTGTTCAACGAACACGTCGAATGGCTCGCCAAGCGCGGCTACAGGCCTTACGCCGAATGGAGAACACTCGCGCTCATAGCCTTCGCTAGGGGCAGGCCGCCCGTCGGGCGCGACGCCCCGCCGCCTACCCGCCGATGAGCGCGCCCTTGAGCCGCTCGATCGCGTCGACCGGCGTCGGGTCGATTCCGCGCAGGACGGCGAGATAGAGCGAGACGAGGTCGCCGAGCAGCACGAGCGAGACGAGCCGCTCCAGGCGCGTCTCGCCGCGGCTCTCCACGCGGAACGAGGCGGCGGCGTTAGCGCCGATCAGGCCGCGCGTCAGCTCGATCCGCTGACGGATGCGCGGATGCAGGTCCGAATCGTCGAGGAACAGTGCGCTGAACTGCCCCAGTTCGGCTGCGCCGGCCCAGCCTGCGATCTCGTTGTGATCGAGCTCCGGCAGCTCGGCCGAGTGCGCGGGGATCTTCGCGTTCTCGTTCAGCTGCGTCTTCCAGCGGTAGGCGATCGGCGCCGTGAGCCCGGCGCCCGCCACCTGCGGGATCGTTCCGAGCAGGCCGCGCGCCAGCTGCTTCGGCAGCGAGTCCTCGGGACCGTCGGGGCCCCACTCCGCGACGAGCTCCTCGGTGTGGGCGGCTGCGACGTCGATCTCGGAGTGCAGCGACTCCGCCGCACCGCAGGAGGCGGCGACCTCAAGCGCAATCACGAGCGCGTAGCCGACCGCCGCGCGGGGCTGGAACGCGCCCGGAAGCGGAATCACCGGAACGCCCTCCTCGCGCGCGGCGGCGGCGAGCTTGCCGCCCGTCGTCGCAGCGACACGGCGGGCACCGAGCGCGCCGGCCGCCTCGAAGGCGGCGAGCGTCTCCTCCGTGTTGCCGGAGTAGCTCGCGCACAGCACGGTCGCGTCAGGGGTCGTCCACGACGGAACGCCGTAGTCGCGCATGACGATGATCGGACGCGAGGCGCGGTCGCCGAGCGCCGCGCGCGCGAGCGCGCCGCCGATCGCCGATCCGCCCATGCCCGCAACGATCAGCCCGCCGGGCGCGTCGTGCGGTTCGAGCTTCGCCGACTCGACGCGCCAGAGCGCGTCGCGCAGGTGCTCCGGCAGCGCGAGGATGTCGTCGATCTGCTTCGAAGCGTCGACCGCGTCGATCGCCTCGCGGTTCAGTGGGGCGTCGGTCATGAAAACTTGATCGCTCCGTCTGGAAGGGACACGTTCGGAGACAGCCGTGCGCCGGCCGCCAACTGGTTGTCGGCGCCAAGCGTGACGCACTCGCCGAGGACGACGCCCTCCGCGAGGCGGGTGCGCGCGCCGATGCGTGCGCCCGGGCCGACGATGCAGTGGGTCAGATGCGCTTGCGGCCCGACGACGGCGCCATCGAGCACGACGGAGCCGTCCACGACCGCTCCCTCGGCAACTTCGACACCGCGACCGAGCACGCTGCGTCCGCTCACGATCGCGCCGTCGGCGACGCGCGCATCCGCGCCGACGAGCGCCGGACCGACGACCCGCCCGCTCAGCTCCGCCCCTCTCGCCACGGCGAGGTGGGCTGCGTCGTAGGCATCGGTGACGCTCGTCTTCACCGCTCCGTCGAGGATGTCGTACGTCGCCTGCAGGTAACGCTCGGGCGTACCGATGTCGAGCCAGTAGGCGGACGCCTCATAGCCGTACAGGCCGGCGTCGACGAGCGTCGGGAAGACCTCGCGCTCGATCGAGACATGCTGACCTCTCGGCACGTCCGCGAGCACGTCGCGGTGCAGCACGTAGGCGCCGGCGTTGATCAAGTTCGTGTCGATCTGATCGGGGCTCGGCTTCTCGAGGAACTCGGACACGCTCATGTCGGCGTTGCGGCGCACGAGCCCGTAGGCGGAGGGATCCTCGACCGGCACGAGCGCGAGCGTCGCGCGAGCGCCCGTGCGCTCGTGCTGGGCGAGCTGCGCGGTCAGGTCGATGTCGGTCAGGACGTCGCCGTTCAACATCAGGAAGCGCTCGTCGAGCAGATCCTCGGCAAACTTGACAGCGCCGCCGGTCCCCAGCGGTCTCGGCTCCTCCACGTAGCGCAGGCGCATGCCGTAGGCGGAGCCGTCGCCGAGCACGTTGTGGACGCCGGAAGCCATGAAGCCGCACGAGATCACGACGTCGTCGACGCCGTGGCCGCGCAGCCATTCGAGCATGAACGCAATGAAGGGCCGGTCGACGAGCGGCACGACCGGCTTCGGCACGGTCGAGGTGAGCGGCCGCAGCCGCGTCCCCTCGCCGCCCGCGAGAATCAGCGCCTGCATGTCAGGAAGCCCTCCCGGCTTCGGCCACGGCCGGGATCGCGCGCTGTGGGCTACGACCAATGCCCTCAAAGAGAAAGCCCGCCGCGCGCAGCGCCTCGGGGTCGAGCACGTTGCGCCCGTCGATCACGAGCCGCCCGCGCATCCGCCGCGCCGCGGTGTCCCAGTCGAGCGCCTTGAACTCCGGCCACTCCGTCACGAGCACGACGGCGTCGGCGTCGTCGAGCGCCTCGAGCGCGCTCGAGGCGAAATGCACCCCCGGCATCAGCCGTCGTGCCTCCTCCTCGGCGACCGGGTCGTAGGCCCGCACCGTGGCGCCGTCGGCCTGCAGCCGCGCTGCGAGGACCAGTGAGGACGCTTCCCGCATGTCGTCGGTGTCCGGCTTGAAGGCGACGCCGAGCAGCGTGACCGTCTTGCCGACGAGCGAGCCGAGGTGCTTCTGCAGCTTCGAGATCACACGCCGCTTCTGCAGCTCATTGACCTCGATAACGGCCGTCAGGAGCTGGAAGTGGTAGCCGGAGTTGCCGGCCAGCTGCTTGAGCGCGCTGACGTCCTTGGGGAAGCACGACCCACCAAAGCCGATGCCGGGACGCAGGAAGTGGCGACCGATGCGCTCGTCGAGTCCCATCCCCTTCGCGACCTCGAGCACATCAGCACCGGTCTCCTCGCAGACGTTCGCGATCTCGTTGATGAAGGAGATCTTCGTTGCGAGGAAGGCGTTCGAGGCCAGCTTGACCATCTCGGCGCTCGCCACGTCCGTGCGCACGAGCGGCGCGCCGAGCGGCGCGTAGAGATCGCAGACGGCGTCGCCGGCCCAGTCGCCGTCGTCGCCGACGACGACGCGATCCGGTCTGCGGAAGTCCGCCAGCGCGGTGCCCTCCTTGAGGAACTCCGGGCAGGAGACGTAGCGGAAGCCGTCCTTGCCGCGCTCGGCGAACGTGCGCTTGATCGAGACGCCGGTGCCGACCGGGACGGTCGACTTCATCACGAGCGCGTGTCTGTCGGACGGCGGCATCGCGTCGACGACCGCGTGGACGGCCGACAGGTCCGCATCGCCCGAGTAGGTCGGCGGCGTGCCGACAGCGACGAACAACAGGCGCGCGTGCTCGAGCGCCGGCGCCAGTTCGGTCGAGAAGTGCAGCCGCTCGCGGTTGGCGGCGATCGACTCGGCGAGCCCCGGCTCATAGATTGGGATCTCCCCCCGCTCGAGGCGCGCAACCTTGTCCGCGTCAATGTCGACGCAGAAGACCTCGTTGCCGAGCTCGGCGAATCCCGCCGCCGTGACGAGGCCCACGTAGCCGGTGCCGATCACCGCAATCGGTTCGCGTGGGGGAGTCATGCGGCGGCGAAGACTACTAGCGGACCGGCTGGAAGCCGCGCCTGCTCAACGGCCACCGAGCCGCGTGAGCGAGCCGGCGATCGCGAGCATCTGGTCGTTCGTCAGTCTCTCCTGCAGCGTGTTCTGCACCCAGTACGCACCGTGCGACGTCTTCCAACCGACCGTTCGGAGCTGCTTGCCGTCGTAGAACAGCAGCAGTCTCTTGCCGTTGACCGTGCGTGTGTCGCTGGACGGATTGCGCAGAATCGGCGGGTCCTTCCAGACGGTTCCCTGGATGCCGTAGTAGTTGCCGTCGTTGACGTTGTACTCGACGACGAAGCGGTAGGCGGCCTTCATCTTGCCGTTCGGCGCTTTGATGCGGTAGGGGCGCGGGTACTCGAGCTGGCCTCTCGCGTCGCGCTCCGGTGACATGTACTCCGTCCCCGACGCGAGCAGCTTCGGGTAGTAGACGGGGAACTTCATCGCGCCAAGCTGGATCGCGTAGTCCTCGCCCGTCTGCTGCATGTTCGCGAGCCCGTCGAGCTTCGGGCCGCGCGGCTTGTGCTGCTTCTTGCCGTTCCCGCCGCCCCCGCCCCCGGCCGGCTGCGCTCTCGGCTCCTTCGGCGGCGGCGAGAGAAACTCGTGCCGGATCTGAGCGAGCACCTCGGGCGTCGCGGTGACGAACGACCCCGCCGTGCTGTTCTCGTACGTCGCCGGGAAGTGCACCTCGCGAATCGGATGGCTCGCTGAGTAGCCGGCGAGATAGATCAGCCGCAGCAACTCCTCCTTGCTCTGCAGCGAGGCGTCGGTGCGCATGTACTTCCCGACCTGCTTGGTGAGCTGGTGCGGGTCGGAGATGAAGCGGTCGACTCCGTACTGCGACTTCGCCTGGCGCAGGAAGTCCTGCTGGCGGGCGGCCCGCACGAAGTCGTTGTCGAGGTGGCGGAAGCGCACGTAGTCGAGCGCCTGCTGACCGCACAGCTTCTGATAGCCGGGCGAGACGTCGATCTCGGCGTATTGCGCAGAGGACGGCAGGCCGAGGTTCGAGTGGTAGTACCAGCGGTCGACGTCGACGTAGACGCAGCCGATCGCGTCGACGGCCGCCTTGAAGCTTCTGAAGTTGACGTTGACGATGTGGTTGATCGGGATCCGCAGGTAGCGTCTGATGACCTTCGCCGTCAGCACCTCACCACCGTCGGTGTAGGTCTCGTTGATCTTCGCGCCGACGCGCAGGCCGCCGCCCGGCACGGTGAAGTCCACCTTCAGGTCGCGCGGGATCGACAGCACCGTCGTCGCGTTCGCGTCGGGATCGAGCCGCACGAGGATCATCGTGTCCGAGCGCGCATCTCTGCGATCGGCGCCGAAGCGATGGTCCGATCCGATCAGCAGGATCGTCTGCGGGTCTCCCGCCTGGGCCCGCGAGATGACAGCACCGGCGCCTCTGATGGTTCCGCCCTGCTTGAGGTCGTCGACGAAGCCCTGGACCGTGTTGAGGCCGACCGTCGCGGTGACCCCGGCGCTCAGCACCACGATCGCGAGACCGGCAAGCAGGAACTTGAGCCACAGCCCTCCCCCGCGGCGCGGGAACTCGGACTGGGATCCGCCTGCCTCGATGCTCACGCCAGCCCCCCGTCAATTGCAGTCAGTCCGCTTGCGCCTGTCGTGCGCTCGCGCGCCAGCCACTCCGGCAGTGTGCTCACGAATCCGGCGAGCGCCTCGCGGTAGCGACGCAGCGAGGACACCGATACCCACTCCTCCGGCCCGTGGTGACCGCCGCCCGTCGGCCCGAACTCGACCGCCGGTATGCCGGCCTCGAGGAACGAGATCGCGTCGGAGGCGCCGTCGCGCCCGACGCTCAGGGCCTCGCCCTCGGTCGTGCGCGAGATCGCGTCGCGCAGCGCGCGCACGTAGGGGTTCGTGCGCTCGACGTGCGCGGGGGCGCGCATCAGCGTGTTGGCCACCGTCACGTCCGGCAGTGCGCGGATCTGCGCGAGGATCGCACCGGGGTCCTGCCCCGGCAGGTAGCGCACGTCGACGACCATCTCGCAGCGGTCGGGGACCTTGTTGAAGACGTCGCCGCCCTCGATCCGCCCGAGGTTGATCGACGGGCGGTCGAACAGCTCCGAGGACTCGCGCGCGAAGTCCATGGCCTCGATGCGGCGGAAGACGTCGAACGCCTTCAGCACCGCGCTGTCCCCCAGCCACGGCGTCGAGCCGTGCGCGGCGCGGCCGCTGACCTCGATGCGCATCGCCAGCACGCCCTTGGCCTCGATCCCGATATGCAGGTTCGTCGGCTCGCCGGTGATCGCGAAGTCGGCGCGCATCCCGGAGCGCACCAGCTCGTCGGTCGAGCGTTCGTCGACGTCCTCGGCCTCCTCGTCGGGCACGCACAGGAAGCGCACGCGCACGCGGTCCTGCTCGGCGCAGTCCTTCACCGCGCACATCATCGCCGCGAGGCCGCCCTTCATGTCGTAGGCGCCGCGGCCGATCAGCCGATCGCCCTCGAGGCGCGGCTCGTACTGCTCCTCATGACCGGGGACGACGTCGAGGTGGCCATGCAGCAGGACCGTCGGCCCCTCCTCCTCGCTGGACGCACCGACGTCCGCGACAAGCACGGGCAGCCCGTTGTGCGCCTGCTCGCGCACCTCGATCTCGCGCGCCTCGAGCCAGCCCTTCACGAACGCCGCCGCCGCCGCGAGCTCCTCGGGGCGGGACGTGTCATAGGAGATGAGCCGCTCCGCGAGCGCGCGTTCGTCGACCACGATCGAGACAGGATAGGGAGCCGCCCGGTCCGCCCGGCCGATGCGCACCGTTCTCTGCCTGCTCAGCAGGCACAAACGCCGCGCATCGTGAACCGCGCGCTTACTCCCCGCCGGCGATCCGCTGGAAGGTCTCCCAGCGGCGTCTGTCGCGCGCAGCGAGCCGCTGCTGCTCCGAGCCCGTCTCCGCTCTCGCGTAGGCGTCCTCGGCAGCGCGCAGCTTCTCCGTGAGATCGGCTGCGTCGAGCTGCGACGGGGTGTGTGCGTCCTCGACGAGGATCAGCGCACGCCCGTCGGCCACCTGCAGGTAGCCCTCGCCCTGCGCGAAACGGACGATCTCCGACTCGCTGCGATACAGCCGCAGCTCCGTCGGGTCGAGCATCGCGAGCAGTGGCGTGTGATTGGCGAGGATGCCGATCGAGCCCGTCGCAGTGCGCGTCGAGATCATCTCGACCTCGTCGTTGAAGACCTCGCCCTCGGGGGTGAGGACCTCGACCGGGAACTTCGTGCGGGCCATGAGTACCGGCCCTAGCCTCTGGCCGCCGCGACGACGTCATCGATCGTGCCCTTGAGCAGGAAGACGCGCTCGGGCAGCTCGTCGTGCTTGCCCTCGATGATCTCCTTGAAGCCGCGGATCGTCTCGGCGATCGGCACGTACGCACCGGGCGTGCCCGTGAACTGCTCGGCGACGTTGAACGGCTGCGAGAGGAAGCGCTCGACCTTGCGGGCGCGCTGGACGATCAGCTTGTCCTCGTCGGAGAGCTCGTCGATGCCGAGGATCGCGATGATGTCCTGCAGCTCCTTGTAGCGCTGGAGGATCTGCTTGACCTCGTTCGC
>Ga0126313_10000057_pt1 | contig 45632 bp, 39 predicted proteins | sample Plot105A_FD_89954 | JGI IMG/M metagenome (GOLD analysis project Ga0126313, IMG submission 89954) | Serpentine soil microbial communities from UC McLaughlin Reserve, CA, USA - Plot105A | ecosystem: Environmental > Terrestrial > Soil > Grasslands | place: USA: UC McLaughlin Reserve, Lake County...
GATTCCGAAGACCGCCCAACCCATCCAGTCCATCGCGTCAACTTTCAATCTCTGATGTCATCCGGGGCGACGGCGTCAAAGGCCCGCTGACTTTGCCGTCGTCACGACTTTGACGAAAAGCTATGACAACCGGTCACTGTCTGGGTGAATCACGTGACCGCTGGCAGCCCCAATCCTTAAGGGGACGCAGTCATTGGTGTGCCGGGGGGCTCGAGGCTGGAGTCAACACTGTGTCAGCCGCAAGTGCGCGGTGAACGACGACGTCACAAAGGGCCGGAGCGGGCAGCCCGTACCAGACTTTCCACATGGCTTACTACCTGCTGGAATACGCACTGGTTGATGATTATCTAGCTCGGCGCGCCGCCTTCCGGGACGCCCATCTAGCACTGGCTCGGGAAGCCCATAGCCGTGGGGACCTGATCCTCGCAGGTGCGCTTGCGGAGCCAGCTGATCGAGCGGTTCTGGTGTGGCGGACAGACGATCGCTCCATTATTGAGCGCTTCACTGACGGCGATCCTTACGTTCACAACGGCTTGGTCACCTCATGGACGATCCGACCCTGGACTGTCGTCATCGGCGACGCGCTGGACAGAGCTGATGCCTCGGGCTATCTGCCGAGTACTTGTCTCGGTCGGCTGCTGAGAGTCAGGACACTCCGCGCATTGAAGCCGGAGGGATCCGGGTGCCCACTGTTCAGCGAGGGTGACGCGTTCCACAGCCGCGTGGTCGTCCTCAAGGCGTCGTGGGCGGACAGGAGCACGCGGTTTACGCGATGTTCTGGGCCATCGGCCCGGCGCATGGCGAACTCATCGACGGGGGCGCGGGCAGTGGTCGACGTAGCGAGGTTGCCGGAGGGCTGCGTAGGTCCTTAGCGTCCGATCTCAGCCGGTGATCTCGGCCCGCTCTTGAACAGCGCCGCGACGCATAGCTTGGCGCGCTTCTCGCGAGTCCAGCGGATCTTGGCTGCCGAAGGACCAGACAAAAGCCCACCGCCGGAACGACCACTGCGGCCGACAAAGGCGCCGTCAAGGTCCAGTCCTAGCTGATCGCGCCGATCACCGTCACAAAGGACAACGCGCAGAGGTCTCTGCCAAACGACACTGACACTTGCACCGCTCACAAAGGCTGGGCCGGTCCCTCGGGGTGAGATGAATCTGCGCATGTCGGTCCAGCTAAGTTCGTCGAGTCTGCCCATCATGTGTCGCGATCGTCAGCCGCAGCTCCGAGTTCTCGGACCAGCCGACCAGCTCCGAAGCTTCGTCGGCTCGCCTGCAATTGGTGGCGCCCTAAATCCCCAAACCTCATCGCTGAAAGGGAATCTAGTGAAGATCGCTATCTGTGGCATCAGCATCGAAAGCAGCACATTCAGCAAGCACGTCACCTCCCTCGATGACTTCGAAGTTCGGCGTGGAGCCGAGATTGTGGCGTACCATCCCGTTCAGCAGTGGGCGCCAGGAGTCGAGTTCGTCGGAACCTTGACGGCCAACTGCAACCCCGCTGGCCCCATCGATCCAGACGTCTATGACGCCCTGGAGAATGAGATGGCTGCGCGTCTCGCCAACGTTGGACCGGTGGACGGTGTCTGGCTGGAAATGCACGGCGCCATGAACGTGCTGGGCCGACATCGCGCGGAGGAGCATTGGATCCGCCGCGTACGCGATGTCGTGGGCCCAGAGGCGGTCCTCTCAGGCTCATTCGATCCCCACGGCACCATCTCCCGTGAACTTGCCGAGCTTATAGATCTTGCAGCGTTCCACCGTCATTCTCCGCACATCGACAACGCCGAAACTCGTGAACGCGCCGTGCGCCGCCTTTTTGAGGTACTCGAGCACGGTGGAAAACCGTTCAAAGCCTGGGTCCGAATCCCAGCGCTCCTGCCCGGAGAACGCACCTCGACCGTCGTTGAACCAGGCAAGTCGGTCTTCGGAGCCCAGCTCCCCACAATCGACAAACACCAACTCATCGACGCCGCTATGTGCGTCGGCTTCTTCTGGGCCGACGAACCCCGCAATGCGGCAGCGGTGCTCACCACAGCCTGGGACCGCTCCGCCGCAGCCGCCGCAGCGGAGGAACTAGCTCAGGGCTTCTGGACACGACATCGCGACTTCCAAATCGTCTCAGACCACTTCGGCGGCTGGGACGAAGCCCTCCGCTTTGCCCTTCGAAACTCCAGCCGGCCGCTCTACATCAGCGACTCCGGAGACAACGTCACCGCCGGAGCAACCGGAGATGGTACGTACGCGCTTGAAAAGACGATATCCAACACCGCCGTGGCGGACGCTGGGCTACGGTTCCTGTTCGCTGGACTCTGGGATCCAGATGCTCTCCAAGACGCAATTCAGGCCGGCGTCGGCGGCGTCGTCGACCGCGGCATCGGAGCAAGCCATGACGAACGCTATGGCCGGTCAGTTGCAGGCCCGTGGAATGTGGTCAGCCTGACGGCAGACGCCGACGGCCGACCAGTCGAAGCTCTGCTCCGCCAAGGCAACATTGATGTTGCGGTTCAGGCAGATCGTAAGGCCTTCATCCGTCCCGGCGATCCGGCAACCTCGGGCAACCTCTCGGGCCCTGACCTCGTCGACACAAGTCCCTATAACGCAGTCGTCGTCAAGAATGGCTACCTGTTCCCGAGTCAAGCAGAGGACGCCGGGTCGGCGTTCATGGCTTTGACACCGGGTGCGAGTGATCTGAATCACGAAAGGTTGACCTATCACAACATCAGCCGGCCGCTATACCCATGGGACGACCCGACTGATCCAGACTTGAGCGCGGTCATCATCCCGCCCTTCGATGCGACGCCAATGACCCCCAAATCCGGACCGCTGACTAAGCAATGACAGAACGGTTGGGGTTAGTGCCCGGCCACGACGGCCCGGCACCCCAGCGATCGAGGGTCAGGTAGATGCAGCTCGCGACTCGGTCATACCTGCCGCCGACCACCGCTTCTAAGCGAGGACGCGTTGGCAACTTAGTCTGAGAACCCAACGGAAATGGCCTGAGGGCCCGATCCGAGCGCAGACGCTCGAGTCCGCGGCCGACAAGTCAGCAGCTCGACCGACCATCGGCTCGATACCGATCGAGCGGTACGGTCGCTGCGCCGGCCAGCCGGCCAGGTTCCGCCACAGCAGGAGGGAGCACAGCTCCGCACCTTCCTCGGAGTCCCAGGCGAACCGGAGGACATATTCGCCATCGACGACGGCGACTTGGTGGCACCCCGGCACCAGTGCGCAGATGGCCGTCCCGTCGTCGGGGCCGAATGTGTCGAGTCCGTCCGGCCATTCGCGCTCGGGGTCGTCGACATCGAGGACGGTCATTCGCGGGGAGCCTGGCATGGTTAACCGGGCCGTCGAGCTCAGGTCCAGCAGTGCATGCAGCGCGTGCAGAAACGGGGTTCCCGGTCGCCCGGTGACCTCGTACTCGACAACGACCGGGTCGTGACCGCTGATACGCCGGCTGAGTCGGCCCATATGCGGGATATCCACCGTGCTCTCGGCGCTGTCAGTCGACCAGGTCCTGCTCCAGGCGTCACCGTGGTCCGGTTCCCCTCGAACGGTTGGGAAGCACTCCTCTGCGCCACCGGCATCCACGAACGCGGAACCGGGGCGGACCCGCATGCGGGCTGAGGCAATCTCGGGATCGGGATTGGTCCACAGCCATTCGCGTTCGAATGAGCGGAGCGAGGTCCAGCGTCCTCCTAACACAGGGTCGGTGCGCACGCTCAATGGGACCCGCTGCCAGATCGTGGATTTCATCGGAGTGCGTCGAGGACGACGACGTCTGCATCGGGTGCAAGGCTGAAGGGGACGTGGACACCCGTTGCCGCCTCCGCTCCGTCCAACTCTGTGCCGGTGGGGGCGATCCGATACCGACGCCTCGGGTCAAGCGTTCGGGCCCGGATGTATACCTCCGTCGGACGGTGGGCGCGGCCGTACAACAGCAGCACGGCCTGCTCCGGGGTGCCGTACTCGAGCGCATAGACCAGATCAGCTGGGTTGCCGTGCGGCTCGACGCGGCCCGTCATAATTGTCCCGCGGATTTTGCGATATAACGCCAACAGCTCGGCCGCCCGAGCTCGATCGCGTTCGCTCCAGTTCAAGAGGTCAGCGCCCACACCCAGCACTCCGGCCATGGCGACGACGAAGCGGAACTCCAGAGTCGCCGGCTCCACGTCGCGGTGGTCGGGCTCATCGGTAACCCACGAGCTCATCACGTGTGGCCCATAGACGGATAAGAAGCCGTGCTGGATGGCGAGCCGGTCCCGCGGTCCGGTTTCGTCGCTTGGCCATACCACGTCGCTGACGCCGAGCACCGCCAGATCTATGCGTCCGCCGCCCCCACTGCACGCCTCCACGGTGACATGCGGAAACTCGGTGCGCACCATCCGCATCACGCGGTGGTAGCCCTGCGCATGTTGAACTGCCCACTGCCGGCCGTGGATGTCGCCGGGCCGACCACCGTCGCTGACGGGCCGGTTCATATCCCATTTGAGATAGGTGATCCGCCGGTCAGAAAGCAGCCGACGCAGCCAGCCTTCCGTCCACGCCAACACCTCGGGTCGCCCGAAGTCGAGGACGTACTGGTTGCGTACGGTGATCAGCGGCCTGTCACCCGCGCGATAGATCCAGTCCGGATGGTCCCGCAGCACGTCCGCGTCCGGACTTACCGCCTCGGGTTCGACCCAGATGCCGAAGCGCAGGCGGTGGTCCAACACCCCGGAGATCAGCGGGTCGAGCCCGTCCGGGAACGTCACCGGGTCCGGCCACCAGTTGCCCAAGCCGCTCCGGTCGTCGGTGCGGCCGGCGAACCATCCGTCATCGAGGACGAAGGCTTCGACTCCGAGCTCAGCGGCGCGAGCGGCCAAGGCGAGCTGGTGGTCGGGCCGGACGTCGAACGCGGTGGCGTACCAGGAGTTGTAGACGATGGGGCGTTGTACAGGATCGAGGTCGCGGGCCAGCCAGCCGCGCTGGTAGTCGTGCCAACGACGCCGTACACCTGCCGCACCGTCCGGCGCATAGACGCCCAGGGTGGGCGGAGTCGTGAACGCCTCGCCCGGGTCAAGCCGGATGACGGTGGACTCGTCGTCGACACCGCCGGCCACCCGAATCCGTTCACGGAAAGGCGGCGAATCTAGCAGTAGTCGCCACGAGCCACTCCACCCCAGCGCGATGCTGTATGACGGTCCGTCGGGATCACTCGTGGCCGCCACCCTGACCACCGGGGCATAGAGATGGGAGGTGATGCCCTGGCGGCTGCCCAGAGAAAGTTCACCCACTGGCAGGCCGATCCGGTACGGCGTGAATTCCCGACCCCAGTCACCACCCAAGACGTCCACGACCGCGCCCGGACCGATCGGCAGCTCCCAGGCCGGTCCAAAAGCGCGCGACAGTGTGATCGCTCGGCTCCCGCTGTTGAACAATTTCACTTGCTTGCTCACCACGTCGTGCTCGCGCGACGCCTCAATCACCAGCACCAGCTCAAGATCACCTGTAGTGTCGTGGCCCCGCACGGTGAGCCGGCTCAGCGGCCCGTCCTCGATGAGGTCAACACTCCCAGGAGGCCAGACCAGCCGAGCTCCGACCAGCGCGCTGCCATGGTCGACGATCAAATCGGCGCCGCGAACCTGCCTGGTGCCGAGGGCGGACAGTTCGGAGGGCAGTCGATCCGCCGGGGTGTCGAAGCTGTGCTGGTCGTTCGGTGTCCAGGTGCGGATTTCGTTATCGGTCCAGTCCTGCAGCACAGGACCGACGTCCCCCGCTGCGAGGTCGACCACATACCGGGCAGTCGCGGTTGGCAGGATCCAGCTCACGGTGGCACGGGACTGTAGGTCATGACCGGCTCCTTAGATGTTCGAGGCGGCCGGCAAGGTCCAGAGCAAGTTCATGGCTCGGATCCGCACCGAGGACGGTATTGAGGTGGCGCAGGGCTCCGGCGTGGTTACCGGCGAGTAGGGCGAACTGGGCGCGGAGCAGCTCGACGAGGAGATCCTGTCGTTGTTGGGGATCATCGTCGAAGAGCAGCAGAGCCGGCAGCGAGGTCGCAAAAAAGTCGATCTTGGCGGGTGTCCGGGCTAGCAGCTCAGTATGTGCGGCCAGGCCCGTCATGAGCTCTTCGGCATACGCCATCTCAGCGAGCCGCTGCGCGGCTAGCACCGAGTAGTAGGTGTTTTCGGAGTAGGAACGCGGGGTCATCTCGTTGAAGTCGCCGCGCGCCTCGGCCGCCCTGCGCCAGCATCGAGCCGCCCCCTCCGGATCGTTGTCCGCCTCCAGCGCGTTGCCGAGGGCCAGCAGCAGCTGGGCCGGGTTCGCGAGCGGATGGCGGGCCTCGCCTAGCGACTCCGGCGTATCCAGGGCAGACCGCGCATGGTTTACGGCTGCCGTGGGATCACCCGACCCCAGGGCTGCCTCCGCCAGGGAGAGCTGGGTCCGCTCCCAAGCCCGCAGGACCTCGCCTTCACCGCCCTCCCAGGGCTGGAACCGGCGCTCCTGCAATACCGCCAGCGCTTCCCCTGGGCGGCCAACGGTCACCAGCAGATGGGCATACTCCACTGCCAGGTCGTCGCGCGCGGTCAGCGAGTCGGGCCGCTCCTCCAGGCGGCGGAGACGGGAATCGGTGGGGGCGCCCATTCGCTTCAGCAACTGATCGCTTTCAAACAGCAGCCGGGCGTCTCCTGGTGCGACGCTTCGGGCCCGCTCGTATGCTGCATTGGCCGCTTCGGCATCATGATCATGGTTGTATGTGCCGACGCCAAGATTGCGCCACACCACCGGGTCGGACGGGTCCAGCGTCACGGAGCGTCGCCAGTGCGCGAGCGCATCGCCCGCGCGGTCATGCGCGTAGTACCAGTGACCGAGCAGTGCGGCCGCCGTTGCATCGGCCGGATCGGCGGCCAGGGCCGCTTGGAGGGCCGCCACGTCATCTAGGCGTGACGGGAAGTTCCACATGCGGTCCCCGCGTCGTGCGCGGGCTCGCGCTGCAGCCGCCGCGCCGGTCTCACCCAGCCGGTCAAGCACTACGGCCATGTGATAGTCGGCAATGAGCGCACAGGCTGTCTGGCCGAGCGGGCGGGCAGTGTTGTCGGAGACCTGCGCGCTTTCCAGCAGTTCCACGGCGGCACGAAGCTGCCCTACCCGGGCGCTCTCCAGCGCGACATCGACGAGCGTCTGGGCCTCGAACTGACCATGCTTCGGCTCGAGTCGTCCGGCAAGGTACAGGGCCCATATGTCGAGCGGATCCAAAGCCAGCGTCTCTGTCAGCAGGTGTTCTGCCTCATCCGTACGGCCAAGCCGACGAAGCAGCACAACGCATAGGTCCCGTACCTGCAGGTGGTCTGGGCGTGCCCGCACGGCCGCCATCGCACGTTCGAGCGCCAGGTCGTCGCGGCCGTGTCGAGCGTCGATGATCGCCATCTGGTGACTGCCAGCAGCGACCCACGCGTCCAGCCATGTTGACTTCGCAAAGGCGGCGTACGCTTCGCCGTCGCGGCCCAGCCGTACCAATGTCAAACCGAGCATGTAGTGTGCTCGGCCGTCTTCCGGGTTGGGATTGAGGGTTGTCAGTCGGGCGACAGCCGCCTCTAGATGCTGCAACGCCTCGTCGAAACGTGCCTCCCGGTAGCGTTTGGCCCCAAGCGCGGTGTGAGTCCTTGAGTGCCCATGGTCCCGGCTCAGCGCCTCCCGCCAGTACGCCTCCGGCGAGCGGGTGGCGTGTCGGTACTGCTCGAGGTGCCGGCCAATCAGATAGAGCTCCTCGACCGAACCGACCTCCCCAGGTGGGGCCGGCTCACGAGCGGGCTCGATGGCTGGCGCCGGTTTGGTAATGGCTTTGAGATCTGCAGCGCCCATGATGTGCGGCGTTTTCCAACTGAGCAGCGTGCGGGTTCCCTGGCGTAGCGCGACGAAAATTGGGCCCGCAGTGTTGATCACCACTGCCTGGTGACGCTCTGGCCCCAGATCCAAGCGAGAAGCGTGCAGGCGCAGCCCCCGCTCGTCGTGAACAACGAGGTCGACCGCACCGAGGTCGCGGCTCCCGGCGAAGCGCAGCGCCGTGCGCCCCGCCTCAACTTCGACGCCGAGCGCCGCCTCTTGACTGGCAGCTACGATCGGCCCGGTCCGGACCACGGGGTACCAGTACTGAGAGAACCTCTTGGTCTCACCCGGCGCAAGGTGAGAGAAGTCGGGTTGGTTGTCGGTGAAGACTCCCGCCATTAGCTCGATGTAAGCGGCAGCCTCATCGGAGAGGTTCCGATTCCAGGCGCGGCCAAAGGCCTCATCGCCCCAGGTCCATTGCTTCTTCCCCACGGCGTAGTGATGGTCGGCCCAGTGGACGAAGCCGGCCGCAGCGCGATGGTCGTACCCGCCGAAGAAGTCGCCGCTTGAATTGAGGCACATGTATGAGGTCGGAACTGGGATGTTGCGCGGCCAGTCCAATCGGTCTCCGGGCACTCGTATCCCGCTGTCCGGACGGCTGTCGAGGTGGCGTCGAGCCGGGTAGTCCACGCCGTAGTACAGGCCGGATGCGGCCGGGAAGGTACTTACCGCCCGCTTGGCATGGTCGGCAACCGTCGTCACGTCGGACGGGAAGAACGACTGATATTCGGAGTGAACCTCCGCTGCGACGTTCGCCCACCATAGGAACGTCTGTGGTTCATCGCTTCGGTTGAACAGTCGGACCTTGAGCTCGATGACCGTGGAATCAGGCCGCAGCCGAATGCCGTGCATGCCTTTCATTCGGTGGAATGGGTCGTGGTCGGAGCACCAGACTGTGCCATCGCCCACGTCAATATCCCAGGCCATCGGAAGGAACGTTGCCGGGCGGTGGTGTTGCGGCCAGTTGAACTCGACACCCCCTGCGAGCCAGGGTCCGGCCAGGCCCACCAGGGCTGGCTTGATCACCGGATTTGCGAAGAACAGCGGGTAACCGCTCCGCTTGTCCAGCGCAACTTGAATCCGGCCACCGAGCTCCGGCAGGACGAGCAGCCGGAGGTACGCGTTCTCCATGTGCAGCCCGAGCCACCGATGGGCCTTGCGGGTCTCGCTGATCCGGTCGTGGAACGGCAGCGGGAACACGCGGCCCGTAGATCCCTGATATACCCTCCGGTCCAAGTACGCCGGATAGTGGCTCGGCTCTTCCGGCAGGTACGTCGGGAGAACCACGGGCTCGCTCCAGACGGCGACCGGCAGATCCACCATTCCTGGTGGACGACTTGGAAGATCGAAGCCGGCGCTGAGCATGTGTCCCAAACTAGCCGCCGGCCGACGCGGCAGCTCTGAATGCGTGGTGCGTAAGCAGCTGCGACCTCCTCGATGGTCCCGTCGGATGCCGGCGACGTTCCCGCTGCGCCAGCGAGGCGCATGGGCCATACATATCGAGATCAGAGAATCGTCCAGGTTGACCGTCGAATCGGGCATTCTGTGACAGTCCGTGGGCTTGGTGGACGCGGTAACGAGCCCCGAACCGCATTGATCGTCGGCGGTAACGGTCCCAAGCCGGGCCCTTCAGGCAATTCTCAGTGTCATTAGGCACCAGTTTCACGCGCTAGGCCATACACCTGAAGTGCGAGTGGTTCGTCACGGTGTCAAGCAGTGCCCGCATCAACTCTGGCCATTACGGTCACCCACGGGTAAACGAATGTGAAGTAAGCCTTGAGCCGCCTTCTGACGTGTTCACGTGCGCAAACAGGGTCAGTGTGACCGCAATTGCCCCTCAGCGACCGTTGCTTGTGGCCCGACTGTGGCCCGGCGGTCCGGCTCGTGTTCGATTCCGGGATCAACCCGCTTGACTCTGCTCGCTCATCTAGCGAGGCTGAACGAGCGGCCGTGTTCCCACTTAAAGTCCGTCCACCACGAGCCGCTCCAATCGGAGCGATACAGCCGATAGACAGTGACGGTGGCCGCCTCGAAGCCGCTCGGGTAGGGGGTCTCCAGTTGTCGAATGAACAGTTCTACTTCTTCCCGAAGGTCGACGCGGTCGGTCAGTTCGTGGCTGGCCAGGGATAGGTGGCCCCGCCAACTGTCGCGGCCACGCAGATCTGCCGGTAGTTCATCCGTGGTCCGCAACAGCGGCCGCAGGTCTCGCGTCAGGTCGGCGGCGAGATCGACGAGTGCGGTGTTCGGTGTCCCATCCAACTCGTTGTGGACGTTGAAGACCACGCTTTCGCCCAAACGGTCGATGCCGCTGTTGTGCACTTGAAAAGTGCGGTGGACGGCGGCGACGGAGCCGACCACAGCGAACAGCTCGCTTTCACCGACAGCCAGAGGCAGATTGCCGGCCAGAGTGACGTGTGGTGGGAATCGTCGCGCCGACACCAGCCCGAACTGCGCCTGGACGAAGCTGGTGATGGTGGTGACGGCGGCGCTGGTCTTCGCGTCCGGCGTGAGGAATACGCCGTAGCGTGCTTCGTCCGGCTCCTCCATGCCGCCATTGTGGACCGCAGGCCGCACCCAGGAGTGCACCGCCTTGAAAGGAAAGCCTAGTGAATCGGCTGAGCGGTCGCCAGAACGTCAACCCCTGATCAGGGGCCAGTGAGTGCGGAACCTTGCAACGTCTGCCGTGTAATTGCGGGTTGTGCGCTTCGCGTGCCCCCTCCGTGCTCCCTCAAGGCTAGGCGTCGACGATCGGTCACGCCGTCGATAAGTACTTGCGCATTTGAAGCACGGTGACCTCAAAGCCCAAGTCCTCATACAATCTCTGTGCCGCCTTGTTGGGGCCGAACACCGTCAGGCCGATGGACACGACATTCATCTCGCGACACTTTTGCTCGGCCACCGCGGTTATCGCCCGGCCATAGCCGCGCCGGCGAAGTCCCTGGCGCACCTCGAACCCGTAACCGAAGGCGTGAAGACCATCCGGCTTTGGTTCCATGTGCAGCCAGAGGTCCCCGACGGGCTCGTTGCCGTCGTAGGCCGTCCACAGGTAGTGGCCCGGGGTGCGCACTCCCTCCGGCAGCAGCCGCTCATGGTCCTCGGCAGCCTGGCGACGAGCCTCCGGTAACGGCACAGCCCGCGACGCGGCGATCTCAGCCGCATAGCTGACCTCGCTGCGCTCACGGAACTCCGCGTACTCCCGATCGCTCATCGGCTCCAGGCAGACCTCAGGCACTCACCGACGATAGTCTGCGCACGGTTCTACGCACTGAGCCGGCTCCGACTCAGCGGCGGGCCACCGCCGTCGGGCGGGACTAGGAGTTAGGCGGGGAGGCGGAGGAGTCCGGCCGGAGTCGTGCGGAAGCCGCAAGCCTTTGTGTAGAAGTCGGAAAAGCTGAGGCTCGTAGTCAACGTGTAGCCACTCGCTGCTCGAATCCTTCACCTGCTCGATCAGAGCCTGCACCAGGGTTTGGCCGAGGCCGCGGCGCTGGTACACCGCGTCGATGACCGTGTCGAGAGGAATGCACGTAGGCCGCCGTCCCAGCAGGCGTGGACGAAGCCAATAAGCGTTTCACTGTCGAAGGCGCCAATCCACGTGAGACTGTGCCGGCTCAGCCGGCTCGCCCACGGCGTGACCTCGCCCACGCGATTGCCGAAGGCTCGGGCATGCAGGTCGGACAGCTCCTCGTCCTAGACAGAGACGGACTCGCAGCTCAGGGCTCCCGCTCATGCTGCCTAGCATTTCGGGGTGCTGGCAGATCGGGTTGTCATCCAGTTGACCGCTGAACTGCAGGCGGTCGCTGACGTTGGCGACCGCGGTTCTGTCGCATTATCTGCTTGAGAATGCCTCCGCGCTGGCCGTTGCACCTGGTCGGGACAGTGCGAGTGAGCGCCGGTCACCGACAGTGCGAGTGAGCGCCGGTGACCGACAGCAACGGATGCTCGGGGCACATTCGGGGCCCGCGTGGCCAGGTGCTCGATTGCCGACCTAGGCAAATACGAGTCGAAAGCGGGAACTCCAAGGGGTGGCCCGCGTGCCGCGCGGGAACCTTATTCCGGCATTGACGTCGGGTTCATGCCTTTTCTGACACTGGACTACGAGAATGCGTGGTAGTTGACGGTCCGGCTCGGCGAACCCGGTGAACTGGAACCCCGCTTGCAGCTCTGGCTTAAGGCCCGCAAAGGGCCCGGCGCGGCTGCTGTTCGATTTGCTCCGGGTACGGCCAGGACGTGAGCCTGGTCGGCCGCGAGGGTGCGGCCTCGGCTACGCGCGCTGACTGCGCGGAACAACCTTGCGGCCGCCTGTGCGAACGCGGGCAATCTGAGCCGTGCAATCGCTGTTTGTGAGCAGACACTGGACGTTCGCGAGCGGATGCTGGCGCCGACTACCTCTATCAGGCTCTGATTGATGCGGAGCTCATTTCAGTGATAGGTACCGGCCCGTACGACTTGCTCCGGCTTGAGCTTGAGAAGCGGTGAGACCGTTTGCGGGAGGAGCGGACGAAGGTTTACCTCAAGGTCCTTGGTTGGTCCCGGCAGGTGCACTACGCAGTCATTAGTGCTCGGGTGGATCGTGAATGCGCTCGTCCGCGACAACAACAACGGCCGCAAGGTGCCGATGCCCGGCCTGCTCGATCGGTACCGGGAACTGCCGTTCGATGAGCTGCGCAAGCTCGCGACCAACTGGAGCCAGAGGCGTCGTTCAATCTATGAGCAGATGCTCGGGTGCACTATGGGTCCAACTTTGCCGCAGCGAATAACGGTCGTCTTACAGTTGGCGATTGCCAATCAGCCACCAAGTCGGCCCAGCAGACATAACAGGCGCTCTCTTCATCCCATGCCAGGCCACACACTGCGCAGCCGGCGTATCGGCCTGGGGTGCCGACGCAGTCGTGGCACACATAGTCCGTGCTGACTGGCTTCGGTTTGAGGCACTTTGCGCAGTAGCCGTAACGCTCACGCTTGGTGATTGTGCTTATCGCGCTCGCCAATGTGTCTACGTTGCTGAGTTTCCCACAGCGACACAACTCGTCCAGGAGTCCGGCAAGCCGATTTCGCAGACAAAGATGAGGTGTCCAGTGCAGCGGCGGTAGGCGACGGCCACCGCAGGCGACAAGCTGCTGGTTCATCTTGAATCGGCGAACGCCACGGGGGAGTACTCGCTATCAGAACACACTGACTTTGCTGCCGTACTCGCGCGCCGTATGGCTGGGCGGCGGCCGCCCGCGCGACCTCCAAACCCAAAGTGTGCCGGGCGTCCCGAGCCAGGCTCGCTCAATATCAACCTCGTATGCCGCGGAGCCGCTCCTCCCGCGCGGCCTCCCGGAAACTTGAACAACCTCCGCGGACACAACTTGATCCAGTGGACGAGATCGGCCCTGGTTAACGACCTGACCCATGACTGCGGACCGTCTGCGCCCGGCTACAACGTCGTAGGGGCTCCCCTAGCGGGGGTCGATCGGCGTGGTTGCCGACGATGTCGAGCTTGTCGAGCCGGGGGTGGCAGAGTCGGTAAACGAATCCACCTGGTCCTGAGCTTGGGATGTCCGCGCCTTGACCTTCTCGCCAGCTCCTTCGGCGAGGTGCTTGGCCTGTCCCATCGCCTTGTTCGCTTGCTCTTTCACCTGGCTTTTGGCTTCGGGGTTGTTGTCGAGGTACTTCTTTACCCCGACGACAATTCCCGCGACTAGTGCCAGTCCGAGCAGTTTTCGCATGATCTCGTTCCCTTCTTGGTTGATGAGCTTGCGATCTCTAATCCTGCATCCCCAAAGACAAGCACTACTAGCTTGGTCCCTACGCTTGGCGCCTCCGCCACCCCAGACGCCGCGGCCGCGACCCCGGCGGCGACGGCAATCGTCGCCGCTCGGGCTGTGCAGCCAATGTGCGAGGGGGAGCGGCATGGCGGGCCTTGTGCGTGAAAGTGATTCTTCCAGGTTGGTGATCCGGCACACCGATTTTTTAGCGAGGCTCCACCTGAACCTATTCGGCATAGACCGTTGTGGCTTTGGTTATAGCAGTCGGTCCGCTAGGCGCTCAGCAGTGCCGGCAGCGGATACGGATTGTCTCCGTCGCCGTCCAGGCCATGCCGAGAGGGCATCGACACTGCGATTGGGCTGCGGCAACACGTGCTGCAATTTCCATTAGAAACACTACGAGGGCTGGGTTCGGACGACCCGGCCGGATAAGCCTCGACCACGTCCGATATATCTGCGACCAGATCCGCCAACGCGTACGGAACCTCAGCTGAACTGACCTCAGCACAATAGTGATCACTCAGCTGGTCACTCACGCGGAGTGAGGACCAAACTCCGGCCAAACGGGTCCATCCGCACCGGCGCACCTCGACGCAGACCTCCGAAGCTGGGGCTCAGAGGGCGGGTCGGTGGCCCAGAAGGTAGGGGCCCACGTTGTGGCCCGGGCCCCAGTGCGCTCTTTTGAAGGCGCATGCGGGCATGGCGAAAGCTGCCCCGACTAGGGACGTCGCTTGGAGCGGGTGACGAGAATCGAACTCGCATGACCAGCTTGGAAGGCTGGGGCTCTGCCATTGAGCTACACCCGCGTATTGCGGCTTGATGGAGACTACCGGTCACCGCAGCATCCGCAGAGTCGGGGCGACAGGACTCGAACCTGCGACCTTCTGCTCCCAAAGCAGACGCGCTAGCCACTGCGCTACGCCCCGGAACCCCCCTGCTGCCCAGGCGTCCGATGGTCGAGTTTAGGGCACCTGCCGGTGCCGACCAATCTACGCGCCGGACCGGTACTCGTGCGCCCGGCAACCGAGCCTCTTGCAATGTTTGGGCCAAGCTGAGGCTGACCGTAGGATTGCCGCGGCCTTCGTCCGGGCGGCCTCATCGCCCTTTCATCCAGGAGTCAGCAGCGTGCCCAGCACTGTCGAGCAGTTGAGCCCCACTCGGGTCAAGATCACTGTTGAGGTTTCCTTTACCGATCTGAAACCCAGCATGGATCAGGCCTACCGCGAGATCGCCAAGTCGGTGAACATTCCGGGTTTTCGGAAGGGCAAGGTTCCGCCCATGGTGATCGATCAGCGCTTCGGGCGTGGAGTGGTGATCCAGGAGGCCTTCAACCACTCGTGGCAGGGCTTCTACACCGAGGCCATCAGTGAGAACAAGCTGCGCCCGCTTGCTTCGCCCGATCTGGAAGTGACCAAGCTCGAAGACGGTGATCTGATCGAGTTCACCGCCGAGGTCGACGTCCGGCCTGAATTCTCGCTGCCCGACTTCGGCACGCTGTCAGCCTCCGTCGACGCGGTTGAGGTGCCGGAGGACCTGGTCGACGGTCAACTGGATTTGCTGCGCCGCCGGTTCGGGTCGCGAGAGACCGTGGAGCGCGCGGCGCAGGACGGCGACGTGGTCACGATCAATCTCCTGGCCACTCGGGATGGTGAGCCGCTGGAGGACGCAACCGCTTCCGACCTGGACTACACCGTCGGCTCCGGGCAGATGCTCGACGGTCTGGACGAGGCAGTGACCGGCCTGTCCGTCGGGGAGTCAACGACGTTCACATCGACCCTGGTCGGCGGTCCATACAAAGACGAGCTTGCAGACGTCGAGGTAACAGTCACAAAGGTTCAACAGCAGGAGCTGCCGGCGCTGGACGACGACTTCGCTCAAACGGCCTCGGAGTTCGACACCGTCGAGGAGCTGCGCGCAGATACCCGGCAGAAACTCACCGCAGCCGCCGCAGAGCAGCAGGCGTCCGAGGCGCGGGACGCCATGCTGGAGGACCTGGTCGGCAGGGTCGAGATCGAGGTGCCGGAGAACCTGATCACCGCCGAACTCGATTCTCGGAAAGAGCAGATCACGAGCCAACTGGCGGGTGCGCAGCTGACCCTGGCGCAGTATCTCGATGAGGTCGAGGAGGGCCAGAGCGAGGAGGACTTCTGGGCTGGCCTGCAAGACCGCGCCCGCCAGACCCTCAAGGCGCAAATGATCTTGGACAAGGTGGCCGAAGACAACGCCTGCAGCGTGGACCAGAACGACCTGACTCAGCTCATCCTCGGCAAGGCTCGTCAGGAGGGCGCCAGCCCACAGCAGATCGCCGACCATCTCAAGGAGCACCCCCACCACATCGATGAGTACATGCAGGAGATCCGCAGGGGGAAGGCGCTCGATCTGATTGTTGCGGCGGCAACCGTCACCGACAGCAACGGGGATCGCATCGACCTATCGGCCGCGCCTCAGGACGACCTGCCCATGACCACAGAGCCCGCCCAGGCGGACCCGGACTAACTGGCAAAGGTCGCTGCGCCCACAGCGAACACGACCGTAACGCAGCGGATTCTGTCCGCGCCCGGGCGTAGGTTCGGGGGCGTGAAAGCTAACCTCGAAAATCCTCTGGCTGCTGTGATGCAGCCTCGCGCCGCAAGTCGCAACGGCAACATCGGACTCGATGACAACGTCTATCAGGCGTTGCTGCAGAACCGGATCATCTTCTTGGGGTCCGAGGTGAAGGAGGAGAACGCCAATGCAATCTGTGCGCAGATGCTGCTGCTGAACGCAGAAGACCCAAAGAAGGACATCTACCTCTACATCAACTCCCCAGGTGGCTCGGTCGACTCTGGAATGGCGATCTACGACACGATGCGCTGGATTTCGAACGACGTTGCCACGGTGGCAATGGGACTGGCCGCGTCAATGGGCCAATTCCTGCTCTGCGCCGGAACCAAGGGCAAGCGCTTCGCCCTCCCGCATAGCCGGATCATGATGCATCAGCCGTCCGGCGGTCTCGGCGGCACTGCGAGCGACATTCGAATCCAGGCGGAGCAGTCACTCCATATCAAGTCCACAATGCAGCGGTTGATTGCAGAACACACAGGCCAGACCCTCGCCCAGATCGAGGCTGACTCCGATCGGGACCGCTGGTTCACCTCGGAGCAGGCACTTGACTACGGCTTCATCGACCACGTCTACCCAACCGCCGCCCAGCTTCCCTCCGACGCCCCGAATGAGTGAGGAGCGCATCATGATCAACATTTCTGGCCTACCGCGCTTCGAGACGCCGACAGGGCGGGCTCCTCAGGTCTCCCCCTCGATGGATTACTACATCCCGCAGTGGGAGGAGCGCACTTCGTACGGCATGCGCCGGATCGATCCGTATACCAAGCTCTTCGAAGATCGAATCATCTTCCTGGGCACCCCCATCTCCGACGACATCGCCAACGCGGTGATGGCCCAGCTGCTCTGCCTGCAGCAGATGGACGCCGAGCGCGACATCGAGATCTACATCAACTCTCCCGGGGGCTCGTTCACCGCGCTGACCGCCATCTACGACACGATGCGCTACATCAAGCCGGACGTGCGGACCGTCTGCCTCGGTCAGGCAGCATCTGCGGCCGCGGTGATCTTGGCAGCTGGCACGAAAGGAAAGCGGTTGGCCCTGCCGAACAGCCGGATCTTGATTCATCAGCCTGCGACGGAGGGTGGTTACGGCCAATCATCCGACATCGAGATCCAAGCAAAAGAAATCTTGCGGATCCGCTCACTGATGGAGGAAATGCTGGCAATCGACACCGGCAAGACTCCCGAGGAAGTCAGCCGCGACATCGAGCGGGACAAGTATCTGACCGCTGAACAGGCGTTGGACTACGGGATTATCGACGAGGTGCTGACCTCTTTGAAGGCCATCCCAGTCTGAGTGGCGAAGCCACACTGACGTGGCGCCAAATATGCTCCACATCACATAGGCGTCAGGTTAGGGTGAGTGAGCGAGCGGCGCGGACGGGCTCGAAAAGGAGGCGGTGTGGCGCGCATCGGAGAGAGCGGTGACTTGCTGAAGTGCTCGTTCTGCGGAAAGAGCCAGAAGCAAGTCAAGAAGCTCATCGCTGGTCCAGGTGTCTACATCTGCGACGAGTGCATTGATCTTTGCAACGAGATCATCGAAGAGGAATTCTCCGAGGGCAGCGAGGTCGGGCTGCTGGAGGAACTGCCAAAGCCACACCAGATCCGCCAATTCCTCGACGGCTACGTCATCGGCCAGAGCAACGCCAAGAAGACTCTGGCCGTTGCGGTCTATAACCACTACAAGCGCGTGCAGGCCGAAGCCGCAAATCCGGCCCGTCGAGCCGAAGACGATGGTGTCGAGCTGGGCAAGTCGAACATTTTGTTGATCGGGCCGACCGGCTGCGGCAAGACCTATCTGGCACAAACACTGGCCAAAATGCTCAACGTGCCGTTCGCGATTGCCGACGCGACGGCGCTGACCGAGGCCGGCTATGTCGGCGAAGATGTCGAAAACATTCTGCTAAAACTGATTCAGGCCGCAGACTTCGACGTGAAGAAGGCCGAAACCGGCATCATCTACATCGACGAGGTCGACAAGATCGCACGGAAGAGCGAGAATCCGTCGATCACCCGCGATGTGTCCGGTGAGGGGGTTCAGCAGGCGCTGCTAAAAATATTGGAGGGCACGTCCGCCTCGGTGCCCCCACAAGGCGGCCGCAAGCATCCTCACCAGGATTTCATCCAGATTGACACGACGAATGTGCTGTTCATCGTGGGCGGTGCCTTCGCGGGGCTAGATCACATCATCGGCCAGCGAATTGGCAAGCGGCCCCTTGGCTTCAACAACGACAGCGCGCTGCGCAGGCCGGAGCCGGACGACCCGTTCGCCGACGTGCGTCCAGAAGATCTCATCAAATTTGGCCTGATTCCGGAATTCATCGGCCGGCTGCCGATGATCTCTTCGGTCAGGCCGCTCGATCGGGACGCATTGATCCGGATTCTGGTCGAACCCCGGAACGCCTTGATCAAGCAGTTCCGCAAGCTGTTCGAACTCGACGGGGTCGATCTGGAGTTCACTTCGGATGCCATCGAGGCGATCGCAGACCTTGCCCTGCTGCGTGGCACCGGTGCCCGTGGGCTGCGGGCGATCTTGGAAGAAGTGCTACTCAATGTCATGTACGACGTTCCCAGCAGCGACGACGTCGCCCAAGTGATCATCAACGCCGACGTGGTCAAGGACTCGGCGCTGCCAACTCTGCTGCCGCGCGAGAAGCTGGCCAAGCGGGAGCGCCGGGAGAAGAGCGCCTAGCTATCGGCCGTTGGAACCCGTCGCATCACGGCGCGCCGGCCGGCGTCCATCAGGCGATCAGGCACCAGATTCATCGCTGCGATGATTGCCTTGGCCGTGAACGGTACTGCGTACCGAGCCCTGGGACGGTCGGCGGTGATCGCCTTCAAGATCACATCGGCGACGATTTCCGGCTGGGATCCCCGCCGCTCGGCATGGCTGTACAGCGCCCGCATGGCGCGCACCTGAGGTCCGTAAACAGAGTTGCCGGAGTATCGTTCAGCGCTCTCCACCGCGCCGCCACCCCACTCGGTCCGTATTGCGCCCGGCTCGATGACGATCACGTCGATGCCAAACTCATGCAACTCCAGCCGCAGGCTGTCGCTGAATCCCTCGACCGCGAACTTGCTTGCGTGGTACCAGGCACCCAATGGTTCGCCGAAATGACCACCCATCGAGGAGACGTTGACGATCTTGCCAGTGCCTGCGGCCCGCATATGCGGCAGCACCAATTGGGTCAGGCGCGCCATGCCGATCAGGTTGACTTCGAGCTGGTAGCGGGCTTCGGCGAGCGGAACATCCTCGACCGATCCGTACGATCCGTAGCCGGCATTGTTGACCAGCACGTGGACGCGGCCATTGTCGGCAATGATCTCGTCGATCACCCCCGTCATCGACGAATTGTTCGTTACATCTAGCGGCCGGACCCGGATGCCCGCTTGATCGAGCTGCTGCATCCTTTCGACCCTTCGTGCGCCGGCGTAAACCAAACATCCGGCCGCGTGCAAGCGGCGGGCGGTGGCGGCGCCGATGCCGGACGAGGCGCCGGTGACCAGTGCGACCTTCTGGTCCATCAGAGTGCGCTCACCCGGCAGCGATCAAGGTGACATCAACCGCAACCGGCCCATCGGCTTCCACCCAGCTCAGCTCACCGGTGATCCGGCCCACCGCCCGGAGATCCGACTCGACCAATCGGAGCCGGCTGAGGACCTCAGCCGGCCCGTAAATCTTGGCCAGGCTTACCTCGGTCTTCATCGACACTTTGGCCTTTGACTTGGCACCACGGATGTCCGCCAGCGCGGACGCGACATCGTCCAAGAGCTCAGGACTGCCGTCGATGGCGACCTCAGCTGCGGTGGGCCATTCGGCCGCGTGAATGGAGCCTTCCCGCCACCAGGACCAAACCTCCTCAGTGACGAAGGGAATGATCGGCGCGAACAGCCGGAGGGTCACGTCCAGCGCCACTGTCAACCCCACTCGTGCCGACAGCGCCGGACCCATCGGCCCCGCGCCCGTTGACCCGTACGCACGTTCCTTGACCAGCTCCAGGTAGTCGTCGCAGAACTGCCAGAAGAAGCGCTCGGTGATCTCCAAGGCGGCGGTGTAGTCGTAGCCGTCGAACGCCGCGGTGGCGTTGTCGATCACAGTCGAGAGCTCGGCCAGCAGTGCGCGGTCAACGGCCTCTGTCACGGCGTCAAGATCATGCACGGTGCCGATACCGAGAACGAACTTGCTGGCGTTCAACACCTTGAGCGCAAGCCGGCGGCCGACCTTCATCTCCTTCTCGTCGAATGGTGAATCCAAGCCAGGCCGGGCTTTGGCAGCACGCCAACGCACCGCATCAGATCCGTAGCGAGCAAGCACATCGGTCGGCACAATGACGTTTCCACGTGACTTGCTCATCTTCTTGCGGTCCGGATCGGTGACGAAACCACTGATCATCGAGCGCGCCCACGGCAGCGAGTTGTGCTCCAAGTGTGCGCGCACGACTCGGGAGAACAACCAAGTCCGGATGATCTCGTGGGCATGGGTGTTGAGGTCCATCGGGAAGGTGAGCCGGAACAGGTTGGGGTCTCGTTCCCACCCGCATGCGATCTGAGGCGTCAGCGATGAGGTTGCCCAGGTATCCATCACGTCGGGCTCCGCCACGAACCCGCCAGCCACGCCACGCTGATCCTGGGCGTAGCCCGGCGGGGCCTGAGCGCTCGGATCAACCGGCAGAGCGTCCTCAGCTGGAACAATGGGCTGGTCATAGCGCGGCTCGCCGTCGGCGCCGACCGGATACCAGAGCGGGAAAGGCACTCCGAAGAAGCGTTGCCGGGAGATCAGCCAGTCACCGTTGAGCCCACTGACCCAGTTTTCGTAGCGGTACCTCATATGGGGCGGCGTCCAGGCCAGTTCCTCCCCCCGGGCCAGCAGTGCTTGCTTGAGATCGGGATCGCGCCCCCCGTTGCCGATGTACCACTGACGCGTCGAGACGATCTCCAGCGGCTTGTCACCCTTCTCGTAGAAGAGTGCCTTGCGCTGCGTGGGAGTCGGGGCGCCCTCTAGATCGCCGGAGCCGAGCAGGAGTCCGACCATAGCCTCGCGGGCGCCGAACGCCGTCTTTCCGGCGAGCTCGGCCCAGGCGTCGGCATCGTTGATCCAGTCGGGCCTGTCGTGAACGACCCGGCCGTCGCGGCCGATGATCACCCGAGCCGGCAGCTGCAGCTCTCGCCACCACGTGACGTCGGTGAGGTCGCCGAAGGTGCAGCACATAACCAGGCCCGTGCCCTTATCCGGCTCAGCGAGTTCGTGCGGCAGCACAGGCAGTTCGACACCGAATACCGGACTGGTCACTGTGCTCCCGACCAGCGAGGCATAGCGCTCGTCGTCGGGATGTGCGATGAGTGCAACGCAGGCCGCGATGAGCTCGGGGCGGGTCGTCTCGACGTAGACAACTCCGTCCGGACAGTGAAACGCCACCCGGTGGAAATACCCGGGATAGTCGCGTGCTTCCATCTCAGCTTGCGCTACCGCTGTCTGAAACGTGACATCCCACATGGTCGGTGCCTCCGCCAGGTACGCCTCACCGCGTGCGAGATTGCGGAGGAAGCCAAGCTGCGACACCTTTACCGAGTCGTCGGAGATCGTCGTGTAGAGGTCGTCCCAGTTGACGCTCAGCCCGACCCGACGCCAGAGATCTTCGAATGCCTTCTCGTCGAGGCTCGTCAGCTCATGGCAGAGCTGGACGAAGTTCGGCCGGCTAATCGGCACCTGATGCTTGGGATCCGGCTTCTCCGGCGGGGTGAAGTCCTCCTGGTACTGCATGCTCGGATCGCACCGCACGCCGTAGTAGTTCTGGACTCGGCGCTCGGTCGGCAGTCCGTTGTCATCCCAGCCAATGGGATAGAAGACGTACTTTCCACGCATCCGCTGGTAGCGAGCGATCAGATCGGTATGGGTGTAGGAGAACACGTGACCAACATGTAGCGACCCGGAAACTGTCGGCGGCGGAGTGTCAATGCTGAACACCTCCGCCCGGGTCTGGGGACGCACGAATGCGTATGTGCCGTCCGTGCGCCACCGCTTGATCCAGCGGTCTTCCAGCCCTTCCAGCACAGGCTGTTCCGGTACGCGCCCGCCACTGCTGGTGGGCCCGTCGGATTGGGCATTCTGCGTGGAGCTGGTCACCCGGAAATCCTAGAGAAGCGGTCGAATCGGTACACATCAGTATGAGCCTGCTCCACCCTACGGGCCGGCTCCAGCTACCCGCCCTCCCTAGACTTGGTGCGCCATGCCTGGAGACCAAACCCATGCTGAGATCGTCGCGGCCCTGACCGCGCGCTGGCCGGAGCATCGAGTGGCGCCGAGCCTTGGACGGATTCGCGCGCTAACCGAACTCCTGGGCGACCCGCAGCGCTGCTATTCAGTCATTCACCTGACCGGAACCAATGGCAAGGGCAGCACAGCTGCGATGATCGACGCCCTGCTGCGAGCTGACGGCTTGCGGGCCGGGCGCTTCACCAGTCCACACGTCATGGGTGTGACCGAGCGGATCACCATTTACGGAGAGCCGATCAGCGAGGAACGGTTCGATGAGGTCTGGCGGGAGATCGAACCCTACGTCGCCATTGTGGACGATCAACTCGTCGACGGCGTTCGGATGACCTTCTTCGAGATCATCACCGCCATGGCGTTCGCGGCATTTGCGGATGCGCCGGTGGACGTCGCGGTCATCGAGGTCGGGCTCGGCGGCACTTGGGACGCCACGAATGTTGCCGACGCAGACGTTGCTGTCATCACTCCCATTGCCCTCGATCACACTCATCTCCTCGGTACCTCGATATCCGACATCGCGCGGGAGAAGGCCGGGATCATCAAGCCGGGGGCACAGGCCATCCTGGCGGGGCAGCCGCTCGAGGCGGCCCAGGTCCTGCTGGAGCGGTGCGCCGAAGTCGGAGCGCTGGTCCAACGCGAGGGCATTGAGTTCGGCGTCATCGACCGCCAGCTCGCGGTCGGGGGGCAACTGCTGCGGGTCAACGCCTCCGAAGGCCCGGTCGACGAGATCTTCCTGCCGCTGCATGGAGCCCATCAGGCGGCAAATGCCGCCCAAGCGCTCGCCGCGGTCGAGGCGTTTCTCGGGATGAAGGCGCTGAACCCAGACGTGGCGCGCGAGGGTTTCGCGACAGTGCGATCTCCGGGACGGCTGGAGTTGGTACGTCGATCACCGGCCATCGTGTTGGATGCTGCCCACAACCCGCATGGTGCACAGGCTGCGGCCGCGGGCATCACCGAAGCATTCGCGTTTGCACCGCTGGTCGGCGTTGTGGGCGTGATGGCCGATAAGGATGCCCGCGGTCTGCTGCAGATCTTCGAAGAGATCATGAACAAGGTCGTGATCACCCAGGTGGCCTCGACATCCCGCGGCATGCCGGCCGAACAACTGGGCGAGGTGGCCGAAGAAATCTTCGGTGCCGACCGGGTACGGGTCGTCCCGCGACTCGACGACGCCATCGACGCCGCCGTTTCACTTGCCGAGGAATCAGGGGTCGGACTACCTGGTGTGCTGATCACCGGATCCGTGGTGCTGGTCGGCGAAGCGCGTACCCTGCTGGCTGCCGGAAGCGACCAGGGTGAAGGTGATCTTGATGACGACTGGGATCCCGAGGACGCGGATGCGGGGGAGGATGGAGCGTTCGGCCGGGCGGATTGGCCGTGAACTTGATCACTCTGAGCGCCCGCAACCCCATGCGTGTGGTGCTGCTGTCGGTCTTGATCTTCGAAGTGATCGTCTTCGGACTGGCCGTTCCGGTGATGATCTTCAATTCCAGCGTCGCGCCTGACATCGCCATCGGCTTCGCCGGCGGCGCCATGGTGCTGGCACTCGTGGCGGCGGGCATGCTGCGCAAGCCGGCCGGGTACGCACTCGGCTGGCTGACTCAAGTTGTCGCCTTGGCCCTCGGTGCTCTCACACCGACGATGTTCGTCGTGGGAGCGCTTTTCGCCGGCCTATGGGTGTTTACTTTCGTCCTGGGGAAGAGGCTGGATGCTGCGAAGGAAACGGGCCAGCCCTAGACCTCAATGATTTGAAACCGCTCGTCCAAGAAGGTCTGCTGCGGCCTGGGAGTCCAGCTCTTCAGTGAGGTCGAAGGCGGTCTGGACCTTCCCATGGTGAGACAACACTGGATTGGTCAGGATCCAATTGATTTGGTCCGAACTCAATCCAGCTCGAGTTAACTGGTCGGTGAAGCTGTAAGACTCCGCGTCACCTTGGAAGAACCGGATCAACTCGGCCAAACCCTCAAGTGGTCCAGCCGACATGTGGACGCCGTTGAAGTTGGAGCTAACGGTTTTCAGACCGTACTTTTCGCGCTCCCTGAAGAGGCGTCCTCTTATCGACTCCGGCTGGGCCCTCTCTGGATCGGTGCTGCCGATCATCGATTGCCGAAGATCACTCCATTGGCTTTTGCTGAAGCAATGGAGGAACCAACACGCGGTGTCGTCTCTGGTGAACCACTCGAGCTGACGGGGGTGGAAGCCGTTCAGGATGATGACGTTGTCGGAGTCGATGGTCACCGCGCACGCGTAGGTGCCCGGACCAAGTCTCTGAACAGTTGCGTTGGCGAAAAGGGCGGCCAACGACAAGGGCGTAAACCCCGAGTAGGCGGAAAGGAACTGGTGACCTCCGTACACCTGATAGCCGGACTCGAGCTCATGGCCGAGCTTCTCTTCTAGAGCATGATCCGCGTCAGCAGTCAGCGCCTCGCGTCCTTCGGTGGATATTCGGTTGATGACCCCGTAGTGCTCGCTCATGGCACCCGAGTCTTCAAATTCTTCGCCCGTTATGAGGTTGGCTTCCGCCACTGTGACACCGTGAATCTGAAAGTGCGATCTCAACAGACCGAAGATCGCCTCTTGCTCGGACCGTTCGACCATGCTGATCTCGGGCTTGGTGAAGATAACGAACTCGTTCGCGCCAGAGCGCTCAATGTGCTCATCGAGAGCGTAAGAGGGTTTCTCGCTGGCTTCCGGAAAAACGGTTGATGCCGCCGCTAGGAGGCTATCTCGGTTCACACTTTCTCCTTTGAGCGTGTCCGCCGACGATGGGCCCGCTCGCCACGCTTGCAAGCTAGCGGGTCACGGGCAGGAGGATAGCCAAGGCTAATGCGGCAAATTGCCCACCTCGATCTGGATGGGCGTGCCGGATGAGCCATCCGGATTCTGCTTGGTGAACGTCGCCTTCAAACCACGGAACTGAAGCACAACCTGGTCGTCGACTCCGCCTTCCTCGGCGGCGGCCTGGGAAACACTTTCAATCGACACCCGCATGAGGTCATAGCGGAGGAAGGTAAAGGGCTGGCTTCCTAGCCGGATCCCGGTAAGGCTGGCCGACGCGGGCTGGCGACCCAACGCACAGGTCTGAATGAGCTGCAAGGAGGCAGATCCAAGGGGTGCAGTGACGACGAGGTCGTGCAGTACCGCGTGCTCGGCCCCGGCACCTGTGGCAAGGCCATGCTTGTTGCTGATTGACCAGCTCCAGGAGCTGACCTCGATGGCGCCTTCATGACCCTGAATCACTGAATCTCCGGTGATGCCCTCGATCCGAAGAAACCAGCTGGCCATGCCGTCTCCTATTAGCTCCGCTCGCTCGATCGCGCCGTTAAGCCGTTGTCTTCCTCGCTCGCAAGCGCTGCTTGCTCGACTCACTCGTCCAGACCTCGGCGCGCGATCTATCGACGCTCGCGGAGCAGATGGCTCCACCGTAGTGCGTTTAGGCTTAGCACGACATGAGCCTGACGACCGCCGATGCGCCCGCCTCAGTCTTCCCGAGGCTGGAACCGCTGTTGGTTCGGGTACACAAACCGATTCAGTACGTCGGCGGGGAACTGAATTCGGTGGCGAAGAACTGGGACGCGGCGGACGTGCGGTGGTGTCTGAGCTATCCCGATGCGTACGAGGTGGGCTTACCCAATCAAGGCATCGCCATCCTGTACGAGATCTTGAACGAGCAGGACTGGATCCTCGCCGAGCGTACCTACGCAGTCTGGGGCGATCTGGAGGCTCTGATGCGGGAGCATGCCGTGCCACAGTTCACCTTGGACTCTCACCGTCCAGTGGCGGCATTCGACGTGCTGGGTTTCAGCTTCGCCACCGAACTGGGCTATACCAACATGCTGAACACTCTTGATCTTGCTGGCATCCCGCTGCATGCGGCGGACCGGCGCGATCACGATCCGCTGGTGCTGGCCGGCGGCCATGCCGCCTTCAATCCTGAGCCGATTGCCGACTTTCTCGATGCGGCCGTGCTGGGTGACGGCGAAGAAATCGCGCTGACCATCTCCGAGGTGATCCGAGAGTGGAAGGCGGCAGGCTGCCCCGACGGACGTGACGGCTTGTTGCTGAGCCTGGCGACCGGTGGTGGGGTGTACGTGCCGAAGTTCTACGACGTCGACTACCTGCCGGATGGCCGGATCAGCCGGGTCGCTGCCAACCGCAGCGGCGTGCCCGACCGCGTCGTGAAGCACACGTTGATGGATCTCGACGCTTGGCCGTATCCGAAGAAGCCGCTGGTACCCCTGGCGGAGACCGTGCACGAGCGCTACTCAGTCGAGATCTTCCGCGGCTGTACTCGTGGCTGCCGGTTCTGCCAGGCGGGGATGATCACCAGGCCGGTTCGCGAGCGCAACATCGAGACCATTGGCGCGATGGTGCACGGCGGGATCCAGGCGACTGGGCTGGAGGAGGTCGGGCTGCTCAGTCTGTCCAGTGCCGACCACTCCGAGATCGGCGACATCACCCGCGAGCTTGCTGATCGCTACGAGGGAACAAATGTCTCACTTTCGCTCCCGAGCACTCGAGTGGACGCCTTCAACATCGACCTTGCCAACGAACTGTCTCGCAACGGCCGCCGGTCCGGTCTGACCTTCGCCCCCGAGGGTGGTACCGAACGGCTGCGGAGAGTGATCAACAAAATGGTCACCGAGACGGATCTGATCAACACGGTGGCCGCCGCCTACTCGCACGGCTGGCGCCACGTCAAGCTCTACTTCATGTGCGGACTGCCTACCGAGACCGACGATGACGTGCTCGCGATCGCCGACCTGGCCAAAACGGTCATTGCGACCGGCCGTTCGGTCAGCGGTCGGCGGGACATCCGCTGCACGGTAAGCATCGGCGCGTTCGTGCCCAAGCCGCACACACCGTTCCAGTGGGCTGGCCAGTGCGATGCCGAGACGGTCGACACTCGGCTGGGAAAACTCCGGGAATCGATCCGCAGTGACCGGCATTTCGGTCGGGCGATCGGATTTCGCTACCACGATGGAAAACCCAGCATCATCGAGGGACTGCTCAGCCGGGGCGACCGCCGGGTCGGCAAGATCATAGAGGCGGTCTGGCGCGAGGGGGGGCGATTCGACGGCTGGAGCGAGCACTTCTCATACGAGCATTGGGTAGCCTGCGCGCAGATTGGACTGGCCGGCACCGGCGTAGACCTCGACTGGTACACAACCCGGGCGCGCGATGAGGAGGAGGTCCTGCCCTGGGATCACCTCGACTCCGGCCTCGATCGGGAATGGCTCTGGGAGGATTGGCGGGCCGCGCTCGAGGAGGTGGAGGTGGAGGACTGTCGCTGGACGCCGTGCTACGACTGCGGTGTCTGCCCGCAGCTGGACACCGATATCCAGATCGGTCCAACCGGGCGCTCCCTGCTCCCCATCGCCGCGGTCACCAACCGTCTGGCCTAACCGCGCCCCTTCCGAGCCGATTACTGCCCGTGGCGGCTCTCCTCCTTCCTGCGACTTTGAGCCCCGTCGGTGCACTTTGAGCCCGATATACGAGGCTCGAGGTGGCTCTACGGGGCTCAAAGTCAGGTGGGGGCTGGGCCCTGCCGGGTTTACGCACTTGGGCCAACAGGCCTGCCCAGAGGATGCATGCCGACGGGGGTAAAGGATTATGGACCGCAGTCGACTCGAGAGGACCGCAAATGACTGACGAATCCGGCCAAATCAGGAGGCTGGCCGAGCTCGCGAAGGGAATCAAAATCGCGATGCTGACCACGGTTGACGAGGAGGGACATTTCATCGGCGTGCCCATGGCCCAGCAGGAGGTGGAATTCGACGGTGATCTCTGGTTCTTTGCCGAGCGCGATTCGCGGGTCGTAGGCAATCTCACTCTCAATCCCCACGTCGGTGTCACCCTGTCATCCAGCGATACCTGGATCTCCATCGACGGCGACGGCGAGGTCGTCGAGGACGCAGCCAAGGCGCGTGAATTGTGGAACTCCTGGGTGGAAGCCTGGCTGCCGCAGGGCCCGGACGACCCGAATGTGGTGCTGATCAAGGTCACCGGCCACGGAGCGGAATACTGGGACACCCCCGGTGGTCGGGCCGCACCCATCCTCAGCTTCGCCAAGGCGAAGATCACCGGCAAGCGCTATGAGGGTGCGGAGAACGAGCGGGTCGATTTGGACGAAGCTTCTGCAGATGAGGACCGATGACCTACTCGGTCGGCTACTTCATCGGCAGCCTGTCAGCAAGGTCGATCAACCGCACGCTCTCCAAGGCTCTGGTTCGCCTGGCTCCCCAGCTGGAGATGCGGGAGATTCCGATCAAGGACCTGCCGCTCTATAACCGCGACCTGGACGAGAACTACCCGCCGGAGGCCCGAGCACTCAAGCAGGCGATCGCCAACGTGGACGCCGTCTTGTTCATCACGCCGGAGTACAACCGCGACATTCCCGGCTCGCTGAAGAACGCCATCGACTGGGCCAGCCGGCCTTGGGGAACCAACTCCTTCAACCGCAAGCCGTCAGCGGTCATCGGTGCATCGCCCGGCAAGATCGGCACGGCTGTCGCTCAGCAGAACCTCAAGGGCATCCTCAGCTACTGCAATTCGCCACAGATGAACGTCATGGAGGCGTACCTCCAACTCACGCCCGGGCTGATCGCTGACGATGGCGAGGTCACCGACGAGGCCACCGAGCAATTCCTCCGCGACTACATGAGCGAGTTCGAGCAATTCATTACACGGGTACTGACGGTCCTGCCGCGAACCACCGTCCCCTCGTCGATGGATGACAGCCAGATGGAGAGTGCGTCGAAGGCGTCGGCGTAGGTTTGTGGTGTGGCCGGCCGTCCGCAGCCAGAGCAGCACGCGCCGCCGGTACAACGGCTCCGAGTGAAGTACGCCAAACGTGGCCGAGCCCGCTTCACCAGTTCCCGTGACTTCGGTCGCGCCTTTGAACGTGCGCTGCGCCGGGCTGAGGTGCCGATGGCGTACACGTCGGGCTTCTCACCGCATCCGAGGATCTCCTACGCCAACTCTGTTCCCACCGGAGCGGCCAGTGAGGCGGAGTACCTGGAGATCGGGCTCGCTGAGGTCTGTGAGCCCGCGTTAGTCCGGTCGGCCTTGGGTGCGGCATTGCCAGCCGGGCTTGACGTTGTCGAGGTCGTCGTCGCACCCCCGGTGGCGCTGGCCGACGTGCTCACCGGTGCTCGGTGGCGGATCGATCTGAACGGCGTGTCATCGGCGGTTCTCGAGGGGGCGGTCGCGCGATTCCTGACCGCTGGCTCGGTTCTGGTTGAGCGAATGACGAAGAACGGTCTGCGGGAGTTCGACGCGCGCACGGATGTGGTGTCGTTGTCCGTCGAGGGCAACTCGCTGCTGCTCGTCATAGCCCACTCGACTCCGCTGGTCCGGCCGGACGATGTGCTTTCTGCTCTGGTCAGGCTGGCACCGGAGCTTGTGTCGTCCCAGCCTCCGGTCTTCACCCGGTTGACCCAGGGGACTCTGGATCACAGCTCAGGCACCATCACCGAACCGGCTTGACATGTGTCGCAAGGGCGCGATCCGTTGAGGCCGCGAGGAGTTGTGGAATACTAGGCGTGGTTCGAGTGCCGGGGGGACTCGAACGGATGAGTGCAGCGACGTGACAGGTCGCTGCTTGAAGTGCGCCGATGCTTTACCGCGACGGGCGCTCGGGATATGCCCAAGCAGCCTGACCGCGGAGCACTGGCACCTTCACATCGCCACCGTTAGCTTCCGCAGCCCAGCTGAGCTGGAGCGCGAACAAACCGGGCGCGAACGTTCGCGCCATAGAGGAGTCCGGATGCTCGATCACGAGCCCGACACAAACAGCGAGCCAGTTTCCACCCAACAAGATCCCGCCAATGAGCCAGCACCGGCACGACGTCGTCGAGCTGCCGTACGGGCGGCTGGCCCACCGTCCGGCGCCAAGGGAGCCCCGGTCATCGAGACGGTCGGCACATCACCCGAGCCCTCCGACGAGCAGATGGTGGCTGAGGCCCCCGTCCGGAGGACTTCGGCAAGGAAGAGCACCAGATCGCCGGCCAAAAAAGTGTCGGCGGGGGCTGACATCGAGCGCCCTGAGGAGTCTGAGCCGCCGCGCAGGCCTCGGAAACGGGCCGCCAAAAAGGTTGCCGCCGCCGCACCGGTGATATCTGAGGAGCCGACTCCGCAGTCACCAGAGGCGGGCGACGACCTCGCCAGCGTGTCCGCAGATCTTGAGCAAGACATCCCGGAGGCGCTTCTCACAACCGAAGCTGAGCAAGCCCCTCCGTTGGAGTCGCTCTCCGAAGCCGAACAGGACACCGAGGCGGCCCCGGCTGACGAAGAGCAGCCAGAGCCGCCGGAGGACGCCGCCGAACCTGAAGAGGACCGCGAGGAGCCGAGTCCTCGCCGGCGTCGACGGCGAGGCGGCCGGCGCCGCCGGCGCGGCGCTGAGGAGCCCGGCGCCGAGTTCTCCAAGCCGGCAGAGAACCTCGAGCTTCCGTTGCCCGAGGAAGGCGAGGGCCCCAGGGAATCGTTGGAAACGTCATCAGGCGAATCCGACGACGAGGATGCCGCTGCAGCCGAAGAACCGTCCGACCGAGATGTGCAGCGTCGGCGACGTCGCCGGCGCCGCCGCAAGGGTGAGGACACTAGTGCCTCACCGGACGATCCCACTGTGGTTGTTGACCGGGTGCGTGAGCCCCGTTCCGAACGATCCGGCCGGGAGGTAACCGGCATCGAGGGGTCGACCCGGATGGAGGCTAAGCGGCAGCGCCGACGGGAGGGCCGCGAGGCGGGTCGCCGGCGGGCTCCGATCCTGAGCGAAGCGGAATTCCTGGCTCGCCGGGAGTCGGTCGTTCGCAAGATGATCATCAGGCAGCGCGACGATCTTGCCCAGATTGCCGTGGTGGAGGACGACCTTTTGGTAGAGCACTACGTCGATCGCGACTCGGCCACTTCCTTGATCGGCAATATCTACCTCGGCCGGGTACAGAACGTGTTGCCGTCAATGGAGGCGGCGTTCATCGATATCGGCCGAGGGCGTAACGCCGTGCTCTACGCAGGTGAAGTGGACTGGGACGCCTTCGGGGCCGAAGGCCAGAACCGCCAAGTGGAAAAATTCCTCAAGTCGGGCCAGACGATCTTGGTCCAAGTTTCCAAAGATCCAGTGGGCGCCAAAGGTGCCCGGCTGACCAACCATGTCTCGATCCCCGGCCGGTACCTGGTCTACTCACCCGGCGGTCACCTGTCCGGCATCTCGCGCAAACTACCGGATAACGAGCGCAAGCGGTTGAGAGACATCCTGGCCGACCTGGTGGGCGAATCGGCGAGCGTGATCGTCCGTACGGCCGCCGAAGGCGCCTCCGAGGGGGAGCTGGTCCGCGACGTCAACCGACTGAAGGCGCAGTGGGAGGACATCGAGAAAAAGATTGCTGCTGGCAGTGCCCCTCAGTTGCTCTACGGCGAGCCCGACCTGACCGTACGGATTGTCCGCGACTTGTTCACCGAAGACTTCAGCGAGTTGATCATCCAGGGCAACGGCGGCATGAATGATGCTTACGACTCGGTGGACGCCTACGTCTCCCACGTCGGCCCGCATCTCAAAGATCGGCTCCGCCGCTGGGACCCCGAGGCCGACGGTGATCTGTTAGGGGCGTACCGGCTGGACGAGCAGATCGCCAAGGGCCTGGAACGCAAGGTCTTCCTCCCCTCAGGTGGCTCGTTGATCATCGACCGGACTGAGGCGATGACCGTGATCGATGTGAACACCGGCAAGTTCACTGGTACCGGTGGAAACCTTGAGGCGACCGTTACCAGCAACAACCTCGAAGCGGCCGAGGAGATCGTCCGCCAGCTGCGGCTGCGCGACATCGGCGGCATCATCGTGATCGACTTCATCGACATGGTGTTGCCGACGAACCGCGAGCTGCTACTGCGTCGGCTCGTCGAGTGTCTGGGCCGGGACCGTACCCGCCATCAGGTCGCCGAGATCACCAGCTTGGGCTTGGTGCAGATGACCCGCAAGCGGATCGGCACCGGTCTGTTAGAGGCGTTCAGCACCGAATGCCCACACTGTCACGGCAGGGGCGTGGAGTTGCATGACATGCCGGTGGAGACGCAACGACAGGCCGACGGCGGCGCGCGTCTACCGCGGTCCCGAGACTCCCGCGCGCGCACTGGCCGAAGCGGCCGGGACGCTGATGTCGCGCAGTCCGACCAGCCCGAGTCGGTGGCGGCTGGCTGACGGTGGCCGCGGGCACTCCATACGTGATCGCAATCGTGGGAGCGGGACCGTCTGGTATCTACGCCGCTGAGGCGCTCAGCCAGCAGACCGAGGTCCCGGTGGAGATCGCGGTGATCGACCGGCTCCCGGTTCCGTTTGGCCTGGTCCGTTACGGCGTCGCTCCAGATCACGAGTCCATCCGTTCGATCCGCAATACGTTGGAGCGCACCCTGGAACGGCCCGAGGTGCGCTTCTACGGCGATGTCAACATCGGGACTGATCTTGGGATTGAGGAGCTGCGTAGCACGGTTGATGCGGTGATCTATGCCTACGGCGCCGGCAGCGACAAACGACTGGACATTCCCGGTGAGGACCTGACCGGGAGTATCGCTGCCGCCGAGTTCGTCGGATGGTACTGCGGTCACCCCGACGTGCACCCTGATGTTGATCAACCAGATCGCGACATTCCTCTGACGGCAGCGGCAATCGATGAACTGATCTCCAGCTCCAGCCAGGCGGTTGTGGTCGGTGTCGGGAATGTCGCGCTTGATGTCGCCCGAGTATTGATCAAGTCAGCACCGGAGTTGACCGACACCGACATGCCGGACGACGTGTTGGAGTCGCATGCGCACAAGGGCATCCGGGAAGTACGGATCCTCGGCCGACGAGGTCCCGCCTACACCGCCTTTACCACCAAGGAACTTCGCGAGCTCGGCCAGCTGCCCGGTGTGGACGTTTTCGTCGCTCCCGACGATCTTGGGTTGGACGAGTCCAGCCAGGCGGTGCTGGAGAGGAACAAGGTCGCAGCCCGCAACATGACCGTGCTGCGCGAGTGGGCCGAACGAACGCCCACTGGCGCAGCCAGGCGGATCTACCTCGACTTCTGGACCCGACCGACCAAGATCATCGGCACTGACCGGGTCACGGCAGTCGAGGTGGAGAGGACAATGATCAGTCCGGACGGCTACGTAGCTGGAACGGGGGAGACGCACAAGGTTCCGGCCCAGTTGGTCGTCCGCTCGGTCGGCTATAGGGGTCGCGCGCTGCCGGGTGTGCCTTATGACGACAGCACGGGCCGGGTTCCGCACGCCGAGGGCAGGGTCATTCGTGATCATGGCTTTTCCGCAGACGAGTACGTCACCGGATGGATCAAGCGCGGGCCCACTGGGGTTATCGGCACCAACAAGTCTGATGCCTTGGAAACGGTCACGTCATTGCTGGCTGACATCTCCGACGGTGCAGTTGTGGCACGCGGGCGCTCCGGTGATCTTGATCGGTTGCTGGCCTCGCGTGGCATCTATCCGCTAGGCATCGGAGCCTGGCACAGGATCGACGCGGCCGAGATCGAGTTGGGCCTCAAGCAGGGACGTCGCCGAACCACCCTGGCGCATCGCAGCGAACTGCTCGCCGCAGCCGAGGAAGATCACAAGTCGAACGTGCCCTGACCTCAAGCTTCGGCGGGTCGGCCCAGGGTTACTTTGGTGGCGGCCAGCGCTCTGGTTGGTCGGTGGCGAGGGTTCCATCGGGAGCGATGTGCTCGAAGATCTGCTCCACCATCGTGATCAAGTGCGGGTCGTCAACGGTTAAATCTGCAGGCGCCCATCCCGCCGCGCTGATGTATCAACTTCCGTCACCTTGTCCTGCCCACCCTGGCGGCGCCTTTCCGCGGCACGGCCAAGGAGCAGGAGGCTCAGCCCGACACCATCCTTGTCTCACTGCTCGATCGATGTCGGGTCCGTTCGTCGGTGCGGGCTTGATCGCCAAGGTCTTGTACCAGCGGGAGTCCTGGTAGACCGCCGGCTCGTTGGCGACTCGGCGCCAGTGATGAAGGTCGTTCGAAACGGCGGCGCCCACTCGCTGATCGAACAGATGGTGGCCCGCATGCGAGATCGCGGTGTAAAACATCCACCACTGTCGGCCATCGTTGAGCACTGAGCCGGTCCAGATCGCCATGTCGTCGAAAGCTCTTCGGCCGATCTCCGACGGCTGGAAAGTCGGGCCGAGGTCGTCCCAGTCCACAAGATCCCGGGACGTGGCATGCCCAATCTCAGCGTTGACGTGCCGGTTAGCCGGATCTCCTACGGATCGTGGCGCCTGGAGGAAGAATAGGTGGTACCGCTTGCCGTCATCGGCGACCCACCAGTCCCAGACGTAGTAGTCATCCAACCGCAGCACGACTCCATCCTGACCCAGTGCGGCAGGACGGCCGATATTTGACCTAGCTTGCGGTCACCAGTCTCAGCATCAAGTCGGCGAGGGTCCGCTCTGGGTCCCGGGTGATGCCCGCGTGTACCGGCGACGGCTGGACGACCGTACTCCGTGGAGCGGTCAGAATGCCGAAGCGGTAGGCCAGTCCGTCATTCTCGCGCGCCAGACCCACCGGCTCTCGACACGCTGCCACGATTGCGTCCGCGGCCGCCCGCACGGCGTCAAGATCGACATCGGCGGCAAGCGCCCGAAGCCGTACGTCGTCAACGGCCACCTCGGCACCCAGGAACTCCAGCCCTTGGCAGTACAAGATCACACCGATATTGATGAACTCGCCACGGTCAACTCGCGGCACAGCTCGAAGGACGGCGTATTGGAACGGGAGTGTCACTGCAGCCACCGATTTGCTGCATCTAGACGGGCGAGAAGGTAGTCGCGGTACAAGCAGCGTGCGTGGGTCGGATTCGCCGGAGCGTTGGGATCGGGACGGTCCGGGTCGGGTTGTAACCAGGCGTCCGGGACAAGCTCAAGAATCGAATCGAGCAGGGCGGGCCGGACTGCTGCCTGGAGCTCATCATGGACTTGGTTCGGATTCCCGCGCCCCATGAGCACATGGTCGGCGTAGTTATAAATGGAGCTGGCGAAACCGTCCGGATCACCCCACGCGTGGTGAAATCGCAGACAGGCGCCGTGATCGATCACCCACAGGTTCTTGTGCCAGATGAGCAGGTTTGTGTTCCTGGCACTGCGGTCAACGTTGGCGACGAACGCGTCCAACCAGATCACCCGTGCCGCATCCTCCGCTGGTATAGCGAAAGAGCGGTCATAGCCGACAGATCCGGGCAGGAAGTCAACGGCGAGGTTGAGTCCAGCACTGGCCGTCAAAAGGCTTTGGAGCTCTTCGTCAGGCTCGCGTCGCGCGATCTCGGCGTCGACATCGATGAGGGCGAGATCCGGCGTACGGATGCCGACCGATCGCCCAAGCTCGGCGACGATGATCTCGGCGACCAAAGCCTTGGGACCCTGACCTGTGCCGGTGAACTTGACGACATAGGTGCCGAGGTCATCAGCCTCCACCAGTCCCGGCAGAGAGCCGCCCTCACGAAGCGGGGTCAAGTACGCCGTTGCGGCAACTCGGGGCAGCACGGCGTCACGTTAGCGGGATGGTGCGGAGGAGTCAGCCGCGTGAGCCGAACGCGACCGATAGGTCGCGATCAACACGCCTGTCGAGGTGGCAACGCTGTCGATCAGCTCAAAATCTTCGCTGGAGCCGCTCTGATCGAACAGGGTACGACCCTTGCCGAGCACGAGCGGATGGATGAGCAAGGTGAACTGATCGACCAGACCCGCCTGGAAGAGAGACCGTACGAGTGATGCGCTGCCGACTACGGCCAGATCTGGCCCGTCTTGCGCCTTCAGCTCGGCAACGGTCGTTGCCGCATCACCGGAGACCAAGGTCGAGTTCTGCCATGGCAGCGGCTCACTCAAGGTATTGGAGACGACGTACTTGTGTACCGCGTTCATGAACGGCGTGAACGGATTGTTGGTCTGGTCAGGCCAGTAGCCGGCGAAGTCGAGGTAGGTGCGACGGCCGAACAGCATCGCTCCGCCCGAGGCCATACCGCTGCCCATCTTCTCGGCCATCACTTCGTCGTTGTAGGGCACGGCCCAGCCGCCGCGGTCGAAACCGTCTCGGGTGTCCTCATCCGGCCGGCCCGGCCCTTGGACGACTCCATCGAGGGAAGTGCTCATTGTGACGGAGATGTTGCGCATGTCTCGTCCTGACTAGGAAAGGGCCTTCAGACCCGGCCTTAGCAAGTTGGTTTGACCCTCCACTTGGCGGGCGCGTAATCTAGATCGTCGGTGTGCGCCCGGCTCGCCTTCCGATGCCGTGCCTTCGATGCGCACCATCTAAGCAGACAACGACGAGAGTAGGTCCAGGCGTGTACGCGATCGTGCGCAGCGGCGGCCGCCAGCACAAGGTTGCGGTCGGCGACGTCATCGAGATCGACCGGATCGACGACGCGGTCGGGGCGAACGTTCGCTTGCAGCCGCTCCTGTTGGTAGACGGCGACAGGGTCACCTCGGCTGTCTCCGACCTCGGATCTGCCGCGGTGACCGCCGAAGTGCTTGCCGAAACAAAGGGACCGAAGATCCGTATCCTCAAGTACAAGAACAAGACGGGCTACCGGAAGCGTCAGGGCCACCGTCAGCGTTATACCCAGGTGAAGGTCACCGGGATCGAAAGCTGAGGCAGTCAGAATGGCACACAAGAAGGGCGCATCGTCCAGCCGGAACGGGCGTGACTCCAATGCCCAACGGCTCGGTGTCAAGCGTTTCGGAGGGCAACAGGTGAACGCCGGCGAGATCATTGTCCGCCAACACGGCACCCACTTCCATCCAGGCGACGGAGTCGGCCGGGGAGGCGACGACACGCTGTTCGCCTTGGTAGCGGGGCATGTCGAGTTCGGCACCAGGCGTGGCCGCCGCGTCGTCAACGTGACCCCGCCGGCTGAGGCCACCACCTCGGTATAGCGAGCTGCCAGTCAAACCCGAAGGGTGGTCCATCTGGGGCCACCCTTCGCTGTTTCTGTTACGGATTTCGAAGGGAGGTGGCCTCATGGGCATTCCAAGTTTCGTCGACCAGGTCACCCTCCATGTGAGCGGCGGAAGGGGCGGCAACGGCTGTGCGTCGGTGCATCGGGAGAAGTTCAAGCCGCTCGGTGGCCCCGACGGTGGCAATGGCGGTGACGGGGGATCGGTAATTCTCCGCGTCGATCCAAGCCTGACAACGTTGGTGGACTACCACCGGGAGTCCCACCGCAAAGCCACCAACGGTCAGCCTGGCCGGGGTGGCCATGCCAACGGCGCCAACGGCGACTCAGTCGTGCTTTCCGTTCCGAACGGCACGGTCGTCACGGACGAGCGAACCGGCGAACGGCTGGGAGACCTCACCGGAGCGGGCACCGAAGTTGTCGCCGCCAGGGGCGGTCGGGGCGGACTGGGCAACGCCGCTCTCGCGTCCAGTAGCCGCAAAGCGCCCGGCTTCGCCTTGCTCGGCGAGGAAGGTGAAACGCGAACCATCACGCTGGAGCTCAAACTGGTGGCGGACGTCGGGCTGGTTGGTTACCCCAATGCCGGGAAGTCTTCTTTGGTAGCGGCGATTTCCCGCGCTCGGCCGAAAATCGCCGACTATCCGTTCACCACGCTCACGCCGAATCTTGGCGTGGTCGTCGCTGGAGACGTCACTTTCACGGTCGCTGATGTGCCGGGACTGATCGAGGGTGCCAGCGAGGGGCGAGGTCTCGGCCACGACTTCTTGCGACACATCGAACGCTGTGCGGCAATAGTGCACGTTCTCGACTGTGCAACCTTCGAACCCGGACGAGACCCCGTTCATGATCTGGACGTGATCGAGGCTGAACTGGCAGCACATGACGGGCTGGAGGACCGGCCGCGGCTGGTGGCAGTCAACAAGATCGACGTGCCTGACGCCCGGGAGTTGGCTGAGCTGGTCTCCGATGATCTTGTCGCCCGAGGTGCGCCGGTCTTCCCGATCTCCACTAAGACTGGCGAAGGACTACAAGCTCTGTGCTACGCAATGGCGGAGCTTGTGGCTGTTCGCCGGGCTGCCCAGCCGGCGCTACCGCCCGTGCGGATCGTGCTCAAGCCGAGTCCGATAGGCGCGCCGGAATTCGAGGTACAGCGGGAAGGTGACTTGTGGCGGGTTCGCGGCGAGAAACCGGAGCGCTGGATCCAGCAAACCGATTTCGGCAACGCCGAAGCCGTCGGTTACCTGGCTGACCGGATGCACCGGATCGGCATCGAAGACAGACTCCTGGAACTCGGTGCCCGGTCCGGAGACGGTGTGGCAATCGGCGGCGATGATGCCGTGATCTTCGACTTCGCGCCGCAGATCGATATCGGTGCCGAGGTTCTGAGTCGGCGTGGCGAGGATCGGCGCCTCATTGAAGAGCGGCCCGCCGCGGCCCGTAGGCGGGACCGCGATCGGGTCTACCAGGCCGGCACGGAGGATGCCGCCGAGGATCTTGGCTCGTCGACAGGCTCAGAGCCCGGCGTGAGGAACTCCTCGTCAGACACAGGATCCGATCATGCGTGAGCAGATCACGAATGGCAACCGGGTTGTAGTGAAGGTCGGGTCTTCCTCGCTGACCACCGCCACTGGTGGTATCGATCCGGAACGCATCCGGGTGCTGGTTGATGTGCTTGCCAGGGCCCGATTGGCCGGCCGGGAACTGGTGCTGGTGTCCTCCGGTGCCATAGCGGCGGGGCTTGCCCCGCTCGCGCTGCGGACCCGCCCACGGGACCTGGCGACCCAGCAGGCTGCTGCCTCCGTAGGGCAGGGACTGTTGATGGGGCATTACACCCAGCTTTTCGGCCAGTACGGGCTGGGAGTCGGGCAGGTTCTGCTCACGGTGGATGACGTCACCCGTCGGGGCCACTATCGCAACGCTTACCGCACCTTCGGACGGTTGCTGGAATTGGGCGTGGTGCCGATCGTCAACGAGAACGACACTGTGGCCACCCATGAGATCCGGTTCGGTGACAACGACCGACTTGCAGCTCTCGTCGCGCACTTGGTCCACGCCGACGCATTGATCTTGCTCAGTGATGTCGACGCTCTGTATTCAGAGCATCCAGCCAAGCCGGCAGCGCGCAAGATCACCGATGTCCGGAGCGAAGATGATCTTGCCGGCATCGACTTCGCCACCCGCGGGGCTGCAGTAGGCACCGGAGGCATGATCACGAAGATCGACGCCGCGCGTATCGCCACTTCCGCAGGGATTCCTGTCGTGCTTGCTGCCGCGGCGGAGGTGGAGTCGGCGCTGCAGGGGCAGCCAGTGGGCACACTTTTCCACGCCACTGGCCGGCGCCGGCCGACTCGGCTGCTGTGGCTCCGCCACGCCAGCGATGCTCGTGGCGACCTGGTGCTGGACGACGGTGCCGTACGGGCGGTGGTCCAGCGAAACGCCTCGCTGCTGCCGGCCGGCATCATCGCCGTCCACGGCCAGTTCTCGGCCGGTGAGCCAGTCAACCTCACCGGACCGGACGGCGTCGTCATTGCCCGCGGCCTAGTCAACTACGACTCCAGGGAGCTGCCAGCACTGCTGGGTCGAAGCACCCGCGACTTGGCGGCGCAACTCGGCAGTGGCTATGACCGTACGGTGGTCCATCGCGACGCGCTTGTCGTGATGGACAGTGCCGACGCCACGTCCTGAGCAAGCATCACTGGAGGGTGCGCATGCAAACTTCATCTGTCGGAGCCTTGCGGCACCATGGTCAGATCATGGAAGAACTTCTTTACTTCGACCAATACGACACCCAGGTGGGCGTTGTCGGAGTTCTCGCTGGGCCGGCGGGGGTGCGCGCTATCGGCTGGCGGCTTGATCCCGGTGGAGCATCAACCGAGCCCGACGAGACTGTTCAGCGGGCGATCGGCCAGCTGCGCGAGTACTTCGCCGGACAGCGCCGGGAGTTCGACCTGCCACTCGATCTGCCACCTTTGCCTGCGACGACCGAAGCAGTGCTTCGCACCTTGATGACCGTGGGCTACGGGGAGACGATCACGTACGGCGAACTCGCGAAGCGCAGCGGCACCGGTGTGCCGGCGCGCGCGATCGGCTCGATCATGGCAGCGAACCCCGTGCCGATAGTCATTCCGTGTCACCGTGTGGTGGCAAGTGACGGGCTGGGCGGCTACTCCGGTGGCGAGCCGGGCCGCGGTCTGGAAACGAAGCGCTGGCTGCTGGAGAACGAGGGAGCTCTGCCGCCAACTCTGGACTGATGCGACCCTAGCCAACCGGGGACCGCCTCTCGACGGAGAGGCCACGCATGAGCAGGAGGGTAAAATTCAACAAGTGATGACTTCCGGCACTACGGGTTGTTGCATCGTTGGTGGCGGGCCGGCCGGGATGGTGCTCGCGCTCCTGCTGGCTAGGGGCGGAGTCGAGACCACCGTACTGGAGAAGCACGGCGACTTTCTCCGCGATTTTCGGGGCGACACGGTCCACGCGTCCACATTGACGCTGCTCGATGAACTAGGCCTCGGGGAGGTGTTTGCATCGCTGCCGGCCCGATGGGTCGAGCGAATGAGCATTCAGCTGGACTCGGGCACGTACGCCGTCGCCGATCTGAGCAGGATTCCGGGACCCCACAAGCACATCGCCTTCGTCCCACAATGGGACTTGCTCGACGTCCTCGCTCAGGCCGGCAAACAGGAGCCGTGCTACTCGCTGATCATGAATGCAGAAGTCACTGGCCTGCTGACCGAGAGTGGTCGGATCAGCGGAGTCGTGTACCAGCGCGACGGCGAACGGAACGAGCTCAGAGGCCCGCTCGTCGTCGGCTGCGATGGCCGGACTTCAGTGGTCAGAGAGCGGGCGGGTCTACGGGCGCGTGCCTTCGGCGCTCCGATGGATGTCTTGTGGTTCCGCCTGCCCCGTCAGCCGGACGACCCGCAAGGCGGTATCTTCCGGGTCTCCACGGCTACGCTCATGATCTTGATCGATCGGGGCGACTATTTCCAAACCGGCGTGGTGATCAGGAAAGGCTCATACCACTCCGTGCGCGACGCTGGTATTGAGAGCTTCCGAAGCCGACTGGCAGAGTTGTTGCCGTGGCTAGGGGACCGCGCCGAAACTCTTTCGTCATTCGACGACATCCGGCTGCTGAATGTTGAGCTGAGCCGGCTTGAGCGCTGGTATACCGACGGCCTGCTGTGCCTCGGTGACGCCGCCCATGCCATGTCGCCCGTCGGAGGGGTGGGGATCAACCTGGCCATTCAAGATGCGGTCGCAGCGGCGCGGGTGCTGGTTCCGGCATTGCGAAGCGGTGTTGTGACAACGGAGACTTTGCGGGGGATTCAGCGCCGCCGATGGTTGCCCACCTTTGTCACCCAGACGTTCCAGCGGATAGCCCACCGTTTCGTGGTCGAGGCGAAGATCAAGGAGAGTGAGGATTCCTCGTCGTCTTTGCCAGCGCCTCGAGCAATTCGCGTGCTGCAGCGGATCCCGGCATTGCAAGCAGTGCCGGCCACCTTCATCGGGATCGGCGCACTACCTGAACATGCGCCGGAGTTCGCCCGCCGGTGATGATCAACCGATAAGCGCAAATCCGGACGGCGGATACATTGGGCGGGTGACCGTACGGGAACAAGCGCTCAAAGCGCGCGAGGCGGCCCTAGTCCTAGGCGGTGCAACCCGCGCGACAAAGGATGCGGCGCTGCATGCCATGGCGGATTCGCTGGGCAAGGCCGAGACGGCGGTCTTGGATGCCAATGCGGATGACGTCGCCGCGGCGGAGGAGAACGGAACCGGCAGTGCGCTGATCGATCGACTGCGGCTAAATCCTGATCGGATCGCCGGCATGGCCGAGGGTTTGCGGCAGCTCGCTGCATTGCCGGATCCGGTAGGCGACGTCGTCCGCGGCTGGACGAACGCCAACGGTGTCCAGGTCCGGCAGATCCGAGTCCCGTTCGGGGTAGTCGGCATCATCTACGAGGCCCGCCCGAATGTCACGGCTGACGCCGGCGGCATCTGCCTCAAGTCTGGGAATGCGGCGCTGCTGAGAGGTTCGTCGTCTGCGGCACAGTCCAACGCAGCGGTCGTCGAAGCCCTTCAAGCAGGACTGGTCGACGCCGGACTGCCCGCCGAGGCCATTCAGTTGGTTCCCGGGCCGCGGGAGGTGACCAACGAACTCATGGCGGCGCGCGGGCTGGTGGACGTACTGATCCCGCGCGGCGGTGCCGGTCTTATCGACACTGTCGTACGCAACAGCGAGGTACCGGTGATCGAGACCGGGGTCGGCAACTGCCATCTCTTCATCGACGCCACCGCCAACCAGCAGATGGCGCTGGACATCTTGATCAATGCCAAGGTTCAACGGCCTTCGGTCTGCAACGCGGTGGAGACCTTACTTGTGCACGCTGACATCGCCGAGACCTTCCTGCCGGCGGCGCTGGCCGAGCTTTCGGAGCGCGGGGTAACCGTCCACGGAGACGAGCGTGTGGCAAGGCATGGACGTGTCGTGGCTTCCACCGAGGACGACTTCGCCGCCGAATATCTGTCATTGGATATAGCGGCAGCAGTGGTGGATTCGCTCGATGCGGCTGTAAGCCATATCCGCCGGTATGGCACGGGTCATTCCGAAACGATCGTTACCGAGTCGCGCACGTCGGCGGAGCGATTCACGTCGGACATCGATGCGGCGGCGGTACTGGTCAATGCGTCCAGCCGATTCGTCGACGGCGGTGAGTTCGGGTTCGGCGCTGAGATCGGCATTTCGACTCAGAAGCTGCACGCCCGAGGCCCGATGGGGTTGCCCGAGATGACATCAACCAAGTACGTCGTGACCGGTTCGGGGCAGGTCCGCAACTGACTGTCGAAGCTGGGCACTTCCGACGCCTCAGCTCGTCCCAGTGGCGTGGCAGCCGGGCCAGCGCCCCAGCCGCTAGGCTGCCGTCATGACGTTGGGACTGCCGCTGCTCCAGACCGAAGAGGGCCGTGACCTGCCGATACCCGACTGGGCCTTTGGGGTGCTCGCTTTCCTCTTCTTGTTGGCGCTGCTGCTGATTACCTTGGCGATCGGCAAGGGCCGTCCCCACAGCTAGGCGTCGGCCGAATAGGTGTCGAGTCCGCCTCCACGAGGCGCCACCGGATTGGCGCGCCGTACCGACATCGACCCTGACTCCCGCCATCGGCTCGGCGTGATGGGGGGAACGTTCGACCCGATCCATCATGGTCACCTAGTGGCGGCCAGCGAAGTCGCCAGCCGCTTTGATCTTGACGAGGTCGTCTTCGTGCCAACAGGCCAGCCGTGGCAGAAGACTCATCGTCAGGTTTCGGCAGCTGAGGACCGGTATCTGATGACCGTGATCGCCACCGCATCCAATCCGAGATTCACGGTGAGCCGGGTCGACGTGGACCGACTGGGAATGACCTATACGGTCGACACGTTGAGAGACCTGCACGCCGAGCGCGGTGATGACGTTGAGCTCTACTTCATCACCGGCGCCGACGCGCTAACCCAGATCTTTACCTGGCGTGACGTCGAGCAGTTGTTTGGGCTGGCGCATTTCATTGGCTGCACCCGACCGGGCGTGGAGGTCGACTCGCCGATGATCTCAGAGTTGCCGGCCGACCGGGTAACTCTGCTGGAGATACCGGCGCTGGCCATCTCATCGACCGACTGCCGCCTACGAGTTCGGGCCCAGGAGCCGATCTGGTACTTGGTCCCCGACGGGATCGTGCAGTACATCGCCAAACGGGGGCTCTATACCGAGCCCGAAGCCATCTGAATATCGCGCACAGAGAAGAGAATGTTGACTGCAATCGACCATGCTGTGGAACTGACCCGGGTGGCTGCCGCAGCGGCCGTCGACAAGCTCGGTACCGACCTCATCGCATATGACGTCTCCGAGCAATTGGCGATAACCGATGTTTTCCTTGTCGTGACGGCCGCGAATGAACGCCAGGTCGGGGCAGTCGTCGATGGGATCGAGGAGGCGCTGCGTCAGCGCGGTGCCAAAGCGGTGCGCCGAGAGGGCGATCGGCAGCAGCGCTGGGTGCTATTGGACTACCTGGATCTCGTTGTACATATTCAACGCACGGAGGAACGGCGGTTCTATGCCCTTGAACGGCTCTGGCGGGATTGCCCGCAGATCGAGCTCGAAGTGGACGAGCGCCGATGACTGCGGCACGGATCATCCTGTGGCGTCACGGCCGCACCGAGTGGAATGTCGAGAACCGCTTCCAGGGCCAGGCCGACATCCCGCTGGATTCCGTCGGAAGAGCGCAGGCGGAACGTACGGCGAGCATGCTGGCTGGCTATCGGCCCTCGGCGCTGTATTCCAGTGACCTGTCCCGGGCTTACAACACAGCGGCAGCCCTGGCAGCGATCATCGGCCTGGAAATCCAGACCGACAAGCGGTTGCGCGAGATCAATGTCGGAAGCTGGGAAGGCCTGCTCGGGCGCGAGGTCGATGCCGCTAATCCCGAGCTGGCGCGCCGGCTCCGAGCGGGGGAGGACGTCCGGCGCTCGCCGACGGGGGAGAGCCCGTCCGAAGTGGCAGAGCGGATGGGAGAGGTGCTGGGCGAGATCGCCGAGGCCGCCGAGGACAAGACGACAGTGGTGGTGGCCACCCACGGGTTGTCTGGCCGGGTCGGTGCCTGCCGTTTCGTTGGACTGCCGTTCGAGTCCTGGCGGTTGATGGGCGGGCTTTCCAACTGCGCCTGGGTGAGCATCGACCGGCACCGCTCCGGGGTGTACTGGCGGATCGAGGCGTACAACGCTCTGGCCACTGCCGAGGGGCTCGAAGCGATTTCCTGACTCTCGGTTGCCCGCGCTAATATCGCGGGGTCTCTCCGCCGGGTGATCAGGCGATCCCAGGCTGGGCGGTGGGCATCCTTACGAGGGGCTTTGGCGCAGTTGGTAGCGCGCTTCCATGGCATGGAAGAGGTCAGGGGTTCGAGTCCCCTAAGCTCCACTCACTATTTCCCCTGGTCAGGCGCGAAGCGCATCGGTGTCATTTCAGCGCTCTGTTTGGTTCTCGTCGAACACGGGGGGCAGAACGGGGGGCTCGCTGGCGTCTTGGTGCGCCTTGAAAAGGTCATCCATCGCTTTCGCGCCGCGTCGTAGCACCGGGCGCAATTCCTTGCGATACACCTTCTCCGTCGTACGGGTGTTCGCGTGGCCGACCAGATGCGCGATGTCCTCGATCGGGATCCCCGCGCTCGACAGCA
>Ga0126313_10000058_pt1 | contig 45340 bp, 45 predicted proteins | sample Plot105A_FD_89954 | JGI IMG/M metagenome (GOLD analysis project Ga0126313, IMG submission 89954) | Serpentine soil microbial communities from UC McLaughlin Reserve, CA, USA - Plot105A | ecosystem: Environmental > Terrestrial > Soil > Grasslands | place: USA: UC McLaughlin Reserve, Lake County...
CCGCACGCGCGGGAGCTCGGGTCCGAGCGAGAGCTCGAGGGTGTCTCAGAGATCCTTCGGCGCGGGAACGGCTCCGACCGCCAGCTCAGGGTCTACAACGCGAACCGCGACATCGTCGAGGTCGCGCGCGAGATCGCGGAGGCGACCGAAGCGGCGGCAGAGCCCGGCTAGGCCCAGCGGGCTTGCACGAAGTCGCCCGGGAGGCGGTGGACGACCGTTGTGAGGTCGAGGTGGTCACCCGAGCCCGGGTCGATGACCACGACATCGCCCTCACTCGTGGAGTACAAGACGTCGTCACGGCGCCACTCGAGCGACGGCCAGTGCCCACAGCCCAGCGCGCCGACCTCGTTGGCGAACAGAAGCGTGGACGAGCGGTCGCCCGGGCGTAAGAGGCGGACCGACTCCCTCGCGCGGGAACGGTCGTCGAGTGGCCCGGTCGAGATCATCGCGATCGCGCCTTGAGACGAGAGTGCCGGCAAGCTGCCACGGCGACGATCGGACGCCACCATTGAGCCGTCGGGGCTGAGAACGATGAGGCGTTTGCCGACGAGCGCGACACGACCGGCCTGGAGCGGCACGATCTCGAGCAAGCGGCCGAGCCGGAGAGGCTCGAGCGCTGCAACCGTTTCCGACTGACGTCCGTCTGTACGGACGAGCTCGCGGCCGGGCGAGACGAACAGAAGCGTGCGGGTCTCCGGATCGAAACGGTAGAGGCTATTGTGCGCGGTCGCGAAGTGGGCGACGGCCCGCCCTGATGGCGCTTGTGCGCTGAGCATGTTCCCACGCCGGTACAGCAGCAGGCCCGCCCGCGTCCAGCCGAGCGGGCGCTCGCCGTGCCAACGAGGTGAGCGCCAGACCACCCGTCCGCGTTCGTAGAAGAGGAGACGGCTTCGCAGCCAGACCAGCCCGTCGATCAACGGGCGGCCCTTTCGCGGGCCGGCGAACCCGATGCCGTGTTCGTCGATGGAAAACATGCCGCAGCTCGTGTCGACGCGAATTGCCGATTCCAGTCCCGTCGCGCCGCTCGGAAGGATGGTCTGACCGCACGGGCCACGGTAGATCGACGCCTCGCGAGCCTCAGCGCCACCGGCGATCGCGGCGAGCATGACGGCGATTCCAGTGGCCGCGATCAGGCGCATCGACCACAGTTACGGGTATGAGGACGCGCGTGGTCCCGGACCTCTCGGACGACACCGGCCGTACTCCCGGCGATGGACCTCTGGGCCGAAGCCGTGCGTATTCCAAGCGCGCAATGGCGGGCTTGCGAGGCGACGAGCTGGCCTGGATCCGCGGCGCGCAGGCCGGCTCGCTGTCGGATCTCGAGGCGCTCTTCCGCGAGCATTGGCCTCGCGCCTACCGTGCCGCCTATCTGGTCGTCCACGACGGCCCTGCCGCCGAGGACATCGCGCAGGAGTCGTTCCTGGCCGCGATTCGCGCGCTCGACCGGTTCGACCGGCGCCGGCCCTTCGGTCCCTGGCTGCACCGGATCGTCGTCAACCGCGCGATCGACTGGGCGCGCGCCCGAGCGCTTCGTGCAGAGGTCGGCGACGCGCCACTCGCAGCGGTCGCCGAGGACGACCGGCCCTCCGACTCATTCTCGCCTCCCGTGGTGGCCGCGCTGAGCGAGCTCTCGCCCGAGCATCGAGCCGTGATCGTTCTCCGCCACCTGCTCGAGTACACGCCCGGCGAGATCGCGACGCTGCTCGACCTGCCGCGCGGAACGGTGAACTCCCGCCTGCGACGCGGGCTCGACGAGCTCGCCGATCGCCTGGAGGGCGAGGGCCGATGAACGAGCGGCGACTCAGGCGGATGTTGTTGGCAACCGCTCCTCCGGACGAGATCGGGGCGCAGCGGCGGGCCTGGCGCGTCGTGCGCACAGCCTTCGGCGAGCGTGAGCCGACCCCGTGGCCGATCCGCCACCGGCGCCCGATTGCAGCGGCTGCGATCGGAGTCGCGGCGCTCGCGGCCGCGCTGAGCCCGCCCGGGCGCGCGGTGATCGACGAGGTGCGTGACGTCGTGGGGACCGAGAAGGTCGTCGGCGTGCCTCAGGCGAGACCGGCCCTGTTCTCGCTGCCGGCCCCGGGCAGGGTGCTCGTGACCGCTCCGAGCGGCGCTTGGGTCGTCTCCGCGAACGGCTCGAGGCGTCGGCTCGGCGACTACGCTCAGGCGACCTGGTCGCCTCGGGGGTTGTTCGTCGGCGCGTCGAAGCGCCACCAGCTCGCCGCGCTGACGCCCAAGGGCGAGGTTCGCTGGTCACTCGCGCGGCCCCGCGTTCACGCTGGTCGCTGGTCGCCGAGCGGCTTCCGGATCGCGTACCTGAGCGGCAGCAACCTCCGCGTCGTTGCGGGAGACGGTACGGGCGACCGGCGGATCGGCCCGGCGCAGAACGTCGCGCCCGCCTGGCGGCCGGGCGCCGAGCACGTCCTTGCCTACGCGAACCGCAGCGGTCCAGTGACCGTGCTTGCGACCGACGAGAATCGGACCCTCTGGACCGCCGCCGGAGGCGCGGCCGAGCCGGTACAGCTGGAGTGGTCGGCGGATGCGAACAGGCTTCTGGTCGCCCGGCGCCTCCCCGGTGGGCAGTTCGCGCTCGAGGTCGTCGGAGCCGACGGGCGCCGTCTCCAGAGCCTTGTGTTCCCCGGCCGGTTCGTAGATGCTGCCTTTGCTCCCGCCGGCCACCGCGTCGCCGTCGTCCGTCGGGTCGGCCTCTTCAGCGAGCTGCTCGTCGTCGCTGCCGACACGCTCCGGCGGCAGCAGGTCGTCTTCCGAGGGCGTGGGCGGTTCAGCGACGTCGCGTGGTCGCCGAACGGGCGCTGGCTGCTACTGGGCTGGGAGAGCGCCGACCAGTGGCTCTTCATCCGCTCGACCGATGTGAGCAAGATCGAGGCCGTGGAGGGCCTCGCCCCCCAGTTCAACCCCGGCGGAACGGGCACCGGCGAGTTCCCCCGCATCGAAGGCTGGTGCTGTCCGGGGTAGACGGGCGATGCCGTGAGATCGCAATGTCGGGGCGCGAGCTGGCCGCTCTGGCGGCGGCGAGGCGTTGCTGATGCCCGTAGGGCCTCGGTGACGACCGGCGGCGCGGAGCGCACGCGCCGGGCGGCGGCCCGTCGAAATGAGAGCGCCTCGTGCGGGGCGGGGCGCTCGCTCCGACCGAACTTCGGCATCCCGCCCAGTGCGAGACGAGCAAATCGGCCAGCTCGTCTGGAGTCAGCTTCCAGTCTGTGGTCTCGGGCGGAGAGATCATCAAGTCCGACATGTCCGAGCGGACCTCTACGGCAGGATGTCGGCGCAGCGGCGCACGAACGCAGTCGTCAGCCGGACCGTGTGCTGGAAATCGTCGAGGCGCAGGACACTGAACGGCGAATGGATGTAGCGGCAGGGGACGGAGACCACGCCGGTCAGCACGCCCTTGCCGCTCAGGTGTATCTCGCCCGCGTCCGTGCCGCCCACCGCCGGGAGCTTGTACTGGTACGGGACGCCTTCGGCCGCGGCCAGCTCGGTCAGCGCGCGGACGACGACAGGGCTCACGACGATCGTCTCGTCCATGACGGTGATCGCGGGGCCGGCACCGAGCCGCGTCGGCTGACGCGCCGGCGCGACGCCCGGCACGTCGGCAGCGACCGTGCCTTCGAGCGCGAGCGCGGCGTCCGGCTCGATCTGGGCCGCAGCGGTCCGCGCGCCCCGCAGCCCGAGCTCCTCGGAGACGGCAAAGTTCGCGATCAGCGTCACGCCAAGCGTCTCCTCGGCGAGGGTCTCGAGCGTTTGCACGAGCACGGCGCAGCCGGCGCGGTCGTCGAGGGCCTTGCCGACCACGGCGTCACCGCCGTTCAGTCGACCGAACGGATAGGCGATGACGGCCGGCGAGCCGACGCGTATGCCCATCTCCTCCACCTCTGCCGCCGTCCCTGCCCCGACGTCGACGAAGGCGTCCTCGAGCGTCAGCGGCTTCTCCCGGTCGGACTGCGTGAGGATGTGCGGCGGCACCGTCCCGAAGATCCCGCGGACCGTGCGCCCTCCGTCGGCGAGAATCGTGAGCGCGTGCGCGGCGACGATCCGCGCGTCCCAGCCCCCGACTGGGACTACGCGGAGCCAGCCCCCCTCCTCGACGTAACTGACCATGAAGCCGATCTCGTCCATGTGGGCATCGACCATCAGCCTCGGTCCGCCGTTGCCACGCCGCTCGGCGATGAGATTTCCAAGCGGGTCGACCTGCACTTCGTCGACGTGAGGGCTGACGAGCTCCTCGAGCCGCTCGCGCACCTCGCTCTCGAATCCGGCGACACCGAAGCGTTCTGAGAGATCGCGCAGAAGCGCGAACGAGTCCATGCCGGGCACCCTAACCACCGCCAGAAGAGGCTCGTGCCGTCGGCCGGCGCGCCCCCGTGCGCGCGGGCCGGTGGCCGGCGCGGGAGCGGCGCAGACGCGTCAGATCGCGCAGCCGGACGCGCGAGATCGGGGCATCGACCGTCGATTAGAGTCCGTGTGTGCTCGAGGTTGGCGACCGCATCCCCGACGTCAAGGTCTGGCTCGCCCCGCGCGAGAGCATCGCCCTCCGCGATCTCGTCGCGGAAGGACCTGTCCTCGTGCTCTTCTACCTCTTCGATTGGTCGGGCACCTGAACGAATGAGATGGAGCTCCTGCGTGCCAGGAGCAAGGAGTTCGAATCGGCAGGTGTGCGGGCGATGGCAGCCTCGCGCGACTCGCCGTGGTCGCACGTCGCCTGGATGCAGGCCCTCGACCTCGACTTCCCGCTGCTCTCGGACTGGAACGCGGAGGTGGTACAGGGCTTCGGCATCGCGCGGGACTACCGCGGGATGAAGGATGTCGCGCAGCGGTCGGCGTTCCTGATCGACGACAGCGGTACCGTCCGCGGCGCATGGGCCTACGAGAACGCGGAGGTTCCGGACTTCGACGAGCTCGTCTCGGCGGCGCGGGCTTTGTCCTCCTCGTCGTAACGCTCTACCTCGGCGCAGGTGTCCTCTCGACGTCGCCGGCACTTCGGCACGCCGACGACGACTTCCTCGCGGAGGGACTGCGCGGCCTTCCGGGTGCCGCTGCTCCCGGCGACCACTTGCAGACGATCTGGCAGTTGTGGCTGCCGGGGCACCAGCTAGACCGCGGCGAGGCGCCCTGGCGCGACCCCTACAGCTTCCGGCCCGAGGCGGAGCCACGCGTCAACTTCGCAGGCTGGCCGTTCAGCTTGCTGTTCTGGCCGCTTCAGGCGGGGCTCGGAACCGTCGTTGGCTGGAACGCCTTCCTGCTGCTCGGGTACCTGGGCGCGGGCGCATCCACCTTCTTGTGGCTGCGCTCGCTCGGGCTGGGAGTCGGGCCCTCGCTCGTCGGGGGGCTCGCGTTCGCGCTCGCTCCCTACCGGGCCGTGCAAGCTGGCGCGGGACACCTCCTTGGCTGGATCGCCATGCTCCTGCCGCTCTCGCTCTGGGCCTGGGAGCGGCGGCTCTACCTCGTCGCAGCTGCGGCGCTCGCCTCGATCCCGCTGTCGGGTCAGGTCCACCTCGCGCTCGGAGCGATTCCGTTCTTCCTGCTCTACACGTTGCTCCGCGGAGGGGATCGCCGCTGGGCGGCAGGCGCCGTCGCGGGCGCCGTGGCAGCCGGCCTGCTCGTCTGGGCGCTCTCGATCCGCGACTCGATCGGTGAGGAACGCTCGTTCTCGGGGGTCGAGCGTTACTCGGCCGATCTGACCGATTTCGTCAGCCGGGATCCGCGACACGGGCTCGAACCGTTCGTCTTCCTCGGCTGGTTGACGCCGCTGCTGGCGCTTGCGGCCCTCGTGGCTCTCGTCCTGGCGCGTTCTCGGTTGAGCATCGTCCTCGGTGTAGGTGCCGCCGTGCCGATACTGCTGGCGCTCGGGGCCAACCTCCCTGGCTACGAAGCGCTCTGGCGGCACACGCCCGGGCTCCACAGCACCCGCGTGCCCGGACGCCTGTTGCCGATCGCCGGCCTCGCGATTGCGGCGCTCGTTGCGTTCGCCGTCTCGCGCCTTCGGTGGAGGGCGGCTCCGCTCCTGGCCGTCGCGCTCGTCGCGCTCGACCTCCGGATCGGCGTCACTGCCGTCAGAACAACCGCGGCCGACGAGGACAACCGCGCCTACGCCGCGCTCACTGGTGGGCCGCTCGGGCGCTTGCTCGAGCTGCCCGTCTACGCACCCGGCCGCCAGGAGGGGTCCGTCTACCTCTACTACGCCATGCAGGCGCCGCGCGAGCGCCCGGCCGGCTATTCCACGGTCGCACCGAAAGCCGCGGCACGCGTGGCGCGCGAGCTGCAGCCTTGCACGGACGTCCGCTCGCTCGGCGATCTCGGCGTGCGGCTGCTCGCCGTCTACGGGCGGCCGCGCTGTGGGGTGCCCGGCCGGCTCCTCGCGAGAGACGGACCGATCTCGCTCTATCAGGCGTACATCCCCGTCGCCTGGTAGGAAGGCGCCGTGGAGGTGGACACCTACACGTTCGTGCTACTCCGGCGCGGCCCGCGCGCGGACGACTACACCGACGAGGAGCTCGACGAGCTCCAGGCCGCCCATCTCGCCTTCCTCGACGAGATGCGCGACCGCGGCCACCTGGTGGTCGCCGGCCCGTTCCGCGACCAGGACGACGAGACGAAGCGGGGGCTCTGCGTCTATCGGACTGGCCTGGACGAGACGCGCCGGCTGAGTGAGCAGGATCCGTCCGTCGAGGCCGGCCGCATCTCCATCGAAGCCATGACCTGGCTGACGCCGAAGGGTGTGCTCCGCTGAGCGAGGATCGGCTCGTCCGTGGCGAGGACGGCGTCGTCCGCTGCTTCTGGGGTGACTCGGCGCCCGAGTACCGCGCCTACCACGACACGGAATGGGGCTTCCCGGTCGCCGACGACCGCCGGCTATTCGAGAAGCTCTGCCTCGAGGGCTTCCAGTCCGGCCTCTCCTGGCTGACGATCCTGCGCAAACGGGAGGGCTTCAGGCGCGCCTTCAACGGTTTCGACTTCGAGCAGGTGGCGCGGCTCGGCGACAAGGACGTCGAGCGGCTCCTGACCGACGCGTCGATCGTGCGTCATCGCGGCAAGATCGAGGCGACGGTGAACAACGCCCGCCGCGCGCTCGAGCTCGTCGAGGAGGAAGGCTCGCTCGCCGCGTTCGTCTGGCGCTTCGAGCCCGACCCCGGCTCGCGCCCCGAGCGGCTGACCTGGGACGCGCTGCTGGAGTTGGCGGAGACGCCGGAATCGCGCGCGCTGGCGAAGGAGCTGAAGCGCCGCGGGTGGCGCTTCGTCGGCCCGACGACCGTCTATGCGTTCATGCAGGCGATGGGGCTCGTCAACGACCACTTGCACGGCTGCGACGCTCGTGAGCCGGTCGAGCGGGCACGCGCGGCCTTCACGGCGCCCGCGTCCGCCTAGTTTCCTATTCGTCTCGCGGCGGCACGCCCGAGCGCGGCGGAGCCTCAGGCTGTGGCGTCTCTCCTTCGCGGATCGGCACGGGCCGGTCGTCCGGTTCGACGTCGCGGGCCGGCGCCTCGGGCTCCGGCACTCCGGCGGCCGCCTCCTCCGGCTCCCTCCTAGGGCCCTTCGTGTCGAGCGTGAATCCCAACACGAGGCCCACGCCGAATGCGAGTGCAGGCCAGGCCTTCACCAGGTCGCCGACGAGGCTCTCCAAACCGATGTCCTCGGACCACTCGCGCACGTGGCTGCCGAGCCAGTGGTCGCCCGGTTCAGCGGCGGCGACCGCCCAGCCCCCGGCGATCAGCGCCGGCAGGAAGCCGAGCAGGAAGACGTTGCGCGAGATGTGCGGCCACCCCCACTTCGTCCAGCCGCCGAGCAGCTGCGACAGTGCCATTACGAGGCCTGCCGCTGCGATCAGTGCTACGGCCCACCAGAATTCGCCCTGCGTTGCATCGCCGTCGCCCGGCAGCGCGCTCGCGCCGAACCAGATCAGGAAGCCCGCGACGGCGACACCGATCAACGTAACTGCGCCTCTCGTCAAGCCCTGCATGCCATCACCTCCGCTCGTCGTGTTCCCTTCAGGGCTGGCTTCTAGTCCACCTGCAGGCGACCGAGACCTAGAAGATCTGCATCGGCAGCCCGGCGAGTGGCTCGCCACCGTCACTTGTTACGAGCCAAGTGTCCTGCATGTAGAGGCACTCTCGCCCGTCCTCGGAGATCACGTGCGGGTGCAACGAGAAGACCATGCCCGCCTCGAGCTCGGTCTCGACCCCTTCGCCGATCTTCGGGAACTCGATCATCGTCATCCCGATCGAATGGCCGGTGACGTGGCCTAGGTGATAGCCGCGGTCGAGGAATCCCTTCGAGACCGCGCGATGGACGTCGTGGGCGGTGGCGCCCGGCTCGAGCGCGCTCTTCGCCGCCTCGAAATAGTCCTGGTAGGCCTCGAGCATCCGGCCGACTTCCCGGCTCGGCGACCCGAGCGCACGCGAGACCTCGACCCAGTGGCCGCCGGGCCCCGCGACCTCGAGCGACGGGATGCAGAAGTCCTGCAGGACGAGATCGTCGCGAGCGATCGCGAACTCGGGGCCGACGAGGACCATGTTCATGGTCAGGCGGCCGCAGCCCTGCTCGACGAAGAGCCGCTCGGCGGGCGCGAGCACGTCGGCTGCTGTGCGACCCGGCTCGTAGGCCTCGCGAAAGGCGTGGAATCCCTCGGTGTTGATGCGGACACTGTCCCGCACAGACTCGAGCTCCTCCTCGCTCTTGACGGCTCGCGCGTGGTCGAACTCGAGGTCCCAGGGAACGAGCTCGACCTTGTCCCACATCGCGGCGAAGTCCCGGACGGTCATCACGTAGTCCAACCCGTAGACACCGACGCGCTGCCCACGCAGCCGGTGGGCCAGCCAGACGCCGGGCTGGTCGGCGAACACCTGGTCCTCGATCTGACTCGTCCCGTGAACACCGACGTAGCGCGCTTCCGACGGAAACACGATCGCCGGCTCACCCTCCAGCGGCAACAGGACGTACGCGTACCGATGGACGATCTGGAAGCCCGACAGATAGGTGACCTGCCCCTCGAAGCCGGTGTACTCCGTGCCGCAGACGAGCGCTGCGTCGAGTCCCTCGCGTCCGAGCGCCTCCCGGACGCGTGCATAGCGGCGCGCTAGCTCGCCCACGAGCGCTCCAGCCCGTTGATCAGCGCGGTCACGGAGTCGTTGAGCGGCGTGGGAACGCCGTGCTCCCGTCCGAAGCGGGCGACCCCCCCGTTGAGGAAGTCGATCTCGGTCTCGCGTCTCGCCTCGACGTCCTGGAGCATGCTCGCCTTGTGGTCATAGGCCACCTCCGGCCTGGCCGCGTAGTCGATCAGCTCCTCGGGATCTTCGTCGAGCTCGATTCCCTGGGCGGCCGCCACCGCCTTGCCCTCGTCCACGAGACCGCTGACGAGCGCGCGCAGCTCGGCGTCCTCGCACACCCGGCCGTGGGTCAGGCCGGTCAGAGCGCCGATGGGATTCGTCGCCGCGTTGAAAATCAGCTTCTTCCACTGCGGCCCGCGCGCGTCGGCAACCGCCTCAGTCGGCATCCCGGCGCGGGTACAGGCGTCGGCGAGCCGCTCGATTGCCTCCATCGGCGCCGGGTGAGGCTCGAACGGACCGATCGTGGTGTCGCCCTTCACCTCCCACTGGATATGGCCGGGCTCGATGATCTTTCCGGCCGGGAACGTCGTCCCCCGGATCACGCGCCCGACGTGCTCTGCGATCGCCTCCTCGTTCCCGACGCCGTTCTGAACGGAGCACACGCTTCCGCCGGCAAACGCGTGCGCGACGGCGGCGACGGCCCCGCCGGTCTGCATGCTCTTGGTCGCGACGATCCCGAACTCGCACGCGGGGACCTCACCGGGATCGCTCGTCGCCCGGGGGCGACCGACGACCTCGCCGGCGCCCGAGAGCCTAAGCCCGCGCTCGTTGATCGCCCGCACGTGCTCGTCCCACACGTCGACAGACCAGACCTCGACGTCGTCGAGCTGCGAGAGGTTGGCCGCGAACAGGGCCCCGACCGCGCCGCAGCCCACCACACAGACTCTCATCGGACGAGGCGGAACTCCCGCCCGCCGGTCAAGCCGCTCGGTCGCACGATCAGCACGAGCGCCATGATGGCGCCGAGGAAGATCAGGCGCGTGCCCTGCGGAAGATCGAGCGAGACGCCCACGTCCACGCCCTGCTCCGCCTCGATTAGGAAGGAGTCGAGCGCGCTTACGACGAGTGCGCCGACGACCGCTCCCCACAGGCTCGTCAGGCCGCCGACGACGAGCATCGCCAGCGTCAGAAACGTCAGCTCGAGGTACACCTGCTCGGTCGTGATCGACCCGAGCAGGTGTACGAGGAGAGCACCTGCGAAGCCCGCGAGGGCACCGGAGACGGTGAACGCCCAGAGCCGCTCACGGTGGACGTTGACCCCCACCCCGCGCGCGGCGGCCGGGTCTTCACGGGACGCCCGAAGCCGGCGGCCAAGGCGGCTTCGCTGGTACGCGAACGCGGCGGCGAGGACGACGAGCGCACCGACCGTCGCCTGCGCGGCATCCGTCGTCTCGGGCACGAGTGAGAGCGTCGTCGCTCCCGGCCCGATCTTCGTCCACTCGCGGAGGATGTTGTGAGTGACCTCGAGCACCGCGAATGTCGCGATCCCCGCGGCGAGGCCCGAGAGCCGCATCAACGGCAGTCCGACGACGAGCGCGAAAACGCCGCCGGCTGCGGCGGCGAGCAAGAGCGAGGTGACATTGCCGATCGTGTGGTCGCGAAGGACCGGGAAGAGCTCCGGCAGGACGCCCCGCTTCGACTCCAGCGGGATCGTCAGGATTCCGGCCACGAACGCGCCGACGGCGACGAAGCTCATCTGGCCGAAGGAGAGGACCCCTGAGTTCCCGATGAAGACGTAAATGGAGACCACCATCGCCACCGAGACGAGCGCGTTGAGGAAGTAGATCTCGCGCGAGGGCGAGACGAACGTCGAGCCGATCCCGACGGCAACGACAAGGAGTGCAGGCGCGAGCAACTGGACGAGCGGGTCGAGGTGGCGCGTCATACGCGTTCCCCGGCGCGTCGCCCCCACGTAAACAGGCCGTCCGGCCGGAGGAGGAGCACGAGGATGACGAGTGCGAAAACGGCCGACGGGAGGAAGACCGTCTGCTCGGTGGGAAGCGCGCCGTTGATCACGCCGGTCGCGAATCCGATCGCGAAGCCGCCGAGCGTCGCGGTCCAGAGCCGGTCGATGCCGCCGACGACGACTCCAACGAGCACGACGATCGTGTCCCGCAGCGCGAAGTCCGGGCCGACGAACGGAAACTGCACGGTCAGCATCACGGAAACGATCGCCGCGAGCAGGCCGGAGAGCAGCACCGCGAACGCGATCACGCGGTTCGCCCGAACGCCGAGCAGGCGGGCCGTCCGGAAGTCGGCAGCGGCGGCCCGCATGTGGAGCCCCATCGTCGTCCGCAAGAGCAACAGAGCGAGCAGCCCGAGCGCCACGGCGGTCACGGCGACCGCGACGATGGTGATCTTCCGTATGTCGACCCCACCCACCGTCGTGGGCTGGTTGAGGGGCGCGATCGACGTTGCGATCTCGCCGATCGTGTTGTCGCGGATGTCCACCAGCAGCGCGACCGCCTGGAGCATGAAGGCGATCGCGAAGGTCGCGACGAGCATCACCGCCGGTGAGGAGCTCCGAAGTGGCCGGAAGACAGCGCGATCCATGGCCAATGACAGGGCGACGACGACGACGAAACAGGCGAGGATGCTCCAGGCGACGCGCCAGTGGGCCGTGAACGCCAGCGTGTACGCCCCCGCCATGACGAGCTGCCCGTAGGCGAAGTTGACTAGCCGCAGCACTCCGAAGACGAGCCCGATGCCGACCGCCATCAGCGCGTAGACAGCGCCGAGCCCGACGGCATCGGCCACTGTCTGGGCGTCGAGCGCGGCCAGGATCATGAGAAGTAGGCCGCGACCATCTTCTGCGTGTCGCCGGCGTCGTCGGGACCCAGGGTCAGCCGGAGCTCGCCGTTCGACAGCACGTGCGTTCGGTCGGCCAGCGCAACCGTCCGCTGCGCGCGCTGCTCGACGAGCAGGACGGCAAATCCCCCCTCGCGGATGTCGGCGAGCGCCGCGAACACATCGTCGACGAGAGCAGGCGCCAGCCCCAGCGAGGGCTCGTCGAGGAGCAGGACGTCCGGCTGCGCGACCAACGCCCGCGCGATCGCAAGCTGCTGTTGCTGGCCGCCGGAGAGCACGCCCGCCTGTCGCCTGCGGAACTCGCGCAGCACAGGGAAGAGCTCGTAAGCGCCCGCGAGGACGTTCTTGCCGTACCGGCCGCGGCGGGCGGCGAGCCCGAGCCGGAGGTTCTCCTCGACGGTGAAGTCCGCGTAGATCCGTCGTCCCTCGGGAACGAGCGCCATGCCCCTGTGCGCAATCGCCTCGGGCGGGCGGCCGAGCACCGACGACCCGTCCAAGCTGACAGTCCCGCTTCGGGCAGGGACGAGCCCCATGATCGCGTGCAGCGTCGTCGACTTTCCGGCGCCGTTCGGACCGATCAGCCCCACGATCTCGCCCTTGCCGACGTCCAGGGACAGATTGCGGACGGCTGGAACTGCGCCGTAGCGCACCTCGAGGTTTCGGACCGAAAGTGCCGGCGCCTCAGCCATCCCCGTCTTCCTCGATCACCGCCGAGTCTCCGAGGTACGCGGCGGCGACGTCGAGGTTGCCGCGAATCTCCGCGGGCGTACCGTCCGCGAGCGTGCGGCCCTGATCGAGCACCACGATTCGGTCGCAGACGCTCATCACGAGCGCCATGTTGTGATCGATGAGCAGGACGCCGGCCTCGTGGTCGTCACGTACGGAGCGTACGACCGAGGCGAAGTCCGGCACTTCCGCCTCGGGGAGGCCTGCCGCGGGCTCGTCCATCAGGACGAACCGCGGCCGGGTCGCAAGCGCCCGGGCGACTCCCAGGCGGCGCTCATCTCCGTGCGCCAACACGCCGGCCGGCGCCCGCTCGTGCGCCTGGAGGCCGAGGAGCTCGAGCAGCTCATCGGCCCGCCGTCGTGCACGTCTCGTTCCGGCTCCGACCCCGAGTGCGGCGACCTCGACGTTCTCCCGCACTGTGAGGTCGCGGAACGATCGGCTGTGCTGGAACGTTCGTGCGAGACCGGCCCGCGCCCGCCGGTGCGCGCTCCAGCGCGTGATTCCACGACCGGCCAGCTCGACGGATCCCGACGTCGGCGAGTCGAACCCGGTCAAGACATTCACTAGTGTGGACTTCCCGGCACCGTTGGGGCCGATCAGCCCCACAACCTCGTGCCGGTGCAGTTCCAGCGTGACGTCCTGCAGCGCGCGAACGCCCTGGAAGGAGCGCGAGACGGAGGAGGCCCGGAGGGTGTCCCCGGGCCTCCTCTCCGCCTTGCCGGCGGTGGGTTGATCGACCAACCGCGCGGTTAGAGCTTCGGGACGACCTTCGCGGTCACCGTCCCGACACGCTTGCCCTTGTTGTTCTGGACCTGGATCACTCGGTACGCACGACCGAACACCGTGTGCAGCTGGGGCGAGAAGCTCACCTTGCCGGAGATCGTCGGCACCTTCTTGAACTTCTCCATCTGTGCGGCCAGGGCAGTTCCGTTGGTCGATCCTTTGGCCCGCCTGATCGCCGCTGCGACGCCGTCGATCGCCGCCGGGCCGGTGACGAACCCGCCGGTGCCGGCCTTCACCTGGACGGCAAGGCGCCGGACCGCCGCATTCGGATCATCGCCGAAGACCGACGCGAAGGTCACCGCGTAGTAGTTCGTGATCTGTGGGTTCTTCGTCACCCAGTACGTTCCGTCGCCGGCCCACGAGTTCAGGATCGGCGTCTGGTTGCCGAGCGAGCGGAAGCCCGAGGCGAAGGCCGGCAGCTCGCCGAACGCCGTCGACGTGACGTAGACGGCGACCTTGCGCTGGTTGAGGCGGTTGACCGCGGTCTGGACGTTGTTCGCGCCCGTCTGGTAGCTCTCACGCGCGACGACCCGTCCGCCGAGCTGGTTGTAGCGCTTCTCGAACGCCTGGACGACGTTTTTAAAGTAGACGAGCAACGTGTTCGTGCCGGTCGCTGCGGTCTTCCAGCCCCGCCGGATCGCGTACTCGGCCATCGCCGACCCCTCGTCCTGCGCGACGTTGCCGAAGCTGAACGCGAGCTTTCCCTTCGCGCGGCCGAACCGCTTCGGCCCCATCTGGTCGGTACCGATACACGGCGCGATCGTCAGCTTGCCGCGGTTGATCGCCTCCTGGACGACGGGGGTGGCAAAGTCCACGTCGCAGGTCACGAAGATCACGTGGGCGCCCTTGCCGAGCAGCGTTCTCGCGCAGGATTTCGCCCGGGCCGGGTTGTTGTTCTGCGTGTCGCAAGTCTCGATCCGGAACGGGCGCCCCCCAACGCCGCCATTGGCGTTGAGTTTCCGGATATGGATCTTCGCGGCGGCAAGCGCCGGGCCGTCGAACGGCGCCATCTGGCCCTTGCTGTCGAACGCCCAGCCGATCACGATCGCCGGCCTCGTGGCCGCCGAGGTGTCGCTGCTCGCGCCTGCAAGCGCTGCAATCGCTACCGCCGTCCCGAGAACCGCCGCAGCGGCCGCCCACCTTCGTCTATGCATTTCTCACTCCTCCGTCAGGTTTGGACCGGTTTCGAGAGATCCGATGAGATACTGAACCTACGAGCTGCGGCGGTCAATCGGATGCCCACGAAGCTTCCCGCGCCTTGACCAGGCGATACATCGCCGTCTGGAGCGGAACGTCGACGCCCAGCCGTTCGGCCTCCCGCACGAGCGCGCCCGTGATCTGATCGACTTCCGTCAGCCGACGCGCCTCGACGTCCTCGAGCATTGACGGGGAGTGACGGCTGCCGCGTTGGGTGGCAAGCACGTTCATCTCCCAGGGGTCCTCGTGGAGCTCGATCCCGGCCGCCGCTGCGACCCGCTTGCCCTCATCCATCAGCTCACGGACGAGCTGGCCGAGCTGGTCGGGTCGGTCCGTCTGGGCGAAGTGCCAATCGTGCGGCAGGCCGGTCAGCGCCGCGACGGTGTTGACCGTCGAGTTGAAGATCAGCTTCGACCACTGGGCCGGCCTCAGGTCCTCGAACGACCGGGCCCTGAGCTCGGCCTCGACGAGCTGACTGGCGATTTCCTCCACTACGGGAAACGGCGTGTCGCCGTACGGCCCGAGCCACGTTTCCGTGTCGAGGATGTACTCGACGTGCGTGTCGGCGTGGCGCGTGCCGCTCATGAAGGTGACTGCCGAGACGAGCCTCCAGTCGCCGTGTCGGCGGACAATCTCCTCGGCGCCGAGGCCGTTCTGGACGGTCATGACCGCGGCCCCGGGCCAAAGCCCGCCGAGGCGCGCTGCTGCGGCCTCGAGCTCGGTCGTCTTGGTCGCAATGATCGCGAGGTCGGCCTCGACGAGCTTGGCCGGGTCCGTGGCGGCGTCGACCTGCGCCGTGAACTCGTGCCGGCCGGAGACACGAAGGCCGACCTGCTTCAGCCTGCGGGCGTGCTCCTCGCGGCGGCAGAGGATGGAGACGTCCACGACCCGCGCGAGGTGCGCCGCGAAGAGGCTGCCGATGACGCCTCCGCCGACTACGCAAACACGCTGGATAGAGCCTCCACCCCGCGTCGGGCGAGCACGCGCGGGTCTTCCTTCCAGAGCGAGTCTGGCAGCTCCGGGTCGGAGAAGATCTCGAGGTCGTAGAGATCGTCCCACCTGAGCGCCTCGACGATCGGCGCGAAGTCCACGACGCCGTCGCCGGGCAGCACGCGGTCGTTCGTGTTCCGTGTGGGCTCGCGCCAGTCGGCGAGGTGCACGCCGGCGATCCGGCCGCGATGGCGCTTGATTTGCTCGAGCGGCTGGTTCCAGAGGTGCCAGACGTCGTAGACGAGGCCGACATCCGGGCGATCCGCTTCGTCGAGGAGCTCCGCCGCCTCGTCGAGCGACGTCGGAATCGTCCAGAAGTGGGCGAACTCGCGCTGGATGGGCTCGAGCGCGAGCCGCACGCCTGCTCGCTCGGCTTCGTCGGCGATCGCTCGGATCCCGTCCAGCACTGTTTCGCGGTCGTCACCCGGGCCGGTCAGGAAGAGAACGCAGGCCGGCTCGAAGGACGCCAGCCGGCGGATGCCGGCTCGGATCGCCTCGACTCGCGCCGCCGGATCGCTCGGCCCAGCCATCAGCGGGAGGGGCAGGATCGAGGGCACGTCCGGGACGGCGCTAGCCGCCTTCAGCCCGCTGGCGCGGAAGCGCTCGAGCGAGTCGTCGGCGAGCTTCATCTCCCAGATCCCGATACCCTGGGCGCCCGCTTCGCGGTAGGCGTGGAGATCGTCCGCGAACGACTGACCGACGGTCGTGATCTGGGAGATCGAGAAGGGCGGCGTCATCGGCGAACGAGACGGCGGGCGCGCGTGAGCAGCGACGGCTCGAGCAGCTGCCGAGCAACCAGGGCGCCGGAGCCGCCGCCCAGTCCCGGGCCCGGATGCGTGCTGGCTCCGAGGTGCCAGACACCCGGAACCGGCGTGCGATGGCCGGGCTGGGAGGGCAGCGGCCGCCAGAGGAAGTTCTGGTCGAGCGCCAGCGAGCCGCCATACGGGTCGCCGTGGCGGAGGTTGATGTTGGACGCCTGGAGGTCTGCCGGCGAGAGCACCGTGCGGCCGAGGATCGAGGACTCGAGGTTCGAGATGTGCCGCGCCAAGCGAGCCTGGATCCGGTCGGCATAGCGCTCGCGGAGATCTTCGGTCCACGCGCCGGCGCCAACGTCGATCTCACCCGCAGCATCGCCTTTGATCCGCCACGGCAGCTCTTGGAGCTGGATCCAGAGGATCCCCTTCTGCTCGGGAGCCCGCGAGTCGTCCATCGTCAGCGGCTGCCCGACCACGACCGTAGCTTCGGCCGGGAGCAGGCCCCGCTCCGCTTCGTTGACCGCGCGTGAGACGCCGTCGAGCCCTGGCGTGAGGTGCACGATCGCGGTTCTGACGAGGCGGTCGTCGCCCTCCCACTGCGGCAACTCGGAGAGCGCGTAATGGATCTGCATGTCGGAACGGCCGTACCGAAACCGCGTGGCCTTGTCCTCGAAGCCTTCAAGCAGGTCGCCGTAGAGCTGTGTCGGCGTCACGTTGCAAATCACCGCGTGCGCGGCCGTAACCGTCTCGCCTTCCGCCGTCCGCACCCCGCCGCTGAACACCCGCTCGACGTGCACACCGGTCTCGCACGTGCCGCCGCTCCCCCGGATCAGCGCCACCAGCGCGTCGGCGAGCTTCTGGCCCCCGCCACGCGGGATCGGCATCCCGCCCTCCTGGACGGCGACGGCGATCACCTGCGCCATGTAGCCCGAGGCGGCCGCGTCTGGGCCGAGACCCGTGTGAAGCACCCACGGCGCGAGCAGGCCGTGTGCGCGCTCCGACCCGAACGTCGTCTGGAGCCAGTCCCTCGCCGAGACGAGCAGGCGGCCCGCGAACTCGGCCGCGCCCTGCCGGCCGAGGCGGCGAACCGCTTTCACCCCCAGGCCGGCGCCCTGACGCGACCAGAGCTCGGTACCGAGGATCCCGAAGGCGAGGTCGGCATTGCGGAAGAACTCACCGAGCATCGCGCGCCATGCCTCTCCGTCGCCGGGACGATGGCGGTCCAGCTCGGCCGCGTTCTCGTCCGCCGTGCGCAGAAGGAAGGCGCTTTCGCCGTCGGGATAGAGCGTCCCGGTCGGCAGATCGGTGTTGACGTACTCGAGGCCCTGCCTCGTGAGGTCGTCTGCGAGCTCCGCGTGCGCCGGGCCCCCCACCCAGAGCGGATGCCAGGCGCTGAAGACGTCGTGGCGGAAGCCCGGCACGGTGATCTCGTCCGTCTTGATCGCCCCGCCGAACCAGTCGTTTCGCTCGAGCACGCAGACCCGCCAGCCGTCGCGCGCGAGCAGCGAGGCGCAGGCGAGACCGTTGATCCCGCTGCCGACGACGACGGCGTCGTAGTCCTCGCCCTTTACCGCGCCAGCCTCCGGAACTCATCGTCGGTGACGAGGCCTCGCTTCTCCGTGCCGAGCTTCTTCACAGCGGCGAGCACGTCGGCTCGCCGCTCCTCTGGAAGGTCCAGCCCGAGCTCGTCCGCCTTGATCCGAATCGAGTCGAGGCCGCTCTTCTTTCCGAGGACGATGCCGCGGTCGGCGGCGACGAGCTCGGACGAGTACGGCTCGATCGCCTCGGGGTCGTGGAACTGGCTCGCAACGGCCCCGCTCTCCCGCCGGAAGAGGTTCTCGCCAGTGAGCGGCTTCCACGGCTCGAGCTCGTAGCCCGAGAGCTCCTGGACGCGATCCGCAAGGCTGCGAGCCTTGGTGAGGTCGAGCGCCGTCTCGACGCCGTAGACGGCGCGAAGAGTGAGCGCGACCTCGCCGAGGTTGGCGTTCCCGGCCCGCTCACCCATCCCGTTCACCGTTCCATGGATCCACCGGGCGCCCGCCTTCACGGCGGCCACCGCGTTCGCAGTCGCGAGGCCGAAGTCGTTGTGCCCGTGGAAGTGGATCGGGACGTCCGGTCCCAGACGCTCGCGCGTGTGCCCGACGAGCTCGCCGACCGCCTCGGGGCCGGCGACGCCGATCGTGTCGACGACGACTACCTCGGCCGCTCCAGCCTCGACGGCGGCCGCGTAGGCGGCGTCGTAGAAGTCCGGTTCAGCGCGGGTCGAGTCGACGCCGAAGTACGCGACGAGGATGCCGTTCTCGGCCGCATACGAGACCGCCGCGCGAATCCGGTTCAGCATGTCTTCGCGCGAGACGCCGAGGGCGCGGAGCTTCAGCTCCGAGATCGGCGACTCGATGACGCTGGCCGGGACTCCGAGCTCGACGAGCGCCTCGACGTCGGCCCGAACCGCCCGGGAGAAGCCCCAGACCTGCGCGTCGAGGCCGGCCTCCGAGATCAGTTTGACCGCCTCCCAGTCGTCGGCGGAGACACGCGGAAAGCCGGCCTCGATTCGCTCCACGCCCGCCTCGGAGAGCGCGCGCGCGATCTCGAGCTTCTCTTCAGGCATGAGGACGACGCCGACCGTCTGCTCGCCGTCACGCAGCGTGGTGTCGTAGAAGCCGACCTCCGCCTGCAACTCGTGGGGTCTGTTGAGAGCGCCGGTCCAGATCACCGGACGACTCCGTCGGGGAACGGCGAGAGCTTCTCGGCGCCGTCGGCGGTGATCAGGAAGTTGTCCTCCACGCGCAGGCCGCCGCCGCCGGCCCAGTAGGCGCCGGGCTCGATCGCGAGCACCATGCCCTCCTCGATCGTGCCCGTCCCCGCCTGGTGTGCGTACGGCGGCTCGTGAGCCCGCGCGCCGACGCCGTGGGCGATCGGATGGGACGGCTGACCGGGATACCCGGCCTCCGCGATCCCGTCGCGGACCAGCCGGTCGAGATCAGGCAGGCTCGCACCTGGACGGCAGTGGTCGATCGCCCGCTCGTACACGCCCATCAGGCTCTCACGAAGGCGCTCGTAGTCGGGCGTCAACTGACCGGGACAAAGGTTCTTCGTGTGGTCGCACCAATAGCCGTCGGCGCAGACCCAGATCTCGAAGAGGGTTGGCTCGTTCTCCTGGACAGGCCGGTCGGCGGTTGCAGTGAACGTGCGGATCCCTTGGCCCGACCAGACGAGTGAGAAGCCGAGCGCGAGCTCGACCTTCCCTTCCCAGCCCGTGCCCTCGCCGTGGACGAAGCCGTTCCATAACGCGGCCGCCTCGCTCTCCTTCATCCCTGGCCGGAGCTCGTGGCGGACATGCTCCATCGCCGCGGCGGCGATGTCGTTCGCGAGGCGCATGCGCTCGAGCTCCTGCGCGGTCTTGATTGCTCGGGCTCTCGCGAGCAGCGGGGCTGCGTCGGCCGCGCCGGGCCAGGCGTCGAACCAGGCCCTCGTATATGTCGTCGGCTCGCCGACCATGCGATCGGAGGCCTGCGTGCCGAGTGAGAGCTCGAGCCCGATCCGCCCGTACGGCTTCGAGGCCTCGAGCGCCAACCCCAGCGCGCGTGCCTGCGGCGGCCGCGGATCGCGCTCGTCGTAGCCCCGGAAGAATCGGACCTCGTCCGTCCAGGCCATGCGCGCGGCATCGTCAGCCGAAGCCTCTAGACCGATCAACGTCGGGTCGCCCTCCCGCGGAAAGACGACGGCGTCGTACCCCTTCATCCCCCAGAAGTTCGACAGGTACAGGACATTGTCGGGCGCCCGCACCACGAGCGCGTCGACGTCTGCCTCCGCCATCAGCGCGCGGACCCGCGCGAGCTTCGCGTCGTCTCGCGGCCAGCTCACCAGCGGACGCGCTCTGGCGCCGGCTCGCCGCGCGCCTCCTCCCACGAGACGACGGGGTTGCGGAGCACGCCGATCCGCTCGATCTCCGCCTCCATCACATCGCCCGGATTCAGGTAGAGCGAGGCAGCATCCTCGCTGAAGCCCGCCACGCCGCTGACTGTGCCGGTCGAGACGACGTCGCCGGCGCTGTACCCGAGCGCCGAGTAGTGCGCCAGGATCTCCGGGATCGTGACGGACATCCGGCCCGAGTGGGACGTCTGCCGCACTTCTCCGTTCACCCGCAGTTCCATCGCGAGGTCGTGCGGGTCGGGGATCTCGTCAGGCGTCACGATCCACGGGCCGAGCGGGCAGAAGGTGTCGATCGCCTTGCAGAACGAGAACACGCCGGACTCCATCTCCCGCCGCTGGATGTCGCGCGCCGTGATGTCGTTGAAGATCACGTAACCACCCACGTAGTCCATCGCGTCCTCGGCCGTGAACCACTTGCCCGCCTTTGAGATCACGACGGCAAGCTCGAGCTCGTAGTCGAGCTCCTCGGTCAGGTGCTCCGGGTAGACGACCGGCCCGTCGGGGCCGACGATCGCGTCGACGTTCTGGAAGAAGACGATCCAGGGCGCGATCGCGTGCGACCAGTCGACGCGTTTCGACTCCTCCTCGTGCTCCCGGAAGTTGCCAGCCGTGTGGAAGAACTTCTTCGGGACGATCGGGGCTTCGAGGTCGGCTTCGCCGAGCGGTGTCCGCTCGCCCTGCTCGTCCGCTCCGCCGCGCTCGAAGTACGTCCGCATGTCGGCGACGTCCAGCCGGACGATCTCCTCGCCCTCGACCCGCCCGACCTTGCCGCCGTCGTAGGTGACGAGCTTCATCCGCAGATCTTCTGCGCCGCCCGGGCGTAGACCTCGGCCGTCTTGACGAGCCCGTCGATCTCGAGGTTCTCGCCCAACTCGGCGTCGGGGAGCCCCGACGAGGTTCCGTAGTTGAGCGTCGCGATCCCGTAGCGGGAGAGCACCGAGGCGTCCGAGAACCAGCGGGTGACGTCCCGCTCCGGCACGGAGCCGAAGACCTCCTCGTGGGCCTCGGCGACGGCGCCCACGACTGGGCTGTTCTCGTCGATCTCGGCGCCGGGCGCAGTGACGTAGACCTCGGCCTCGACCCCCTCGAGCCCGCGCGCGAACTCGAGCGCCTTTCTCCTCGCGTCGGCCATAGGGACGTCCGGCGGGACGCGCAGGTCGAGGAAGAGGTCGGTAGCGTGGGGCGTGCGCGAGGCGCGCCAGCCGAAGCCTCCCTGGACGGCGCCGATGTTCCCCACTCCGGGCACGTCTCCGTAGGACATCTCGCGCTCCCACTCCGGCAGGAACTCGAGGGCCCGGTCGATCACACCTCGCATCTTCACGATCGAGTTCTCCTCGATCCGCCCCATCGAGAAAGCGGTGTGGACGAATGGGCCCTGCACGCGAAGCCGCAGCCACAAGGTCCCGAAGTGCGCCAGCACGAGCTTGTTCTCGGTGGGCTCGCCGAGGATGCAGACATCGGCGGCGCCGCCGTGGCCGACGAGGTACCGGGACCCCGCCGCGTATCCCCGGTACTCGGCCCCCTGCGCCTCGCCCTGCTGCGTCTTCTCGATCTCGCCGCAGACCGCTGCGATCATCACGTCGCCGCGGAGCCGCGCGCCGTCCTCCATGAGCGAGCGAACGGCCTCGACGTAGCAGGCGAGCGCACCCTTCATGTTCGAGACACCGAGCCCGTAGATCCGGCCGTCCCGCTCGAAGCCCTCGGGTCGGAAGCCGGGAATGTCGCGGAGCCACGGCTCCTCGCCCGAGTACGACGTGTCGGTGTGCCCGTTGAACATCAGCGTCGGACCGCCATCGCCAGGCCAGGTGCCGACCACGTTCGCCCGACCTTCCTCGACCTGCTGCCACATCACCTGCAACCCCAGGTCCTCGAGCTCCCGCGCCAGCACCCGGGCGCATTCCTCCTCCGAGCCGGTGAAGGACGGAGTGGAGACGAGCCGGATGGCCAGGTCGACCAGACGCCGCTCGTCGATCATCGAACGTGCGGGAGGACGCTCTGGCCGAACATCTGGATCTGCTCGTGCCGCTTGTCGCCCCACAGCTCGAGCATGACGTGCGTGCAGCCGGCGGCGCGGTATTCCTCGATCGCCGCGATGCAGTCGTCCGGCGTTCCCGCGATCGGCTTGCATTTGTCCAGCAGCTCGTCCGTGACCTCCTCCTTGGCCGCAAGGCGTCCGCCGCGCTCCATCGCCTCCGCGACGGGTCGGATCTCGTCCTGCTCGATCCCGGCGAGGTCGAGCAGCGTGTCCGCAGAGCCCTGGATGTTTTGGACCTTGTTCGCGAGGTACATGCCGGCGATCTCCCGCGCGCCGTCCCGTCCCTCGTCCCGGTCCTCGCCGATCGAGGCGACCACGGTGCAGCCGATGTCGATGTCACGACCGACGTTGTCCCGGGTGTAGCGCACGAATGCAGGGGTCGTGATCGACGGCGTCAGACAGCCGTCGCCGATCTCGCCGGCAAGAGCCTGCATCTTCGGCGCCGTCGCCGCGACATAGACCGGCGGCACCTCTCGCGGTGTGTGCGCCTCGTCCTGGAGCCCGGGAACATCGGCGCTCCACGTTTCGCCGTCGTACTCGAAGGGCTCGCCCGAGAGGACGCCCTTCACGATCCGCACGGCGTCACGCATCGGGCCAAGCGTGCGGTTGGTCTGCTGCTTCGTGTTGTTGAGGAAGATCTTCGACGTCCCAAAGCCGAGCAGGAACCGCCCCGGGCCCGCGGCCTCTTGGACGACGCGGGCGTCCATCGCCGCCTGCACGGGATGGCGGGTGAACGGCGAGATGATTCCCCAGCCGATCGTCAGCCGCTCCGTCGCCTGCGCCATCAGCGCGGAGACGACCGTGGATGACCGTGCCTCCATGCCGTGCTTGCGCCACCACGGATAGGCCTCGGCCAGCCAGATCGTGTCCATGCCCGCCGAATCCATGACTCGCGCCGCCTCGAGCATCTCGTCGAGCGGCTCCATCGTCAGTTGCATGACCCCGATCCGGAAGCGCGGTGGCATCGAAACCGATCCTAGTAGTGCGAGAATCGCACTATGCGCGTGGGTGATCGCTTTCCGATCGAGGCGCTCCGCCTCGGGACCGGTGACGGCCCGGTGGTCGTCTACTTCTATCCGCGAGCCGGAACAGAGGGGTGCACCCTCGAGGCGAACGAGTTCAACCGCTCCCTTCCGCGCCTGGTCGAGGGCGGCGTCCGACTGGTCGGAGTGAGCATCGACCCGGAGGAGGCCAACGCGCAGTTCGCGGCAGATTGCGAGCTCGACTTCCCGCTCGTCTCTGACGAGGGGGGCGAGCTGACGAGCCAGCTCGGACTGATGACGAACTACGGCGAGTACGGCGACATGGCCGCCCGCGTAACGGTGCTCCTAGACGAAAACGGTGTCATCCAGGAGCTCTGGTCGGTCGACGACATCCGCTCCCATGTACAGGAGGTGGTCGAGCGATCGACAACGCCGACGTAGCTGTCACGATCGACCACCGGCACGGCTCCGAGCGTCTCGCTCAGCGGGTCGTCCGCTGCTCGCCGGGGCGCTCCGGGCCTCGCCGCCTCGAGGGCTCACAAGAGCTGCTCTTCGTGGTGTCCGGACGCGGACGACTTCAGGTCGGCGAACAGGTGCACGAGCTCGAGCCGGACACGGGCGTGTACATCGTCTCGGGCGAGGAGTACGAGTTGGAAAACCCCGGTCCGGAGGACCTCGTCGTCGTCGTGGTCGAGGCGCCACTGGAGAACGAGACGGCGATCGATCCCGACCGCCGGACCGTGAGGTACGCCGACCAGCCGCCGCTCGAAGCGGGAGCCGACCGCGAGTTCCGGTACCTCGTAAACCAAGACGTCGGCTGCCCGGACGTGACGCAGTTCGTCGGCGTCATCCCTCCGGGCCGCGCACCGACGCACAGCCATTCCTACGACGAGATCGTCTATGTAATCGATGGAGAGGGAATCCTCCACCTCGGCGAGCAAGAGAGGGTGATCGGCCCGGGGTCGGCCATGCACTTGCCGCCGCTCGTCGAGCACTGCTTGGAAAACACTGGAAAGGGGTCTATGCGAGTACTCGGGGTGTTTCATCCCTCAGGCGATCCCGCCTCGAGGGCGTACGAATCAGAATGACAATCTCTGCGGAACCTCCGCGGAACTACAAGGAGGAAGGATGAGAAAGGCTTTGATTCCGATTCTGTCGGCGCTGACCGCGCTCACGGCGCTTGCTGTGGCGACGGGCACCGCCGGCGGATCGACTGCGGCGGCCAAGTCGCCGACCGTGACCGACCAGACGCTGATCACCTGCGGCAGAACGCGGACGCTCGGTCTCGCTGCACCGATCACCGGCGCTGCGGCCTCGATCGGCTCGCAGCAGGCGAGATGGGCCCGCTACTGGGTCACGCGCTACAACGCCACCCACAGGCGGACGAAGTTCCGCCTGGTCTCTGGCGACACGCAGCTGCCGGATACCGCCCAGGCGATCCAGGTCGCGGGACGGCTGGCCTCGAACTCGCAGATCCTGGGCATGGTCGGGCCGGCCGGGAGCCAAGAGGTCCAGGTCTCGTCGGCGCCGTTGCGCCGAGGAGGGCTCGCGTACGTCTCGGGCTCCGCAACCCGGACGAGCCTGACCACCGACGGCACCCGGCGCGGGTACTTCTTCCGCGTCGTCCCGAACGACGACCAGCAGGGCCCACGGGTTGCGAACTACATCCGTCAGAACCTGCGTCACACCCGGGTCGCCGTCGTCGACGCGCAGAACTCGTACAGCACGGGTCTCGCCGACACGGTGCAGGGGATCCTCCGCAACCGCGGTGTGAACGTCCAGCGTGAGTCGGTGAACGAGGCCGACACGACCGACTTCTCGTCGCTTGCCGCCCGGATCCCGGCGAACACGCAGACGGTCTACGTCCCCTGGCAGCTGGCCCCGAAGGCCCAGCTCTTCGGCCAGGCTCTTCGGTCGCAGGGCAAGCAGGCGGTGCTCTTCGGCTCCGACGGCCTCTTCGACCCGGACACCTTCCGGATCGCGGGGTCCTACGTCTCGTTCTTCCCGATCAACCTGACGGGCCCAGTCATTCGCGGCTACCGGCGTGGGCCCGGCGGGGGCAAGAGCGAGCTCTTCGGTCTCCCGAGCTATGCGGCGGCCGACGTGGTGGGGCGTGCGATCGACAACGCCTGCGCCAACGGCCAAGCCACCCGCGCCGAGGTCCGGCGGTTCGTGAACCGGACGAACATTCCGCAAGCGCAGTCGCTCCTGGGGTTCCGGATCAAGTTCGTCCAGAAGCGAAAGGGCGTGCTCGGACCCGGCGACATGGAGAGCCCGGCGAACTTCGGCATCTACCGGATCAACAACCGCGGCGTGTACGTCCGGGTTTCCTGACCGGCACGAACGGATGAGCTAGACGTGCGGCCCATCGCCACGATGGGCCGCACGTCGGTCTGAGAATCTTTCCGGCCCGTGGACCTCCCCCTCGCCTTCAACTCCGAGCTCTTTGTCCAGCTGCTCGTCAACGGCATCACGCTGGGCAGCCTCTACGGCCTGATCGCGCTCGGCTACTCGATGGTCTACGGAATCCTCAAGCTCCTGAACTTCGCCCACGGCGACGTCTACATGATCGGCGCGTTCGTCGGCTACGGCGTCTTGACGCTGCTCGGCGGCCCGCTGTCGCCGAACATCGCGATCGCTCCGCTGATCGTGCTTATGTTCCTGGCGGCGATGCTCGCGTGCGGCGCGCTCGGGGTCGTTATCGAGCGGTTCGCCTACCGTCCACTGCGCGACGCGCCTCGCATCGCGCCGCTGATCAGCGCCCTCGGCGTCTCGTTCTTCCTCCAGAACAGCGCCCTGCTCCTCTTCGGCGCCCAGTTCCGGAGTTACGACTCGTTCGTCCTGGGCTCGAAGAACCCCGAGTTCTTCGAGCCGGGGCCGCTCACCGACCCTGTCTTCGTGGTCAAGCACGTCAACATCCAGCTGGTTCAGGTCATTGTTTTGGCGACGACCGCCTCGCTGATGGTCGCGCTGACGCTGCTCGTCGCCAAGACAAGGATCGGAAAGGCGATGCGCGCGACCTCGTACGACCGAGAGGGCGCGGCGATGATGGGGATCGACACCGATCGGGTGATCGCGTCGACCTTCTTCATGGGCTCGCTCCTGGCGGGCGCCGCGGGAGTCATGTTCGGCCTGCTCTTCAGCCAGGTCTTCCACTTCATGGGCTTCCTGGCCGGGCTGAAGGGGTTCACCGCCGCGGTCGTCGGCGGCATCGGCAGCATCCCCGGGGCGATGCTCGGAGGACTCCTCGTCGGCCTCGCCGAAGCGTTCGCGGCCGGCTACCTCGGCGGGCGCTGGGCCGATCTGACCGTCTTCGGGATCCTGATCCTCGTCCTCCTCGTACGGCCCAGCGGCCTGCTCGGCACCCGGGCGATCCAGAAGGTCTGATGGAAGCCGGCGAAGACAGGCCGAGGGTCGGCGTCGACGAGTGGGTCGCCAGCCACGACGACCGGCTCGCGGAACGCACGGGCTTCGCCGGACTCGCGCGCAAGATCGACGACCGCGTTCCGGCCTGGGCGCGGTTGACCCTCTTCGCGGCCGTCGCCGCCACTCTGCCGTTGTGGATGGGACGGGGCGACCTCTTCGCCTACGGGATCTTCACGCTGATCTACATCCTGCTCGGGCTCGGCCTGAACGTCATCGTCGGCAATGCCGGCCTGCTCGACCTCGGCTACGTCGCGCTCTTCGGGTTTGGCGCCTATTTCTACGCGCTGCTCTCGTCGGAGCATTACGGAATCCACTGGCCATCGGCGATATCGATCCCGGTCGTCGTGGTCTCGACCGCGCTGCTGGGCCTCGTGCTCGGGATCCCGTCGCGGCGGTTGCTTGGGGACTACCTCGCGATCGTGACGCTCTTCTTCGGACAGGCCTTCGTTGTCTTTGTGAACGCGGCGAACCCCACGGTTGCCGGCCATGGCCTGACGGGCGGGCCGAACGGCATTGCCGACATCGACCCCAACGACATCTTCGGCTACGACTTGAGCTCCAGGACGCAGCAGTACTACTTCATCCTCGTCGTCGTTCTCCTGGTCCTCATCGGGCTCCACTTCCTGAGCGAGTCGCGGACCGGACGCGCCTGGCGCGCGCTCCGCGAGGACCCGCTCGCCGCCGAGGCGATGAGCATGCCGGTCAACCGCCTGAAGCTGATGGCCTTCGCGTTCGGCGCCGGGATCGCCGGGCTCGCCGGTTGCATCTTCGCGGCCGTGCTCACGGCGGTGACCTCGGGGAACTTCGCGCTGCCGATCCTGATAACGATCTACGCCGTCGTAATCCTCGGCGGGATCGGGTCGCTCACCGGGGTCGTGATCGGCGCGATCGTGATCAATGTCTCCTTTCAGTTCCTTGCGCCGGAGAATCCGCAGCAGAACGCGCGGATTCTCTTCTACGCGGTGATCGTGCTCCTGCTCGTCCTCGCCGTGCGCCCGTGGTGGCGGCTCGGGATCGTGCTCGGCGGAGTGGCCGTGCTGGGGGTCGCGGCCCACGCAATCGCCGCGGCGATCTCACCCTCGTGGACCTCCGGCGCAGTCGTGGAGGGCGGCCGCCTCGCGGGCGTGACCTCGGACTGGGTGATCATCCCCGCCGGACATGAGCGCTTCGCGAACGCCGCGTACATCGCGCTCGTCGTCCTGGTCCTCACCCTGACGCGAGTGCACGGCTGGTGGCGCACAGCCCTGGTCATCCCCACCGTGTACCTCTCCGCCATCGTCTGGGAGACGAGCTTCGTCGAACAGCCGGCCGTCGCCCGCTGGATCCTCTTCGGCGCTCTGCTCGTCTTCCTGATGACCGTGCGCCCGCAGGGACTGCTGGGCACGCCGCGGGTGGAGATCGTATGAGGAAGGTGCCGCTCTTCGAGCTGAAGGACGTGACGAAGTCGTTCGGCGGGCTGACCGTCGCCGACAAGCTCAGCCTGCACGTCGATGAGGGCGAGATCGTCAGCCTGATCGGGCCGAACGGAGCCGGCAAGACGACCGTCTTCAACCTCGTCACCGGCATCTACCGGCCGGACTCCGGCGAGATCCGGTTCGAGGGCCGGAACGTCGTCGGCCTGCCGCCGCACAAGATCACGCAGCTCGGGATCGCGCGAACCTTCCAGACGCTCCGGCTCTTCCTGAACATGACCGTGAAGGAGAACGTGATGGCGGCGGCGTACGGGCACACCCACTCGACCGTCTTCGAGGCGATCTTCCGGCTGCCGCGCGCCCGCCGCGAGGAGCGCGAGATCGCGCACCTCGCCGAGGAGAAGCTCGCGTTCTTCGGCACGCGGCTCGTCGGCTATCGCATGAACCAGCAGGCCTACAACCTCTCGTACGCGAACCGGCGCCGGCTCGAGATCGCGCGAGCGATGGCGACGAACCCGAAGCTGCTGCTGCTCGACGAGCCGGCGGCGGGGATGAACCCCGCAGAGACGCACGAGCTGACGGAGCTGATCGGCCGGCTGCGGTCCGAGGCCGATTACACCGTGCTGGTAATCGAGCACGACATGCACGTCGTTGAGGGAATCTCGGACCGCGTGGTCGCCCTCGACCACGGGGTCAAGCTCTGTGAGGGCTCCTTTGGAGAGGTATGCACGAATCCGCTCGTGATCGAGGCCTACCTCGGGCTCCAGGGGGCGGCGTGACGCTCCTCGCGCTGAAGGATGTCGACACCTACTACGGGGAGATCCACATCCTCCAGAAGCTCACGCTCGAGGTCGGCGAGGGCGAGCTGGTCTGCCTGCTCGGCGGGAACGCATCGGGGAAGTCGACGACGCTAAAGACGATCCTCGGCATCGTCCGGCCGCGGCGCGGCGCCGTCGTGCTGAGCGGCGAGGACGTCACCGAGCGGCCGACGAGTTACCGCATCGCTCGCGGGCTCGCGATCGTGCCTGAGAATCGGCGCCTGTTTGCGCCGATGACGGTGCTCGAGAACCTGGAGATGGGCGCCTACCTGCGCAAGGACGGGTTCGACGAGGCGCTGGAGCGCGTCTTCGGGCTCTTCCCCGTGCTAAAGGATCGCCGCAAGCAGCTGGCCGGAACGCTGTCGGGCGGTGAGCAGCAGATGGTCGCCATGGGTCGGGCCCTGATGTCGCAGCCCAAGCTCCTGCTGATGGACGAGCCCTCGATGGGCCTCGCCCCGATCCTCGTCGAGCGGAACTTCGAGATCATCCAACAGGTGCACGAGGCCGGCGTCGCGGTCCTCGTGGTGGAGCAGAACGCGAACGTCTCGCTGTCGATCGCCGACCGGGGCTACGTGCTCCAAACGGGCCGGATCGTGCTTGCCGACTCGGCGAAGGCGCTGCTCGCGAACGAGGATCTTCGCAAGGCGTACCTTGGACGTTAGAGCTCGCTTTCCGATCTTCGAGCGCCTCGTCTACATCAACAGCTGCTCGCAGGGCGCGCTCTCGGATGCCGTTCGTCAGTCGTACGAGGACTACCTCCGAGACTGGGACGAGCAGGGCGCGCCGTGGGACTACTGGGTCGAGCGCACCGAGGCGGCGCGCGCCGCATTCGCCGGCCTGATCAACGCCGAGCCCGACGAGGTCGCCGTGACGACTTCGCTGTCGGCGGGAGTCGCGTCGCTGGCGAGTGGCCTCCGCTTCGCTCGCCGCTCGAAAGTCGTGCTGACCGACCTCGAGTTCCCCACGGTCGGCCAGATCTGGCATGCGCAGGAGTCGCGCGGGGCCCGAGTCACCCATGCGCCGCCGGAGCAGCTTCCCGAGGCAATCGACGAAGACACGCTCCTCGTCTCGACGACGCACGTGTCCTACCGCACCGGCGCGATGATCGAAATCCCCGAGGTTGTGCAGGCGGCGCACGATCACGGCGCGCTCGTCCTCCTCGATGCCTACCAGTCGGTCGGCTCGCTGCCCGTCGACGTCAAGGAGCTGGACGTGGATTTCCTCGCTGCCGGGGCGCTCAAGTACCTGCTCGGCTCCGCAGGTCTCGCCTTCTTCTACTGCCGCCGAGAGCTCTGGGAGCGCGTCTGGCCAACAGCCACTGGCTGGTTCGCGGACCAGGACATCTTCGCGATGGACATCTACGACTACTCGCCGTCGCCGACCGCCCGGCGGTTCCAGTCCGGCACGCCGCCGATCCCGTCGATCTACGCTGGCATCGCCGGGATCGAGCTGATGCAGGAGATCGGAATCGCCGAGACGCGCGGGCACGTGAACGCGCTGAACGAGCGTCTGCTCGCCGGCGTCGACGAGCTGGGTGGCACGGTCGTGACGCCCGACCGGCGGGGAGCCCTCATTTGCATCGCCTCGACCGACGTGAATGCGCTGGTTGCGGCGATGGCGGCGCGCAGGATCGTCACCTCGGAGCGCGACGGCAACCTGCGTGTGTCGGCCCACGCCTACAACACGGAGGACGACATCAACGCCGTGCTCGACGCACTGCGCGCGAACCGCGAGCTGCTCGCCTAGGCCGGCGTTTCCCCGGCGAGGATCGTCGAGAGCACCGCGAAGTCGATATTGCCGCCCGAGACGATGCAGACGATCTTCCCGTCGCCCGCGCGGCCGGACAGCGCGGCCGCGGGGGCAAGGGCACCCGCGCCCTCCGCGATCACTCTCGTGCGCTCGGCGAGGACGCGAATCGCGGACGCGACCTCCTCGAGCGAGACCCGGTGCGCGCCGTCGAGCAGCGGCTCGACGAGGCCCCACATCTTGGGCAGCAGCGCCTTGGCGCCCGCGCCGTCGACGAATGACTGACGGTATTCGATCGCCTGCATCGAGCCGGCCTCTAGCGTCGCGTTCAGCGGCGCCGCGGTCTCCTGCTCGACGGCGTAGATCCTCACGTCGGGACGCTCGGCCTTGATCGCGCTCGCGATGCCGACGGTGAGGCCGCCGCCGCCGAAGGGGATGAGCACGACGTCAGGGTCGGGCAGGTCCTCCAGGATCTCGAGCCCGATCGTCCCGTTTCCGGCCATGACCTGCTCGTTCTCGACCGGGTGGAGAAAGAGGCCGTCCACGCCCGCCACACGGGACTCCTCGATTGCGTTCCACCACTCGTCGAACGGCGCCTTGATGACGCGGGCGCCCAGCCGCTCCATCGCCGACACCTTCGTCTCCGGCGCATAGTCCGGAACGGTCACGGTGCAGGGAACGCCGAGCTCCCTGGCGGCCCAAGCCACGCCCTGGCCCATATTCCCGGCGCTGGCCGTGGCAAGGCCGGCCGCGACCAGGTCCGGATCGGCCCGCCGCGCAGCGTTGTAGGCCCCGCGGAGCTTGAACGAGCCGATCGGCTGAAGGTTCTCGAGCTTTAGATAGATCTCGGCCTGCGACTCCGGCGCGTGGAGCTTGACGAGCGGTGTGCGGACCGCGGTCCCGACGATCACCTCCCTGGCGCGGCGGATCTCCTCGAGGGGGATCAGAAGGAGACCTCGGTGCCGACTCCGGTCGCTCGAGCCCGGCGCAAGACGTACTCGGCTGCGGCGAGATCCTCGACGGCGAGGCCGAGCGAGCGGAAGACCGTGATCTCCTCCTCGCTCGACCTGCCCGGCTTGACGCCGATCACGAGCTCCCCGAGCTCCGCGCGGATGTGGTCGGGGCCGATCGCGCCGCTCTCGACCGCCGCGCGATAGTCGCCGGCCTCGGCCTCGGCCGATTCACGGCGATCGACGTAGAACGCGGAATCGGCGATCGTCGCGGTGTCGAGCTCGGTCATCTGCGGCGGGCGCCCGCCGACCGCGTTCACGTGCGCGCCCGGCTTCAGCCACTCGCGCGCGAGGACCGGCTCAGCCGAGCTGGTCGCGGTGACGACGACATCCGCGTCGCGGACTGCCTCTTCTGCGGTGTCGACCGCCTCTGCACCCACCTGGGCGGCCAGCGCCTGCGCGTGTTCCAAGGTCCGGCTGAAGATGCGCACGGTGTCGAAGTTCCGGACGAGCGGCAGCGCCTCGAGGTGAGATCTCGCCTGCACGCCCGCACCGAGGATCCCGAGTACGCGCGCGTCCTCCCTCGCGAGCAGACGGGTGGCGACCGCGGAGACGGCTGCCGTCCGGATCGCGGTGATTGCCGACGCATTCATCAGCACCCGCACCACGCCGGTTTCGCCGTCGAACAGGGTGACAGTCCCTTGGTGCGCGTCGAGCCCGCGCTGCGGGTTGTCCGGGAAGACGGCCACCGTCTTGAGCGAGTAGAGCGGTGTGTCACCAGCTCGGTGAGCAGGCATCAGGCCGAGCAGACTCGGCTCGTCGCCTGGCCGCATCACGAATCTGAGCGGTACGTGCACCTCTCCCCGCGCGAGCGCAGCGAGCACGTCCTCCATCGCAGCGATGCACCCCTCCATGTCGAGCAACCGCTCGACTTCTTCCTGATTCAACACGAGCATCAGGGAAAGAGCGACGCTAGTTCATCCCGCTCGGCCTCGGAGAGCTGGAGGGCGAGCGCGGCAACCGCCGGTGTGAGCTGCTCGGGTCTCCGTGGGCCGACGACAACGGCCGTGACTCGTGGATCAGAGAGCAGCCAGGCGAGCGCGAGCGTCGGCATGTCGACGTCTCGGTCCCGCGCAGCCTCTTCGAACCGGTCCAGACCGTCGTAGACCGCGTTGTGGTCGAGGTGGACGTAGGGATCCGGCCGGAGCGTCATCCGCGACCCCGCCGGCGGAGGTTCGCCGCGACGGTACTTCCCGGTCAGCCAGCCGCCGGCGAGCGGCCCGAACGCGGTGAAAGCGAGTCCTCGCTCTGCGCACAGCGACAGGACGTCCTCCGACTCACGGTCGAGGAGCGAGTACGAGTTCTGCACGACGGAGACCGGCGCGACGGACAGCGCCTCCTCGAGCCAGGCTCGGTCGACGTTGCTCGCGCCGATCGAACCGATCCTGTCGGCCCGGAGCAACTCGCCGAATGCCTCCATCGTCTCCGCGATCGGCGTGTCGGGATCGGGCTCATGGACCAGGTAGGCGTCGACCCGGTCGACGCCTAACCGCTCGAGGCTGCTGCCGATCTGCCCGAGGATGCGTTCGCGCGCGAGGCCGCGGTCGGCCGGGTCCCCGACGACCGAGTGGAACACCTTCGTCGTGAGCGACGGTCGCCGCCCGCGGGCAGCCATCCACCTTCCGATCCAGGTCTCGCTCCGCCCGCCGCCGTACGCGTCAGCCGTGTCGAACGACGTGATCCCGAGCTCCCAGGCGGCGTCCATCAAGGCGAACGCCTCGTCTTCGCTTTCACCCTGCCCGAAGAACGCGGGCGCCGAGCCGATCCCCCCGAAGTTCCCGCACCCGAGGATGACCCTCGGACTCACTGCTCCGCCTTGTACGACTCCTCTTCGAGGGGACTGAGCCCTTCCTCGGCGCCCTTGCTCGCGGCGCCGCTGCCCGCCTTAGCGACCTGCTTGTCGAGCGCCGTCAGCACCTGCTGCACCTGCTGGTTCACGATGGGCTGGAGCACCCGCTGGCCCATGCTGCCCACCGGGCCCGCGATCCGGACGTCCGCCTCCCACGCCATCGCCGTCCCGCTGTCCGCCTCGCTGAGGTTGAACTGCGTGTCGAGGTTCATCAGCGCGCCGACGCCGGTCCCCTTCGCGTGCAGGCGGGAAAACTCCGGCTTGCGCTCCTCGGTCTTCTCGAACTTGATGCTCATGCGCAGCGATCCGAGGCCGAGCGGAATCTTGACGTTGGCCTTCCACCGGCGGTCGTCCTCGACGTCGAAGCTCTCGACGTGGGGCATCAACGCGGCCATCTGCGCCGGGTCCTGGAGGACGCTCCAGACCGTCGCGCGCGGCGCCGCGAAGGTGCGCTCGCCCTGGACCTTCACCGTTCCTCGACTTCGACCAGCCCCCGGCTCTGCTCGGGATTGCGCAGGAGCTCCCAGACGCGGTGGTACGGATTCGAGCTATCCGAGACGATCGGCTTCCCCGAGCCGCGAAGCGCGTCCTGGAGCGCGGACGCGACCGCGCTCAGCCCCGCTCCGCCCCCCTCGCCCATGCCCTTCGCGCCGAGTGACGTGAACGGCGAAGGTGACTCGACCGATGCCGTTCTCAGCGGTGGCATGTCGAGCGCGTGCGGCACGTGGTAGTCGTAGAAGTTCGGCGTCAGCAGGTTCCCGTCTTCGTCGTAGAGGAAGCTCTCGTGCGTCGCCGCGCCGATCGACTGCGCCATCGCCCCCTGAACCTGGCCCTCCACGATCTGCGGGTTGATGCGGGTCCCTCAGTCGTCGACGGCGCCGTAGTCGATGAGCTCGTACACGCCCGTTTCGGGGTCGACCTCGACGACGCACGCGTGGATCTGGTTCGCGTAGGTCAACGTCAGGTTCCCGTACTTGCGCTCCTTGTCGGGCAGCTGGTGCGGCGGCACGTAGACGTAGCGGCAGTTGAGCGTGATCTCGCGCAGCTCGAGCGGCAGAACGGCGTTGTTGGCGTTGACGATCGCGCCGCAGGCCATGAACGGCAACGCCGCCTCGGGGTTGTCCTTGCGCCTGACGAAACCCCCCTCCAGCTCGACCTCGTCGGTCGAGTCGGCACCCAGCACGGCCGCGCCGATCTGCTTGATCTCGCCGGCGAGCATGTCGGTCGCTCCCTTGACGGCGCCCAGCCCCGTGACCGCGAACTGGCTCGCGTACGTGCCCGAGAAGCCGGCATGCGAGTTCCAGTAGCTGTCGTGCCCCGCCCGGACGTTCACGTCGTCGGGCGAAACCTTGAGGATCTCGGCGACGACCTGAGCCGCCGTCGTCTCGTGGCTCTGCCCCTGCGGCGTCGTCCCGAGCGTGACGACGATCTCGCCAAAGATGTCGAGCTTGACCGTCGCCACCTCGTTGTTTCCTGAGAACTGCAGCTCTGGATTCACGAGCGTCGACTGTCCGAAGTTGTTCGTCCCGGAGTCGAGCGTCGAGCCGATGCCCACCCCAAGGAGCTTCCCGCGCGACTCGGCGTCGCGCCGCTTCTCGTCGATCGAGTCGTAGTCGACGAGCTTCAGCGCCTCGTCGAGGCAGCGGGCATAGTCGCCCGAGTCGTAGACGCAGCCGTTTGGCGTCTCGTAGGGCATCTCGTCGGCGCGGATGTAGTTGCGCTTCCGGATCGCGACCGGGTCGAGCTCGAGCTCCTGCGCGACGATGTCGATGATCCGCTCGGTGAACCAGAGGTGCTGCATCCGCGAGTAGCCTCGGTTGGGGCCGCACGGCGACTTGTTCGTGCAGACCTGGGTGAAGTCCACGCGGACGTGGCGCCAGCGGTAGCAGCCGGGCGTGACCTGCGCCCAGATGATGCAGCCGAGCGGCTCGTACCTCGTATATGCGCCGCAGTCATCGACAATCCGCGTCTTGAAGCCGAGCAGCGTGCCGTCAGCCTTGACCGGAACCTCGACGTCGAGGAAAACCCGCTCGTTGCCGTGCGAGTTGGCGGTGTGCTGGTCAGTGCGCCACTCGGTCCAGTTGACGGCGCGGTTGAGCTTGCGGGCGAGCAGGCACATCGCGACGAGCTGGACGTGCGTGCAGATCTTGTTGCCGAAGCCGCCGCCGATGTCCTGGGAGACGAAGCGGAGCTTGTCCATCCCGACCTTCAGCGCCGGCCCCATCATGATGATCGCGAAGCCCGGGAACTGGTTGTTCGAGTGGATCGTCCACTGCCCGGTGCCGCGGTTGTACTCCACGACTGCGCCGCTCGTCTCGAGCGGAGTCGACGAGAAGCGATGGAAGTGCAGGCGCTTGATGCGAACGACCTTGTCGGCCTCCGCGAGCGCGGCGTCGTAGTCGCCGTAGTCGAAGTTGCCCTGCCAGATCGTGTTGTTCGGAACCTCGTCGTGGAGCTTTGGAGCGCCTGGATCCGCCGCCGTCTCGGGATCGAGGACCGGATCGAGGGGCTCGTAGTCGACCTCGACGAGCTCGGCGGCGTCGCGGGCGAGCTCGCGCGTGGCTGCGGCGACGGCGACGACCGGTTCCCCGACGTGGCGCACGCGTCCGACGGCAAGGGCGTAGTCCTTCAGGTCGCCGCCGGGGGGCGGCGCGATCTGGAAGAACGGATCGGTCTCCGCCGCCACCTCCTCACCGATCAGCGTGCCGTAGACGCCGTCGAGCTCCAGTGCCTTCGAGACGTCGATCCGGCTGATCGCCGCATGCGCGTAGGGGGAGCGAACGTAGTGGACATAGGCCATTCCGTGGCGCTTGACGTCGTCCACGAAGACGCCCTCGCCCTGGACGAGACGCTTGTCCTCCTTACGAGGGACGTTGACGCCAATGAACCCGGGCGCCGTCTCCTCTTTTTCGACGCTGATCGGCTTGTCGGGGGTAACCGTGGTCTCGCTCACCGACCCCCTCCCTTCGCGGCCGAGGCGATGGCTTCGACGATATTCACGTAGCCCGTGCAGCGGCAGATATTCCCTTGGATCGCGCGTCGGATCTCGCCCTCCGTGGGCTCGGGGTTATGGTCGAGCAGGTGCTTCGCGCTCATCAGCATCCCTGGGGTGCAGTAGCCGCACTGGAGCGCGTGGAACGAGCTGAACGCCTGCTGGAGCGCATGGAGCTCACCGTCCGGCGCGAGCCCCTCGATCGTCTCGACGCTCGCGCCGTCGGCCTGGACGGCGAGCATCATGCAGCTCTTCACGGCCACGCCGTCCACGATCACCGTGCACGCGCCGCAGTTCCCCGTGTCGCAGCCGACGTGGGTGCCCGTCAAGTCGAGGTCGTCTCGAAGGAAATGGACGAGCAGGCGTCGGACTTCCACGTCCCGCTCGTGCCACTCGCCGTTGACCTCGACCGAGATCCGCTGCCCACTGACCGGCTCCATCAGCCCGTGGCCTCTCGGAGTGCCCGGACCGCGACCACCTGGGCCAGGTGCCTGCGGTAGTCGGCTGACGCGTGGACGTCCGACGGAGGATCCAGCTCGGCGTCCTGGACGGCCTGGCGGACGGCCGCTTCGTCCACCGCGGAGGTCACGAGCACCGGGACGGCGGCGACACAGCCGAGCGCGATCCGGGCCTGTCCGTCCTGAACTGTGGCGGCGGCGTTGACGATGCAGGTGCCGTCCTTGCCGATCGGCACGGACGCGAACCCGTCGCGCGCCCCGCCGGCAGCGGGGATCACGACCTTCGTCAGCAGCTCACCGGGCGCAACAGCAGTCATGTAGACGCCGAGGAAGAAGTCCTCGGCGCCGACAGTTCGCTCGCCGTCCACGCCGCGAATGGTCATCGTCGCGCCGAGCGCCGCCACGACGGGCGGCAGGTGATTGGTCGGGTCGTTCGAGCAGATGTTCCCGCCGATCGTGCCGCGGTTCCGAACCTGGACATCCGCGATCTGCGACGCGACCGCGGCGAGGATCGGCCGCGCCTCGTCGACCTCCGGGGAGCGCATCAGCTCGGACAGGGTCACCATCGCGCCGAGCTCGAGCCCGCCGTCGCCGCTGCGCGAGATCGCGCGAAGCTCGGCGAGGTCGTTCAGGTCGACGAGGACGTCCGGCGCTGCGGCCCGCGCCTTCATCACGTTCGTCAGGGTTTGCCCCCCGGCCAGCGCTCTCGCGCCGTCGTGGGCCCCGAGCAGCCGGACCGCCTCGTCGACGGAGGACGGCCGCGCGTACTCGACGGGGGCGAGGAGCATGCGGGTGATTCAACGCGCCGCGCAGCGATGTTGTCAAGGACGAACCGCGGGTGTTACGCGCGGTCCAGCCCGGCGACTACATCCCCATTGCGTGATAACCATCCCGACGGCAAGATCGGCGGCACGGCTTGGATCTTCAGCCAGACGTTCACCGGCCTCGCCACATCGAATCTGGGCGGCGTCGGCTTCCTCGAGCAGACGATCCCCGACGACTAGCGGCGCCGCGGGGGCGACCCGGCCGCCGCTGACGACCCGGAGCACGGCGTCCGCCGCGGTCGTCACGAGAGCGCTTCTCCGGCAAGCTCCTGCTGGCCGAGCCGGGCAGGAAGGAACAGCGCCACTACGAGTCCGGTGACCCCTACTACCGCAAGCGCGACCATCGCCAGGGCGTACGCGCCTGTCGTCAGGCCAGACACCAGGATCGTGCCGGCAATTGCGGTGCCGAAGGACGAGCCCAGGTTGGACACACTTCGCGACAGGCCGGATATCTCCCCCTGCTGTTCCTCGGGGAAGCTGGACTGCACGATGTTGACCGAGGGGGTAAGCATCACCCCGAGGCCCAAGCCGATCAACAAGAGGCCCGGTACGAAGGCGATGACACTCGACCAGGCCGGCACCAAGCCGAGCAGGAGCCCGATGCCGGCCAACGTCACGACGAAGCCCCCGACGATCAAGGTTCTCTGCGCGCGCTTCCTGGCGAATCGCTCCGCACCAAGGGACGAAACCAGGATTCCGAGGGTCGCCGCCGTGAAAATGACGCCCGTCTCGATGGCGTTGTACCCGCGGACGGTTTGCAGGTAGACGGCGACGACGAACGACGTGCCCATGAGGATGAACCACTGCGCGTTCTGCGTGACAAGGCCGAGATTGGACGTGCGGTTCTTGAACAGTCCGGTGCTGAGCAGCACTTCCTTGCCAGCTCGCTCTCGAAAGCGGATGTAGAGAAAGAACGCGGCGAGGAAGGCGACTCCGACCGCGAGGAACACCGCCATGAGCAAGCCGCTGCTGTCGGCCTGCAGGATCCCCAAGACGACGAAGAACATGCCGACGGCCGACAGAATCGCCCCCACGACGTCGAAGGGGCGCTCCGGGTCCGGCGGCACGGGATCGACCATCCGGCGGCTGAGAAGGACGATCGCGGCGACGACCGCGGCTTGGAAGATGAATGCGGCTCGCCAGCTGATCGCCGTGGTGATGAGACCGCCGATCAACGGTCCTGCCGCGGCCCCGATGCCTCCCAACCCACTGATCACTCCGAACGCGCGGGCACGGGACGAGATCTCGCTGAACGCCATCGTCGTGAGGATGTAGACGGGAGGGATGAGCAGCGCCGTGCCGACACCTTCGAAGACCGAGTTGCCGAGGATCAGCACGCCGAGACCGGGAGAAAGCGCGCTCATCAGGGCGCCGATTCCGTACAGCACGAGGCCTCCGATGAAGCAGCGCTTGCGGCCCCAACGATCCGTCAACTTGCTGGCCGGGATCATGAGAATCGCCATTATCAGCAAGAACAGGGTGATCGCGAGCTGCACGCCCTGGACGTTCGTGTCCAGGTCCTCGCTGATGTCGTTGATCATCACGTTCATGTTCGAGCCCGCGAAGCTGCAGATGAACTGAGCCAGGGCAAGCGGAAGGAGGAACCTCCGCCGGGCAGCAGCGGAAAGCTCCACTACATACCCATCGCGTGGTAGCCGGAGTCGACGTAGAGCGTCGTGCCGGTGACGTTGGCCGCATCGTCGGAAAGGAGATAACCCGCCGCCGCTCCCACGTCCTCGGCGGCGATCGGCCGGTGAAGTGGGGCGCGCTCCTCGACGATCGCCTCCATCGTCGGGAAGCCGGCGATCGACCGGGCAGCGAGCGTCCGCACCGGGCCGGCCGAGATCGCGTTGACGCGGATGTTCTTCTGGCCGAGGTCCCAGGCGAGGTATTGGACTGACGAGTCCAATGCCGCCTTGGCGACGCCCATCACGTTGTAATGCGGCACCGCCCGCTCGCCGCCGAGGTAGGTCATGGTCAGGATCGATCCGCCGCCGGCCGCCTCAATCAGCGGCTCGGCCCCCCGGGCGCAGGCGACCAGCGAGTAGGCGCTGACGTCCAGCGCCATCCAGAACCGGTTCCGGGGCGTATCCGTAAAGCGACCCTCGAGATCCTCGGCCGCGGCGAACGCGACCGAGTGGACAAGGAGATCGAGCCGTCCGTCAAATGCATCACCCACCTCGGCGAACACCCGGCCAACATCCTCGTCAGAGCGGACGTCACAGGACGTGATGAGCGGACTTTCGACGGACGACGCCAGCTCGCGAACGTTCTTCTCGAGGCGCTCGCCCTGGAAGGTGAATGCGAGGCGCGCTCCCTCGTCGGCCAGGCGCCGGGCGATCGCCCACGCGATCGAGCGACGGTTGGCGACCCCCGTGATCAGACCGCTCTTCCCCTCGAAGCGTCCAGGCACGAGCCGATCCTATTTCCTAGCTGTAGCTAGGCTAGGGGCGTTGCGCCGCTCTACCGTGTTCATCGCCCTGCTGGCGGCGCTCGCCCTGACTGCGTCCGCCTCGGCCGGCCTTCAGCCGATCGACCGGACCTTCGGCGACCGCACCGTTCCACGCGTACGGCCAGGCACGATTGCCGTCCCGCCGGCCGGGCGCAGCGAGCGTGTCCGGGTAATCGTCGGACTGCCGCTTCCGCCACTGGCCGTCACCCACGGCCCCGGGTTGTTCGGGTCACTCAGCTCAGCGCGCCTCGACGTCGACAGTCGCTCGTCGCGCGCCTACCTCGCACGGATCGAGTCCGCTCAGGCGGCAGCGGTGCGCGCGATCCGCGCGGCGATCCCGTCGGCGCGCGTGACCCGCCGCTTCCAGGTCGTGCTGAATGGCATCACCGTCGACCTCCCGTACCGGCGCTTGCCGCGCCTGAGCGCGATGCCGTTCGCCGCGCAGCTCTACCCGAGCCTGCGCTACCGGATGGCATTGAATCGCAGCCCCGGCCTGATTGGCGCTCCGGCGTTCACGGCAGCGACCGGGATCACGGGTGCGGGGATCAAGATCGGAGTAGTCGACGACGGCGTCGACCATCGGAACCCGTTCTTCAATCCGAACGGGTACGCGTACCCGGCTGGCTTTCCGAAGGGCCAGCGCTCGTTCACGACACCCAAGGTGATCGCGGCACGAGGCTTCCCCGGGCCCGGCTCGGGCGCGCGCGGGAGGCTTCCGCTCGACCGCGCTGCCTCGTTCCACGGGACGCACGTCGCCGGTATCGCGGCCGGCAACGCCGGAACGAGCTCCTCGGGAGGTCGCGACCACCCGCCGACCGCGGGGCTGTCCGGCGTCGCACCGCAGGCCTGGATCGGGAACTACCGCGTCTTCAACGTTCCGAGCACGATCGGCCACATCGCCGACACACCGGAGATCGTCGCCGCCTTCGAGGCCGCAGTCCGCGACGGCATGGACGTGATCAACTTCTCCGGCGGCGGCGCGGCGACGGAGCCGCGCACGGACGCGCTCGTCCGAACGGTGACGAACGTCGTCAACGCAGGCGTCATCCCCGTGATCTCGGCCGGCAACGACCGTGACGACTTCGGCCTTGGCACCGTCGGCTCGCCCGGCACGGCAACGGACGCGATCACGGTGGCCGCTACGACGAACGCCCACGTCTACGCACCGGCGTTGAGTGTCCGTGACGCCGCGGCACCGGCCGACGTACGGCAAATCGCGTTCAAGGCCACCGGCGACTCGTTCCCGTCCGGCTGGGGAACGTCCGACCGGACGCTGGCCGACATCGGCTCGATCCGCGGCACGAACGGCCAGCCGGTCGACTCGCGCCTCTGCGGGATCGGCCGCGATCCCAATGCCGGTCGCAACCCGCTCCCCCGCGGTTCGCTCTCGGGCACGATCGCCTTGATCAGCCGCGGCCACTGCACGTTCTTCTCGAAGGCCGTGCGCGCGCTCGAGGCGGGCGCCTCCGGCCTCGTCGTGATCGACAACCGCGAGGGCCAGCCGAATTCGATTCCGCTCCTCCTGCCGCTCCCGAGCGGGATGATCAGCGGTCTCGACGGAGCGAATCTCCGCGCCTATCTCGCTACTCGTGGCGGCCGGGCGGCGATTCGCGTCGGCCCAGGCTCGACTGAGGTCGTCACCGGCCGCGGCGGCATCGTGACGAGCTTCTCGTCCGCCGGGCCGACAGCCTTCGGACACAGCCTCAAGCCCGACGTAGCTGCGCCGGGCGGGGAGATCCTCTCGGCGTCGCTCCAGCAATTCACCGGCGGCTCGCAGTTCGTCGCAATCGACGGAACGAGCATGTCGTCGCCGCATGTCGCCGGCGCCGCCGCCCTCCTTCGCCAACGGCACCGAAACTGGACCGTGCGGCAGCTCAAATCCGCGCTGATGTCGACAGCCGGAAGCGCATGGGCCAACACCGCACGTACGCAGGAGGCCTCGGCCCTGCTCCAGGGCGCCGGATTCGTGAACATCCCGGCCGCCGACGACCCCAAGCTCTTCACGGAGCCGGCTTCGCTCTCCTTCGGCGATCTCCAAGTTGGCGGGGCCCGGGTCACCAAGCAGCTCCTGCTCAACCTGCGCGATGCCGGCGACGGGGCCGGGACGTGGTCGGTCCAGTTGCAGCCCCAGTCCGCGAGCGCGGGGTTCGCGATCGACGTGCCCTCGCTAGTCACGATCGGGCCGGGCGGCAGTGCCACGCTTCCGGTCACGATCATCGGCGATGCGGGCGCAGCGGCGGGCGACAACATCGGCTATCTCGTGCTGCGGAGAGGAGCGGTGGCGCGGCGGATTCCCTACGCCGCGTTCGCAATTCGCCCGGCTCTGGCGTCGGCGCGGGTTGCACGACTCCGCCGAGTCCAGAGCGGAAACACCAGGGGCCGGGCCTCGCGGGCGAACGTCTACCGCTTCCCGACCGCGCCCTTCGGGCATCCGCCCGACTACAACACCGGGGCGCCGATGCGGGAAGACGGAGCCGAGCGGGTTTTCGAGTTTCGGCTTCGAAAGCGGGCGATGAATTTCGGTGTCGCGGTGGTCACGCAGTCGCCCGGCTCGTCAATCGACCCGTTCGTCCTCGGCGCCAAGGACGAATCGAGCGTGCTGGGTTACGTCGGCACGCCGGTCAACATCAACAGCCTCACCCCGGGCTTCCAGCTGCCGATCGGCGCGGCCGGCGCGCAATTCGCGCTCCCCGGCCGCTATTACGTGTCCGTCGATTCGGGACGCAACGAGTTCACGGGGCAACGCCTGGCCGGTACGTGGCGGCTGCGTTCCTGGGTCAACGACCTACGCCGTCCGACGATCCGCGTCCTCACCAGGCGCGTCGCGGCCGGCCGGCCGACGATCGCGTTGCAGGTCCTCGACCAGGGCTCCGGCGTCGATCCGTTCTCGCTCGTGCTCTCGTACGGGCGCGTGGTGATCGGAGCCGCAGGGTATGACCCCTTCACCGGCGTGGCGGTCTTCCCCCTTCCGGCCGCGGCGCCGCGGCTCCGGGCGGGCCGTCTCCGCATCGCCTTCCTCGCCTCAGACAACCAAGAGGCGAAGAACGCGAACACGTACGGTGGCGACGTGTTGCCGAACACGCGGATCGCCGCGCGGCAGCTTCGCGTCGTCCGCCGAGCAACGCTCACCTGGCTGACGCCGCTGGCCCGCCGCTGTGCGCCGCGTCAAGTCCAGCTGCTGGTCTCGGCAAGCGCCACGAAGCGGATCAAGGCGGTGCGCTTCTTCGACGGCGAGCGCCGTTTGCGAGTCGTGCGGCGCGGCGTTGTCGGCCTGTACGAGACGACCTGGCGGACGCGCCGAGCGAAACGCGGGCTGCACCGGCTTCGCGCGGTCGTCCAGGCCGGCAGCCAGCGGGCCGAAGCGACCCGGGTCGTTCGCGTCTGCCGCTAACGCGAGGGGCGCCGGCGGCCGGCTCGCCCTGTGGTCTAGCTCAGGTTCGCCCGTCCTCCTCCCCGCGACGAGCGTAGCGAGGTCGGGCGCGCGAGTGTGTGGCGCGACGGTCACGATTCAGTGACGTCGCTCGAGGCGGCGTCTCCCACCTCACGCCGAACCAGGTCGAGCGCTTCTTTGCGCGTCGAGATCGTGCCCGCAGCCCGCTCCTCCTCCACGAGCGCGAGCAGGCGGCCGATCTCGGGGCTCGGCGGCAGGCCGAGCTCGTCGCCGCGAAGCAATGGCTCAGCAGGATCGCGCCCGCGCGCTTCCTCGATCGTCCGCTCGAGCTCTTCGCCCCCGCCGGCGAACCGCGCCGCCTCCGTTGCCCACGGCTCGGTCTGGCGCCGAAAGCGGAACACGCTTCGCGGAGTGAGGTCGCTCGGGCACCTCGCCCGCAGCAGCGTTCGCGCATAGCGCCTGAGGTCGTTCGAGATCGGCAGTCGCTCGAGCTGCTGCTCGAAGACCGCCACGAGCCGCATCTCTGCGCTCGGCTCGGCGAGCGCCCGCAGGCGCTCGAGCTTGCCCCCGAGCGGGGCGAGCAGACCGAGCTCGGCGAGCCGCTCGTAACCCTCCGAGCTCAACCGGACGAGCTCCGCGAGGATCCGCTCGCCCGCGGGGCGCTCGACCAGCGCTGCATGCTCGCGCACCAACTGCTCGGTCTCGGCATCGAGACGGAAGCCCAGCTCGTCTTCCAGCCGGACCGCCCGCAGCAACCGCAGCGGATCGTCCCGGAAGATCGACGGGGACACGGCGCGCAGGACGCGCCGTTCGAGGTCTTGCACGCCGCCAAATGGATCAACGAGATCGCCTCCGTCGAGCGGCTGCGCGATCGCGTTGATGGTGAAGTCGCGTGTGGAGAGATCGACTTCGATGCCGTTCTGAAGCGGCGTGAAGTCCACGGTCCGACCGTCGTCGAGGGCCACTCGCCACGCCCCGTGACGCTCGGACAGTGGAAAGACAGGCCGGCCGTAGCGCCGTGCCGCCGACTCCGGATCCCGGCAGGCGATGTCGACATCGACGACGGGTCTTGCAATCAGCTCGTCCCGCACTGCGCCGCCGACGATCCACGCCTCTTCGCCCGCGAGTGCCTTGCGCGCGTTCCTAAGAGGTTCCAACATGATGTTGGTTGGACGCCGGGGTGCGTTGGGGGGCGCGAGCCAAGGACGCAGGGAGGGCCCATATGGGCGCGACTGAGGTCACCGGCTCGCGGCGCCCAGCGCGGCCCGGCGGCCCAAGCCTCATCGTGTTGGAGCCTCTAGGCACCGACCACCGATCGCGCCGCCCGCCGCGGGCTCGAATCGATCCCGCAGACGATCTCGTAGTTGATCGTCTCCGCCACGGCTGCGTGCGCTTCCGCGAGCACGCCGTCGCCGATCAGCGTCACGGGCGTCCCCACGGCGACGCGCCCGGGCAACTCGACCGCGAGGGAATCCATGGAGATCGTCCCGACAACGCGGTGGCGTGTTCCTTCGACTGCAACCTCGGTTCCGGTCATGTCGCGACGGAACCCGTCGGCGTACCCGATCGGGACGATGCCGATCCACGTCTGGCCCTCGGCGACGAATCGCCGGCCGTAGCCCGTGCTCTC
>Ga0126313_10000059_pt1 | contig 44939 bp, 36 predicted proteins | sample Plot105A_FD_89954 | JGI IMG/M metagenome (GOLD analysis project Ga0126313, IMG submission 89954) | Serpentine soil microbial communities from UC McLaughlin Reserve, CA, USA - Plot105A | ecosystem: Environmental > Terrestrial > Soil > Grasslands | place: USA: UC McLaughlin Reserve, Lake County...
GATCGCCGACGCCTTCTACGTGCCGGAGGCGACGATGGCGCAGCGGATCAGCCGCGCCAAGCGGACCCTGGCCGGCCCGCCCGCCCGTCGCCTGGACCAGCCGGGCGACCTCGCCGTCGTGCTGCGCGTGCTCTACCTCGTCTACACGGCCGGTCACGCGGGGCGGGTGGACCTGGCCGGCGAAGCGATCCGGCTCGCCCGTCAGCTCACCCTCGCCACCGAGGAGCCGGAGGCGCGCGGGCTGCTCGCGCTGATGCTGCTGAACCATGCCCGCCTCCGGGCGCGACTCGACTCGGAGGGTCGCATCGTCACGATCGACCGCCAGGACCGCGGCCTGTGGGACAGACGCGAGATCGCCGAGGGCGTGCGCGTCCTGCAGTCGGCGCTCGCGCTTGAGCGCCCCGGCCGCTACCAGCTCGAGGCCGCGATCGCCGCCCTGCACGACGACGCGGCGAGCGCCGAGGAGACCGACTGGCTGCAGATTCTCGCCTGGTACGACGACCTTGTCGCCCTCACCGACGATCCGGTGCGCCAGGACCCTGCCGCGGTGCTGGGGCGCGCGGTCGCGGTCGGCCACGTCCTCGGTGCCGCCGCCGGGCTGCGCGAGACGGACCGGCTGCGCGAGGCGATCGGCGAGCGGCACCGCTGGCACGCGGTCCGCGGTCACCTGCACGAGCTGGGCGGCGACCTGCCCGCCGCCGCGACGGCCTACGCCGAGGCCGCCCGCCGGGCCACGAACGTTGCCGAGCGCGACCACCTTGTCCGTCAGGCCGCTCGCGCGCGGGCGGCCTGACCGCGTCGAGAAGTAGAGCCAGCACCACCCCGAGAATGGCGTTGGCGGGACTGTGGCCGCGCCCTCGGGCGCCGATGCTGCGGGCATGACAAATGACAGCTCTCCTCCCGGCGGCGGCGGCGTTGCGCTGCGCGATGTGACCAGGCGATACGGCCACGGCTCGACTGCGGTGGTCGCGCTCGACGGCCTGAGCGTGGACTTCCGCGCCGGGACGTTCACGGCGATCATGGGTCCGTCGGGATCGGGCAAGTCGACGCTGCTGCAGTGCGCCGCCGGGTTGGACGTCGTCGACGAGGGGTCGGTCGAGGTCGACGGGGTGGTGCTCGACTCGCTCGGAGAGGACGCGCGCGCGGAGCTGCGCCGGGACCGCATTGGCTTCGTGTTCCAGTCGTTCAACCTCGTCACGGCGCTCACCGCTGCGCAGAACGTCACGCTGCCCCGGCGCCTGGCCGGCGAGCGAGTCTCGCGCGACGCGGTCCGCCGGGCGCTGGCGGGCGTCGGCCTGGAGGATCGGATGCGGCACCGGCCGAGCGAGCTGTCAGGCGGCCAGCAGCAGCGGGTGGCCATCGCGCGGGCCCTGCTGCATCGCCCGCGGGTGCTGTTCGCGGACGAGCCGACGGGTGCACTCGACACGACGAACGCACGGCAGTTGCTCACGCTGCTGAGGACGCTGGCGGACCGCGACGGTCAAACGATCGTGATGGTCACCCACGATCCCGTCGCTGCCTCCCATGCCGACCGCGTGCTGTTCCTCGCCGACGGCCGGATTGTCGGTGCCGTCGAGCATCCGACGCCGGAGGACGTCGCCGCGACGATGGCGCGGCTCGAGCACACCGCTGGTCGCGAGCGCTGATGCTTTGTCTGGCCGCCTCCACGCTGCGGGGCCGGTGGGCCCCGATGGTCGGGGCGTTCGCGGCGCTCGCGATCGGTGCGACGCTGGTGATCGGCGCCGTGCAGGTGATCGTCGCGCTCGGCGACGCCGCCCAGGTGCAGCCCGAGCGCTATCGAGCCGCGCCGATCGTCGTCGCGGGGCAGCCGGCCATGCATATCGTCACGGGGCGCGGCGACGAGCGAGAGGTCGAGAGCGACCCGAACACCGCCAAGGCCGCGCTCAGTCCCGAGCTGGTGAGTCGACTCGCGGCGGCACCGGGTGTGCAGCGCGTCGTGCTCGATCGCTCGTTCCCGGTGCGGCTGGCGCAGCAGGCGACCGTCGGCCACCCGTGGTCGGCAGGCGCGCTGACGCCGTATCGGCTGGTGGCCGGGCGCGCGCCGAGCGCGGCCGGGGAGGTCGTCGCAACGGTCGGCGGGCTCGCGTCGAAGGTGGGTGCGACGGTCGCCGTCGTCACGCCGGCCGGGCCCATGCAGGTCCGTGTCGTGGGCATCGCCGAGCCCGCCTGGCGCGGGCCGATCTTCGAGCGGCCGCTGTTCTTCGAGGACGCGCAGGCCGCCGCGCTGGCTCCCGCGATCGACGCCGTTGGCGTGACGCCCGCGAGTGCGCTGCCGGCGGTCGAGTCCCTGCTGGCCGACCGGGTGGTCGCGCTGACGGGCGATCGCCGCGGGGCGGCTGAGGAGAATCCCGATCGGCTCGTCGCCGACGGCGCGGTCTCGTTGATGGGCATCACCGTGGGGACGGTCGTGTTCGTGGCGATCTTCGTGATCGCCTCCGCGTTTGCGTTCTCGGTCGCGCTGCGCCGGCGCGAGCTTGGGCTGCTGCGGGCGGTCGGCGCGACGCCGCGCCAGGTCCGGCGGATGGTGCTGTGGGAGGCCGCGATCCTGGCCGCGTTGGGCGCGCTTGCCGGGGCCGTCGGCAGCTTGCTGTTCACGCCTGCGCTCGTCCACTGGATGGTCGACCGCGGCCTCGCCCCGGCCACCCTGTCGACCTCCGGCTCGCCGATCGCGGTGATCTCCGGCGCCGGCGCGATGCTCGTCGTCGCGGTGATCGGCGCGTGGCTGGGGGCGCGACGGGCGTCGCGGGTCCGCCCGGCGGAGGCGCTGCGCGACGCCGTCGTCGATCGCGGCGTGATGACGAAGTCCCGGTGGGTGATCGCGGTGCTGACGATCGGCGGCGCCGTGGCGCTGATGTCGCTGGCGGGCGTCAGCTCGGACATCGACGCGCAGATCCCGATCGCGTTCGGGCAGGCGGTCCTGCTGATCATCGGGTTGACGATGCTCGCGCCGGTCGTCGTCCCGCGCCTCGTCGGGCTGGTGGCCCTGCCGGGCCTCGCCGGACGCGGACCCGTCGCGATGCTGGTGCGCGAGCACGCGCGAACCGCCGTGCGGCGGACCGCGGCGACCGCGACGCCGGTGCTGGTGGCGATCGGCCTGACGGCGTCCTTGACGACGATGGTCGACACGATCGACGCCTCGGCGCGCGCGAGCGATCGTGCTCGCCTGCTGCCGGGGGTGCTCGCGGTGACCGCCGACGGAGGGCTCTCGGCGAGCGACGTCGCCGCGCTGCAATCGGTGCCGGGCGCGACGGTCGGCGCGACGCTCGACGGCGATGTGCGGACGTTCGGAAGCGAGGGGCTGAGCGACTACCCCGCGGCCGGCGTCGATCAAACCGCTCCCGAGCTGATGCTGCGCGTGCCCGCGATCCATGGATCGCTGCACGACCTGCGCGGCGACTCGGTGGCGCTCGGCGAGGTCGCCGCGCGCACGCTGCACAGGCAGGTCGGCCAGCGCCTGCGCGTCTGGTTGCCCGACGGGCTCCCACGCACGCTGACCGTCGTCGCCGTGCTCGCGGACGGCCTCGGCTCGACCGCGATGTACGTGCCGCGCGAGGTGCTGCTCAGCCACGCCGGGCCGGCCGCGGCGACGACCGTCTATCTGCGCCTGCCTCCCGGCGAATCGGCAGGGGAGCTGCGCCGGATCGCAGCGGAGCGAGCGCTTCAGGTCGAGGGCGGCGGCTCGGAGCGCGAGGTGCCGGTGGACGACAACAGCCGGATGAACCGCTTGGGTCTGGAGCTAATTCTCGGCATCGCCGTGCTCTACGTGATCGTCTCGCTGGCCGGCACCGCGGGAGTCGCGACGGTCGCACGTCGAGGCGAGCTTGCCGGTCTGCGCCTCGCCGGTGCGACCAGGCGGCAGGTCGTGCGCTTCGTTCTCGCGGAGGCACTCGCGACGACCGCCGTCGGCGCGATGCTCGGGTTCGCGGTGACGGTCGTCCTGACCGTCGGCCTGCACCGCAGCCTCGGCAGCCTGCGGGGACCCACGGAGATATCGGTCCCGTGGCCGCTGCTCGTCGCGCTCTTCGCCGTCTGCGCGGCGATCGCGGCTGGCGCGGTGGCGGCGACCGCGGCGCTCACCCAACGCCGGGCGCCCATCTACAAATGAGAACCATTCTTGTTAGGCTGCGGCGTGCATGCGCTCGCTCCGCCCACTCTCGCTGTGCCTGCTCGCCCTGCTGCTCGTGGCCGGTTGCGGATCCGCGAGCGATGATGACGGCCCGGCACGCCCCGGTTCGGTCAAGGTGGTGGCGACGACGACGCAGGTTGCGGACTTCGTACGCGCGGTCGGAGGCGAGCGGGTCGAGGTGGTGCAAGTGCTTCAGCCCAACAGCGATCCGCATGACTACGAGCCGCGCCCGGACGACGTGCGCGCGCTACTCGACGCGCCGCTCGTGTTCGAGAGCGGCGACGACCTCGACGCGTGGATGGCAAAGGTCGTCGAGGCCTCAGGTGCGGATCCGCGCGTCGTGACGCTTGCCGCGACGAACATCACACACGTCGCGGGCGAGGAGTCGGGGTCGGAGGCGTCGAGATACGACGCGCACTGGTGGCACGATCCGCGCAACGTCGAGGCGGCGATTCCCGTCATCCGCGATGCGCTCAGCCGCGCGAACCCGTCAGTCGCAAGCGTCTATGCCCGCAACGCGCGCGCCTACCTCGAGCAGATCCGCCGCCTCGACGCTGGCATCGCCGCCTGCATGCGCCACGTGCCGGCCGCTCAGCGCAAGCTCGTGACCGACCACGACGCCTTCGGCTACTTCGCCCGCCGCTACGGGATCGACGTCGTCGGCGCGGTGATCCCCTCGCAGACGACCGCCGCGCAGCCGTCCGCCGGTGACGTGGCGCAGCTCACCGACACGATCCGTCGCGAGCGCGTTCTGGCGGTCTTCCCGGAGCACTCGCTGAGCCGCAAGCTCGCGCAGGCGATCGCCCGCGAGACGGGCGCCTCGTCCGCGTACACGCTCTACGGCGACACGCTCGGCCCGGCCGACTCCGACGGTGCGACCTACCTCGCGATGGAGCGCCACAACGCCGACGCGATGGTGCAGGGCTTCAGCGGCGGTGGTGAGCGCTGCCGTTTCGACGCCGCCGGCGCGCGGTAGGGTCTGCATCAAGCGATGGCCAGGCTCCGCCTGCAGATCTCGGTCTCACTCGACGGCTTCGTCGCCGGCCCGAACCCGACCGTCGATGAACCGCTCGGCGAGGGCGGGGAACAACTGCACGAGTGGGTCTTCGGGCTCGCGGCGTGGCGCGCGCCGCATGGGCGAGAGGGCGGCGAGGTCAATGCGAGCACGCCGGTCGTCGAGCGTGCGATCGAGAACGTCGGCGCGACGATCATGGGCCGCAACATGTTCGGCGGCGGGACGGGGCCGTGGAGCGAGCCGCGCTGGGACGGCTGGTGGGGAGACGATCCGCCGTTTCACCACCCGGTCTTCGTGCTCACGCATCACCCGCGGGAGCCGCTCACGGAGCTGCAGGGCGGCACGAGCTTCACGTTTGTCACCGGCGGGATCGAGTCCGCGCTGGAGCAGGCGTTCGCGGCTGCCGGCGGCAAGGACGTCTCGCTCGGTGGCGGCGCTGACGTCGCGCAGCAGTACCTCGCCGCAGGACTGCTCGACGAGCTGCAGCTGCATGTCGTGCCGGTGCTGCTCGGCGGCGGCACACGGCTGTTCGGCGGGCCGGCTGCATCCGCCGCTCCGCAGCTCGAGCAGCTCGACGTCGTCGAGGCTCCGGGCGTGACGCACCTGCGTTACCGCGTCGTGCGCTGAGCGCCGTCCAGCGCCGCGAAGCCCCGCAGCAGCGCCCGCACCGCCACGTCCCAGCGCCGCTCGACGGCCGCCGCGGAGACGCCGAGGCGCCGGGCGCTCTCGGCCGCCGCGAGCCCGTGGATGAGCGCGACGCAGGCGTGGGCGACGTCGGTCGGGTCGCCGCGCAGGCTGCCCGCGGCGATCGCGCGGCGGACCGCGGCGACGATCCGCTCGCGCACCGCCGCGCCGGCGGCCGCCTCCTCGGGCGCGGGGTCGAAGCTCGCGAACGGGCGCGAGAACATCACCGCCGCGAGCGCTGGGTGCTCGACGATGAAGCGGCGGTAGGCCTGCGCGAGCGCGACGAGGTCCTCGAGCGGGTCCGCGCTCTCCCGTAGCTCCGCGAGCGCGGCGCCGAGCTGCTCGAAGCCGGAGAAGAACATCGCGCGCACGACCCCCGTCTTGTCGCCGAACAGCTCGTAGATCGCGGGCGGCGAGGTGCCAGCCTCCGCGGCGAGCCGGCGGGCCGTCAGCGCCGCCACACCGTCGCGCGCGACGATCCGCAGGGCAGCGGCGAGGACCTCCTTGCCGAGCTCGGGCGTGCGCTGCTTTGCCTTTGGCATGGGGCGAGGGTATCTCCCGTCACCGCGAACTGCAAACAACGTTCCGGAACATCGTTAGCATGGCTGTATGAGCCAACTCACGACATACGATCTCGCTGACGGAATCGCCACGATCACGATGGACGACGGCAAGGCGAATGCCCTCTCGCCCGCGATGTTGGGCGAGCTGTCCGCCGCCTTCGACCGCGCCGAGACGGACGGCGCGATCGTCCTCCTCACCGGCCGCGAGCGGACCTTCTGCGGCGGTTTCGATCTGCGCACTGAGCCGGCCGGCTGGCCCGCGATGGTGGCCGGCGGTGCGCGCCTGGCGGAGCGGATCTTGTCGTTCCCGCACCCGACGATCGCCGCCTGCAACGGCAACGCCGTCGCGATGGGCAGCTTCCTGCTGCTCGCCTGCGACGTGCGCGTCGGCGCGGCCGGCGCCTTCAAGCTCGGCCTCAACGAGGTCGCGATCGGCCTCACCGTCCCGCGCTTCGGGATCGCGCTCGCGCAGCACCGCCTTACGCGTCCATATGCCGACCGCTGTCTGCTGACCGGCGCGCTGCTCGAGCCCGAGGAGGCGTGTGCGGCCGGCTTTCTCGACCGTGTCGTCGCGCCCGAGCAACTGGCCGCCGATGCGCGCGCGGCGGCTCAGGCGCTCGCCGGCATCGACCGCACCGCCCATGTGAAGACGAAGCTCCACGCCCGCGAGCTGGTGCTCGCCGGGGTACGCGACGGGATCGAGCGGATCGAGGCTGGCGGCACCGAGGGCTGGTAGCGCGCACGGGCCCGCGAGCGCACGCAGGCCGACGCCTCGTCAGGCCACGTCAGCGGTGGCGGGCGTCGCCGGTCCGCCGGTGTCGCCGATCGCGTAGCCGTCGCGGCCGGCTTCCTTGGCGCGGTACATCGCCGTGTCGGCGGCGACGACGAGCGCCTCGCGATCGAGGCCGGCATCGGGCGCGAAGGTGGCGACGCCGACGCTGATCGTCACCCGCGGCAACTCCCGTCCATCGACGCACGTCGTGTGCGCGGAGACGGCCCGCACAAGCTCGCGCGCGACCGCCTCGACGCCGGTGCGGTCGATCTCCGGCAGCAGCACCGCGAACTCGTCGCCCCCGAGCCGCGCGATCGCGTCGCTGGCGCGCAGGCGGGCGCGCAGCGCGTCGGCGACGCTGACGATCAGGCGGTCGCCGACGCTGTGCCCGTAGGTGTCGTTGATCTGCTTGAAGCGGTCGACGTCGAGCACGATCACCGCTCCGGGCCGTCTGTAGCGCTTCGCATGCTCGAGCTGGCGCTCGACCTCAAGCTCGAAGCGGCGACGGTTCGGCAATCCGGTCAACGGGTCGTGATCAGCGAGGTGGCGTAGTTCCGTTTCGAAGCGCTTGCGCTCGCTCACGTCGAGCACATGCAGCAGGGCACCGGTGCCCTGCTCGCTCTCGAGCGGGACGACGTGGATTGCAACGGTCGTCTCCCCGCTCCCGGTGTCCACCAGCGCAGCCTCCAGCTCGACCGCCGCGTGCCGGCCGGCGCAGACGTCTGCGATCGCGGCGGCGAGGCCGGCGCGATCCGCTTCGCGCACGAGCTGCTCCGGCGTCATCGCGCACAGCTGCTCGCGCGTGCAGCCGATCAGCCGTGCGAGCGCCCGGTTGGCGTTCGCGATCGAGCCATCGGCATCGATCACGGCCTTGCCGGCGGGGGAGGACTCGAAGATCGTGCGCAGCTCGGCCTCCGCGCGGCGGCGCTCGGCGACGACGGTCGCGACGAACAGCGTTGAGACGATCGCGACCGCGAGGGCGCCCTGCAGCGCCTGCGAATCGGTCGCGCCGCCGTCCATCAGGAACGGGCCGAAGCCGGCGAGGGTCGCGCTCGTGGTGATCGCCGCGAGGCCGACGAGCGCGACGGAGGCGGAGCGCGCGCCGTAGCGCACGGCGACCCACAGCAGCAGCGGCAGGATCGCGCGCGAGCGGTACAGCTGCTCGGACAGACGGCCGATCGGCTCCCAGCAGATGAGCGCGGCCACCAGCCAGACGGCTGCGACGGACACGATCGCTCCCACGTCGGCGCGCGCCGGGCGCTGCCAGCGCAACAGGATCGCGACCGGCGCGACGGCGAGCATGCCGAGGCCGTCGGCCAGCCACCACTGCGACAGAGCGCGGCCGAACGAGGCGTCGTAGGCGGCGGTCAGGACCGCCGCGCCCAGCAGCGCCGTCACGAGGTTCGCGAGCGTCGCGGCAGCGAGGAGCGCGGCGACCTCGCGCGTCGACTCGAAGGTCAGTCGTCTGCGCGCGGGCGCGATCGCCAGGAGCATCCAGGCGGCGAGCAGAGCCTCGCAGGCGTTGATCGCGGCGAGCGCGACCGCCGGCGTGTCGAGGCCGCGCGCCCACGTCTGTGCGGCGAGGTTCGCGAGGAACGCCGCGAGCGCATAGCGCGGCCATGCACGCCGCGGCACTGCCACGAGCACGCCGAGCGCGAGGCCGCTCGCCGGCCACAGCAATGCGACCTGACCGTCGGACAGGAAGGCGAGTCCGAGCCGCGAGAGGACGAAGTAGCCGATCGCAAAGGCGAGCGGCCCTGCGACCTGGGCCAGGCTCGGGGGAACTCGACGTGAGCGCATCAGTGCCAACAGCATCGGCAATGAGGCGGTCGGACCTGACTGCTGGGCGTTCACGCCAAAACCTCGGCGGAATACGACGTACGGCTTACCCGCTAGAGCGGGGACGCGCCCAATGCCCCGTCAGATCCAGGTTGCAGAGTAGCCCACCGGAGGGTAGGTTTTTGGCGATCTAAGTTACGGGCAATCGGGGGTCGAAGCGTGTCGGCCAGGCTGGCCAGGCGGAGAGGGAAGGGATGTACGCCGCGCGATCCCGCGGCGGACCCGTCATGAGCCTGCTCGAGCTTGCCCATGCGACCAAGCGCTTCACCAGCGGGCAGCGCGAGACGGTGGCGCTGCACGACGTCTCCTTCGCGCTCGACGCCGGCGAGTGCGTCGCCGTCTGCGGCGCCCGCCGCTCCGGCCGCACGACGCTGTTGCGCATCGTCGCCGGGATCCTGCCGCTCGACGCCGGCACCGTCCGCTTCGACGGACACGAGCTGTCCGGCCGCTCGACGCGCAACCTCGGCGTCGAGATCGGCTGGTGCAGCCCCATGTTCGACGTCGCCCAGGGGGGCAGCGTCACCGACCACGTGGCGGTCGCGCTGCTCGCGCGCGGCGTCGGCCGCACACGCGCCCGCGCACGCGCCGAGGCGGTGCTTGCCCGCACCGGCGCCAGCACCTGCGCGAACCTCGACCCGCGCGAGCTGCACGTCGACGAGCTCGTGCGCGCCGGCATCGCACGGGCGCTCGTGACAAGGCCCCGACTGCTGCTGCTCGACGAGCCGACGCACGGCATCGACCTGCTCGAGCGCGACGGGATCCTCGAGCTGCTGCGGACCGTCGCCGACGACGGCGCGGCCGTGCTGATGACGGCCAGCGAGCCGATCGCCGGCCCCGACCGCGTGCTCACGCTCGAGGCCGGCCGGCTGGTCGTGCCCGTCGCAGAGGAGCAGGCGCCGGTCGTGCCACTGCGCCCGCCGCAGCACGCGGGGCCGATGGCATGAGCGGGCTCGAGCTGCGTGACGTCGTCAAGCACTACCGCAGCGGAGAGGAGACGGTGCGCGCCGTCGACGGCGTGACGCTCACGGTCGCTCCGGGCGAGGTTGTCGCGCTCTACGGCCCGAGCGGCTCGGGCAAGACGACACTGCTGCTGCTGGCGGCCGGTCTGATCACTCCCGGCGGGGGCACCGTCCGCTTCGGCGGCCGCGACCTCGGCGCGCTGTCGGATGAGCAGGCCGCCGTCTACCAGCGCCGCGACGTCGGCTTCATATCGCAGTCGTTCGACCTGCTGCCGGGCGTCCCGGCGATCGACAACGCGGCCGTCAAGCTGCTCGCCGACCGCGTGCCGCTCGCGGCCGCGCGGCGCGAGGTGACGCCGTGGCTCGAGCGCGTCGGCCTCGGGCATCGCCTGCACCATGTTCCGGCGCGCCTGTCCGGCGGCGAGCGCCAGCGCGTCGCGATCGCACGGGCGCTCGCGAACGAGCCGCGGCTCGTGCTGGCGGACGAGCCGACCGGCAATCTCGACACGCGCCGTGGCGAGGAGGTGCTCGAGCTGCTGATGCGCATTGGTCGCGAGCGGAGAGCGGCGGTCGTGCTCGTCACGCACGATCCACACGCTGCCAGGGTCGCCGATCGGACATTGACGCTGCGCGACGGACGGCTGGACGCGCACACGTCCGAGCAGCCGGCACGCAGCGACCCGATCGCCGTCGCGCGACGGGGCTGACGGGCGAGCGGCGATGCGCTTTCGGACGCTCATCTACTTCTACGGCCGGCGCCTGCGCACCCATCCGATCCAGGAGCTGCTCGCCGGGCTCGGCATCGCGATCGGCGTTGCGCTCGCGTTCTCGGTGCTCGTCGCGAACGGATCGATCTCCGGCTCCGCGAACCAGATCATGCGCGCCGTCGTCGGGCGCGCGGATCTGCAACTGCAGGCGCGCGACACGCGCGGCTTCGACGCGCACGTGCTGCAGGAGGTGGAGCGGCTTGCGGGCGTGCGGCAAGCTGCTCCGCTCGTCGAGCAGCGCGCCGTGCTGCTCGGTCCGAACAGACGGCAGGTGGCGGTGAACCTCGGCAGCCTCGACCCGAGGCTGGCCGCGCTGTCCGGGCGGCTCGCGGGCAACTTCGTCACCGGCGGCATCCGCTTCCCGCACGGCGTGCTGCTGCCGAGCGCGACGGCGCAGGCGCTCGGCGTGCCGAGCTCAGCGGACCAGGCGATCGTCAGACCGCTGCCGCCGGTGCGGATCGCCCTGCGCGGCAGCGTGCACCGACTGCCGGTCGCCGCCGTGCTCGGCCGCGAGACGATCGGCCCCGTCTCGAACGCGCGCGTCGCGATGCTGCCGCTGCGCCGCCTGCAACAGCTCGCCGGGATGGAGGGTCGTCTCACGCGCGTGCTCGTCATGACGACGCCCGGCCGGGAGACGCAGGCGCGTGCCGCGCTCGCCGCGCTCGCGCAGCGGCACCACCTCGCGCTCACGCCCACGACGGCCTAGCCCGCGCTGCTGCAGCAGGCGCTGGGGCCCAGCAAGCAGGCGACCGGCTTCTTCGCCGCGATCAGCGCGCTGCTCGGCTTCCTGCTGGCCTTCAACGCGATGCTGCTGACCGCACCCGAGCGCCGGCGGATGCTCGCCGAGCTGCGGATCCAGGGCTTCAAGCCGCGTCAGCTCGTCGGCCTGCTGTTGTTCCAGGCGTTCGTCCTGGGCGTCGTCGCCTCGCTCGTCGGACTGGTCGTCGGCAGCGTGCTCTCGCACGGCGTCTTCAACGACTCGCCCGACTATCTCTCGCCGGCCTTCACGCTGGGGACGAGCACGGTCGTCGGTGCCTGGCCGATCGCGCTCGCGTTCGGCGGCGGGACGCTCGCGTGCTGCCTGGCCGCGGCACCGCCACTGCTCGACCTGCGTCGCGGACGCGCGGTCGACGCGGTCTTCCACGCGGGCGGCGCGCCCGGCAATGCGCTGGGGGTGAAGCCGCGCCGGCAGATGTTCGCGGCCGCAGTCGTGCTGATCGCGCTTGCGACGGCGGTGCTGCTGGCGGCGCCGTCTGCGGCGCTGCTCGCGTGCGGGCTGCTCGCGCTCGCGACGGTACTGGCGATCCCGCTGGTGTTCGGCGTCGTCGTGCAGCTCGCCGAAGCGCTGACGGCGCGCTTCGACTGGCTCAACATGCTGTCGGTCGCGCTGCTGGGGCTGCGCGCGACGACCGTGCGCTCGCTCGCGCTGGCGGCCACGGGCGCCGTGGCGGTCTTCGGCAGCGTCGCGATCAGCGGGGCGCGCAACGATCTGCTGGAGGGAATCGCGCGCTACACCGACGAGTACGTCTCGACGGCCGACCTGTGGGTCGTCAACCCGCTCGACAACCAGGCGACGAACGACATCACCGGGGCCGCCCGCGCTGAGCGCGCAGCAGCCGCCGTCCCGGGCGTGGCGGCGGTGCGCCGCTACCAGGGCGGCTTCCTCGACTTCGGCGGCCGGCGCGTGTGGGTGATCGCCCGCCCACAGGCGGATCGCGCGCTGCTGCCGACGAGCCAGCTCGTCCGCGGCAGCGCCGCGACGGCGTCGGAGCGGCTGCGCGCCGGCGGCTGGGTCGTGCTGTCGGACCAGATCGCGCGCGCCCACCACCTCGGCCTCGGCGACCCGCTCGTGATCCCGACGCCGACTGGCACGCTGCGGCTGCGCCTCGCCGCCACGACGACGAACCTGGGATGGAGCCCCGGCGCGATGATCGTCGGCGAAGCCGACTACGGCCGCGCGTGGGCGGGCAGCGCGCCGACCGCGCTGGAGGTCGACCTCGCTCCCGGCGTCGACGAGGCGGCCGTGCAGCGCGGGGTCGCGCAGGCGGTGCAGGGCGGCCCGGCGGGCGGCCTGCTGGTGCAGACGGCTGCCGAGCGTGCCGAGGGGATCAATGCCTCCGCGCGCCAGGGGCTCTCACGGCTGGGGCAGATCTCGACGCTGCTGCTGATCGCCGCGGTGCTCGCGATGGCGGCGGCGATGGGGGCGGCGATCTGGCAGCGGCGGGCATCGCTCGCGGCGTTGCGGGTCCAGAGCTTCAGCCCGCGGCAGCTGTGGCGCGTGCTGCTGCTGGAGACCGGCGTTGTCCTGGGTGCCGGCTGCATCACGGGCGCGCTCGTCGGCATCTACGGGCAGGTCGTGATGGACCGCTATCTGCGAAGCGTGACGGGCTTCCCCGTCGCCTCGACGCTCGCCGGCTGGTCGACCGTCGAGATCGTGGGCCTCGTGGTGGTCGCTGCGCTTGCGGTCGTCGCGATCCCCGGCTGGTTCGCTGCGCGCGTTCCGCCCGGGCTCGGACTGCAGGACCACTGATGCACGCGATCGCGGGCCAGAGAACCGGTTAGGCGGCGTTGTCAAGTGTGCGTGAAACTCCGGGAAGTGGAGTGAAGCACTATGACCATATGGCTGGGCAGGCAAGGGGCCGCGGCGCATCCGCGGCGGCCACCGTCGCGCTCGTGCGTGCGAACGTGCGCTTCTGGCCGACCGTCTTCCCCGAGGTCCGACGTGAATTGCGTCGCTGGGATCGGCACGCGCAGGCAATCCCGGACCGTGGGTTGCGCGCACAGGCGCTGGCGAAGCTGCAGCACGAGCGCTTCAACACCGAGGTCGCCGCGACGCTGGCGACGCTCGTCGGGCCGGCGCGCCGCCACCACGCGGTCGAGGCGATCGTCGCACTCGAGGTGATGTACGACTACCTCGACGCGATCACCGAGCAGCCCGCTCCGGAACCGCTCGCGAACGGGCACTGGCTGTACCGCGCCTTCACCGATGCCACCGCGCCGACCGGGCCGATCGCCGACCACTACCGCCACCATCCGCGGCGCGACGACGGCGGCTACCTGTCCGCCCTCGTGCAGACCTGCCGGCGCGGGTTGTGGTCGCTTCCCGCCGCGCCCGTCGTTGCGCCCGTGATCGGCACGGTGCTGAGACGGTGCGGCGAGGCGCAGACCCACACCCACGCGGTCGCCCGCCTTGGCCCGGGACAACTGCGGGCGTGGGCGGAGACGCAGCCCGAGGCCGGTGATCTGCAGTGGCCGGAGGTCGCCGCCGGTGCGGCCGCGTCCGTGCTGTCCGCCCATGCGCTGATCGCGTTGGCGGGCGATCCCGCGACGACCGGCGCGGATGCCGAGCACGTCGCCGACGCCTACCTGACGACGTGTGCGCTGACGACGCTGCTCGACAGCCTGATCGACGCCGAGGTCGACGCCGTCACCGGCGGGCACGCCTACCTCGCCTACTACGACGACGACGTGGTGCTGGCGGAACGGCTGGGCCTGCTCGCGCGGGAGGCGGTCGCGGCGACGGCGGAGCTGCCGGGCGCGGCGCACCATCTGATGACGGTCGCGGGCGCGGTCGCGTTCTACCTGTCGGCCGCTGGCGCGGACAGCGAGCGGGCGCGCGTGCTGACCGCGTCGATGGTCGACGAGCTGCGTCCCCTGCTCGACTCGACGATGGCGATCTTCGCCGTCTGGCGCGGGGCGAAACGGCGACGCGAGCGGCGCGTGCCCGGCGTCTATCCGGCGGTCGGGCGCTCTGCCGAAGTGGCCCCGGCTACTAGGCTGACCACGACTGCCTCTCGGTAGGGCGGCGGGCGGCGCTTGGGCCGCGACGTCAGACGCCGGCGAGCTTGCGCAGGAGCGCGTCGAACTGTCTGCGCTCGGTGGCGTTGAGCGCGCCGAACAGCTCGTCGCCGAGGCGCTGCGCGATCGCGCGGCCTCGGGCGAGCGCCGTCTCGCCCTCGGTCGTCAGGTAGATCGCGCGCTTGCGCCGGTCTTCCGGCAGGATGCGCCGCTCGGCGAGGCCGCGTTGCTCGAGCCCGTCGAGCGTGGCGACGAGCGTGCTCGCGTCGATCTCGGCTGCTGCTGCGAGGTCGTGCTGCGTGAGCCCCGGCTGGGTCGCGACGATGTTGAGCGCGGCAAACTCGCGCAGATGCAGGTCCTCCTCCGCGAGAGCCTCTGCGAAGCGCATGCGTGAGCGCCCCGCCACCCAGTTGAGCAGGAAGCCGGAGTACTGTGTGAGCGGTCCCGGAGGGCGATCTCCGTCGATCATGGTCATTGGTGACACGAATCCTACGCTCCCCGATTCATTTGTGATACAAACGACCGCATGACCGCTCTTACTCGCTGGGTACTCGCGCACCGCAAGCTCGTCGTCGCCTTCTGGCTCGTGTTGACCGTCATCGGAGGCATCGCCTCCGGACCGGCGTCAAGAGCGATGAACCAGAAGTTCTCCGTCCCCGGCCGCGAGGGGTGGGAGACGAACGTCCAGATCCAGAAGCTGTACGGAGGCACCGGCGGCAACGCCGCCCCGCTCGTGCCGGTCGTGCAGCTGCCCGCGGGGAGAACGGTCGAGACGCCCGCCGTGCGCGCCGAGCTGCGCGCGGTCGAGGCCAAGCTGAGAGCGGCGCTGCCGGGCGCGCGCATTGCCGGATACGGCTCGACGGGCGATGCCGCGTTCGTCTCCAGAGACAACCGCACCGCCTTCGCCGTCGCGTTCGCGACGCCGGACCCGGACCAGCCGTTCGGCGACAACCCGAGAGCGGAGAGAGCGGCTCGCAGAGCGCTCGCCGGCATGACCGTGGGCGGCGCGCCCGTGCACCTGTCCGGCTACGACGCGCTCAACGCGCAGAGCGGCGACTCCGACGGCCCCGGCGTGCTGCTCGAGGCGCTGTTCGGCGGCCTCGGCGCGCTCATCGTGCTCGGCTTCGTGTTCGGCTCGCTGATGGCGTTCGTGCCGATCATGATGGCGATCCCCGCGATCCTGACGTCGTTCCTGGCGGTCTACGGGCTCACGCAGATCACGGGCGTCTCGCCGATCGTGCAGTTCCTGATCGCGCTCGTCGGGCTCGGCGTCGCAATCGACTTCTCGCTGCTGATCTGCATGCGTTGGCGCGAGGAGCGCGCCCATGGACGCGTCGGCGACGAGGCGATCGTGCGCGCGATGGAGACGGCCGGCAGAGCCGTCGTCTTCTCCGGCACGACGGTCGCGATCGGCCTGTTCGCGCTCGTCGCGCTGCCGCTGCCCTTCCTGCGCTCGGTCGGTTACGGCGGCCTGCTGATCCCGGTGATGAGCGTCGCGGTTGCGCTGACGCTGCTGCCGGTCGTGCTGCACTCGATGGGCAGACGCCTCGACTGGCCGCACATCCGCACCGACGACGAGGCCTCGCACTTCTGGACGCGCTGGGCGAGAGGCATCGTCAAGCACCGCGCGATTGCGGCCGGCGTGGCGCTGCTGATCCTCGGCGTGCTCGTGTACTCGGCGACGCAGATGCATCCGGGCCTGTCCGACCTCGACACGCTGGCCCAGCAGGGCGACGCGAAGGCCGGGCTCGTCGCGCTGGACGACTCCGGCATCGGCGGCGGCGCGCTCGTGCCGAACGAGGTGCTGGTGAGAGGGACTGCGCCCGAGGGCGTGGCGAGCGCGCTTGCGGGCGTCGACGGGATCTCCGGTGCGACCGCGCCGCCCGCTCCGTCGTGGCATCAGGCGGACAGCTCGATCGTGCTGGCGTTCCCGATCGAGGACGGCTCCTCCGGCGAGTGGCGCACTGTCGTCGAGGACGTGCGCACGGTCGGCCATGACCAGGGTGGAGAGGTGGGCGTCGGCGGTCAGCCGTCACAGAACCACGACTTCATCGAGGCCGTGTACGGCAACTTCCCGCTGATGCTCGCGCTCGTCGGGATCGTCACGTTCCTGCTGCTGGCGCGCGCGTTCCGCTCAGTGCTGCTGCCGGCCAAGGCGGTCATCCTGAACGTCTTGAGTGTCGCCGCCGCGTGGGGCGTGCTCGTGATCGTGTGGCAGAACGGCCACGGCTCGGAGCTGATCTGGGGGATCCCGGCGTCGGGCTCGATCGAGTCGTGGATCCCGCTGATGGTGTTCGCGTTCCTGTTCGGCCTGTCGATGGACTACGAGGTCTTCATCCTCTCGCGCATGCGCGAGGAGTACGACATCACGGGTGACACGAACGAGTCGGTGATCACCGGGATCGGCCGTACCGGCCGCCTCGTCACGAGCGCCGCCCTGATCCTGTTCCTCGCGTTCATGTCACTCGCGGCAAGTCCCGGCACGCAGATCAAGGTGCTGGCGACAGGGCTCGCCGCCGGCATCCTGCTCGACGCGACCGTGATCCGCGCGCTGCTCGTACCCGCCGCCGTGTCGATGTTCGGCGACGCCAACTGGTGGCTGCCGCGCTGGTTCGCACGCATCCTGCGCGTCGAGCCCTCGCACGCCCGCGAGCGGGCGCCGAGCGGGCTGCCGGCGACTGAGTCGGAGTAGCGGCGGGGCGGCATTCGCGCCGCAAAGGCGGCGGTCGCGCTCAGCCCGCGTGCGACGCTACTGCCCGGTCGAGTCTGCGTAGCGTGCCTCGTCGATGACGAGTCTCCAGTAGCCGCTTGGCGGCCGGGTGGCGCGGAAGTGAGCGAAGTCGAACGTGAGAATCGGCAATCTGTGGCGCTCGGCGAGCGCCATGACGGATGTGTCGGCCAGCCCGAGGTCTAGGTCGCCGTAGCGGCGGTCGATCTCGATCGCACGATGGAGGATGCCGTGGGAGAGGTAGGCGACCGCGTGCTCGCCAGCGTCGAGCGCTGCGAGGAATCGACGCGCCGCGTGGCCTCCGACCCGCGCACGGGTGAGCTGGTCGACTTCCACGATCACCGGCTCAGGCACGATCAGATTGCGCCCGATGCGAGCGACCAGCTCTGCGGCAAGGGCATGTGCATCGTCCCGCCGGTTCACCGCTGCGACCAGCGGCCCCGCGTCTGCGATGACTCTCAGCGGGCCGAGACCAGCGTCTGGAGGTAGTGCTCGGCTCTGAGTCCGAGATCCGATGGACCCTCGCCTGCGCCCACGTAGCTCGGCGGCTTGGGGCCGTTGGTGCGCTCTGCGCCCTGAACGATGAGGCGAGAGACTGTGGCCGAGAAGGACTCGCCGCTCTCCGCTGCTTCGCGGGCAATTCTCTCGACGCTGTCCGGCAGGTTGATGGTGCGGCGGGCCATGTTCGCCTCCAAGGGTGCTTGTGGGGTGGCGAGCACCTGGAGAAGTAAGACGCCACAGACGCCTCGCGTCTACCGCACAGACATGTGCCACGGATTGTTCCGAACACCGATACACTGCCGCCCGAGATGGCCGAGCAGCCTTCACCGCCGCTGTCGCGCGAGTCGGTCCCGGACCAGGTGTTCGGGCGGCTGTGCGAGGCGATCCTCGGCGGGCAGTACCAGCCGGGTGAGCGGCTGCCGACGCAGCGTGCGCTCGCGGCCGACCTCGGAGTGAACATCGCGACCGTCCGCGAGGCGGTCAAGCGGCTCGAGCAGCTGCGGCTCGTCGAGGTCCGCCACGGCGACGCGATGCGCGTGCGCGACTGGCGCCAGTCCGGCGGGCTCGACGCGCTGGCGCTGCTCACGAGCGTCGATCAGGACGTCGTGCGCTCGCTGTTCGAGTCGCGGCGGCTGCTGCTGACCGAGGCCGCCCGACTGGCCGCACGACGCGCGAACGAGGCGCAGGTGGAAGAGATCGCCGAGCTGGCGGGTGCCGTCGCCACGGCCGGCGACGACCACGGTGCGCTGCTTGCCGACTGGCACTTCATGGCGGCCGTCGTCGACGCCGCCGGCAACATCGTCTTCCAGCTGATCATGAACTCGGTGCGCGAGCTGTACCTGCCGCGCATCGGCGCGTTCGGCGGAATCGTCGCCCATCGCGACGAGTGGGCGCCGACCTACCTCCGCGCCGCCGCCGCGATCCGCGAGGGCGATGGGGACGCGGCGGCCGATGCCGTCGCCGACCTGGCGCTGGCGCAGGAGCGGGCGATGATGGGGGAGCCGTCGTGAGCCGCGCGAGGCCCAACCTCGGTCGCGAGGGACTCGACCGCTTCGTCGACGCGGCGCCGCAGCCGGAGCGCTCGGGCCTGCGGCTGCTCGTCGCGCTCGAGCGCCGCCCGCGCGGGCGACGCATGCTCGGTCGCGCCCACACGGTCGAGCAGCTCGCGAACGGGCTCGTCGCGATGGGCCACTACGAGGATCCGGCCAACGCTTTGACGCTCGGCTGGGACGCCGACGCGATTGCCGCCCGCGGTCGCGCGCTGCGGCGCGAGGAGGGACGGCTGTGAGCCGCCGTCGCGAGCCGCGCATCATCGAGGCGGACGTCTGCGTGATCGGCGCGGGCGCCGGTGGCGCCGTCGCTGCGGCGGAGCTTGCCGAGGGCGGTGCGTCGGTCGTCGTACTGGAGCAGGGCCCCCGCCACGATGCCGACCGCTTCAGCGCGCGTCCGCTCGACATGCTCGCCCGCCTCTACCGCGACGGCGGCCAGACGACGACGCTCGGCACGCCGCCGATTCTGCTGCCGCTCGGGCGTGGGCTGGGAGGAACTACCCTCGTCAACAGCGGCACCTGCTTCCGCACGCCGCCGGCGGTGCTGGAACGGTGGCGGGGCGAGTTCGGCCTGGAGGCGCTCGCGGACGAGCAGGCGCTCGATCCCTGCTTCGCCCGCGTCGAGCAGGCGCTCTCGATCTCCGAGGTCACGCCCGAGCTGGCTGGCAGGAACGCCGCCGTCGCCCGCCGCGGGGCCGAGGCGCTCGGCTGGTCGCATGGCTTCCTCAGACGCAACGCGAGGGGCTGTGTGGGCTCCGGCGTGTGCGCGTTCGGCTGTCCGACGTCGGCCAAGCAGCACGTCGGGATCACGTACATCCCGCGCGCCGAGGCGGCCGGCGCGCAGGTGATCTCCGGCGCCGACGTGCGCCACGTGCTCGTCGAGCGCGGCGCGGCGCGTGGGGTGGAGGCACGGCTGGCGGACGGCGGCCGGCTCGAGGTCCGCGCACCGACGGTGATCGTCGCGTGCGGCACGATCCACACGCCGCTGCTGCTCGCCCGCAGCGGACTGGGCCGCGCGTCCGGCGAGCTCGGCCGCAACCTCGCGCTGCACCCGGCGACGGGCGCGTTCGCGCTGATGGACGAGGTCGTCGACATGGCGAGGGGCGTGCCGCAGAGCTTCTACGTCGACGAGTTCGCGCGCGAGGGGATCATGTTCGAGGGCGTCGCCGGGCCGCCGTCGTACGTCGCGATGTCGCTGCCGCTCAGCGGAAAGCGGCACGCAGAGGCGATGGCCAACTACCGCAGCCTGGCGATGTTCGGCCTGATGGTGAGCGACAGATCGCGCGGCTCCGTGCGCTCGCTTGCCGGCCGGCCGGTGATCCGCTACGAACTGATCGAGGAGGACGTCGCGCGCTTCCGCCGGGGCCTGCAGCGGATGGAGGAGCTGTTCCGTGCGGCCGGCGCGGGCGAGGTGTACCTGGGCCTGCCCGGGGGCGTCACGCCGGAGCGAGCACGGGCGCGCGACCTCAAGCTGATGGCCTTCCACCCGCTCGGCACCGCGCGGGCGGATGCGCGCCCCGAGCACGGCGTCGTCGACGGCAATCTGCAGTTGCATGGCGTGACCGGGGTGCACGTCGCAGACGGCTCCGTCGTGCCGAGCTCGCTCGGCGTCAATCCCCAGCTGACGATCATGGCCCTCGCCACCCGCCTCGCCTTCGGGCTGCTCGGCCGCGACGTGCCACCGACCGAGACGACCGACGCCGCGCGGGAGCGCGTCGCTTGACACCGAGGAGAACCTGCCGATGTCCTTCCTGATCGACCCCGCCCTGCTCTACGCCGGCGGCCGCACGTACGCGGCGACGACGCCCGCCGAGGAGCGCACGCTCGCGAACGACCTCAAGGTCGGCGCCCAGACGATGGCCTTCTTCTACGCAGTGAGCGTGGGCTTGTACCTCGACCACGAGTGGACCAAGCCGATCTGGCGGCCGGTACGCGCCAAGTCCGGCCGCGACTGGATGCTCAACTCGGGCGTCACCAGATTCGACGCGGCCAAGGCGGGGCCGAGAACGCACAAGCTCGCTGCCGCGATCTTCGCGACGTATCCGGTGTGGCTGTGGTTGGGGATGCGGGGCGGGAAGCGCGCCGCGCGCGCCGCGGCCTAACTCCGCTTCCCCGCCCGGGCACGGACTGTTTGCGTATGCAACTACCATGGACCGCGTGCTGCGCCTCTCCGTCCTCGACCAGTCGCCGATCGCCCACGGCGCGACGGGCGCCGATGCGCTCCACAACACGCTCGCGCTCGCGCGGCTGACCGACGCGCTCGGCTATCACCGCTACTGGGTCGCCGAGCATCACGGCGGGCCGATGCTCGCGTGCGCGAGCCCCGAGGTGCTGATCGGGCCGATCGCCGCGGCGACGGAGCGGATCCGCGTCGGCAGCGGCGGCGTGATGCTGCCGCACTACAGTCCGCTGAAGGTGGCGGAGAGCTTTTCGATGCTCGCGGGGTTGAGCCCCGGTCGGATCGACCTCGGCATCGGCCGGGCGCCCGGCACCGACCAGCGCACGATGCTCGCGCTGCAGCGGGACCGCAGCGCGCGGGTGCCCGACGACTTCCCGGCACAGCTCGCGGAGCTGCTCGGCTACCTCGACGGCGAGCTGCCCGCCGGGCACCCATTCGCGCCGCTTGCGCGTGTGTTGCCCGGCCGGCCAGAGCGGCCCGAGCCGTGGCTGCTCGGCTCCTCGCCGCAGAGCGGCCTGTGGGCGGCCGAGCTCGGGCTGCCGTACGCGTTCGCGGACTTCATCAACGCGCTCGGCGCGCCGATGTCGCAGGAGTACCACCAGCGGTTCCAGCCCTCGATGCGGCTGGAGAGCCCGCAGGTCGCGGTCGCCGTGTGGGCCATCGCCGCCGACACCGACGAGGAGGCGCTGCGGCTGGGCGCCAGCGCGAAGATGTCGTTCACGCTGCTGCGCCGCGGGCAGCTCGTGCCGGTCCCGCCGGTCGAGACGGCAATCGCGTTCCTCGAGCGGGAGGGGATCCCGCTCGACAAGGTCGGCCAAGGCCGCCGCACGATCCTCGGCACGGCGGAGAGAGTGCGCGCCGAGATCGAGCAGGTCGCGCGCGACTACGGCGCGGAGGAGGCGATCGTGGTGACGATCACGCACGACGAGGTCGCCCGCCGCCGCTCGTACGAGCTGATCGCGGGGGCGTTTGGGCTCGAGCGCCTGGCGCCGACGGCTAACGCCGCTTCGGCTGCGTCGTAGCCGATCTGGGCGCCGCCCAGCGCACGCGCGGGAATCGGACGTCATGATGTGTGAGTGATCGCACACTCTGCGGTCAGGTCGATCTGAGAGGGTCGGCTGGTTACGCAGCCAGACGCCTCGCCGGATCCCCGGCTGGCCCACCCTGAGGAGGGCGCCGTGCAGACCGTCATGCTTCGCCTCGACGCGCTGATCCGCCGGCGCCGCGGGCTGTTCCTCGCAGGCTGGGCACTGATCGTGGTCGCGGCGATGCCGTTCGCCGCGCGTCAAGCCGATCACCTCTCCGGCGGTGGGTTCGACGTTCCGGGCTCGCAATCGGTCGCGGTGCAGCAGGCGGTCGAGCGCGACTTCGAGCGCGCGCAGGGCTCCACGCTCGCGGCCGTCCTCGTCCCGCATGCCGGCGCGACCGCCGCCGAGCTGCAGGGCGCGCTGAGCAAGGTCGGCAGGGCCGCCGGCGGCGCCGACCACGTCGTCCTCGCGCCCGCCGCCCGCGCGCAGGCGCTGCGCGAGCTGCAGCAGGACGGCCCGCGCACGCTCGTCGTGCCGCTCACGACCGACGTCGGCGACTCCGACGCGATCGACGTCGCCGTCGATCTCCGCAGACAGCTCGGGATCGCCGACCAGTCGGCCGACGCGCCGGTCGCCTTCCACCTCGTCGGCCAGGGCGCGCTGTGGGCGGGCATGCAGGACCTCTCGAAGGAGGACCTCGCCAAGGCCGAGTCGATCGGCTTCCCGATCGTGCTGCTGATCCTGCTCGCCGTCTTCGGCTCGCTGGTGGCGGCGTTGATGCCGGTCGCGCTGGGCTTCGTCGCAGTGCTTGTGACCGGCGCGCTGATCTACGCGCTGTCGCTGATGACCGGCATGAGCGTGTTCGTCACGAACATGGCGTCGATGATCGGGATCGGCGTCGCGGTCGACTACTCGCTGTTCGTCCTCGCGCGCTACCGCGAGGAGATCGCCGCTGGCCGGGCGCCGGACGACGCGCGCGCGATCGCGCTTGCCACCTCTGGTGTCGCCGTCACCTTCTCCGGCCTGACCGTGATCGTCTCGCTCGCCGGTCTCTTCATCGTCGACACGATGGCGGTGCGCTCGATGGCACTCGGCGCGATCCTCGTCGTCGCCGTCTCCGTGCTGGCCGCCACGACGTTGCTGCCCGCGCTCATCAGCCTCGCCGGACGGCGCGCCTGGGAGCGGGGACGCGTCGTCGGCAGCGCGACCGGCTGGCTCGCGCGCCGCGTGCCGCGCCGCCGCGGCGCGGAGGCAGGCACCTTCTGGGCCCGCTGGACCGGCGCGATCATGCGCCGCCCGGTGCTCGCCGCCGGTGGCGCCACCGCCATCCTGCTCGCGCTTGCGATCCCGGCGCTGCAGTTGCAGATGAGCAACGGCGCGCTGCAGCAGTTCCCTGCCGGCCATGAGACGCGCGTCGGCTTCGACGCGGCCTCGAAGGTGATCGGCGCCGGCGCCGCGAGTCCGGTCGAGGTTGTCGCATCGCGCACGCAACTCGCCCAGGTGCAGCAGACGCTGCGCGACGACCGCGAGATCGTGCGCGTCGAGTCGCCCCTGATCTCGCAGGACGGCGACAGTGTCCTCGTGGTCGCGATCCCGCGCCACGACGGCGAGTCCGCGCAGGGCCGCGTGCTGGTCGACCGCCTGCGCGGCGAGCTGCCCGCGGCTGTCAGCGTCGGCGGCTCGCCCGCGTTCGGCAAGGACTTCGCCGACCGCATCTCGAGCTCGATGGGGTCGATCGCGCTGTTCGTGCTCGCGCTGTCCTACATCGTGCTGCTGTTCTTGCTGCGCAGCGTGGTGCTGCCGCTCAAGGCGGTGCTGATGAACCTGCTGTCGGTCGGCGCGGCCTACGGCGTGCTGGTCGCGGTCTTCCAGCTCGGCTGGATCGACGGCTTCCTCGGCTTCCAGTCCGACGGCTACATCGACGCGCTCACGCCGCCGCTGGTGCTGGCGATCGTGTTCGGGCTCTCGATGGACTACGAGGTGTTCCTGCTGAGCCGCATCCGCGAGCGCTGGTCGGTCACCGGCAACTCGCGCACGGCGGTCGCGGAGGGCCTGCAGGCCAGCGCGAAGACGATCACGAGCGCCGCGCTGATCATGACCTGCGTGTTCGGCGTGTTCGTGCTCACCGGCGTGCCGTCGATCCAGCAGCTCGGCGTCGGCTGCGCGGTCGCGATCGCGCTCGACGCGACGCTCGTGCGGCTCGTGCTCGTGCCCGCCGCGATGGAGCTGCTCGGCGACTGGAACTGGTGGCTCCCGCGCCCGCTCGCACGGCTGATCCCCGACGTCGCGATCGAGCAGGCGCCGGCGGCGGCGCTGACAACGGTCGCGGCGGTCGAGCCGGAGCCGGAGCCCGTCGCGGCCGGTTAGGCTCCCCGCCGGGGGAGCACAAGTGGCGGGACGCGAGACACCGGCGACACGGACCGCAAGAGCGGTGGGGATCGAGCATGCGCTGCACGAGTACGCGCACGATCCGTCCGCCGACTCCTACGCGCTGGAGGCGGCGGAGGCGCTGGGGCTCGACCCGGCCCGTGTCTTCAAGACACTCGTCGTAGCGGCCGAGGGCGGTGCCGACGGGCTCACCGTCTGCATCGTGCCCTCGGGCGACACGCTCGACCTGAAGGCAGTCGGGAAGCGCGCGGGGATGGCGCCGACCGAGCGCGCTGAGCGCGTGACCGGCTACGTCGCGGGCGGGATCAGCCCCCTCGGCCAGCGTCGCCCACTGCCGACGCTCGTCGACGATTCCGCGCTCGACCACGCGACCGTGTTCGTGAGCGGGGGTCGCCGCGGGCTCGAGCTGGAGCTGGCGCCGCAGGACCTCGTGGCGCTCACACACGCGCGGGTGACCCGCCTGCGGCGCATCTGAGAGTTGGTAGGCTCGCACGCGCGGATCGTGCCGGGGGTGGTGCGGCCGGGACATGAAAAAGGGGGGACGTTCGGTGCGACGCGCGACGGCATGCGTGCTGCTGCTGGTCTTGGCGCTCGCCGCCGGCTGCGGCAGCGACAGCTCCAAGAGGGACGAGGCGGCGGCGGCCCGTGCCCGCGTGGAGGCGCGCGCGCACGCGAGACGGATGGAGGTCGGCAGACACGTCTTCACGCAGCACTGCGGAACGTGCCACACGCTCGCCGGCAGGCGCTTCACCGAGCCGATCATCGAGTGGGAGGCGCCCAACCTCGACGAGGTCAAGCTGAAGCACAAGTACGTGAGATTCCGCGCCGAAGTAGGCGGCCCGGCGATGGCGTCGTTCGGGAGCGAACTGTCGAGAGCGGAGTTCCGTGCGGTCGTCGAATACGTAGCGGAAACCGCCGGCAGGAACGTCAGGGACGACGGTGACCAGCCAGCGGAGCTGCTCGCGCAGGGGGAGCAGGTCTTCAACCAGAACTGCGCAGCCTGTCACGCGATCGAGGGCCGCAACAGAACCGGCAGACCGACCTACCCGGGCATGGACTTCAACATGATCAAGCCGAGCGAGCGCTTCGTCATCGAGAGGATGAAGCAGGGTGTCCTGCCGGACGAAGACGAACCGGTGATGCCGTCGTTCAGAGGAAAGCTGAGCGAGGCGCAGATGAGGGCCGTCGCGGCCTATATCGCCGCGGTCGCGAAGGAGGGTCCAGAGGCACCCGAAAGCAGTGTCGATCTCTTCTGAGGTGACCGCCGTGCAGCGGACTTGACCCGCTGCACGGCGTCGAGCACGTCACCTGGCGACCTATATTAGGGTCAGCGTGACGCGGGTCGTGGAGCTGCCCTGGACATACACTTCGCCGCTGCCGGCGAAGATGCCGAACCTTGGACATTCAGCGTTGCCCGTCACCGGTATCGCGAGTGAGGAGTCGGTCGTCAGCGAGGTGATTCTGCCGCCGGATTCACGCCTCGCTTCGCCTGCGGCAGGTGCTTCGGTGCTGGTTCTCGCTAGGCAGATGATCCCGAGGCCGGGTTCGACCTGGAAGGCTGCGTTGAGCAGTGCATAGCGGACGCCGGTTATGGTGGGTAGCGTCCCGGTGAACGACTGATAGGTCACTTCCCACGGCTCTGTTTCGGCTAGGATCGTCGCGTTGCCTTCCTGGCAGCTGCCGACGATCGCTCTGTTGATCCTGGCGGCCGAGGCGTTTCTCGTCTTGTTGAACGTTCTTTCGTGGAAGCTGCCTTCGAGCGTGACGGGGCACGTTATCGACACGCCGCCTTCGGCTGCGGAGAAGCTGAGGTTGGCCCAAGTTATTCTGAATTCCTTGGCGCTGTAGCTGAGCCTGCTTGCGGTGGAGGTGACGGAGAGTGCGAGCAGCAGCGCTGCCGCGAGCGCCATGGACGCGGTAGTGAGGCGGTATCGCATGATGATGTCCTTTGTCGATTAGGGCGCGAGCCGTGCAGGCACGCGCGTCAGGGTGAGTGCACACCAGACAGGGTCAGGCACGATCCCCCTCTCTTCTCTGCAGGCCGGTATCCCGAGCTCGTCCGGAAGCGGTTGGCCGGGGCCCGTCCCCGCGGGTTTCGGCGGTCGAGGCGGGCGCTTTTCGGGCTCTTCCGGGAGCTTCGCAACACTGTACACTCAGTTATATAGAGTGTCAAGAAACAACTTTCCAGCTAATAGTTGGACAAGGAGACCAACGCGTATGCGCCTTGCACTTGGAGCCATATCTGTTTACAGTTAAGAGGTGTGGTGGGGCACCACGAAGCGGATCCTGATCGTCGCCATCGCGCTTGGCGTGCTCGCCCCCGGGCTTGTACGGGCGGATCCGCCGCAGCCGCCGCCTGAGCGCGCCTGGGAGCTCGTCTCGCCCAGCGAGAAGGGCGGCAACGACGTGATCGCCGAGACGTCGCGAACACACGCGGTGACGGGCACCGCACCCGGCCTGCCGGCGGCGGTCGCGTTCGCGTCGCTCGGGGGCTTCGCCGATGCGATCGGCGGCGGCATCGCGACCGAGTACCTCGCGCAGCGCACCGCCCAGCCCGGCACCAGCGGCTGGGCGACGCACGCGATCACGCCGCAGCAGCAGCCGATGTCCGTCAGTGCGGCGACGCAGCAGCTCGACCCGCTCTACGAAGCGTTCTCGCCCGACCTCTCGAAGGCGATCTTCCGCGCCTGGTCGCCGCTCACCGCCGCGCCGAACGTGGCGGGCGTGGAGAACCTCTACGCGCGCGAGGACCTGCGCACCCCCGGCACGGGCGTCTACCGCCTGCTGACGACCGCTCCGGCGCTGCTCGCGCTGATCGAGGAAGGCGGCGAGCGCCCGTTCTTCGCCGCGGCGACCGAGGACCTCGAGCACGTGCTGTTCGAGTCGCGCCTGCCGCTCACCGTCGACGCGACCGGCAGCGCGCCGAAGCTGTTCAAGGCAGATGGCGGCGGCCTCCGGCTGATCGCCCCGCCCGGCGGCTGCCCCGGCACGTCCGCCCCAGCCGATCCGTGCTCAGCCGCGGGCGCCGGTGCGATCGGGCTGCACCAGACGGGCGACGCGCTGTCGGACGACGGCAGCCGCGTCGTACTCACGGCGCCGGTCACTGCGAGCGGGGGTGTCGCCACCGGCACCGTGCCGAGCCGGCTCTACCAACTCGACGATCGCGGCACCGCGGCGACCGGCGACGACACGCTCGTGCAGCTGAACGCGTCCGAGCTCGCTACGCCGGAGGAACCGCAAGCGGCGCGCTTCCAGGTCGCGAGTGCGGACGGTACGCGCGTCTACTTCACGAGCGAGGAGCGGCTGACCGAGGCGGCCCCGGCTGGCGGCGGGCTGTACCTGTGGGAGCGCCAGCCGGCGAGCACAAGTCACACCCTCACGCTCGTCGCGACCGGCGGCGTCCACGCACTCGTGATCGGCGCCTCCCGTGACGCGCGCAGCGTCTACTTCGTCTCGCCGCAGCAGCTCGTGCCCGGCGGCCCGGCGATCGCCGAGCAGGGCGCGTACCTGTGGCGCGAGGATCCCGCGGGCGGAGCGGGCTCGCTCGCGTTCGTCGGCGCGCTCAGCTTCGTCGACGCGCTCACGAATGCCAACACCTACCCGCTCAACCTGGGGCCGCGCACTGCACGTGCAACCCCGGACGGACGCACGCTGCTGCTCGAGGTCTCCGACGAGAATGGCCTGGGAATGGGGCGCAACCACGGTGCCTGCGGGAGAAACCCGAACAACACGACGACGGGGAGGTGCTCCCAGCTCTACGTCTACCGGGCCGACGCCTCGACGCCGCTCACACCCGCGATCGCGTGCGCGTCCTGTCGGTCGCCGAGCGTGCCGACCGGCGCCAACGCCCTGCTGAGCGTCCGCGCGGGCGCGGGCGCCTCGCAGCTCACCGCCCACCTCAGCCATGCCCTGTCGGATGACGGCCGGCGTGTCTTCTTCAGCAGCGCCGCGCCGCTTGCGCCCGAGGACGCCAATGGCCGCGTCGACGCGTACGAGTACGACGTGCCGAGCAGCACGGTACGGCTGCTGTCGAGCGGGCGCGACACGGCCGATTCGTGGTTCCTCGACGCGAGCGCGAACGGCGACGACGCCTTCTTCGTCACGCGCGAGCGGCTCGTTGGCTGGGACGTCGACCGCGCCTACGACCTCTACGACGCACGTGTCGGCGGGGGATTCCCGGAGCCGCCGGCTCCTCCGCCGACCTGCAGCGGCGACGCATGCCACGGGCAGGCGCATCCCGCACCGCCGGTCGCGGCGCTGGGCAGCGCGACGCTGTTGCTGCCGGTGAGAGCGGCAACGAGATCCGCGGCGAGACGGCGCGCGAAGGCGTGCAGACGCGGGTTCGTGCGGCGGAAGGTGCACGGGCACGGGAGATCGCGGTGCGTGCGGCGGGGGAGACACGCGCGCGTGCGCGCACACAAGCGGACGCATCGCAGGCGGGGCTGATGAGGCGGCTTGCGATCGCGCTTGTGCTCGGGCTGCTCGTCTGCGTGTGTGGCTCCGCCACCGCCACCACTGCCCCACCACCGACTCTCGCCTGGCGCCTCGACGTGCAGGCCAACACGACCGCGGCACCCGGCAGCACGTTGAAGTACGTGATTCTGATGACAAACGTCGGCACCGCGGCGATCGATCCCGTCGGTCACCCGTTGACGTTCACCATGACGCTGCCGAGCGGGATGACGGCGCTCGGCCCTCTGACCGTCGACAACAGCGACCCGACCGGCGGTTGGGACTGCTCGAGCCTCATCGTCGGCGCGTCGTCGCTCACGTGCGAGAACAGCAACGCCAGACCGTCACTCGCGACGGCGGGCTTTCAGACGCTCACGCTTGACGTGGCGGTCGCCGGCGACGCGGCGGGCGTCCTTACGAGCGCGTTCTCGCTGTCGGGCGGCGCCGCTTCCGAGCCGTCCACCATGACCGTGGAGCCGACGACGATCACGACCGATCCGCCGGCGTTCGGCGCCGCCGCGTTCGACGGCACGGTCCTCGCGGATGCGGCGGGCACGCCGTACCGCCAGGCGGGCGGGCACCCGTTCGCGGCGACCGTCGCGCTCGACTTCCCCACCCACACGGACCCTGCGCCGCTGAAGGGGGCGCTGTGGCCGGTCGAGCCGGTCAAGGACGTGCTCGTGGACCTGCCGCCGGGCTTCGTCGGCGACCCGACCGCCACCGAGCCGTGCACGGCCGACCAACTGGCAGCCGGCGGGCTGTCGGGGAAGGAGGAGTGTCCCGCCAGCGCACAGGTCGGCGTGGCGCTCGTCCGCGTCAACGCGATCAACTCGCGCACGGTCTACGGTCCGCTTCCGGTCTTCAACATGGTGCCGCCGCCGGGTGTGCCGGCGCGCTTCGGCTTCAACGTCGCCGGCACAGTCATCGTGCTTGACGGCGCGCTGCGCAGCGACGGTGACTACGGGCTGTCGGTGCGGGTGAGAAACGTCCCGCAGGGGCTGGCGGTGGCGGGAACGACGCTGACCTTCTGGGGCGTGCCGGCCGATCCGGTCCATAATCCGGAGCGCGCCTGTCCGGGCCTAACGGCGCCGTGGCAGGCGGGTGGGGTGGCGTGTGAGAACGGCGGCGCGCGCAGAGCATTCCTGCGCAATCCGACGTCGTGCACGCCGGACGACGTGGGTCTGCCCGTCGACCTGTCACTCGACTCGTGGGTCCATCCCGGCGCTTGGAAGACGGCGCGCTTCGTGAGCCACCTGCCGAAGGGGTATCCGTGGGCGCCGGAGGACTGGGGCGCCGAGGCGGGCACGAACGGCTGCGACGCGGTGCCGTTCCAGCCAGGGTTGTCGGTGACGCCGGACTCGCGGGCGGCCGGGGTGCCGTCGGGCTTCGCGTTCGAACTGACCTTGCCGCAGAGCGACAAGCCCGAGTCGATCGGCCAGGCGGACGTGCGCCGGGCGGTCGTGCGGCTGCCGGAGGGCGTGCGCGTGAACCCGGCCGCGGCGGACGGGCTGGCGGGCTGCTCGCCGGCGCAGGTGGGGCTGGGAACGCTTGCGGAGGCGACATGCCCGGACGGCTCCCGCATCGGGTCGGTGAAGATCGTCACGCCGCTGCTCGACGCGCCGCTCGAGGGGCCGATCTACCTCGCGTCGCCGCACGCGAACCCGTTCGACTCGCTGCTGGCGGTGTATCTGGTGGCGAGAGGGCCGGGGCTGATCGTGAAGCTGGCGGGACGGGTGGAGAGCGACCTGCTGACCGGGCGGTTGACGGCTGTGTTCGACGAGCTGCCGCAGCTGCCGTTCTCCTCGGTGCGGCTCGCGTTCGACGGCGGCCCGCGCGCGGCGCTGGTAAATCCGCCGGTGTGCGGTCGGTATGAGGTTGCGGGGGAGCTCACGTCGTGGAGCGGGGCGGTGCGCCCGGTGGGAGCCGGGTTTGATGTGGACGCGGGGTGCTTCGGCGCCGGAGGGCGCTCCTTCGCGCCGGGGTTCTTCGCCGGCGTTGAGAGCCCAGTCGCGGGCGGCAGCTCACCGTTCCACCTGCGGCTGACGCGGGATGACGCGGACGAGGAGCTGCGACGGGTGACCGTGCGGCTGCCGCGAGGGCTGCTGGGGCGGCTGGCGGACGTGGTGCTGTGCTCGGCTGGGGATGCTTCGACGGGGACGTGTCCTTCGGGGTCCTTGATCGGGAGCGTCGTCGCGGGTGCCGGCGCGGGACCGCTGCCGTTCTACATCGGCGGGGGCCGTGTCTATGTGACCGGGCCGTACGGCGGCGCCCCGTTCGGCCTGTCAGTGGTGGTGCCGGCGGTCGCGGGCCCGTTCGACCTGGGTGTGGTGGTCGTGCGGGGGGCGGTGTTCGTCGATCGGCGGAGGGCGACGCTGCGGGCGGTGACAGATCCGCTGCCTGTCGCGCTGCAGGGGATTCCGTTGCAGCTGCGCGACGTGCGGGTGGCGGTGGACCGGCCGGGGTTCATGGTGAACCCGACGGGGTGTGGGGAGAAACAAGTGAGCGGCGTGGTCGAGTCGGTGTCGGGTCGGGTGGTTGGTGGGTCAGCGCGGTTCCAGGTGGGCGACTGCGGGCGGTTGCCGTTCAGGCCGCGGCTGCGGCTGTTTGCGGGATCGAGAGGGCATACGCGGGCGCGGTCCTCCACGCCCCTGACGGCTGTGCTTACGCAGCGGCCCGGTGAAGCGGGAATCCGGCGGGTAAGCGTGAGGCTGCCGTCCATCCTCAGCGCCCAGCTCCCGGTGATCGAAGATGCCTGTTCGCCGGAGGAGTTCGCGGCGGCGAGATGCGAGGCAGCTCGGATCGGGACAGCTGTCGCGGTGACTCCGCTGCTGCGAGATCCGCTGCGCGGCGGGGTATATCTGGTGAGACCGCCGGGCCAGCACCTTCCGAACCTGGTCGTTGCTTTGCGCGGCCAGGTCGACGTCGATCTGGTCGGGAAAGTGTCGATACCGGGTGGCATACACCTTGCCGCGACGTTCGCCGACGTGCCCGACGTGCCGATCAAGCGGTTCGTTCTGCGGTTTCATGCGGGGGCGCGGGGCGTGGTGGGGCTGGGCCGGCCCTTGTGCGGCCAGGAGGCGCGTCGGGCACGCGGGAGGATGTCCACCATCGGTCAGTCGCGCACCAGTCTGCGCAAGCGCATCGCCCTCATTCGCCGTTGCTGAGAGCGGCAGGCGGACCGCCAAGATAGCTCAGCGGTCCGCCGATTGATCGCGTGAACCTATATTAGGGTGACCGTGATCTTCGTACTGGCGCCTAGTAGCGTGATTACGCCGTCGCCGGCCGGGGCGCCGATCCTACCTTCTGAGCCGCAGAGCCCGCTGCTTTCGGGATCGAACCTTATGGTGCCGCTGGGCGCGAGGGAGTCTATGACTCCGGTGACGGTGTTGCGTGACGCTGTTCCGAACCAGAAGCCCCTTGCGCCGCCGGTGGTGAATATGCATAGGATGCCGAAGATGGGGTCCCTTAACCTCCATCTGGCCCCTTCGAAACTGAGTCTGACCGATGTTATGTTGGGTAGTGTTCCGCCGAAGCCTTCATACCTGACGTGCCACGGGAGGGTGTTCGCCAAGGTGGTCGGTTCTAGCCTTTCAACACCATTAAAGACGAACTCTTCTCCGCCGTTGCAGGGACGCTTAACGGTTGCTCTGGTGATGTGGCCGATTAGGCTTCTGAGGGTCTTGATGATAGTTCTGGTGTGGAAGCTACCTTCGAAAGTCACCGCGCACCTGACGGTGCCAGAGCCGAGGAATTCGAGTGACCTGTATGTGACTCTGAACTGCTGGTTGCTGATCGACAAGTTCCTGGCTGTTGCTGAGCCGCCGATTGCGGCCATGGCTGCAGTCGCGGCGAGCGCGGCGAGCGCCAGCCGTATGTGGATACGCATCCGGAGATGCTCCTTTCAAATGAAGTGACAGGCTCGAGCGCTACCTTCGTCGGTGCGTCTCGAATCGCAATTGTCGGGGCCTACTCCCCGAGACGGGTTTGTGCTCCACTTCCTAGCACTTGCGACGGCGGAAAGTGCTAGCTCGCTTACGATTTAGGCCTACAGACTTCAGCGCTAAGTCGAGTAAGCGGTCCCTGTGGCACGTCATATCTGAATGATTACGCGGCTATGCCTCGGTAAATGACGATCGGTGGGCCGCCGCAGCGGCCCACCGATGCGTAGGTTGTCGTGCGCTTATATTAGGGTGACCGTGATCCTCGTGGCCGCGCCTAGTAGGGTGATGACGCCATCGCCGGCGGGGGCGAGGAATTCACCTTCCGAGCCGCAGAGGCCTGAGCTTTCAGCATCAAACCTTATCCTGCCGCTAGGAGTAAGGGATTCGGCCACGCCTCCTGCCAGGAGCCTTATGTCGCCGAAGGCAAGACCCCTCGCCCCTCCGGTTGTGGCTATGCATAGAATCCCGAATATCGGATCCCTTATCCTGAATCTAGCTCCAGAGAGACCGAGTCTGACTGAGGCTATGGAGGGTAGCGTGCCCGCGAAACCTTGGTATGAGATATGCCAAGGGAGAGTGTTCGCGAGGACGACTCCGTTTAGCGTTTCTGTGCCGTTGAATGCGAAGCCTTCGCCGCTCGCGCAGGGACGCTTGACATTAGCTCTGGTGACATAGCCAATTAGGGCGCCGCTCACCTTGGCGATGGTCCTTGTGTGGAAGCTGCCTTCGAGCGTCACCGCGCACCTGACGAGAAGGGATCCCCTGAATTCAAGTGACCTATAGGTTGTTCTGAACTGCTGATTGCTGACGGAGAGATTCCTCGCCGACGCTGAGCCGATAAAGACGGCCATCGCAGAAGTCGCGACGAGCGCGGCGATGACCAGCCGTGTGTAGGTACGCATCCGAAGATGCTCCTTTCAGATGAATGACAAAAATCGCAACCTGTCTGTACGGCCGCGATGACAGCCTCGGAGGCCGGGCAGACCCTCCGGTGACGTGATTCACCCCCTTTTTGCTTACCGGAGCTATGGCGTACGCCAGTGCCCCAAGCTCCGACTCGAACCTGGTCGAGCAAGAGCGAGCCTAGCACACCAAAAAGGAGTGCAGAGGGATAAGAGGAGAGGCGCTAGGGCGCTTGCGGAGGTGGAACACGGATACGGTTGCAAAGAGACACACGAGGCTCTAGATTCTAGAATCTCAAAAGACTGGAAGAGGAGTCGGTGTGAGGAGTCGAAAGTTTCTCAGGGCTCGCGCGGTGCGCGCGGGAAGCGTGGCAGTGCTGATGGGTGCTCTCGCCGCACCGGCATCGTGGGCGCTGGATGGCCGAGGGTACGAGCTCGTATCGCCATCGGACAAGAACGGTGCGGATGTTGTCCCGATGTCGTCCCGAACGCGGGCTGCGTCCGACGGCAGTGCGGTTGACTTCGCCTCGCTCGTCGGATTTGGAGATGTTCACGGCGGCACTATTGGTACCGAGTTCATCGCTCAGCGAACAGCTGCGCCCAGAACATCGGGGTGGGTAACGCATGGAATCACCCCGGCCCAAGATCCGTTGCCGATTGCCGGCTTGGTGCCTCCGAACCTCGAGCCGACGTACGACGAACTGGCGCCTAACTTGGAAGGCGGCGTCTTTCGAGCCTACCGGCCGATCACGAGCGCGCCGAATGTAGCCGGGCTCCTCAACCTCTACGTCCGAAGAGACCTGCGAACACCTGGAAGCGGATTTTTCCAGCTGATTTCGGATCCGGGATTTGCCATACCGCCAATTGCGTTTTCGCAGTTGGAGCGGCCGTACGTCGCCGGCGCGTCAGGTGATCTCTCTCATGTGTTCTTCGAGTCCAGGATGCCTCTCGACAGAGATATCGACGTTGCGTCCTGCTCTGCCTTCGCTGGCTGTCCGGTGCAGCTCTATGAGTCTGTCGACGGTAGTGTGCGCCTCGCCGGCATCCTTCCCAATGGGACACCGGCGGCAACCGCAGAGGCGGGGCGCGGCGCCATGGCGGGAGTTTTTAACCCGCACATGGTCTCCACCGACGGGACGCGCGTATTCTTTCGCGCGCCGGCCGGAGGCGGGGACATCTACATGCGCGTCCACGGGGCGACGACGGTCCAACTCAACGCATCGGAGAAGTCGGCGCCCGAGTCGTCGCAGGCAGCGGTCCTGTGGACCGCCAGCGCGGATGGCCGGCGGGTTTTCTTTAGCACGAGTGAGGGGCTGGTCGACGGCGACGACGACGGTGCCGACGACTACTACCTGTACGATGTCGACGCTCCCGCTGGGCATCACCTGACACTGATCTCCAGAGATGGTGAGCCCAGCGTGGTCGACGCACCGCTGGGAGTCATTGGAGCGGGCGATGACGGCCATTACCTGTACTTCATGATGTTCGGCCAGCTGGTGCCGGGGGAGGAGGCGCTCGTCGCGGGCATCTACGTCTGGCACGACGGAATGGTGAGATTCGTCGGCGCCTTTACACGAGCGTTCAACATCGACCTGAACACGCTCAACTACAACTGGACCGGCGGTGATGTCGTCACGCGGGCTCGTGTCGCAGGAGATGGAACCCATCTGGCGTTTGCGACGACCGACGACGACGGCTTCCGGGGGCGCTGGGGATTCTCGGGTTACGACCACGGCGCCGTGTGCGATGGCGCAGGGTGTCAAGAGCTGTACGTTTACGACGCTGTTGACGGGCGCCTGAGATGCGCGTCGTGCAACCCGTCTGGCGCGCTGCCGACCGAGTCGGTAAGGATTAACACAAGAGTTGAGCAGTACGCGAGCGCTCTGAGCTCCACGCCATACCTCAGCCGGGTGATTTCCAAGGACGGGCGCTGGGCGTTCTTCACCTCCAAGGATGCGCTTGTGCCCGAGGACGTGAACGGGAAGTTCGACGCATACGGGTACGACACAGCGCACGACAGAGTGTTTCTGCTGTCCAGTGGAAAGTCGACGGACGACTCCTATTTCCTCGACGCCGGTGCGAGCGGCGAAGACGCCTTCTTCGTAACCCGCGAGCGTCTCGTCGGCTGGGATAGAGATGGCAACTACGACCTCTACGACGCTCGCGTTGGCGGAGGATTCCCCGACCCCGTGCCTCCGGCGCTTCCATGCGCGGGCGACGCATGTCAGCGCGTGCCTGATGCCCCTGGCGTGCCCGATGCCGGAGCGAGCCGGGCCTTCGAGGGGAAGGGTGACGCACCCGGCAGGTTGGCTCCGCGCCACGCGAAGCACAAGAAGCGCTGTGCGAGAGGAAAGAGACGAGTCGTCAGGAGAGGCAAGGTGAGATGCGTGCGCAAAAAAGCCCGCAGAGCCGCGGGTTCGCGTGCCAATGGAGGCGTCGGACGATGAGCGCGATCAGAGGAAGCATGAAGAACATCGCGCGCGTCGGTCTTCTGGCCTTCGCCGTAGCGGCGCTGCTCGCCTGCATCTCTGGCGCGGCTTGGGCCGCCCAAGGCTGGGAGATCGTGTCGATCTCGAACACGACCGTCAGAGCCGGCGACGAGCTGACGTACTCCGTCGAGGTGTTCGACCGCGCGGAGGACCCGTCGGACGGGACGCCGGTGACGGTCACGCTCACGCTGCCGTCCGGCATGACGGGCGTGAGCTTTGAGGACGTCTTCGCGGGATTTGACTGCGGGAGCGTCACGGGTCTCAGTGTCATCACCTGCACGTCGCCTGCAACCGCGTTCCCGGACCAGCGCATGAGATTGCTGGTCACCGCGGCGGTTGATCCCGCTGCCAGAGGCGTCAAGACCGCCGGCTTCGACGTCTCCGGCGGTGGCCTGGCTTCAGGCACCACCGCCGATCCGGTGACCGTCTCTGCGGTTCCACCGTCATTCGGGATCGACGCCTTCGACGGGCAGGTCGATGACACAGCCGGCGCCGCCTACACGCAGGCCGGCGGGCATCCGGCGTCGCTGTCGACGGCGCTCGACTTCAACACGGCCACGGACACCAGCCCGACGCCGAATCCCTTCCAGCCGATCATCGGTCCAAACCAGCCAATCGAGCCGGTAAAGGACATCATCGTGGACCTCCCCCCGGGGCTCGTGGGCAACCCAACGACAGCAGACGAATGCACCAGCGGTGAGCTCGCGAACGCTCTGGGCGCGGTCCCTCGGCCGCTCTGTCCAGCGACGTCCCAGGTTGGCACCGCCGAGATCCTCGAGAACGGGTCGAAGCTCGGCAACGTGCTCGGCCCATATCCGATCTTCAACATGGTGCCGCCGCCGGGGGTCCCGGCTCGCTTCGGGATTAACGTGATCGGGACCATCGTCGTGCTCGATGCCTCTGTGCGGACAGCATCCGACTATGGGCTGACGGTGACATCCAGAAACACATCCGCGGCGGTCGCGCTGGTCGGCGCGCACCTCAACTTCTGGGGCGTACCGGCCGATGCGAGCCATGACGGCGAGCGGTCCTGTCCCGGACAGAAGGCTCCCGGCGACACGGGCGGAGGCGATCCTCCGTGCAGAAGCGGGGCGGGGCCGAGGCCGTTCTTCCGCCTGCCCACGTCCTGCACCGCGCCGAGTGTCGGGCTCATCACGACAGTTCAGGTCGCATCGTGGTTTCACCCGAGCGACGTCAGGACGGCTTCATTCGAGAGCCATGAGCCGGCTGGATACCCGTTCAACCCGAACGATCCGAGCACGCCCTGGGGCCTTCCGATCGGCCCGAACGGCTGCGACAGAGTGCCGTTCGATCCAGCGCTCGACGTGCAGGCAGTCGGAACCAGGGCCGCCACAACTTCCGCGCTGACGTTCGACATCACGATCCCGCAGACGGATGACGCCTCGACGACCAGTCAATCCGATCTCAAGAAGGCGGTCGTCACCCTCCCGGAGGGCATGCACGTGAATCCGGCCTCGGCGAACGGGCTCGGTGCCTGCACCTCAGAGCAGATCGCGTTGAGAAGCGACGCGGTGCCGACCTGTCCCGACGCGTCGAAGATCGGGTCGGTGCAGATCGACACGCCACTGCTCGACGTACCGGTCACCGGCGGGATCTATCTCGCCAAACCGTTCGACAACCCGTTCAACTCGCTCATCGCGATCTATCTGGTGGCGAGTGCGAAGGGTGTGGTGATCAAGCTGCCGGGCCAGATCAGCATGGACGGTGATGGGCAGATCACCTCGACGTTCGACAACAACCCGCAGCTGCCGTTCTCGAGACTTCACTTGGAGTTCAAGAGCGGACCGCTGGCATCCCTGGCAGTGCCCAACCGCTGCGGGGTGTACACCACCCACGCGGAGTTCACTGGCTGGAACGGCAGAACCGTGACCCGGGACAGCAGCTTTTCCTTGTCCGTCAACGGCAGCGGCAAGCCCTGCCCACCGCAGTTCTCCCCCGGCTTCAGCGCGGGGACGAAGAGCAACAGCGCCGGGTCGTTCAGCTCCTTCCTGCTGCGCTTCACGCGCACCGACGAGGATCAGGAGCTGAGCGCGCTCACAGTGAGCATGCCGAGAGGTCTCACGGCGAAGATCGCCAACGCAGACCTGTGCAATGACACTCAGGTGGGCGCCGACTCATGCCCGCCGAACGCGAAGATCGGTGACGTCGTTACCGGAGCCGGCACGGGCAGCCTTCCGTTCTTCATCACCAACGGGCGGGCGTACCTCACGGGTCCGTATAGGGGCGCGCCCTATGGCGTCGCGATCGTGGTGCCTGCCGTGGCCGGTCCGTTCGACCTCGGCAAGGTGACGGTCCGCTCGGCGCTGTTCGTGGACAAGCACGACGCGTCGGTGAGGATTGTCAGCGATCCGCTGCCGCGGGTCCTGCAGGGCATTCCGCTGGACATCCGCGATGTGCGGGTCAGCGTGAATAAGCCGAAGTTCTTCTTGAACCCGACGAGTTGTGCGGTGAAGAACATCCAAGGCACGCTTACGTCGGTGGAGGGCACAAATGCGAACGTGTCGGACCGCTTCCAGGCGGCCGACTGCGCCAGCCTCGGCTTCAAGCCGAAGATGACGATGCGCGTCGGTGGCAGAGGGCACACGAGAAGAGGTCAGACCAGTGCGTTCGCCACAACGTTGACGATGCCGAGAAAGGACCAGGCGAATCTCAGATTCGTGCGAGTGACGCTCCCGCAGACGATCAACGCGCGGTTGAACACCATCAACGATGCGTGCACGCGTGCGGAGTTCGAGTCGAACATCGCGAAGTGCGCGCATGCGGAGGCGGGGACGGCTGTGGCGTCCACGCCGCTGCTGAGAGATCCGCTGAAGGGCACCGTGTACTTCGTCAAGAACGGTCATCCGATCCCGGATCTGTTCGTGGCGTTGCGTGGCCAGGTCGATTTCGACCTGATCGGGCGGATCACGATTCCGGGTGGGAAGCGGTTGGCGACGACGTTCGACGCGGCACCGGACGTGCCGATCAGAGCGTTCACGCTGAAATTGCTCGGCGGTAGGAACACCGCATCGATCGGCGCGGCGGCGAACCTGTGCTCCGCGAGAAGCAGACGCGCCAAGGCCGAGGTTGACTACATCGGCCAGAACGGCAAGGTCCGCCAAATCGACCAGGCCCTCAAGGTCGCCGGCTGCGGCAAGCACAAGAAGCCGAGACACGGCCGCAAGCACTGACTCACGCGGGAGACGAACCAGGCGGACGGCGGGCGCCCCACGGTGGGGCGCCCGTCACCCCGCTGGTGACGCCCACCATCCGCCCGCGAGCCTTGGGGGTTTGCGTGCGGGACCAGAGAGGGGCCGGTCCGCCGGGGGCCGGCCCCTTTCGCACTGACTGGGGCTAGCATCGCCGCCCATGCGCACCCCCGCCACACCGCTCGACCGGCTTCAGCAGCGGTCCGGCCGCACGTTCCCGGCGCTTGCGGCCGCCCGCGCGCTCACCGCCCGCCGACTGACACAGCGCGCCGAGCTGCTCGACGGCCTCTCGATGGACCGCAGCGCAGCCGTCGTCCTGATGGGCTCCTGGGGACGCCATGAGCTCACCGCCGGCTCCGACGACGACTACGTCGTGCTCGTGCGCGGCCTTGCACCCGCAGGCGGCGGCTGGGGCTCGGCGCACGACACCGCCGCCAAGGTCGCCGAGCGGTTCGAGCGCGACCCCGGTGGCTTCAGCGCGCCCGGCCGCCAGGGGGTCTTCGCCGAGGTTGTCCACTCGGCCGATCTGCTGCGGGTCGGGCTCGACGACGACACGAACACGAACCTCACGCGCCGCATGCTGCTCGTGCTCGAGTCGGTCGCGGCCTGCCATGCGGACGTGCTCGCCGGTGTGCGGCTCGACCTGATCCAGGACTACCTGCGCGACGCGCTGCGCGACCATCGCCCGCCGCGCTTCCTGCTCAACGACCTCGTGCGGTACTGGCGCACGATCGGCGTCGACTTCGTCGCGAAGGACCGCGACCGCGCCGGGGCCGGTTGGGGCCTGCGCAACGCGAAGCTCCGCACCTCGCGCAAGCTGCTGTTCGCGAGCGGGCTGCTGCCGGTGCTGCGCTGCCACGAGCTGCGCGCCGAGGCGATCGCACCGTTCCTCGCCGAGCAGTTCGCGATGCCGCCGACCGATCGCGTCGCCGACGCGTTCCTGCGCTACGACGCCGTCCAGGACGGAGCCGACGCGCTCGCCGCCTACGACGCCTTCCTTGCCCTGATGAACGACGACGACGCTCGCGCCGAGCTGCGCTCGCTCGGCGGTCGTGCGGTTGCCGACGGCTCGCCCCGCTGGCGCGAGGTGGCGGAGCTCGGCGGGACGATCGAACGCAACCTGCTGAAGCTGTTGTTCGAGACCGAGCTGGGCCCGGTCACGCAGCGCTACGCCGTCCTCTAACCCGCCGGCGCCTCAAGCACCCACGGGACACCGGCGCAGCGCTCCAGCACCGGCAGGAACGCCTCGGCATCCAAAGCCCGCAACGGCACGTGCTCGCCGCCCGGCTTGATCGAGGAGATGTGAACCTCGGCGAGGCGGTCCGCGAACGCGTCGAGCAGTTCGTGCGCCAACCCCATGCCGGAGTCGTGCAGCTGCGCGTGGGCGATGTCGAAGCAGAAGCGTGCGTCTGGGAGCACCTCGAAGTACCGCGCGAGCTCGGCGACGGTCCGCGCGTCGGGCTTGCGCGTGTCCATGTTCTCCAGCCGCAGCCGCGCGCCCAGGTCCGCGAACGGCGCGACGTCCCCGAGCGTCTCCGGGTGCATCACGATCCCGTCGACCTGCGGGGAGATCGCGGCCAGCGCGGTCGCGAGTGCGGCAGGCGTTCCGTCCCAGCCCTTCGACGGGCCGTGCACGGAGATGTGGCCGAAGGGCAGCTCCCCGTCCTCGCGCAGGAACTGCAGCAGCCCCGGCAGCTCACGCGCCGACAGCGCGGACAGCTCGACCACGTCGAGCGAGCACGACTCCGCCGCCGCCACGAGCCGCGGCCAATCGCCGCGAGCGCCGACCATGTAGCCGGTCGACGGCCCGACGAGCCCGGCGTTCAGTTCCAGCAACTCGCCGACTGCGGTCATTGCTGGAAGGGGTTCGACGGTGACGGACACCGGAACGACCATACCCGGCGCATGGGACGGAAGCGCGCCTCTCGCGCGGTAATGCCACAGGATATACTGGGACCCATGGCCAAGGTGATGATCTCCCTTCCCGACGAGCTGCTCCACAAGATCGACGCAGAGGTCGAGCGGCGCCACAGCACCCGCAGCGCACTGCTGCAGGAGGCTGCTCGCCGCGAGCTGGGCTGGCCTGATCCGGCCGCTGTCGACGCCGCGGTCGCGAGCGCGCGGGCGGCGTTGGCGACCGCCGGAGCGTTCGAGTCAGCCGCCCTCGTGCGAGCCGAGCGAGATGCACGCCATGCCGGTGCGTGACGTCATCGTCGACGCGAACATCGTCCTCAAGTGGTTCCACGAGGAAGGCGAGGAGGAGGTGGAGGCGGCGCGTGCGCTGCTCGACGGGCACCGCGATCGCAGACTCAGCGTTCAAATGCTCGATCTCACGCCGTACGAAGTGGGCAATGCGCTGATCCGCGGGAGGGCGGGACTGGCCGCCGAGCAGGTTGCGATCGTGCTGCGGGCCTCGCGCGAGATCTGCTCCGCCATCGTGCCGACGGCCGACGATCTCGCTCACGCCGCGCAACTCGCCGCCGATCACAACTTGACGCTCTACGACGCCGCCTATGCGGCGGTTGCGCGGCGTCGCGGAGCCGTGCTTGCGACGCTTGACGGCAAGCTGCTTGCGAGAAGTCTCGGCTCGCGCCCGGGGGACGTGCTCGTGCGCGGCTGACTGCGTGTTCAGCCGTTCACGGCTCGTCCGGCCACCGCCCCGTCCGGTCGAACTCATGCCGCGCGGCATCCTCCTGCGCACGATCTCTGTCGCTCGTGACGCCGAAGCGAAACAGCAGGTTGATGAGCAGGACCGACAGGCCCGCGCCGAGCAGCGCCATCGCGCCCTCGTAGTTCGCGCCCGGGTCGGCGATCAGGAACCCCAACCCAACGAGGCAGATCAGCAGCGGCAGCGCGTAGCGGACCGCCCAGACCAGCCGCGCGCGCGTCACGCGGCGTCGGCGTCGCCGCCGTCCCCGGAGCCGTCGCCCGCACCGCTCCCCCGCGGCACCACAACCACCGGACACGCCGCATCGCGCAGCAGGTGCGTCGAGATCGACCCCAGCAGCACGCGCCGGAACGGTCCCTTCGCGCCCGAGCCGGTAAACAGCAGGTCGTCCGTCTGCGCGTGCTCGGTGAGCACCGTGACAACGTCGCCCTCCAGCACGGCACCCTCCGCCGCCACGTCCGAACCAAGCGCAGCGATCGCCTCGTCGAGCCGTCGCTGCGCCTCGTCCCGCGCGATCTGCCCGAGCTCCTCGTAGGCCGCCACGTCCAGCGGCGGCGGCGGGTAGATCCCCACAGCCGCGCTGTTGACCGCCGTCACGACCCGCAGCCGCGCGCCTGCCCACCGTGCGAAGTCGGCCGCTACCGCCAGTGCGTGCCCAGCCTCCGGCGACCCGTCGTAGGCGACCGCGATCTGGCGCACGCCGCCGCTCGTGCCGCGGACCGCATCGCGGAAGCCGTCGGGCGCCACCGCGACCGCACACGGCGCGTGGTTCAGCACCGCGTCCGGCGTCGAGCCGGTCAGCATCCGCAGTGCCTTGCCGTGGTGCGTCGCGCCGACGACGATCGCCGCCGCGCCCGACGCCTCGGCGAGGTCGTGCAGCACGTGCGAGGGGGAGGCGCCCGCAACCGCGCGCAGGCTCACACCCGCGTCGGGAGCACCCCCGAGCCACTGCCGCGCTCTCTCCAGCTTCTTCTCCGCGTCCGCGCGCATCCCGTCCGCCACCTCGACCGCCGCAGCGCTCTCGCCCAGCGGGTCGTCCGGATACGCGCACGCGACGACCAGTTCCGCGCCGGCGGTTCCAGCCAGCATCCGCCCGAGCGCGAGCGCGTCGTCGCCGTGGTCGGTGCCGTCGTAGCCGACGACGATCGTGCGGGTCATGTGGAAAGTCCCTCCGGGCGGGGTCGGATCAAGCAGGGCGAAGCCCGCCGAACGATACGCGCCCTTGCACGACATTCGTGGCAAGCCCCCGTGCAACGCTCAACCAATCAGGCCGAACTGACGATCCCTTCGGATACCGTCGTGAAACCGCCCCGGCGTCGACCGGGAATTCGCCCTCTTGCGCGCGCTCGTCGTCCATCGAGATCCTGAAGCAGCCTCCGCGCTGGTCGACGTGCTCAGTGCGTCGAACGGCAGCGCCGCAGCCGTCGCCGCGACGGTGCTGCTCGACCCGTCCGCGCTCGCCAGCGCGCTCGCCCGCGGCGACGCCGACGCGGTCGTCTGCGCCCTGGCGCCGACAGACCAAGCGCTGAGCAGCATCCGCGAGACCTGTGAGGCCGCCGGCATCGCGCTCGTCCTGACGGACCCGGACGCGGCAAGAGCCGCACACGCCTCCAACGGCTGCACCGCTCACGAGCCTCAGCAGGACCGCCTGATCGCCGCCGTGCTGCGCGAGCACGCCTGCGCGCAGGACCGCCGCGCAGCCACGACCGCCCAGCGGCTCCTCTCCGCTCAGCAGACGATCGCCGACCACCTTGCGGCCGACCTCCCGCCCGACGCGCTCCTCAAAGAAGCCCTCGGCGTGCTCGCCGCGCTGTTCAGCGCCGCCGGCGGCGTCGCCTGGGAGCTGCCCGCCGACCGCGGCGAGCTGATCCCGCGTGCGGCGCAGGGCGAGGCGACTCTGCCCGAAGCAGGCACCGTCCCCTTCCCCGACGAGCACCTCGCCGGCCGCGCGGCGCTCGCCCAGGCGACCGTCGCCGACGGCCCGCACGTCGCCGTCCCGCTCGTTGCCGGCGGCGCCTGCGAGGGCGTCCTCGAGCTGCACCTCGCGCCCGGCGCCCGCCCCGACGCGCGCCTGATGGCCGACGTCGCCGCGCTCGCCAGCCAGGTCGCGCTGCACCTGCGCTACCGGCGCGGCGCCGCGATGCTCGACCTGCACGAGCGCGCGCTCGCCGCCACCAACAACGGGATCGTGATCGCCGATGCCGATCCGGACGGCGGCGGCTGGCCCGTCTCCTATGTCAACGAAGCGTTCGAGCTGCTCACCGGCTGGCGCGGCGACGATGTCATCGGCCGCTCCCTCAGCATCCTGCAGGGCGAGGAGACCGACCCCGAGGGCGTCGCCGAGATGTCCGCTGCGCTGCGCGAGGGGGAGGAGTGCTGGGTCACGCTGCGCAACTACCGCCGCGACGGCTCGCCGTTCTGGAACGAGGTCTACCTCACGCCCGTCCACGATGCCGACGGCGTCGCAAGGCGCTACATCGGGGTCCTGCACGACGTCACCGCGCGCGTCACCTCCGCCGTCGAGCTGGAGGAGGCGGAGGCCCGCTACCGCACGCTGATCGAGACGATCCCCGCCGTCACCTACATCGCTGACTGGGACGAGCTCGGCTCCTTCCGCTACGTCTCTCCGCAGATCGAGGAGCTGCTCGGCCATCCACCGGAGCACTGGCTCGGCGACACCGGCACGTGGGAACAGCACATCCACCCGGACGACGCCGACCGCGTGATCGCCGAGACGCGCTACGCCTTCCGCCAGCAGAAGGCGTTCGACTGCGAGTACCGCATGGTCGCCGCCGACGGCAGCGTCGTGTGGGTGTGGGAGCGCGACACCGTGATCCGCGACGAGGTCGGCGAGCCCTACC
>Ga0126313_10000060_pt1 | contig 44271 bp, 48 predicted proteins | sample Plot105A_FD_89954 | JGI IMG/M metagenome (GOLD analysis project Ga0126313, IMG submission 89954) | Serpentine soil microbial communities from UC McLaughlin Reserve, CA, USA - Plot105A | ecosystem: Environmental > Terrestrial > Soil > Grasslands | place: USA: UC McLaughlin Reserve, Lake County...
ACCTCAGGTCGCTCGCCGCTGCTGCGGCTGCAGTCCGACGAGCGCCTGATCGCGCTCGTGCGGCGCGGCAACCACGGTGCCTTCGAGACGCTCGTCGGGCGCTATCAGGCGCGCCTGCTCGCGTTCTGCCGTCACATGCTGGGCTCGCGCGAGGACGCCGAGGACGTGCTGCAGGAGGTGTTCGCGGCGGCGTTCAACGCGATCCTGGCCGACGACCGTCCGATCAACGCGCGCCCGTGGCTTTACCGCATCGCGCGCAACCGCAGCCTCAACCACCTGCGTCGCGTCCAGGCGATCGGCGTCGACTCGATGGACATCCACCTCGCCGAGCACGGCACGACGACGGCCGACAAGGTCGACAAGCGCGAGCAGTTCCGCGAGCTGATCGCCGACGTCGGAGAGCTGCCCGAGACGCAGCGGACCGCGCTGCTGCTGCGCGAGATCGACGCGCTTTCCTACGAGCAGATCGCCGAGGCGATGGAGACGACGATCCCGAGCGTCAAGTCGCTGCTCGTGCGCGCGCGTGTGTCGCTCGCCGAGGCGGCCGAGGCGCGACAGCTCAACTGCGAGGACGTGCGCACCGAGCTCGGCGAGATCGCCGAGGGTCTGCGCCGCCGCACGACGCCGCCGGTGCGCCGCCACCTGCGCTCGTGCGAGCGCTGCGGGACGTTCCGCACGGAGCTGCGCGCGTCGAGCAAGGCGCTTGCGCTGATGCTGCCGGTCGGGCCGCTGCTGCTCGCCAAGAGACTCTTCCTCGCACACGTCGGGCTCACGTCGCTCGGCGGCGGAGCGGGCGTCGGCGGTGCCGGCAGCGCGGCGTCGAGCACGGCCGCGGTCGGCGCAGTCGCGGGCTCGGCCGGTGCCGCGGGCAGCAGCGGACTTGTCTCCGCCGGCCTCGGCGCGCTCGGCACAAAGGCCGCGGCCGGGCTCGCCGCAGCGGCGCTCGTGACCGCCGGCGCGGTCGAGATGGAGCAGAGGCCACCCCGGCGCGCCGCCTCCCAGACGCAGGTCATCGCCCAGCAGGTGCCGCACCAGCCGGCGGTCGCTGCCGCCGTCGTCCAGCCGGCGCCCGCGCGCGTGCAGCGTGCCCTGGACGCACCGGCGAAGGACGCCCGTCCGGCCGACAAGCCCGCCACCACGCCGGCGGCAACCACCACGGCCACGACGCCCGCGCCGGTGCCGCCCGCCGCCGCCGCTCCGATCGCGGCAGACCAAGGGCGCACGACCGTCGAGACCGGCGCCACGACGCTCCCCTCCACGCTGCCGGCCGAGACGCCGCCGCCGACGCTTGTGCCGGCTCCGCCGCCCGCCGCCGCCACGCCCACGGCGACCACGCCGCCGACGACGACGCCCGCGCCGGCTCCGCCGCCGGCGAGCACCACCCCGGTACCGCCGTCGACAACCACACCGACGCCACCGCCGGCGACCAACCCGCCGGCTGACGGGGCCAGCACCGAAACGACACCGGTGCCGCCACCGGTCACCGTGCCGCACGACGGCGCGCCGCCGTCCACGGACTCACCGGCGGACTGAGCGTCCGGCCCCGCCCCGCTCAGGCGGCCGCGACGAGCCCGATGACCTTCATGCGGCGCTCGAGCGCTCTCAGCGCGAACGCGCGCGTGTCGGCGATCGAGGTGCCGAACAGCTCGACCGTCTCGTCCTCGGGCGCCCACTTCGGCTTCAGCACGCCCTCCGCGATCGGCGCGACCTCGCCGAGCGTGCGCTGGATCGCCGTCGTGTAGCGCGGGTCCTCGCGCGCCATGTCGCGCAGGAAGCGCGCGCCGAAGGCCACATGCCGGTGCTCGTCGCGCGCGACGTTGATGAAGCCCTCGACGAAGCCCGGCAGCGTCCCCTCGCGCTCGTTGTAGTCGATGATGAAGTGCTGGCCGGTGAGCGCCAGCATGCCCTCGATCACCATGTGATAGATCGTGATCGCCTCGACGAGCGTCTCGAGATCCTCCGGCTCGGCGGCGAGACGGTCGACACGCTGCTTGAGCATCTCGTCGAACAGCACGCCGAACTCCGGGTTCAGATGCTCGCTCGTCTCGAGCAGGCGCTCGTCGAGCCCCTCCGCCTCCAGCACCCCGACCTCGCTGTAGAAGCGGTCGAAGAAGGCGACGTGGCGCGCCTCGTCGGCGATCTGCGTGGAGAGGAAGATGCGCATGTCCTCGCTCGGCGCGGCACGCATCATCGGCCCCAGCTCTGACGTCACACGCTGCTCGCCGATGAAGAACGCCGAGAGGCCGTACATGCGCTGGAAGCGCTCCTCGGGTTCGATCCGCTCGTGCCAGTCGATGCGGTCCTGCGTGAAGTCGATGTCCTGGACGGCCCAGTGCTGACGCTCCCACAGCGAGTAGAGCTGGCGGTAGGTGAGCAGGTTCGCCTCGCCGCGGTCCGCGCTCTCGAGCAGCGCCGGATCGCTCGTGGCACGGAAGTCGACGCGGTCGGTGCGTGAGCCTGCGGCGGTGTCGGACACGACGGGCCTCTCCTCGCTTGACGGTGCGGGATGCCGTCCCAGCCTAGCGGAGCCCTGGCTGGCCAGCCAGCCGTTAGGGACCGACCTCGCCCCCGGCCACGAGCGCGCCCGCACGGCGCCCGTCGAGCGTCACCGGGTAGCGCCCGGCTCTGAGGCCTGCGATCCGCACCGCGGCGCGCTCGTTCGCGGCGACCTTGAGCGTGTGAGGGGTGGAGGTCTGAAGGACCAGCGTGTGCGGCTTGCCGTCGTCGGAGCGGATCGAGATCTCGACGGCGAGGAAGGGCGGAACGGTGATGGTGGGCGGCGTCAGACGACCACTCTGCGTGACCACGAACGAAGCAGGCACACGCACTGCCTGCTCGTCGCCGCCGCCGCTGTCGTCCGACGGCTGCGTCTCCGTCGGCGGCGTCGTCGCGGCGGGCGGCACCGTCGCGGTCGCCGTCCCCGGTTGCGTTGCGTCGGTCGGCGGCGCCGTCGCGTCCGGAGCGCTCGCCGTGGGGTTGGTGGAGACGCCTGGGCCGGTGTTGCCGCCGCCGCAGCCGGCGATCGCCAACACGGTCAGCACCGCCAGCGCGGTCAGGCATCGAGGGAAGCGCACGAGCCCGAGCCTACCCGTCGATCCCGACCTCCCCACTCACCGATCCCTGAACTGAGCTCGGCTCAGGCGCTGCCATAGACGCCCATCAACCCGGCGTACCAGGCGTCTGGGGAGTGCCGGCGGCGGGCGCGGACTAGTGCGGCGGCTCCCGCGGCGGCACGGGCGGCGGGGTCGGTCCACAGGGCGGTGAGAGCAGCGCTCCACCCGGTCCGGTCGTCGACCGGCAGCGCCGCCTCCTGGCCGACCAGTTCCGGCAGACCGCCGCGCGTGCTGCCGAGCACGGGCACCCCGTCGGCCATCGCCTCGATCACGGCCATCGGGCACGAGTCGTCGCTGCGCGAAGGGGCGAGCAGCACGGCAGCCCCCCGGCGCTCGCGGACGAGCGCGTCGTCAGACAAACGCCCGAGGAACGTCACCTCCGCGCCCGCTGCCAGAGCACGCAGGCGGGGCTCGTCGGGACCCTCACCGGCGATCCGCAGCGGCACGCCCGCGTCCCGCGCGGCCTGGATCGCCACATCGAAGCCCTTCTCCTCGACGAGCCGGCCGGCAGCGAGGGCGTAGGTGCCGTCGGCGGCAAGCGATTCGGCGGCGATCGACCGCACCGCGTTCGGCAGCACGGTCATCGACTCGGATGGAATCCCGAGTCGTGCCAACCGCACGGCCAGCGCCTCGCTCACCGCCACAAGCGCATCGGCATGCCGGAGCAGGCGCGGCTGCTGGCGTGCGAGCCCGGCCGCATACACGGCCGCCTCCGGAAGCGAGCCGCGGCAGCGGTGCTGCAGCCCCGGGAGCGTGTTGCGTCCCGTGCACTCGTAACAGGGGCCGCCGTTGCGGTAAGCGACTCCGATCGCGCAGACCAAGCGGTAGTTGTGCAGATGCAGGACCGTCCGCGCACCCGCCGCGCGCGCCGCAGCAAGTGCGCGCCAGCCGAGCAGCGGGTGCAGGTTGTGCGCGTGCACGACATCGGCGTGGTGCAGCCGCACAGCCGCAGCGACGTCGGCCGGCTGCAGTCCTCCCCGCAGCAGCCCCTGCGCGGCGCGCGCACGACCGGCTTCCTCGCTGTCGCGCTCCAGCCGCGCTACCGCGTGCCCCCGCGACGTCAACAGCGCCTCCAGCTCGTCCATGACCCGTTCCTCGCCGCCGGCCGTCCGGTAGCGGTTGTGCAACAGCAGCACGCGCGCGTGCGCATCGGCGTCACTCGGCGGAAGCAGGGCCGGCGGGGTCATCAGCCGGCGATTCTGGCACGCTGCGGGGCCGTGGCGATCGCACTCGTGACGAACGTGCTGGCGCCCTACCGCGTCCCGCTCTACGCACTGCTCGCCGAACGCTACGGCGTCGAGGTGCTGTGCTTCGGCGCCGGCGCCGGCTACGTGCCGGAGTGGTTCGCCGATCTCGACGGCCAGCTGGAAGCTGCCCCCTTCCCCGCGCGGCGCATCGCCGGCCCGCGCGAGGCGCTCGCGCTCGGCAAGCGCTACGACGCCGCGATCGCATCCGTAGCCGGCGGCGCGGTGCTGCCGGCGACGTACTTCGGCATGCGCCGCCACGGCCGCCCCTTCGTGCTGTGGGGCTCGGTGTGGGCGCACCCACGCGGCAGCGCGAAGGCCGCTCTCGCCTTCCCGCTCGTGCGCCACGTCTACCGCCACGCCGACGCGGTCGTGACCTACGGCGAGCACGTGCGCCGATACGTCGCGCGCTACCGCGGCCACGACGACGACATCGTGATCGCGCCGCAGTCCGTCGAGGCCGAGCTGTTCGGCCGCCCGGTCACCACCGAGGAGGTCGCCTCCTGGCGCGCCAACGCAGAGCTCCCCGACGGACCCCTCGTCCTTTACGTCGGCCGCCTGGTCGAGGAGAAGGGCATCGAGGACCTGCTCGCCGCCTGGCGCCAGATCGACGGCGCCACGTTCGCAGTCATCGGCGATGGCCCGCTCGCCACCGAGGTCCAAGCCACCCCGAACACCCGCCTGCTCGGCCCGCTTCCCCGCAACCGCCTGCCCGTCGCCTACGCCGCCGCCGACGTTCTCGTCCTCCCCTCTATCCCGACGCCGCACTTCCGCGAGCCCTGGGGACTCGTCTGCAACGAGGCACTTCACCAAGGCACGCCGGTCATCGGCACGACAGCGGTCGGCGCCGTCGCCGGCGGACTGATCCGCGACGAAGAGACCGGCCTCGTCGTCCCTCCGGGCGACCCGCGGGCGCTTGCCCACGCGATCCGCCGTCTGATCGAAGACCCCGATCTGCGAGCCCGCCTCGGCACGGCCGGCCACGACGCGCTCGCCGGGCACACGTACACGGCGATGGCCGACGCGTTCGGCGTCGCGCTGGCGCGTGCCGGCGCGCTGCGCTGAACGTGCGCCGGGCTACTCCCCCAGCGAGAAGAGCGACTCGAGGTCGTGTCTGGAGTAGACCTCGAACGCCAGCAACGTCTGCGTCTTCACGATCCCCGGGAGCTGCGCGAGCTGCTCGGTGATGACGTGCGCGAGGTCGTCCTGCTCGCGCAGCCGCAGGATCGCGGCGAAGTCCCACTCGCCGGTGATCGAGTACGCCTCCGCGACACCCGGAACGTCGGCCAGCAGGCCGCCGAGGTCCGGCAGCGCGGTGCGCTCGGCCTGGATCAGGATGATCGCGTGCGTCATGGCGACCAGCTCTCGCCTGGCGCGAGCACGACGACCGAGCTCGACGTCTGCGCCTCGACGTCGGCCTTGAACGCCTGCGCGTCCGTCTCGATCGGCGGGAACGTGTCGTAGTGGATCGGGACGACCGTCTTGGCGCCGATCAGCCTCACGGCGTCGACCGCGTCGTGGCGATCCATCGTGTAGTGGCCGCCGATCGGCACGAGCGCGACATCGATCTCGCGGCCGCGGCCGACGAGCTGCAGATCCGAGAAGAGGCAGGTGTCGCCGACGTGGTAGATCGTCGTGCCCGCGAGCTCGATCAGCAGGCCGGCCGGGGTGTGCGCCGTGCCGCTCGGCGAGACCGCGGTGTGCCAGGCGGGCACGAGCTTCACGCTGCCCCAGTCGAAGGTCTCCGTCCCGCCAAGGTTCGGGTCGCGCACGTCGACGCCCTGGCCGCCGATCTCGTTCGCCAGCTCGACGATCGCGACGACCGTCGCTCCGGTGCGCTTGGCGATCGCGACCGTGTCGCCGAGATGGTCCCCATGGCCGTGCGTGAGCAGGATCGTGGTGGCCTCGAGCTCGTCCGCGCTCGCCGCCGCTCTCGGGTTCCCCGTCAGGAACGGATCAACGAGCACGGTCGTCCCGCCGTCGGTGAGTGCGAAGGCCGAATGCCCCAGGTAGCGCAGCTCCATCTCAGTCCCCTTCCGTCGAAGTTCTGATCTCCAGCGTGCGCGCCAGCTCGAAGCCGACGGCCACGCCGACGAGCATGCCCAGGCGCGTCTCCTCCTCAACGAGCGTCCCGATCGCCTGCTGGCGGCCGCCGAGATCCTCGACGCCTGCGGCGGCATCGACCGCCTGCTCGTGCGTCTCGCCGAACCAACCGCCCGCCGCGAGCGCCTCGTCGAGCACGCGGTGCAGCTGCGGCGCTGCGCGCGCGACGAGCCGCTGCGCCTCGCGCAGCCGGCCCTCCTCGCTCAGTGCGGCCAGCGCCGCGTCAAGCTCCGCGTCGGTGTAGGCGCGCTCCACTGCGGCGGATCATACGGCGCCTCCCGCGCCGCGCGATCAGCGACCGCCGGCCAGCCGCGCGAGCGGATAGCCGAGCGCCGCGCCGGCGACGACGCCGGTGGCGCCGACGAGCGGGTCGGCCCACTCGACCGCGACCGGCAGCAGCAGGAGCACGACGGCGAACACGGCGGCGCCGAGCAGATCGCCGTCGATCTCCCGCCCGCGGCGCAGATCGCGCAGGTCGGGAATCGCCCACGCGACGAGCAGCGCCAGCGCCGCCCCGTTGCCGCCGAGCGCGGTCGGGAACGTCTCCGTCACGGCCGCGACGGCCATACCGCCTGCGCCGCCGGCGAGGAACAGCAGGACGACCGCTATCGGACCGTGACGGCGCTCGACGAGCCAGCCGAACAGCGCGATTGCGAACAGCGCGACGAACGCGTAACCGCTGTTCTCGTACGCGAACGGCGCCGTCAGCACGTGCCACCACTCGCCCGTCGGCGTGCCGACGATCGCCACGTCGACGAGGTTCACAACGTCGGCGCGCAGCAGCACGAACAGCACGAGTGAGGCGCTCACGAGCGCGGCCGTCGCGTACGGGCGCCCGTCGGCGCGAATCCCGGGTATCTCGCCGCGCCTCAGCGGCCCGAGCGACGGCGCCGGCGAGCGGCGCTTGGCGCGCCGGCGTTCCTTCTCGGCCGGACGACCGTCGCGACCGAGCTTCGGCGCGCGCTTGCGCAGCCGGCTGCCGCAGTACGGGCACTCGGTGATGTACGGGCTGACCTCCGATCCGCAGTGCTTGCAGATCACGAACAGGTCGGGGCCGCCACTGGTCACCCGATCGATTCTAGACCGCGGGGGGAAGGCGCCGGAGCGGCTGCTGGACGCCGCTTCAGCCCACGTCGACGGTGGCCGCCGCAATCTCGGTGACGACCTCGCGCAGATCGTGGTTGGCCTCGTGCACCACGAGCTGGCGCGCAGCACCGTTGCCGCGCTCCAGCAGATCCTCCACAGCTGCCAGCTCAGCTCCCGAACCGAGCTCCTCGGCGTGCGGACGCAGGCGGTCGAGCAGACGCCGCGCCAGCTCGCGCGTGGCGACGCGCTCGCGCGACGGCAGGTCCACCAACTCGCCGTCGAGCCCGTGCCGCGCGGCCAGCCACTTGTTCTCGTCGACCATCTGGTGCGGATAGCGGGTGAGGGCCTTGCCGGCCTCGAAGTGCTCCGCCAGCTCCTTCACCATCGCCTGGATCAGCGCCGCCAGCCCGAGCGTGTGCTCCACCCGCGTCTGCGCGTCCATCACGCGGATCTCGACGGTCCCGAGATTCGGGTGCGGGCGCACGTCGTACCAGAGGTACGTGTAGTCGTCGATGACGCGCGCGTCGACCATGAACCCGATCTTCTCGGCGTAGTCGTCCCAGCTGTCATAGGTCGGCGGGATGCCGACGCGCGGGAAGGCGCGGAAGATCGGCGTGCGCGTCGAAGCGAGCCCGGTCGCGTCGGCGCGCCAGAAGGGCGAGTTGGCCGACAGCGCCAGCAGCACCGGCAGGTGCACGCGCATCCCGTTGGCGACGTGGATCGCCTTCTCGCGGTCGTCGAGGCCGACGTGGACGTGCTGACCAAACAGCAGCTCCTGACGCGCGACGAAGCGCAGGTCGCTGACGAGGTCGCGGTAGCGGTCGCGCCCGACGATCCGCTGGTCCTCCCACATCGCGAACGGATGCGTGCCGGCGGCGCCGATCGTCAGGCCCTTCGTCGCGGCCGCCTGCGCCACCCGCGCGCGCAGCGCACGCAGCTCAATCCCGGCCTCCGCCGCATTCGGCTGCGGCGAGGTCGCGATCTCCAGGACGGACTCCATCAGCTCCGGCTTGACGCGCTCCGGGTGCTGCCCTTCGAGCAGCGACTCGACCGCGTTGACGAGCTCGAGCGACTCGGCGTCGAGGATCATGAGCTCCTCCTCGATGCCGATCGTGAAGTTGGGGCCGGTGAAGTTGGCGTCCACGGGGGCGCAGCGTAGCCGGCCGAGGGGCGGTGCAAACGACGCCGCCGGGGTAAACTCGCGCGGCGGCAGGTCCCGCTCAGCACGCCCCCGACGAAGGACGACCCTCTTATGGCACTCGGCTACGACGGCAAGCTCTACATCCTCGCGTTCGACCACCGCGGCTCGTTCCAGAAGAAGATGTTCGGGATCGCCGGCGACCCGACGCCCGAGGAGACGGAGACGATCGCCGACGCGAAGCGGCTGATCTACGAGGGCATGGAGCTGGCCGTGGAGCGCGGCGCCGAGGCCGGCGCAACCGGGGTACTCGTCGATGAGCAGTTCGGCAGCGACGTGCCGCAGCAGGCGAAGGCGAAGGGCCTCAAGCTCGCGATGCCGATCGAGAAGAGCGGCCAGAACGAGTTCGACTTCCAGTACGGCGACGACTTCGGCGCCCACATCGAGCAGTTCGACCCCGCCTTCAACAAGGTGCTGGTGCGCTACAACCCCGATGGCGACGCGGAGATGAACGAGCGTCAGCTCGGCCGCCTCAAGCGCCTGTCCGACTGGCTGCACGCCAACAACCGGCTGTTCCTGTTCGAGCTGCTCGTGCCCGCGGAGGACGACCAGCTCGCCTCCGTCGGCGGCGACGTCGACCGCTACGACGCCGAGCTGCGGCCGGAGCTGATGCGCCGCGCGATCGAGGACATCCAGAACGCCGGCATCGAGGTCGACATCTGGAAGATCGAGGGCGTCGATGCGCAAGCCGACGCGCAGATGCTCGCCGAGCAGGCGCGCTCCGGCGAGGGCCGCGAGAACGTCGTCTGCGTGCTGCTCGGCCGCGGCGCCAGCGACGCGAAGGTCGACCACTGGCTGCGCGAGGCGGCGCCGGTCGACGGCTTCGTCGGCTTCGCGATCGGCCGCTCGATCTGGTGGGACGCGCTGAGAGGCTTCCTGGACGGCTCGATCGCGCGCGAGGACGCCGCCTCGCAGGTGGCGGACAACTACCTGCGCTTCATCGGCGTCTACGAGCAGCAGAAAGTCGCGTAGATCAGCGGCGCTGTTTGGCGCCATGCAAAGTCGTTGCAAACCGAGGCTGCGCTGCCGCAGGAGGCCGCGTAGCCTCGGGGCATGACGTGGCCGCGCGCGCTTCCCTGGATCGTCCTGCTGCTGCTCGCCGGGCTCGTGCTCGGCAACGTCCATCTGCCCAGCTGGCTGGGGGGTGACGCCGATGGGGCGCTCGTCGCGAGCGGTTCGGCGAGCGCGCGGCTGAAGCGTGTGATCGACGGCGACACGATCGTCGTGCAGATCGATGGGGGCGAGGAGCGGGTCCGCTTGATCGGCATCGACACACCCGAGACCGTCAAGCCGAACACGCCGGTGCAGTGCTTCGGGCCGCAGGCACACGACCTCAACGCGCGCCTGCTCGGCGGCTCCGGCACACCGTTGACGCTGCGCTTCGATCGTGAGCTGCACGACCGCTACGACCGCCTGCTCGCCTACGTCTACCGTGCGCGGGACGGCCTGTTCGTCAACGCCCAGCTGATCGGCGCGGGCGCCGCCCGCACGCTCGAGATCGCCCCCAACACGGGGCATGCCGCACAGTTGAGCAAGCTCCAGCACACCGCCCGTGCCGCCGGACGCGGGCTGTGGGGCGCCTGCTGAGCGCGGCGGGGCCATTCGACGCGCTGCTAGGGTTTCCTCCCCTATGAAGATGCGACAGAGCCTCGCTCAGCTCGAGCAGGCCTTCTTCGAGGAGACCGCGCAGGATCGCGTCCGCCGCGAGCGGTTGCGCGAGACGGCCACTCAACGCTCCCGCCAGCGCAGAATCCAGCGCGTGCACAAGCACGGCAACTGGCGCTTCGTGTTCCTCGTGCTCTCGATCGTCGTCACGGCCGTCGTGGTGACGATCGCGATGTTCGAGACGCTCTATTACGTGATGGGCTGAGGCCCACGCGAAGCGGCGGCGCGGCCCGCCACGTCGCGTAGACCGATCAGCTCTCAGTGCTGATGTCGCGGAGCGCGGCGTCGACCTCCTCGCGCGCGCCCTCCCCCGCGGCTTCCTGCTGGATCTCCAGGTACACCTCTCTGCGGAAGACAGGTACGTCGCGCGGCGCCTGGATGCCGATCCGCACCTTCTCCCCCATGATCGCGAGGACTGAGACCTCGATGTCGTCCCCGATCATGATGCTCTGGTTGGACTTGCGCGTCAGGACCAACATTGCGCCCATGCCTCCCTGCTGTCCATGATTGGCCGGATGAGCGATCGGACAACGAAGGCGAATAGCGAAACCGATCCCTCAAAAAGGAAGAATAGCCGTAGCCCCTGCCGTCCTCCCCATTACCGGCGGATCGTCACCGGCCCACATTCGCTAGTCTGCCCGGCCGATGCCACGCAGATCGCTTCGCCCACAGCTGAACCAGATCCGCACGTGGGTCCGACAGGGCCGCACCGATGCCTGGATCGCCCACCAACTTGAGGTCACGACGCAGCAGATCGCGGCCTTCAAGCGCGAGAACGAGCTCGTCCCGGACGAGGCGGAGCCCAACGGCACCGTCGACTTCGATGACGAGATCGATCTGCGCGCCGAAGACGACGCACTGATCGCCGCCGAGCTCGAGGCCGCACAGAAGGCCCGCGAGAAGGAAGAGGCCGAGGCCGCCAAGAAGGCTGCCGCGAGAGCCAGAGCCCGCAGAGCAGCCGCCGCCGACGATGACGAGGCGGAGGACGAGGACGGCGACAAGCCGTCACGCCGCCGCGGCCGCCGCGGCGGTCGTCGCCGCAAGGCACGCACCGGCCCGCTCGAAGGCACGTTCGACCACGGCGACGAGGGCTACGGCCTGTGGCTCGACCCCGCCGTGCAGGACGACCCCGTCTACGCCGAGCACTGGGCCGGCCACCGCCCGGTCGAGATCACGATCGAAGAGGATCAGATCGTCATCAAGCGGTTGGAGTCGGACGAGGGCTGACTGTCCCATCCGGCCGCTGAGCCGGATGGATCGTCGTGCCTGGCAAGGAAGCAGGGGTGAAGCCGTACTTGGGTACGGCGAACCCCGATGACGCTGCCAGGCGCGGCGAGACGACGGCTCAGGGCTGGTCGAGGGGCTGCCCTTGCCGCTCCAGCTCGTCCGGATCGCGGCGGCGACCGCCGGACCAGTCGGACGCCTCGCGCACATACCGTGCGAAGGCTGCGTCACCGGCCGTCTGCGCGTCCCAGCCGCGCGGGTCGTTCGGGACCGTCGCGATCGCCACGTCGAGGCACCAGTCGGTGCCGGCGCTGTAGAGGTCCGCCAGTTCGCCCGTTGTGAACGGGCCGCCGAGCCTGCGGCGCAGCTCGTCGACGATCCGCTCGCTGACGCGTTCGAGCAAGCGCCGCTCGTCCGGCTCCGCGCGGCTCAGCCGGCGCTGACCATCGCTCCACAGTTGCAGCGCAGTGTCGACATGCATCGCCGCGCAGGGTACCCGCCGCGCGCAGGAGCAAGCCGGAAGGTCAGTGGTCGGGCAGGCCGCGCACGACGTACGAGCGCTCGCCCGGCTTGACCATCCCGAGGCGCCGCGCCTCGGCCTGGACGGTGCGCGGGTCGCGCAGCTCTCTCGCACGTCTCAGCAGCGCCTCGTGCTCACGCTCGAGCGCCTGCACCTGCGCCTGCTTCTCACCCGACTGGCGCCAGGTCGACAGCAGCGAGCGTGCAGGGCCGACATAGGCCAGCGCAACGCCCACGAGCAGCAGCAACAGCGCCACACGTCCGACCCGGTCCCAGCGCACACGCAGAGCGGCGGCACCGAGCGCCGTCGCCGCAGGCGGACGAGCTTGCGAGCGACGAGCGGCGGATCCAGCAGGCGGCATTGCGAGACACCTTCGCGAGCCGCCTGCATTCTCCTGCTGGATTGCTACAAGGCGCGTCTGAAGGCCGAGCGGCCCGGGAACGCCGCGTCCGCGCCCAGCGCCTCCTCGATCCGCAGCAGCTGGTTGTACTTGGCGACACGGTCCGAGCGTGACGGCGCGCCGGTCTTGATCTGCCCACAGCCGGTCGCGACCGCAAGGTCGGCGATCGTGACGTCCTCCGTCTCGCCGGAGCGGTGCGACATGACGGCGCTGTAGCCGGCCTCGCGCGCCATCTTGATCGCGTCGAGCGTCTCGGTCAGCGTGCCGATCTGGTTGACCTTGATGAGGATCGAGTTGGCAGTTCTCTGGTCGATGCCGCGTCTGAGCCGCTGGGAGTTGGTGACGAACAGGTCGTCGCCGACGAGCTGAACCTTCTCGCCGAGACGCTGCGTGAGCGTCACCCAGCCGTCCCAGTCACCCTCGTCCATGCCGTCCTCGATCGAGACGATCGGGTAGCGCGCGGCGAGGTCGGCCCAGTAGTCGGCCAGCTCGGCGGCGGACAGCGAGCGGCCCTCGTGCTCGAGCACGTAGCGGCCGTTCTCGTAGATCTCGCTGGTCGCCGGGTCGAGCGCGATCGCGACGTCCTCGCCGGGCGTGTAGCCGGCCGCTCTGATGCCGGCCACGAGCACCTCGAGCGCCGCCTCGTTGGAGGAGAGGTCGGGTGCGAAGCCGCCCTCGTCGCCGACGGCGGTGCCGAGGCCGCGGTCGTGCAGCGTCTTCTTCAGGTGGTGGAAGACCTCGGCGCCCATCCGCAGGCACTCCGAGAACGATCTCGCGCCCCACGGCACGACCATGAACTCCTGGAAGTCGACCTTGTTGTCGGCGTGCGCGCCGCCGTTGAGGACGTTCATCATCGGGACGGGCAGGATGTGCGCCGCGTCGCCGCCGAGGTAGCGCCACAGCGGCTGGCGCTCCTCCGCCGCCGCCGCGTGCGCCGCCGCGAGCGAGACGGCGAGGATCGCGTTGGCGCCGAGGCGGGACTTGCTCGGCGTTCCATCGAGCTCGATCAACTGGCGGTCGATGCCGGCCTGGTTCGTCGCGTCGCGGCCGCGCACGGCGGTCGCGATCTCGCCGTTGACGTTCTGGACCGCCTTCGTCACGCCCTTGCCGAGCCAGTCGTCGCCGCCGTCGCGCAGCTCGGTCGCCTCGTACTCGCCGGTCGACGCGCCAGACGGCACGGCCGCGCGACCCCAGGCGCCGGAGCGCAGGGACAGCTCGACCTCGACGGTCGGGTTGCCCCGGCTGTCGAGGATCTGGCGGGCGTGCACGTGCTCGATCTGGCTCATTCGCTGGGTTCTCCTAGATGGTTGATCATCTGGGTCGGGGGGATGCGGCGTCGTGGAGCATGCGGCCGCGCGCGTAGAAGGTCAGCTGCTCGTCAGGCGTGAGATCGTCCCAGGAGCGGCCCTCGCATGCGGCAAGACCGACGCCCGCCTCAACGCGACCGCGAAAGCGCTCGCTGGCTGCGCGCAGCGCAAGCTCCGGGTCGACCTTCAGCTTGCGTGCGACGTTGACGGCGGCGAACAGCACGTCGCCGAGCTCGTGGAAGCGCTCGTCGCGGGCCGCGTCGCCCTCCGTGTGGGCGACGGCCTCCAGCTCGTCCAGCTCGTCGCGCACGGACTGCAGCGGTCCTTCGACACCCGGGAAGTCGAAGCCGGAGGAGGCGGCGCGGCGCTGCACCTTGCGCGCGTGCAGCAGCGACGGGAGATTCTCCGGCACCTCGGCGAAGACGCCCTGCTCGCGCCCCTCCTCGCCCTTCTTGATCTCGTCCCAGTTGCGCAGCACGTCGGCCGCCCCCTCGACCTCGACGTCGGAGAAGACGTGCGGGTGGCGGCGGATCAGCTTCTGGCGGCAGTGCTCGGCGACCGCGCCAAGATCGCCAGCGCCGCGCTCCTCGAGCAGCAGCGACAGGAAGTGGACCTGGAACAGCACGTCGCCGAGCTCGTCCAGCAGCTTGCCGTCGTCGCGACGGTGCGCGGCGTCGGCAAGCTCATAAGCCTCCTCGAGCGTGTGCGGGACGATCGTGCGCTCGTCCTGCTCGCGGTCCCACGGGCACTCGCGCCGCAGGCGGCGCGTGAGGTCGTCGAGGCGCAGCAGCGCCTCGGTCATCTCCGGCCGGCTCGCGCTCACGCGCGGGAGACTAGTAGGGATCGGTGGGTCCGCGCGAGACGCCGCGGGGACCGCCGATCCCTACGTCCTATCTGGCGGTCGTGCTGCCGCCGGAGGCGGGCGGCGTCGCGGCCGTCGAGGTGGTTCTCGGCGTCGGTGCGTTCTTGCAAAGCTGGACGACGAAGCCCTCGCGGCAGTTCGTCTTGTCCTTCCAGCGGTCCTGGAAGTCTCTGACGAAGGTGGTCATCTTCTGCTGAGTGCCCTGCTGTGCCAGGAGCGTTCTGATCTGCGCTCTGGCCTCGGCGAGCGGCGTCTGTCTTGCGGGCGTGGTGGACGTCACGCGCACCAGGTAGTAGCCGAACTGGCCTCTGACCGGCCCGACGATCACGCCCTTCTTCGCTCTGAAGGCAGCTTCGTCGAACGCTCTGTCCTGCTGGCCCTGCGAGACGCCGCGGAGCACGCCGCCGGTCGCCTTCGAAGCGGCATCGGTCGAGTACTGTCTCGCGGCCGCAGCCCAGCTCGTTCCGCCCTGGATCGCGCGCTTGGCGGCGTTCGCCTGCGCCTCGGTTCTCGTCAGTATGAGCTGGACGTCGCGGCGCTCTGGCACGGAGAACTGGGTTCTGTTTCTGTCGTAGTAGCTCTGGACCTGTGCATCGGTGACGGGCGCCGCGCTGCTCTGGATCTTTCTCGTGAGCGCTGCGGCAAGTGCCTGGATGCGGACCCGCTCGAGCACGTCGTCCTGCGTCATGCCGGACTGCTTGAGGAATCTCTGGTAGGCCTTTTCGGTCGGGAAGGACTGTCTCTTCGTCGCCGCGAGTTGTCTATCCACATCGGCGTCGGAGACGGTCACGCCCTGCTCCTTCGCTTCCTTCTCGATCCACGCGTTCTGGATCAGCGTGCCCATCGTCTGCTGGACAAGCTGTTCGTTCTGCTGTCTGCACTGGGCGCGCAGCGTCACGTCCGTCGGCGCCGGCTGGCCTCTTGCAGGTCTCGAGGTTCTGCGCAGCGTCGCGATGCATCTCGAGTACGTCGGCGGATCGGGGATCGCGACCGCGGCGCCCTGAGCGGATCCCTTGGCGGTGATCTCCGCCCAGCGCTCGTAGTCCGCCTTCGTGATCGGCGTGCCGTCGACGCTCGCGACGGCGTCGCTGGGCACGCTGTCGCTGCTGCTGCTACCGCAGGCGGCGAGCACGATTGCGGCCACAAAAAAGGCGCTGAGCGCCAGAAGGATTCGAAGTGTTTTTCTCACGAGCAGGGGCACTCTAGCGAACCCACGGAGGCGTGTGCGTCAGTTGCGCCAATCGTTATCCAACTTTTAGCCAACTGCGGCGGAGATGGAGCCGACAGATCGAAGATTTGCAGCGATTAAGCAGCTTCTCGCGTGACCGCAAGCAGCACGTCGGCAGCGCGCACGACAGCCGGGAAGCGCGCTGCCGGATCCTCGGGCACGCGCATCGAGAGCTGCGACTTGCCGGACTCGTAGAGCGCCTCCGGGATCTCCTCGCGGATCCGCTTCGCGCGGCGCGAGTCGAGCTCGATCGGCGTGACCGCGAGTCGTCCGCTGCGGAAGCTGACAGCCCGGGCACCCGCCTCGCCCAGCTTGATGCGCGCCTGCTGCAACAGCAGCAGGTTCTCCAGCGGCGCGGGCACCGGCCCGAAGCGGTCCTCCAGCTCGTGGCGCAGCTCGTGCAGCTCCGACACCTCGCGCGCACCCGCGATGCGCCGGTGAACATCGATCTTCGCCTGCTCGTAGGGGACGTAGTCGGCCGGCACGTAGGCATCGACGTTGACGTCAAGCCGCACCGGCTCGCGCTCGTCCTCGACGCGGTCCTCCTCCCCGCCGAGCTCCGCAACAGCCTCGTCGAGCATCTGCATGTAGAGCTCGAAGCCCAGCGCGGCGACGTGGCCGGACTGCTCGTCACCGAGCAGGTTGCCGGCCCCGCGCAGCTCGAGGTCGCGCATCGCGACCTTGAAGCCGGCGCCGAGCTCGGTGTAGTCCGACAGGGCCGAGAGGCGTTGCGCTGCGTCGGGCGTGAGCGCCGCCGCGGACGGATACAGCAGATACGCGTACGCCCGCTCGCGACTCCGGCCCACGCGGCCGCGGATCTGGTAGAGCTGCGCGAGGCCGAAGTGGTCGGCACGCTCGATGATCAGCGTGTTTGCCTGCGGAATGTCGATGCCGGACTCGATGATGCTCGTCGCCACGAGCACGTCAGCGTCACCCCGCAGGAACATGAGCATCCGCTTCTCCAGCTCGTGCTCGTCGAGCTGGCCGTGCGCCACGACGAAGCGCGCCTCGGGCACGAGACCGCGCAGCCGCTCGGCCGTCTCGTCGATCGACTCGACGCGGTTGTGCAGGAAGAACGCCTGCCCTCTGCGCCCGCACTCGCGCTCGATCGCGGCCTTCACGAGTTGCTCGTCGTACTCACCGACATACGTCTTGACCGGCCGGCGACCCTCCGGCGGCGTCTCGATCACCGACAGGTCGCGGATGCCGGCGATCGACATCTGCAGCGTGCGCGGGATCGGCGTCGCGCTCATCGCCAGCACGTCGACTCTCAGCTTGACCTGACGCAGCAGCTCCTTCTGCTTGACGCCGAAGCGCTGCTCCTCGTCCACGATCAACAGGCCGAGGTCTCTCGCGCGCACGTCGCGCGAGAGCAGCCGGTGGGTGCCGATCAGGATGTCCACTCTGCCCTCACCGAAGGCTCTGATCGCCGCTCTCTGGTCAGCCGCGGGGCGGAAGCGCGAGACGTGCTCGATCGTGAACGGGTAGTCCTTCAGCCGCTCCGAGAAGGTGCCGAAGTGCTGCTGGGCGAGGATTGTCGTCGGCACGAGCACCATCACCTGCTTGCCGTCGTTGGCGGCCTTGAAGGCGGCGCGCAGCGCAACCTCGGTCTTGCCGTAGCCGACGTCGCCGCAGACGAGGCGGTCCATCGGCCGGGCCGTCTCCATGTCGATCTTCACCTGCTCAATCGCCTCGCGCTGGTCGGGCGTCTCGCGGTAGGGCCACGCGTCCTCGAAGTCGCGCTGCCAGTCGCTGTCCGGCGGGAAGGCGTGGCCCTCGCGGCGGCGGCGCTCGGCGTAGAGGTTGATCAGCTCGCCCGCGAGCTCCTGCGCCGCCTTGCGGGCACGCGACTTGATCGTCTCCCAGCGCGTGCCGCCGAGCTTCGAGAGCGGCGGATGTGCGCCGTCGGCGCCGACGTAGCGGCTGATCTTCGCGAACTGGTCGACCGGCAGGAAGACCTTGTCGGTGCCGGCGTACTCCAGGTTCAGGTAGTCGCGCGTGACGCCGGCGACGGTCTTCGTGTCGAAGCCGGCGAAGCGCGCGAGGCCATGATCCTCGTGGACGACGATGTCGCCGCTGCGCAGATCGGTGAACGAGCGCAGCGCGCCGCGGCGCCGGCCGGCGCCTGCGCCGGTGCCCCCCGTGCGCCCGGGGCGGCGGCGGAACAGCCGGTGCTCCGGGATCACCGCGAGTCTGAAGCCGGGTGCGACGAAGCCGTCGCGCAGGCGCGCCTCGGCGAACGCGAGGTCGGCGCCCTGGGGAGCCGCGCCGTTGACCCAGCGGACTTTCAGGCGGCCGAGGTTGTAGGCCGCGCGCTCGCCCTCGCCCCTGGCGCCGAAGGCGATCACGGTGCGGTAGCCGGAGCGCACCAGCTTCTCCAGCTCCGGCTCGGCGTCTTTCACGCTGCGCGCGGCGACGTCGGCCGCCTGGCCGCGGAACTGGTGCGGCTGATCCTGATCGATCGCCGACAGGCGGATCTTGGCGCGCGCTGAGAGCGCGGTCTCGATCGCGTCGGGTGCGATGTAGAGGTGGTGCGCGTCGTCGTCGTGGAAGGCCGCGACGACGTCCTGCCAGTGGTCCGTCAGAGCGGGGGCGATCTCCTCGTCCGCGGCGATCAGCACCGCCGCGTCGGGGACGAGGTCCAGCATCGCGTGGAAGTCGCCGACGGGCAGCAGCTCGGCGACGTCGCGGCGTTCGGAGGCGTCGTCCGCGATCGCAGCCGCCTCCGCCAGCTCGCGGTGCTCGGCCGCCAACTCGGCCGCCGGCGCGATCTCGACCTGCTGGACGTCGCCGAGCGAGCGCTGGGTGAAGGTGGAGAACCACCGCAGCGACTCGATCTCGACGTCGAACATGTCGACGCGGATCGCGTGATCCTCCGTCGCAGGGAAGACGTCGAGCAGCCCGCCGCGGATCGCGAACTGGCCGCGGTCCTCGACCTGTTCGACGCGCTCGTAGCCGGCGGCGACGAGGTCGACGGCGCACTCGTCGAGGTCGAGCAGGTCGCCCTTTCCGAGCACGAAGCCGTGCGGGCGCAGTCTGGGGTCGGGGACCTTCTCCGACAGCGCCACGGCAGAGACGACGACGACGGGGGCGCCGTGCTCGTGCTTCCCCTCGTCGAGCAGCGCGTCGAGCGCGGCGACGCGCAGGCCGACGAGGTGCGGCGGTGGCGCGAGGTGCGACTCGTACGTGACGCCGCGGCTGGGGTAGAAGCGGACCGGGCGCGGGGCAAGCCAGGTCCTGAGATCGGCCGCGAGATCGCGGGCGTGGCGGTCGTCCCCAGCGACAACGACGAGCGGCTTTCCCGGGTCCTCCTGCGCCAGTGCGGCGACGACGTACGGCTTCAGCGATTGCGAGACGAACGCGCGGCCGCCCTGGCTTGCGAGAGCCGTGGTGGCGGGGTCGTCGGCGGCGTAGGCGAGGAGGGCGCTGAGCATCGGTACGGGCACGCGGAACGGCCGCGCAGGGCTGCGCGGCCGGTGCTGGTTTCAGTGTAGGCGGGGGTGCGCCCAAGCGCGGTCTCGCGCCGCTCAGGCGGTCGTGGCGGCGCGCAGCGTGCGCCGATAGCATCGAGGGGGCGAGCAGCGGTCGCCGCGCCCCGGCCCGGTCGGCGCCTCGCGGTCCGCGCCATCCGGTGCGCTCCGGGCCGCCCGATCCCCGTCCCCGCATGCACCGGATTTACGAATGTACATCTGTACATCCATAGGGTGTAGAGACGTACAGTGCTCCGAGCCGGCGCGACCAATTGCGCAGACCGAGCCGCGGAACGTGCAGAAGGTGCGCAGGGACGGCGGCGTAACCGCTCCCTCCCCCTCGATGCCCACGGCGGACGCGGCGCAGCACCGCGAACGCCCGAGCGGAGCGCCTCCTACGCGAGCGACCGCATCCCCAGCACGATCGACTCCGCCACGTCGGCGGACTCGGCAACCAATGCCGACACGTCAGCCGCAGGCTCCCGAAACCGACCGAGCACATAGGCCGCCACCCGATCCGGATCCGTCGTCGGCGGCCGATCGACCCCGATCCGCACGCGCGCGAAGTCGGCCGAGCCCAACTCGCGCTTCAACGACTTCAGCCCGTTGTGGCCGGCGAGCCCGCCGCCGATCCGCACGCGAATGTCGCCGAACGGCAGGTCGATCTCGTCGTGCAGCACGAGCACTCGCTCCAGCGGCACTCTCAGCGCACCGCGCGCGGGGCCGACCGAGCGACCGGCCTCGTTCATGTACGTCTGCGGCAGCAGCACGGCGACGCGGGGCTGGTCTACGCCCACGCCCGGGGATCCGGCACGGCCCTCCGTGAGGAGACCGGCGTATTTCTGCTTCGCGCGCGGCAGACCCCAGCGCGCGGCCAGTACGTTCGCGACCTCGAAACCGACGTTGTGGCGCGTGCCGGCGTATTCGGAGCCCGGGTTGCCGAGCCCGACGATCAGCCAGTCGGCGCGCCCCGCCCCAGGCAGGCGCACGGCCGCGGTGCGGCTACTCGCCGCCCGAGGAGTCGCCCTCGGCGGCGGCCTCGCCCTCGGCGCCGGCCTCGCCGACGACCTCGGTCTCGGTCTCGATCTCCTCGTCGGCCTCAGTCGAGAGGCGCGGCGGGGTGAGCGTCACGACCGTCGTCTCGAGGTCGTCGAGCAGTGTCACGCCAGCGGGAGCGGCGACCGCGTCGAGCGTGACGGTGTCACCGATCTCGAGCGCGGACACGTCGTGCTCGATCGTGTCGGGAATCTCGTTCGGCAGCGCCTCGATGTTGAGCTCGCGCGTGACCTGCTCGAGCACGCCGCCGGCCTTCACGCCGGGCGCGTCCTCGGTTCCGATCAGCTCGAGCACGACGACGGCACCGATCTTCTGTCTCAGGTCGACGCGCAGCAGGTCGATGTGCATCGTGTCGCCCGTGACCGGGTGACGATGCTGGTCCTTGAGCACCACCGGCGTCTCGCCGGCACCTTCGACGGTGAGCGTGATGACGGCGCCGCCATGGGCGAGCGCCTGGCGCAGCGTGCGCGCCTCGACCTGGAAGGCGATCGGCTCGCCCTCTCCGCCGTAGACGACGCCGGGGACGAGCCCGGAGCGACGCAGGCGGCGGGTGGAGCGGGAGCCCTCGACGGAGCGAGGAGCGACGGTGAGTGTGGTCGTGTCGTCGGCCATGAGCGGCGAGGGAGCTTAGCGCAGGCGCGCGTCTCGCCGCAGCCACAGTGCTGTGTCCCCCGACGCAGAGCGCGCCAATTCGTGCGCAGCCCCGGCTCCTGGCGCTAGGCTCATCTCATGGGAGACGAGACGCTTCTCGTCGCACTTCTGGGCGGTCTGCACCTGCTCGGCTTCGGCTTCGCGGCCGTGCTGCTGCTGCCGCTGCTGCGGGACGAACGGGTCGCCCCGCTCGCCCCTCGGGGCGAGGAGGAGGACGACGGGGGCGGCGGCAACGACCGCGTCGACTGGACGCGACCGCGTGGACCCGGACCGAGCGGAATCCCGCTGCCCGACGCCGTTCCAGCGCGAGTGCGCCTGCGCGAGCCCGTGCGGCTCGCGGATCTGATCCCGGCGCGTGGGCGCCGCGAGCACCGGCCGGCGCCGCCGCTGCCGTCGCGCACGCCGGCGCGCGGTCGCTAGCTTCCGCCGCCGCGCGGCACGTACTGCCGCACCGTCGCCTGCCCTTCGGCAAGGCCGGTGAAGGCGGGCTTCTTCGTCCAGTCGAGCCGCACGAGGCCCTTCTGGTGCAGCGGCGGCGTGCCCCACGGGTTCCCGCCGCCCCAGTAGGGCCGCACGCGGAACTCCTGCAACGCCCAGTAGACGCCGCCGGTGAGCCACGCCTTCGACGCGAACACACCGAGGTGGAAGCGCACGAAGTCGTCCTGGAAGGCGTATGTGCCCTTCTCCTCGAGCGGGCCGTCGCGATTGGCCTCCGCGCCGTACTCGGTGACGGCGATCGCCTTCTTCGGGTAGCAGCGGCGCAGGTCGTCGAGGAAGCTCGAAAGTTGGTCGCGGTCGGCGATGTTGCCGCCGAAGCCCGTGTACCAGCCGAAGTAGTCGTTCATCCCGAGCAGTTCGATCGGGCCGTAGGCCGCCTGGCAGGGCGTCTCCGGGTGGCCGGCGAACGCGAGCGCGACGGGCCGCGTCGGGTCGAGCTGCTTCGCGAGCGCGGCGGCAGTTGCGATATAGGACGCCTGGTTGCGGCCGGCGACGCTCGCCATCTCGTTGCCGACCGACCAGGCCGCGACCGACGGGTGGTTGCGGTTCGCGACGATGTCCGCTCTCAGCTGCTCGAGCGCGACGCTGCGGAACTGTGCGCGCCCGAGGTTCGCCTCGGGCATCTGGTACGTCGCCGGGATCTCCGACCACAGCAGGATCCCCGCCTGATCGGCGAGGTCGTGGAAGTCCGGGTCGAGCGGATAGTGCGCGCGCAGCAGCGTTGAGTGCGACTCCCTCATCAGCGCGACGATGCGCAGGCGGTCCGCATGGCTCATCACCGGGCCGTTCGCGAGCGTGTCCTCGTGCAGCGCGACGCCGCGGAAGTGCACGACCGTGTTGCCGTTCAGCACGAGCTGCCCGTTTCTCACGACCAGCGTACGGATGCCGGTGCGCAACGAGTAGCCGGCCGCGGGAGTCCCTCTCGCTCTGTTGCCCTGAGCTGCCGTCGCGGTCAACCGCACGCCGTAGAGGTTGGGGTGCTCCGGGGACCACAGCTTCGGTCGTCTCACGACGAGCTGGCGGGTGAAGGTCGCGCTGGCGCGGGCGGGGATCGCGAGCGCGCCGAAGTCGATCGGCGCTCTGCCGAAGCGGCCGCGCAGCTGCACGAGCTGCGTCGCGTTCGACAGGTTTCGCACGCTCGCGCTCGCGGTGACCTTGGCGGCACAGCGCGGGCAGGGGAGCTGCGGCTGGATCTGCACGTTCTCGACGTCCACGCGGTCGACCGCACGCAGCGAGACCTCGCGCAGCAGGCCCCCGTAGTTCCACCAACCGCCAGGCGGCCACGGGATCTCCCCCGGCGCACCGATCGGATCGGTCGACGGCCGTCGGTTGTCGACGCGCACGACGAGACGGTTGACGCCTCTGCGCGCGACGTTCGGCAGATCAAGCTCGAACGGCACGTAGCCGCTCACGTGATCGCCGAGCTTGCGGCCGTTGAGCCACACGCTCGCGCGGTAGTTGACTGACTCGAAGCGGGCGATCCATGCGAGCGCTCTGTCGCGCGAGGGCAGCCGGAAGTCCTTGCGGTACCAGGCGACGGAGCCGAGGAAGCTCGCCGGGCTGTCGTCGCCGGTGTTCCAGGCGTTGGGCACGCTCGTCGTGACCCAGCCGTCAGTGCTCGACTGGGCGTAGAGCCGCTGCGCGAGGCCGACGTCGGTCGGATCGAGCCGCTTCAGCCACGAGCCGTCGAGCAGATAGCGCCCGTCCTGGCCCTCGATCGAGTGCGGTCTCGCGCTGGGCGTCTCCACCGTGTACGGCGCGGCGGTCCCGCCGGCCGGCGTCGCCGCAGGGGCGAGCGCGGGCACCGCGAGCGCAAGCACGCAGGCGAGTGCGACCAAGGGGAGGACCAGCAGACGACGCATCCGCTCGGCAGGGTACGACAGCGGCGGGACGGGCGGTGCGTCAGGAGGCTGACGGACAGGCCGACTGGTGGCCGATCGGGCGGCTCAGCGCCCGCAGATCGACCGTCAGCCCACTCACCACGTCGCCGCCGCGATGGACGTCGACGCACTGCACGATCGTCGTGCGCGTCGGGGTCTTCCACACCACACGGGCGACCCCGTCGTGCCCGGTGGGCGAGAAGCTCGTCGAGGCGTCGAGCCGCACCAGCACGACCTTGCCGGACGCTCTCAGGCGGGCCGCGGTTGCACGAGCGTCGGCCACGCACGACGGCCGCTGCGCGCAGCCCTCGATCTGGCGAACCATCTCGGCCGCGTCGCCGCGCGCCTGCGCCCGCAGCAGGTCGAGGATCGCCGACTGCTCAGCGCCGTTGACACTCAGCACGCGCGCAAGGCCGAGGCTGATCGCGAGGAAGACGAGCAGCCCCAGCGCGAGGAGGAGGATCCGTGCCGGGCGCCGCATCGCGGCGGCATCATCGCGGATCGGGCGGGCAGGCTCTCAGAGAAGCGGCGGCGCGGCGGGCGGCGGCGGATCCTCGCCACTCAGCTCAAGGAAGCGTTCCACCGACAGCTCCTGACGCTCCAGCCGCTGCGCCAGCTCGCGCGCGTGCTCCGCGGCCAACTCCGCGAACTCGGCGAGGCAGCGCTCCGGGTCGTCGGGCAGCGGATAGATGCGCGCGAGATCCTGCTGAGCGCAGGCGATCCCCAGCGGCGGCCTTCCCTCCGCCAGCGTGCGTGCGCCGCAGACCGGCGCGACGACAAGCTGCCGCTCCGGCGCGACCAGTGCGACCGGCAGCAGCCGGTGCGCTGGCAGCGCCGTGCGCAGCTCGAGCGAGCGCTCGACGGTCACGTCGCCGTCCGCGAGCTGTTCGAGCGGCTCGCGCCAGACGCCGAGCACGGTGTCCGCACCGACGAGCGCGTCGCGCAGAGCGGTCGCCTGCTCGAGGTAAAGGCGAGCGGCCTCCTCGCGATCCTCCGCCTCGCCGAGGTCGAGATCGCAGGGGACGCGCAGCAGCTCGCGCGCGGCGATCGTCTCGCCGGCACTGCGGTGTCCGCGCGCGACGTACGTCTGGATCGTGCCGAGGTCGCGGCGGCCGTGGAAGACGACGGTGACGGCCTCGCTGACGGGCAGGCCACCGACGGCGAGCGAGACCGCGGCCGCGTCGGAGGCGTCGAGCAGGGCGCGGCGCAGCAGCTCTTCCGCTGCACCGTCGTCGGGGGAGTGGGCTGCGTCGGTCATCCCGCCACCTGTGCTCGATCGATCGTGTCCGTGGAGACAGTGTGCCCGACTCGGTGGTCGCAATGCGAGAGGAACCGCGCCAGTGGGTACGCTTGCCGCGATGAAGCTGCTCTACAAGCCGTTCGGGATCGTCGCCGGCATCGTCGGCGGGCTGCTCGCGCGGCGGCTGTTCACCGTCCTCTGGGGCGCGATCGACGACCAGGAGCCGCCGGAGGCGAAGACCGAGCGGGCCAGCTGGCCGAGAGTCCTCGCAGCCGCCGCGATCCAGGGCGCGACCTTCTCCGCCACCCGCGCCGCCGTCGACCGCGCGGGCGCGAGATCGTTCAAGCACCTGTTCGGCGTCTGGCCGGGCGAGCGCGAGCCGGATAAGGCGTAGCGCCGCGAGCCGCGGCGGGCGACGGCCGCCGTACCGACTATCTGGTAGGAATGGTTCATGGTCAGTCGCTCCCTGAGGGGGAGACGGGCGACGGCCGCATCTGCGACGCGAGGGGGAGCTCGATTGCGCGCGCTCTCCCACAGCCGTGTGGCGCGCGCCCTGATCGCCCACCAGCACCGCACGGCCGCAGGCCTCTTCGCCCTGCTCGTGCTGGCGTACCTGTGGCCGGCGCTGATCGGCGGTCGCGTGCTCGGGCCCACAACGCTGCTGCAGTTCCTCGTGCCGTGGGCCGCCAACACGCCGCCTGACGCGATCAACTGGACCAACGGCGAGCTCGCCGACGTCGCGCTCTCCTACTACCCCTGGACGGTGCTGGCGCGCGCGTTCATCCATGCCGGAACGTTCCCCGCCTGGAATCCCTACGCGTTCGCCGGGACGCCGTTGTTCGCGAACGTGCAGATCGCCTGGGCGAGCCCGTTCAGCATCCCCTTGTGGGTGCTGCCGATGCCCTACGCGCTCGGTGTCGCCGCTGCGCTCAAGCTGTGGGTCGCCGCGTTCGGCACCTACCTGCTGGGGCGCGAGCTGCGGTTGGGCTTCTGGGCAGCCGTCGTGGCCGGGACGAGCTTCGCGCTGTGCGCGTTCAACGTCGTGTGGCTGAGCCACAGCGTGTTCGTGTCGGTGGCCGCGCTGCTGCCCTGGTCGATCTGGCTCACCGAGCGAATCGTCCGTCACGGACGCGGGCGCGACGGCTTGGCGCTGACGGTCGTGATCGCGTTGGCGCTCGCCGGCGGCCATCCCGGCACACAGGCGCACATACTCGCGGCGACCGTCCTCTATGCGCTCGCGCGCGTCGCGCTCGCACGCGGCGTGCCGGCGCGCGCCCGGCTCGGGCGCCTGGGACTCGTCGGCGCCGCGATCGTGCTCGGCGGCCTGCTGACCGCGGTGCTGCTGCTGCCCGGCGACCAGGCGGCGAAGGACACCGTCGGCGCAGCGGCGCGACAGCATGGGAGCGAGGTCTTCCTCAGCTCCAGGCTGACGCCGGACACGCTGCGCACCGCGCTGTTCCCCGATTGGTGGGGGCGCCCGAGCGAGAATCGCTTCGTCGGCCCCGCCAGCTACCACGAGCGGACCTTCTACGCCGGCGCCGCAGCGCTCGTGCTCGCCGCGATCGCACTCGTGGCGCCAGGCGGCTGGCGACGCAAGGCGCCGTTCGCCATCCTCGGCGTGCTCGGCGCGGCGGTCGCGCTGCGCACCCCCGGCCTGTGGGACCTCGTGATCGCGCTGCCGGTGCTGGAACGCGTCCAGAACGGTCGCGTGCTGCTGCTCTCGCTGTTCGCGATCGCGCTGCTGGCGGGCTTCGGTGTGCAGGCGCTGCTCGACGCCGCGGTGCCGAGGCGGCGCGTTGCCGCGGTGCTCGGGGCCGTCGCGCTCGCAGCGGTCCTCGGGATCGCAACGCTTCCATCGGGCGGCGATGCGCTCGCGGGCGGGTTCGAGCAGATGGTGCGTCGGCGTCGTGACGGGGTGACGGAGGCCGCCATCGCGCTGGCGAGCGTCGGCTGGTGGATCGTGCTGGCGGGCGCGACTGCGCTGGCAGCGCTCGTGCTCGCACGAAGCCCGCGGCAGCGGCGCATCGCCGGCGGGGCGCTCGCCCTGCTCGTCGCGTTCGACATGCTGCACTTCGCGCACGGCTATCAGCCCATGGGGCCCGAGGCGACGGTCGTGCCCGGACGCACGCCGGCCATCGCGTTCCTGCAACGACACGTGGGCGAGGACCGGATAGCGGGCGTCTCTTCCGCAGAAGGCTGGACGCTGCCGGCTGACTGGTCCTCCATGTACGGCCTGCGCGACGTGAACGGCTACGACCAGCCGCAGCCGACACAGCGCTGGAACCGCCTCTGGCGTGTCCTCGACGAGAGGTCGGTCAGTCCGTACCAGCTCACCTCGCTCTCGGCCGCCGCCCCGCAGGTGCTCGGCCTGCTCGGCGCCCGCTACCTCATCACGCCCCCGAGAGCCAGATTCGGACTCGAGGATCTGCGCCCCGTGTACCAGGGGCGCGACGCGCGTGTGTTCGCGAACCGGCTGACGATGCCGCGCGCGATCGTCGCGCGCAGCGTCGCAGTCGCGGCGAACGAGGATGACGAGCTCGCGACGATCGCCAACCCCTCGTTCGACCCGCGACACGACGCCGTCGTGCGCCTCGACGAGCTGCCCGCCTCCGGGGCGCCCGCGAGCGGCGCCGGAAGCGTGCGCGTCGTCGAGGAGCGCAACGCGCGCGTGACGCTGCGCGCGACGCTGGAGCGACCGAGCCTCGTCGTCCTCAGCGACCAGATCGCGCCCGGCTGGGGCGTGACAATCGACGGCCGCCCCGCGCGCGCGCTGGAAACCGACATGGTGCTGCGCGGCGTCGTCGTTCCCGCCGGCAGACACGAGGTCGTCTGGAGCTATCGCGTCCCCGGCCTGCGGGCCGGGGCGGCGCTGAGCGGCCTCGGGCTGCTCGTCGCCGTCGCGTGGGCGGGCGCACTGGTCGTGCTTGCGCGCCGCGTCAGACGCCGCGCAGCACGAAGCCGCGCCCTCTGAGCTCGGCGACCTGGTCCTCGAACGTCGCGAAGTCGCGTCCCATGAGTGCATCGAGCGGGCGGCCGGCGGGACCGGTTGCCCGCACCCAGCGCCGCAGGACGGCGGCGCTGACCTGTTCCTCGGCTTCGGCCAGGAGGTCCAGCAGGATCCCCAGCTCGGGCCGGTGGTCGAGCTGACCGGACAGGAGCTCGAGCGGGTCGGCCGCCAGTACGGTGCAGAGCTCCTCCTCGGTCAGGCCGAGCAGTTCCATCAGGCGGGCGGCGCGGTCGGCGGCGTGCGCCATGGCGGGGCGTCAGCTCAGAAGAGCTGGTTCTCGCCGCGGAAGACCTCGGACACCGAGCCGTCGGTGAAGATCTGGCGGATCGAGCTGGTCAGCAGATCCGCGCAGGGCAGCACGGTGATGTTGTCGGGCGCGCCGTCGCGCAACGGGATCGTGTCGGTGACGACGATCTCGTCGAACGCGGCAGCCGCGAGGTTCTCCCAGGCGTTGCCGGAGAAGACGGCGTGCGTGGCGGCGGCGAGCACGCGCGTGGCGCCCGCGTCGCGCACCGTCTGGGCGGCGGCCTTGAGCGTGCCGGCCGTGTCGATGATGTCGTCCACGAGCACGGCCGTCTTGCCCTTCACGTCGCCGATCACGTAGCCGATCTCGGCGACCTGCTGGGCCGGGCGCTCCTTGTTGAGGATCGCCAGCTCGGCGCCGATCGTGGCGGCGAACTTCTTGTTCAGCTTCACGCGACCGGCGTCCGGCGAGACGACGACGAGGTCCTCGAGGCCCTGGTCGGCGAAGTACTTGGTGAGCATCCACATCGCCGTCATGTGGTCGCACGGCTTCTGAAAGAAGCCCTGGATCTGGCCGGAGTGGAGGTCCATCGTGAGGATCCGGTCGATCCCCGCGGTCTCCAGCATGCGCGCGACGAGGCGGGCAGAGATCGGCTCGCGGGGCGCGGACTTCTTGTCCTGCCGCGAGTAGCCGTACCAGGGGCAGACCGCGATCACGCGGTGCGCCGAGCCGCCGACGGCCGCGTCGACCATCTCCAGCAGCTCCATCAGCGCGTCGTTGGCGGTGAGACCGGTGCGCGGGTTGCCGCAGATCGGCTGGACGATGAAGACGTCGGCGCCGCGGATCGACTCCTCGAAGCGGCAGTAGACCTCACCGTTGGAGAAGGTCTTCAGCGTGACCCCACCGAGACCGATGTCGAGCTTCCCGGCGATGTCCGCGGCCAGCTGCTCGTGCGCGCGACCGCTGAACAGCATCAGCCGCTTGTCGTAGCCGATGTCGAGCTGGGTGCTCGGACGCTCCTGCGGCTCGGCGGCGCTCATCTCGGGAGCGAGTGTACGCCGCGGCGGGGACGAGACGGGGCTCATCTCGTCTCGCGCGCCTTGACCTGCTCGTCGTAGCCCTCGAGGTTTCGCTGGCGCTCGCGCGCAATCCCCAGCGCGCCGGGCGGCACCTCGTCCGTGATGACCGAGCCGGCGCCGATCCACGCGTCGTCGCCGACCGTCACTGGCGCGACAAGCGAGGTGTGCACGCCGCCATGGACGCCTTCGCCGATCGACGTGCGGTGCTTGTTGCGGCCGTCGTAGTTGGCGGTGATCGTGCTCGCGCCGAGGTTCGTGCCGGCGCCGACGTCCGCGTCGCCGACGTACGAAAGGTGCGGAACCTTCGCGCCCTCGCCGATGTCGGAGTTCTTGATCTCGACGAACGTGCCGACCTTGCTGCGCTCGCGCAGGAGCGCCTTCGGGCGCAGGTACGCGAATGGGCCGACGGTGGCGCCATCGCGCACCTCGCACTCGGTCGCGTAGGAGTGCGGGATGTGGACGTCGGCGCCGAGCGTCACGTCGGTGAGCGTCGTGAGCGGGCCGACCTGGCAGCCGGACCCGATGCGCGTCTGGCCGAGCAGGCTGGTGAACGGCTGGATCGTCGTGTCGTTGGCGATCTCGACGTCGGCGTCGATCACGGTCGAGCCGGGGTCAACGATCGTCACGCCCGCGGCGAGGTGGCGCGCATGGATGCGCTGCTGGGCGATCGCGCGAACGGCGGCGAGGTCGCCACGGTCGTTGATGCCGAGCGCGAGCGCCGGGTCGTCGACCGTGTGCGCGGCGACGACCTTGTCCTGCGCGCGCAGGATCGGGAGGACATCGGGCAGATACAGCTCACCCTGGGCGTTGTCGGCTCTGACCTGCTGGAGCGCGTCGAGCAGGTCCCCGCCGGCGAACGCGTAGACGCCGCCGTTGACCTCGCGGATGTCCAGCTCGCCGGGCGTCGCGTCGCCCGGCTTCTTCGTCTCGACGACGCGCTCGACGGCGCCGTCCGGCCCGCGGACGACGCGGCCGTAGCCGGTCGGGTCATCGAGGATCATCGTGAGCATGGTGGCGCTGGCGTGGTGCTGCGCGTGGGTCTGCGCCAGCTCGCGGAGCGCCTCGCCGGTCATCAGCGGCACGTCGCCGCAGACGACGATGACGGGGGCGTCGCGCTCGATGTGCGCTTGCGCGGCGCTGACTGCGTCGGCCGTGCCGCGCGGCTCCTGCTGGACGGCGAGCACGAGCTGCTCGTCGCCTGCCTCAATCACGAACGGCTCCAGCACGCGATCGGGCCCGCCCACGACGACGACCCTGCGCGCCCCGGCCGCACGCGCGGCAGCGATCGGCCAGGCGATCACCGGGCGCCCGCAGAGGGGGTGCAGCACCTTGGGCGTCGCGGAGCGCATACGCGTTCCCTGCCCAGCGGCGAGGATGACGACGACCGGCGCGGTCACGCGGCGGATGGTAGCCGGGGCCGGGCAGGGGTGCGGGGCGCCCCGGATGTCGCCACCGCGCACCCGCCGAGCCCACTTGGCCCGCCCCCTAGAATCGACCGCACCCGTTGGGGGGTCGTCTAATGGCAAGACTCCGGCCTTTGGAGCCGGCTATCCGGGTTCGAGTCCCGGCCCCCCAGTCCAGTCGCTCGATGCGTCCTCCGCTTCCGCCTGAGTGCCCTCGCGATTTTCGGTTAGTTGTCGATGTCAAGCAAGCGCTAAGCGCGCTCAGCGCGAGCGATAGACGTCCGCCCGGTGCGCAATCGCGACGACCGACACGATGCGCACCTCGTCATCGATGCGGTAGACGATCCGGTACGGGCCACGACGAGCGGACCAGTGGCCCTCCAGCTCGAAGCGCAGCGGCTTGCCGAGGCGACGCGGATTCGATGCGATCGCACCCAGCGTCTCGACGACCGCCGCGGCGACCGAGATCGGCAGGCGATCGAGCTGGCGGCGTGCGGGCGCCGTCAGCTGCACGTCCCATGGCCGCTCGCTCACGTCGTGGCGTCGCGCCGGCGAGCCTCGAGTTGCGCCTGGATCTCGGCGAGCGAGGTGGTCGACTCGCCTGCCGCAAGCGATCGCTCGCTCTCGCGGATCTGGTCCATCGCGGCCGGGTCCGACAAGATCGCGAGCGTCTCCTCGAGGCTTTCGAGGTCCTCAGGGCTGACCAGCACCGCGGCCGGCTTGCCGTTGCGCGTCACGACCACGCGATCGTGCTGGTCCTCGACGCGGTCGACGAGCTCGGACAGATGTGCCTTGACGGAGGACAGCGGGAGCGTCTCTGACATGACCAACATTCTAGTCACGGCCCCGGCTGGCCGCAAGCCAAAATCTGTGTACCAGCGTGTACCGCAGATCGTGAACTCCCCGTCCCTTCAGGTTCCGTCAAATCGCTGAGAACGCGCATTTCAAGGGACAGCCTTTGCAGCCGGCTATCCGGGTTCGAGTCCTGGCCCCCCAGTCCTGAACCCGCGCACGCCGGTCGAGGCGACCGTAAGCTCCCGCGCTCCCGCCGCGAGAGGAGGCAGGATGAAAGAGTTCCACTGCGCCGCCGTCGTACCTGGCTGCAGCGCACGCTTCGAGGCAGAGAGCGAGGACGGGGTGGTCTCGCAGGTTGTGCGCCACGCGCGTGACGACCATGGGATGGAGCACGTGCCGCACGACGTGCTGGACGCCGTCCGCGATCACATCCGCGAGGTCGAGTAGCCCGCCACCGACTCAGCTGGTTGGCGCGCCTACTCCGACTGCGGAGCGCCAACTGGCTCGCCAGCACCGCCCACACCCCGGTCGGCCGCCCGCGCGAGCACCTCGACCAGCCGATCGAGCACGACGATGCCGGCGTATGCGCCGTTCGCGTCGCAGCACACGAGCGGATCGAAGCGCCGCGCGGGGGCGCGCAGCATCGCGCGCTGTGCGACCTCGGGCACTCCGTTCGTCGCACCGACGACGAGCACCTCGTCAACCGGCGTCTCGCCGCGGCCGCAGCCCTCTCGCGAGTGCAACCCGACCGGCCGGCCGTGCGCGTCGACCAGCACCACCCATTCCGGGCCCTCCTCTCCCGCGAACAATGCCGCGGCAGCTCCCCTGGCGATCGGCACTGTCGGCGCCGATTCGACGAGCGACGCGAGCGAGCCGGGCTCCAGCATTGCGGCGCCGCGCTCGCGCACGTAGCGGCTGAGCGGGAACGCGACCGGCGTGAGCGTCTTCCCGTGCACGCCGATCAGGGGACCCTGGGCGAGTGGGACGCGCAACCGCAACAGCGCGTCGAGCTCGTCGACCTGGCTGACGCCCTGGGCCACGAGCGTCGCGCCAAAGCGGGTCGCGATCCGCTCGATCTCGTGCAGCAGCGCGCGCTTTGCGGGCATGCGATCGAGGTCGGTGACGAGCAGCGGGTTCAGCTTCGCGAATGCCGGACGCACGAGCCCGACGAAACGCAGCACCGCATCCTCGCCACCGGCCTCGAGGGCGAAGCGGGTGCCCGCCTCCCTCAGTTCCGCGAGACACGTGAAGAGGCGGCCCTCGTCACGTCTGGGGACACGCGGGACCAGCTCGATCACGAGACCGTCGAGCGACGCCGCGCGGGAGAGCACTCTTCGCACCGGCTCGCGCAACAGCGTCGCGGGGCGGATGTTGAACATCAGGAAGCAGCCGTCCGGCAGACTCTCGCGCGCCTGCAGCACCGAGCTGACGACGTATGCGTCGAAGTCGGGCTCGAGCCCGCGGCGCAGTGCCTCAGTTCGCCATGCCTCGGGCGCGGGTGCCTCGGCGAAGCGCTCCACCGCCTCGTAGCCGCAGATCGTCCCGTGTGCGAGGTCGGCGATCGGCTCGTAGACCAGCCGGCAACGACCGCGACGGTCGATCAGATGCGCGACGGGCGGAGCGGCGGGCGCTTCCGGCGGCTCGCCGCCCGCCGCTGCCTCTGCGTTCCCGACGGAAGCGGCCATGGTCGCCTCACCCGCTCGGGCGGCGCGACGGCGCGGGTCGCTCGGTCGGCTCGCGGCGCACGCGGCCCGCGGCAACACCGCGCTCGGATGCCGGGCCGCGCGGTGCCGCAATGCCGAGCACGCGCATCGCCTTCAGCCCGAACGACAGCTTCTCGCGGCCGTCCGTCGAGTTGACGTCGAGCCCGGTGATCTCGCGAACCCGCTCGAAGCGGTAGCGGACCGTGTGACGATGTGTGATCAGCCGCGCCGCGGTCGCGTTGACGTTGCCGTCACACTCGAGGAAGGTCTCCAGCGTGCCGACGAGGTCCGACGTCTCGTACTGCTCGTCGTACGCGACAAGCTTCGAGACCGTCTCGTCGTAGAAGCGCTTGAGTTCGCCGGGGTCGCTCATGTGCGGCAGCAGCAACTGGTAGGTGCCGGTGTCGTCGTAGGCGAGCAGTGCCTCGTCCTGATCGCCCTCGACGACGTTCGCCGCGAGCAGCGCCTCGTTGCCGGCGCGATGCAGGTCGATCGGGTCGCGGGCGACGCGGCTGCGGCCGACCGCGAACGCGAAGCCGCTGAGGTTTGCCTCCAGCTCGCGCAGGACGGTCGCGCCGACGCGCCGGCCGGCCTCGCCGTCGGAGTCGGGGGCGAGCACGACGACCTCGTCGCCGTCGCCCTCGCGCGTCGTGGCGGCGATAGCCCCGGGGGCGATCGAGCGGGCGGCGCGCTCGGCAAGCGCCAGCAGGCGCGCGCGCCAGTCGTCCTCGACGGTCGCGCGGGCGTGGGCGCGCACGACGATCACACTGCCGCCGCGGTCGAGCGCGATGCCAAGCTCCTTGCCACGCGCTACGAGATCCTCGCGGTCGCGGATCTCCCGCCCCAGCACGGCGTACAGAAACTCGGCCGCCGCCGCCTCGGAGGCGCGCTCGGGACCGCGCACGCGCTCGACCTCGGAGGCGACGAGCGTCGTCACGAAGCGCAGCAGCGACGAGTCCGGCGAGCCTTCGCGACCGCGCAGCCGCAGCTGACCGACGACCACGTCGGCGACCCGCAGCTCGACGCGCTCGACGCCTTCCGCCTCGCGCAGCAGCGCACGCTCCTCGGCTGGCGAGCGCGCCGCGACCGCGAGCACGACGCTCGTGCGGTCGATCAGGACCAGGCTTGCATCGAGCGCCCGCGCCGCGGCGCGCACGATCTCCGGCAAACCGGCACCCGCAGCGACCGCTTCCGTGATCGCCTCGAGTGCCCGCAGGTCCGGCGTCGACGCCGTCTCGTCGCGCGTGTCCGGGGACATCGCCGGATTGTACGAGGCATCTCGCTCAAGCCCGCCGCTGCGGGCGTGCGTCAGCCGTCCTCGTCGAACGGATTGACGACGTGCACACCGGCGTAGTCAACCGTGTCGCTCAGATCCTCCGACAGCACGACCTCGCAGTCGAGTGCGCGCGCGGCTTCGAGAATCGCCGCATCCCAGTACGAGATCTGGAAGCGGTCGCGAGTCGCCAGGGCTGCGCGCGCCACCTCCGGGGTGATCGGTGCAACCGGGAAGCGCTCGAACGACTCGATCAACTCCACCGCGTCGCCGTGCGAGATCGCGTCGGCACGACTCACGCGCGTTGCCTGCACGTAGAACTCCTGCAGAACCTGGACCGAGAGGGCCAGGTCGCGCTGGCGCAGCAGCTCGTTCGCCCGTCGCGCCTTCAGTCGCTCCTTGGGATCTCTGGAGATCGCGTAGAGCAGGATGTTCGTGTCAGCGAACCGCACGCTGGTGCAGGTCGTCGCGACTCAGACGATCGGCCGCGCGAAAGCGTCCGATCCGCTGCTGGACTGCCTGCTGCTGTGCCTCGAGACGCGCAAACTCGCGATCGCGCTCCGACAACGTGCGGAGGAAGTCGCCGACGAGCGCGCTGACCGAGCTGCCGCGCTCGGCGGCGCGCACGCGCGCCTCGTGATAGACGTCGTCGGGGACGGTGACCGTGATGTTCTTCACCCGAGGGACGCCAGCACAGGATCACAGTTCCTGTGCTACACAGCTCAGAAGTACCGCGGCCAGAGATAGATGACGCCGGCGCCGGCGAGGATGCCGATGCCGACGAAGGCGCCGAGGACCCACAACGACAGCAGGCCGGCGACGACTCGCTCCCATGCGCGCTCGTAGGAGGAGACGACCGGCACCAGGACGAGGCCGACGAAGGCTGCCAGTCCGGCGACGCCGGCACAGATGGCGACGAGCTGTGTGACCGCGTCGTGACTCATGAACGGGCGTCATGGTTCCACACCCCGCGGACCGCCGCGAACGCGGCGTCAACCGGGTGGGAACCGGTCGCACCGGGGAAGCGGGGACGCAGCGCGGCGGCGGCCGCCTCTGCTGCGACGGGGCCGCCGGAGCCGAGGAAGAGCCCGACGACGGTCGGTCCCGAGCCGGACACCAGGGCGTGGTCAGCGCCGGCCTCGCGTGCTGCCGCAAGCGCCATGCCGATCGACGGGCAGAGCGAGCGGGCGGCCGGCTCGAGGTCGTTGACGGGCCGTGGCAGCTCGCCGCGCGACAGCGCAGCTTCCACGGCCGCCCGCTGCTCCACCAACCCGGCGGCGCTGCGTGCCAGCCCGAGTCGATCGGCCTCGCGGAACACGTCCGGCGTTGAGAGCTGGTGCGACGACGGCAGTACGAGCACGCCGTGGGGCGGCAGCGGCGGAAGTGGACGCACCTCCTCCCCCGCACCGCCGACGAGTACCGGGCCGGGCGCGATCTGCGACGGCACGTCGGCCCCGAGCTGCGGGGCGAGCCGCAGCAGCAGCGGATCGTCGGTGGAACGACCGGCGGCGCGCGCGACGAGCCGCAGCGCAGCGGCCGCGTCGCCCGAGCCGCCGCCCATCCCGGCCGCGACCGGCACGCGCTTGACGATCGTCAGGCGAAGCGGCGACCCCTCCCAGCCGCTCGCGGCACGGAACGCAGCAAGCGCCTCGCCAGCGAGGTTCGGTCCCTCGACATCGGCGCAGACGACCTCGTCCTCGCCGGCGGCACAGCCCATGTCGCCGGTGCCCACGGCGGCCGCAACAGGCGAGCCGCCGGGCAGCGGCTCCAGCGTCAGCTCGTCCGCCAACGACAGCGGCTCGATCACCGACATCAACTCATGCAGCCCATCCAAACGCGTCTCGCCAAGGAACAGGCAGAGGTTCGTCTTGCCGGGTGCGAACGCGTGGAGCGTCATGCGCCGGCCTCCCGGTCCACCGGCCCGCGCCCGCCATCTGCCGTGCGCCCAACCGCCTCCCACAGTTCACGCATCCGCTCCGGCGCGAGGCGCTCCGCGCGCACGTCGACCGGCTCGCCGAGCGCCTCCAAGGCGGCACGGACGTCGTCGCGCGAGGCCACCCCGGCCAGTGCGAGCGAGCGCGCGAGCGCCTTGCGGCGGTGGGCGAACCCGCCCTGCACAAACGTCCGCAGCGCGCGTGGCGGCGCCTCACCCCGCCGCTCCAGCCCGACCAGCACCGAGTCGACGTTCGGAACCGGAAAGAAGACCCGTCGCGAGATCGGGCGCAGCACGCGCACGTCGCAGGCGAGTTGCGCGAGCACGGAGGGGACGCCGTAGGCGCCGCTCCCCGGCCCTGCCGCGAAGCGCTCCCCGACCTCCTTCTGCACCATCGCAACCCAGCGCATCACCGACGGCAGCTCCTCGATCGTGCGCAGGATCGCCCCAGCCGCGATCCCGTACGGCAGGTTCGCGACGACCTTTGTCGGCGCGGGCTCCAGCGCGGTCAGGTCCAACGACATCGCGTCGGCCAGATGCAGCGACGTGCGATCGGCAAACGGATCGAGCGCGTCGCGCAGCGCCGGCTCCAGCGAGCGGTCGAGCTCCACGACGTGCACGAACGCCGCTCGCTCCGCGAGGAACTCCGACAGCACGCCGAGGCCCCCACCGATCTCGAGTACGACGTCCCCTCGGCCGACCTCGGCCGCCCGCGCGATCACGTCGAGGATGTTCGAGTCGATCAGGAAGTTCTGGCCGAGATCCCGCTTCGGCCGCACACCGAAGGCGCGCAGCCGGCGCAGCGACGGCTGGGTCGGCTCGCCGGTGGCCGCCCCTGCTCCGCGATCCCGCCCGTCCGTCACCAGCCGAACAGCTCGGCGGCGTTGCGCTCGACCTGCGCCTCCAGCTCCTCGTAGGCGACGCCGCGCTCCGCCGCGACCACCTCGGCTGTCAGCGTCACGTTCGCCGGCTGGTTGCGCTCCTTGCGCACGGCCTGCGGTGTCAGGTACGGCGCGTCGGTCTCCACCAGCAGGCGCTCGGCCGGGACCTCGCGCGCGGCGGCGCGCAGCGCGCCATTCGGCGGATACGTCACGTTGCCGGCGAACGAGATCCAGTAGCCGCGCTCGAGGCAGGCGTCGAGCCGGTCGGGCATCGAGAAGCAGTGGAGGATCACTCTCAGCCCCTCCGCCTGGCCGCCGAGCATCGAGAGCGTGTCGTCGTCGGCCGCGCGCGTGTGGATCACGAGCGGCTTGCCCGTCTCCCGTGCGAGCTGCATCTGTGCCGCGAAGGCGCGCTCCTGATCCTCGCGTGCGGCGGTCTGGCGGTAGAAGTCAAGCCCGGTCTCGCCGATCGCACGGCAGCGCGGGTGCGCGGCGAGCGCCTTCAGCTCCGCGAGGTCGGCGTCGTCGAAGCCGGTCGCGTGGTTCGGATGGCGACCGATTGCGACGTACACCTGCGGGAAGTCCTCGGCGATCTGCAGCGCGGCGCGGCACGAGTCGGAGTCGGTCCCGACCGTCAGCATGCGCCGCACACCGACCTGCTCGGCGTCGGCCACGAGCCGCTCGGGCAGCGGGTCGCAGGAGGTCAGGTGAGTGTGGCTGTCGATCATCGAACCGGCTTCCGTCTCAAGAGGGCTTGGAACCTGTTTCAAGATGAGGGCGAGTCGGATGGTGCCGGCTCGTGGATGCCGGGCGCCGCACGCGATGTGAAGGCGCAGCAATGCTGCGTCGAATGTCGCGCGTGGCGATTCCGGCGCCGCGAGATGGTGCCAGCCGGCCGTCAGTCATTTTGAAACAGGTTCCTGGGGAACAACGGCTCGATCGCCGACACGTCGCCCCCCCAACCGGCGGCGGCGAGCGTCCCGCCCGCGTACGCCACGTCCGTCCGGCCGAGCGCCGTCAGCAGCTTCGTGGTGCTCGTCGGCATGTACGGGTGCAGCAGCACCGTGATCGCACGCAGCCCCTCGGCGAGCGAGGCGAGCGTGGCGTCGAGCGCATCCGCCTGTGCCGGGTCCTTCGCCAGCACCCACGGCGCGCGCTCCTCCACGTATCGGTTCAGCCGCCGCACGCGCTGCCAGATCTCCTCGAGCGCCTGACTGATCTCGGTGCGATAGAGCAGCGCCGCGACCGTCTCGGCGAGGCCGTCGAACGACGACGCCAGCTCGGGGTCCACCGCCGCCTCCGGCACGCGACCGTCGCGGTAGCGGGCGATCATCGCGAGCGTCCGGCTCGCCAGGTTGCCGTAGTCGTTCGCCAGCTCGGACGCGTAGCGCGCCTCGAAACCGGCCGTCGAGACGGAGCCGTCCTGTCCGAAGCTGACCTCGCGGAAGCAGTAGAAGCGCAGCGCGTCGGTGCCGAACTGCTCCATCACCGCGAACGGGTCGAGCACGTTGCCGAGCGACTTCGACATCTTCTCGCCGTCCATCAACAGGAAGCCGTGGACGAACAGCCGCCCCGGCAGCTCCAGCCCCGCTGCCATCAGCAGCGCCGGCCAGTACACCGCGTGGAACTTGAGGATGTCCTTGCCGATCAGGTGCACGTCCGGGGGCCAGAACGTGTCGGTCACGTCCTCGCCCTCGCGGCCGAAGCCGAGCGCTGTGTAGTAGTTGAGCAGCGCGTCGAACCACACGTAGAAGACGTGGTTCGGATCCCACGGCACCGGCACGCCCCACGTCAGCTTCCCGCGCGAGAGTGAGACGTCACGCAACCCCTGCTCGACGAACGAGCGCGCCTCGTTGAAGCGCGTCTGCGGCGCCACCCAGTCCGAACGCTCTGCGAACAGCTTCTCGAGCGGCTCCTGGAAGGCGGACAGGCGGAAGAACCAGTTCTCCTCCTGCTCTCGATCGAGCGGGATGTGGTGGATCGGACAGGTGTTGCCCTCGGCGATCTCGTTCTCGCTCTTGAAGTCGGCGCAGCGCGGGCAGTACCAGCCCTCGTACGTGCCGAGATACGTGTGCCCGTTGTCGTGGACCCGCTGCATCACCTGCTGCACCCGCTCGCCGTGGCGCGGGTCGGAGGTGCGGATGAAGAAGTCGTTGCTGGCGTCGAGCTGCGGCATCAGCGCCTCGAAGCGCGCGGCGTTGCGGTCCGCCAGCTCCTTCGGCGTCACACCCTCTCTCTCGGCTGCGAGCGCAACCGGCTCGCCGTGCTCGTCGGTGCCGGTGAGGAAGAAGACGTCCTCCCCCCGCTGGCGCATATGCCGCGCCAGCACGTCCGCCGCGATCGTCGTGTACGCATGCCCCAGATGAGGCTGCGCGTTGACGTAGTAGATCGGGGTCGTGACGTAGTAGGACACGGCGGCGAAGCCTAGTGTGCGGCGCCCTGCCGGCGCGCCCGCCTCACTGTGCGTCCGTCAACGCCTTGTACAGCGCATTCGCCGGCACGCCCGTCAGCTCCGCCACGACCGTCGCCGCCGGGCGCGGCTTGGCGCCCGCATCCACCAGCCGCCGCAGCGCGTCGAGTGCCGGCGCCAAAGGCGCCTCCGCCTCGTCCGCCGCGCCGATCACCAACACCACCTCGCCGCGCGGCGCCGCCTCTGCGTAGCGCGCCGCCAGCTCGGCGGCCGTGCCGCGCACGACCTCCTCGTGGAGCTTCGTCAGCTCGCGGCAGACGGCGACGGGCCGCGAAGGATCAACCTCCGCCAGCACCGCCAGTGAAGCGGCGACCCGCTTCGGCGACTCGAACGCGACCAGTGTCTCGACCGTCGAGAAGGCCGTTCTCAGCTCCCCCCGCTTGCGCGGAAGAAACCCGGCAAAGCGCCAGCGCTCGGCCGGCAGCGCGCTGGCCACCAATGCCGCCAGCGCGGCGCTCGGGCCCGGCAGCACCTCGACCGCGAGCCCGGCCGCGACGCACGCCTGCACGAGCAGGAAGCCGGGGTCCGAGACGAGCGGCATGCCCGCATCGGAGACCAGCGCGACGTTCGTGCCGGCCTGCATCCGTCTCACCAGCTCGCTCGCGCGCTCGCGCTCGTTGTGCTCGTGGTAGCTGAGCAGCTCCGACGAGACCCCGTAACGGTCGAGCAGCGTGCGCGTACGGCGCGTGTCCTCGCAGGCGATCAGATCCGCCTCGCGCAGCGCCGACAGCACGCGCAGTGTCACGTCCTCGAGGTTGCCGATCGGCGTCGGGCAGACGATCAGACGGCCGGCCATCAGCGCACCCCGTTCGCGACGTTCTCGAGTGCGAGCGCGGCAGCGCCGACAAGCCCCGCCTCCGTGCCGAACTGCGCCGGGACGATCTGCGCGTGCGCGGACATCGTCGGCAGCGCACGCCGCACGGCCTCCGCGCGCGCCGGTGCCAGCAACAGTTCACCCGCCGCGATCACGCCACCGCCAATCACGACCACGTCCGGATTGAAGACGTTCAGATACGACGCGATCCCGATGCCGAGGTTCGTGCCGATCAACGTCAGCGCCTCGATCGCCGCTGCGTCGCCGTCGTGCGCCAGCTCGGTGATCAGCGCGCCCGTGATCTCGCGTCCATCCGCAAACGCGCGCCCGACCGCCGAGTCGGGCTGCTCGCCGGCGATCCGCCGGCCCTCGCGCGCGAGCGCGGTCCCTGAGGCGAGTGTCTCCAGGCAGCCATTGTTCGGGCAGTGGCCCTGGCACGGCGGCCCGTCAAGGTCGATCGTGATGTGGCCCAGCTCCGCGCCAGCGCCGATCGCGCCGCGGCACGGCGCGCCGTTCACGATCAGCCCACCGCCGATGCCCGTGCCGATCGTCAGCAGCACCACATCGGTCGCACCCTGCGCCGCCCCTGCGCGCCACTCGGCGAGCGCGGCGACGTTGCCGTCGTTGTCGACCTCGACCGGCAGCCCGAGCCGCTCGGCCATCAGGTCGCGAAACGGCACGTCTCTGAGCGGCAGGTTGACGGCCATCGTCGCCATCCCGCGGCGCTGATCGATCAGGCAGGGGATCCCGAAACCGACGGCGGCAACCTCGCTGGTCGTGGACGCGCGCGCCTCCTCGACCGCCTCCACCGCCATGTCGAGCAGCTCGCGCTGGCCGAGGCCGCGCACCATGCGATGGACGCGATGGTGGACGTTGAGGTCCGAGTCGACGACCCCGGCGAGCAGCTTCGTGCCGCCGAGATCGACCCCGATAACGCACTCCGGCGACATCTCGGCCACTATAGACCGGCATGGCAGACGACCGTGACGACGTCTCGCGGCGCGGCGAGGGTCCGGCTTACCGCGTGCATCGCGCCGGCGACGCGCCGCCGCGCGAGCCCACCGACGACGCCCCCTACACCCGCTATCGCTCCAAGCCGCGCGGCCTGCGCGAGCGGCTGAGCGGCGAGGAAGCCGGGCTGGACGAACTGGGCGGCAGCGCACCCGGCGGCGGCCGCCGCGACCGCCGTCCTCGCGACCCGCGCCGCCGTCGCCGGCTGCCGAGCCTGCGCAGCAGCGACGGTCGCATCACGCCGCGGCGCGTGCTGCTGTGGATCGCGCTCGCGATCGGCGCCTGGCTCGCGCTCTCGCTCCTGCTGTTCCTCGTCAGCGCGCAGATCGAGCAGGGCAAGGTGTCCGATCAGGCGAAGGCTGCGCTGAGATCGGCTGGCCCGATGCCGTTCTCCACCAACACGATCCTGATCCTCGGCTCCGACGCGCGCCCCGAGGACTCGAAGGAGCCGGGCGCGAATCCCGGCGGCCCGAGCCGCTCCGACACGATCATGCTGTGGCGCCTCGGCGGCGGCCACGCCTCGCGTCTGTCGATTCCGCGCGACACGGTCGTCGACATTCCCGGCCACGGGCAGCAGAAGATCAACGCCGCCTATGCGTTCGGCGGCGCAGCACTGTCGATCCAGACGATCGAGCAGTACCTGGGGATCCCGATCAACCACCTCCTCGAGGTCGACTTCACGAACTTCCCGAAGCTGATCGACGCGCTCGGCGGCGTGGACGTGAAGACCGGCCGCATCTGCTCGAGAATCAACGGCGGCCAGCGCAATGGCGGCGTCACGCTCAACCTGCACACCGGCACGAACCACCTCAACGGCAGACAGGCGCTCGCGCTCGCCCGTACCCGCAAGAACGACTGCAATCCCGCCGAGGACGACCTCACCCGCGCGAAGCGCCAGCAGCAGATCCTCAGCGCGATGAAGGGACGGCTGTTCTCGCCGACGACGTTCGTGCGGCTGCCGTGGGTCTCCTGGTACACGCCGAAGACGATGCGCACCGACATGGGCGGCCCGGGGCTGCTCGGCTTCTTCGCAGCAGCCGCGACGAGCGGCTCGCCGCCGGTCGAGGTGCTCAGACCGTCGGGCTTCCAGACGCTGCCGGACGGCAGCTCCGGCCTGGTGGTCTCCGAGGCGGAGAAGCAGGCGGCCGTGCAGCGTTTCCTCGACGGCTGAGCCTCAGTCGGCGGCGACCACCGTGAAACGCCAGTGCGCGACGTCCGCGCCGTCGACCCACCAGCGCGCCACATAGCTGCCGACCGGGAAGCGCAACGGCGTGACGGTCGCGACACCGGCGGCTCCGGTCGTCACGGTGAAGCATGTGCGCACGCCCTCGACGTCGCGTCGGCGCACGCATGCGCGCACGGAAGTCTGCGCGTCCTGCCCGTCGACGAAGACAAGGTCGGCGACCGCGCGCCGTCTGCCGGGACTCACCGCGAGGCGATGGGTCGGTGTGCGCAGCGCGTCGGTCACCTGGCCGGTGTACCGGTCGCCGGATCTGGCTCCGGCAGCACCGGCAACCGCTGGCAGGATTCCGATCGCGACGAGCGCCAGCGCGGCGCTACGCAGCGCTGCTCTTCGCGCCGCTGTCAGCTCTCTTCGCGCCGCCGCCGTCAGACGCGGCAGAGCCTCTTCTGCTGTCACTGCTGCTCGTCCCCTCACCGCCGCTCTTGGCTCTGCTGCCGTTCGCCTCCGCGGCGCTCTTCTCGCGGGCTCGCTTCTTCGTCCCGTAGTCGGTGTTGTAGAAGCCCGAACCCTTGAAGTGGACGGCGGGCGCGTGCAGGACGCGCACAGCCGGCGCACCGCACGTCTCGCACGTGTCGAGCGCGTCGTCGGCCATGCGCTGCATCACTTCGAAGGTGTGACCCTTGTCGCAGCGGTACTCGTAGATCGGCATGTCCGCAAGAAGGATAGAGTCCGCCGGCCATGAGCGACATCGTGACCATGGAGAAGATCGTCTCGCTGTGCAAACGGCGCGGCTTCATCTTCCCCTCCTCGGAGATCTACGGCGGGGTCGGGTCGACGTATGACTACGGCCACTACGGCGTGCTGCTCAAGACGAACGTCAAGGGCGAGTGGTGGCGCGCGATGCTGCAGGACCGCGACGACATCGTCGCGCTCGACAGCGCGATCATCCAGAACCCAAAGGTGTGGGAGGCGTCCGGCCACCTCGCCGGCTTCACCGATCCGCTCGTCGACTGCCGCGTCTGCAAGAAGCGCTTCCGCGCCGACCACCTCGACCAGCTCCAGTGCGGTCAGAAGCCCTCTAAGCACCCCGGCGAGGGCCCGGACTGCGATCTGACCGAGGCACGCGACTTCAACCTGATGTTCGAGACGACCGTCGGGCCGGTGAAGGAGGAGGGCGCAACCGTCTACCTGCGCCCCGAGACCGCCCAGGGGATCTTCATCAACTTCAAGAACGTCCTGCAGTTCTCGCGCAGAAAGCCGCCCTTCGGGATCGCGCAGATCGGCAAGTCGTTCCGCAACGAGATCACGCCCGGCAACTTCATCTTCCGCACGCGCGAGTTCGAGCAGATGGAGATGGAGTTCTTCGTGCCGCCGGACGACGCGCCGAGATGGTTCGCCCACTGGCTCGCCGAGCGCGAGCGCTGGTACACCGAGTTGGGGATTCGGCCCGACCACCTGCGCCTGCGCGCGCATGACCCAGACGAGCTGTCGCACTACTCGTCCAACACGAGCGACGTCGAGTACCTCTTTCCGATCGGCTGGAGCGAGCTGGAGGGGATCGCCGACCGCGGCAACTTCGACCTCAGCAGACACGCCGAGCATGCGAAGGAGAAGCTCGAGTACCACGACACGGCGAGCGGCGAGCGCTTCGTCCCGCACGTGATCGAGCCGGCCGCCGGTGCCGATCGCGCGACGCTCGCCTTCCTCGTTGACGCCTACGACGAGGAGCA
>Ga0126313_10000061_pt1 | contig 43471 bp, 45 predicted proteins | sample Plot105A_FD_89954 | JGI IMG/M metagenome (GOLD analysis project Ga0126313, IMG submission 89954) | Serpentine soil microbial communities from UC McLaughlin Reserve, CA, USA - Plot105A | ecosystem: Environmental > Terrestrial > Soil > Grasslands | place: USA: UC McLaughlin Reserve, Lake County...
GCCACCACAGCGGTCCAGATCCCGCCCAGCGAGGCAATATGCAGGCCGTTGGTGGTGTTGTGTTCGAGGTCGTCGAGGTCCATCAGGGCGGCTTCGGCGAGGTAGTCCTCGGCCAAGTCGAGGTGACCCATCTCGGCCGCGATGACTGCTTGGACGCACGCGGACAGGGAAGAGTCACGGACCGTCAGCCGGTCGTAGTAGGCGAAGTTGCGGGCCTTTTGCTCGCCGGTGAACGCGTCGGGGTGCAGCTGCATGGCCAGCACCAGATCCGCCTGTTTGACCACCTGTTTGCGGTAAAGGTCGAAGTAGGGGAAGTGCAGCAGCAACGGGTACTGCTCGGCGGTGGTGTTGGCGAAATCCCAGATCTCGTGGCCGGTGAACCCGTCGGCCTGGGGATGGACTCCCAGCGTCTCGTCGTACGGAATGACCATGCCGGCGGCCGCCTGCCGCCAGCTGGTTATCTCTTCCTCATCGACGCCGAGCTCGCTGGCAGGTTCGCGGTGCCGCGCGGCTGCGTCGGCGGCCGCAGACAGGTTCTCCTGCGCCATCAGATTTGTATACACGTTGTTATCGGCAACGGCACTGTACTCATCGGGGCCGGTGACTCCGTCGATCCGGAACCGGCCCTCGCTGTCCTGGTGGCCGAGCGAACGCCAAAGCCGGGCCGTATGCACCAGCAGGTCCAAGCCGATCGTCTGCTCAAAGGCGGTGTCGTCGGTGGCACGAACGTACCGGACCGCGGCATCGGCGATATCTGCGTTGACATGGAAAGCGGCCGATCCTGCCGGCCAGTAACCAGAACATTCCTCCCCCCGGATGGTGCGCCACGGGAAGGCCGCACCGTTGAGCCTCAGCTGCCTGGCCCGCTCGATCGCCAGCGGCAGCGTGCTATGGCGCCACCGGAGGGCGTGGGCGGCCGCGTCCGGTGCGGTGTAGGTCAACACCGGCAGTACGAAGGTCTCGGTGTCCCAGAACGCGTGTCCGTCATACCCGGGCCCGGTCAGCCCTTTCGCCGCGATCGCCCTGCCCTCTGCGCGCGCCCCGGCCTGCAAGAGGTGAAACAACCCAAAACGCACGGCCTGCTGGATTGCGCTATCGCCGTCAAGCTCCACATCAGCCCGCGCCCAGAACCGGTCGAGATAGCTGCGTTGCTCGGCCAGCAGCCCCTCCCAACCGGTCTGCATGGCAGCGGCTAACGCCGCGTCGGCCTGGTCGCGAACTGCCGGCAACGACCGGGAATCGGACCACCCGTACGCGACGACCTTGACCAGCCACAGCCGCTGCCCGGGTTCCAAAGTGGTGGACACCATCGTCCGACCCAGGTGGGGAAAACTTTCGGACTGCACCAGCGTGCTGGACGGCCCATCGACGACGTGGTCCATCACCGCGGCCAGTATCAGGGCACTTTCTCGGGTGGAATGCACCAAACCAGCGCGTGCCCCCCGGGAGGCATCGGCCTGTTCCACCAACGGCGCCGTCAACCCCACAGTCCCTCTCGGATCCCTACCGGGCACGGGAAGTTGCTCGTTGGCGACCAACTCGGACTGCACCACGATCTGCGTCGTTTGGTTGAGCGGCTCCACCTCATAGCAGATCGCCGCGATCGAGCGCTGCGTCAAAGACACCATCCGGGTGGAGGTGACCTTGACCGCACAGCCTGCCGGGGAGACCCACTCGGCCTGACGGCCCAACACCCCGGACCGGAAATCGAGGCAGCGTTCGTGGGAACGCAGTTCGCCGTAGCGAACATCGAACGGTTCGTCGTTGACCAACAACCGCATGACCTTGCCGTTGGTCACATTGATGATCGTCTGCCCGGACTCGGGATTGCCGTAGCCGCGTTCGGCATACGGTAACGGCCGGATCTCGAAGACACCATTGAGATAGGAGCCCGGCAAGCCGTACGGCTCGCCCTCGTCCAGGTTCCCGCGCCAACCAATGTGGCCGTTGGACAGTGCGAACACCGATTCCGTCTGGGCCAGCACGTCCAAGTCAAGGCCTGTCTCTCGCAGGCACCACGGCTCTGCCACGAATGCGGAATGCCCGATCATGTCGCGGCCAGCAGTTCAGCGAAGTCGGACACGACGGAGTCCGCACCATGCCAGCAAGGCACCCGTGCCTGCCGGGCACGGCCCACGCCCGGCTCGAAGTCACCTGGCGGCGGGGCCGGGGCACCGGCCGACGCATCCTCGAAGGCAGCGCATTCGGCCAGCTGAATGCTGAGCCCCTTTAGATGATCGGCTTCTGGGGTCACGAAGGCTTCCATACCGGGAATCTTGCCGTCCATGGCAGCGCGGGCACCAAAGGCGTCCCGGTGTCGAACCGGTCGTCAGCAGCAACTTGTCGTAGCGCAGCTGTTCACCGGAGGCGGTGGTCACGGTCCGAGCAGCGGGGTCGAGCGAGGTCACGGCACTGCCAAAAGCCAGCTCGACCGCATGGTCGGCGTACCACGGCTCCGGGGAGGGCGAGGTTGGTGTTGCGTTCGCCCCCAGGGTCGCCTGCGGCATCGTGTTGACAACGCACGGCTGACCAGGTCAACGACATACCTGGTGTCGTCATAAGACAAGTCCTTGACACCGGTCGAGGCCCTCAATGGCTGCGGCTGTGCGCCGGCCGCGAGCAGCGCGCCCCGGCGCTCTCCGGCGAAAACCCGCTCGTAGTGTTTGTACGCGAGTCGGGAGTTGGCCGTCGCAGCTTTCCCTTTCGGCGCTCGTGCCTTAGTGGTGGCCATCTGGTCTAGACGCTTGTCGATCTCGGTGTCGACTCTGCTGACGAAGAACGACCCCACAAAAGTGAGGGTGGACAGGTTCCGGCCGGCGGCGAGGGCGGGTTCCATGCCGTCGAGATATGCCTCGATCACCGCGGCATAGCGTTGCAAGGAGAAGATCAAGGTGACGTTGATGCTGATCCCATCCGCCAGACACTGTGCGATGGCGGGCAGGCCGGCCTGGGTGGCTGGGATTTCGTCTAGCCAGATTGAGACCCCTGCGGCGGTCAGGTCTTGGAGGTGAGTCAGCCATGGCGCACTGCCCCTTGCTGGTTGGCGCTGATGAGAGTGAAGAACTCGGCTCGGGAGGCGGCGTCGCTGCGAAGCTGGCCGTGGAGCGCCGAGGTGACGGTGGTGGCTCCAGAGGCTCCGACGCCACGCATGGTCATGCATAGATGTTCGGCTTCCACGACAACGCCCACACCGCGCGGCGCTACGTGGTCTTGGAGCCAGTCGGCGACTTGCTGGGTGAGCCGTTCTTGCACCTGTGGGCGGCGCGCGAACAGCTCGACCACCCGAGCCAGCTTGGACAGGCCAAGTATCCGCTCCCCGGGTAGGTAGCCGACATGGGCTACTCCGAGGAATGGCAGCAGGTGATGCTCACAGACCGACTGCACCGGGATGGAGCGGGCGATGATCAGCTCGTCATATGCTGCGTCGTTGCCGAACGTGGTCAGGTCGAACGAGCGTGGGGTGAACATCTCGGCGTAGGCGCGGGCCATCCGAGCCGGGGTAGCGGCCAGGCTTTCGGCGTCGAGGTCGACACCGAGCGCGGCCAGGAACGCGGCTGCGGCCTGTTCTGCGGCGACCAGGTCAACTTCGGTTGGCGGTTTGACCACGCGCAGCGCCGGCCGTGGCACAGCTTGAGCTGGACGGTCACGGTTGAAACGGTGGACCGGCAGCGGCGCTGTGATCACGACGCCGACGGTGTGTGAGCCATTTTTCGAGCTTTCTAAAGGACACTCGTTCTAACGTTAGAGTCGTGGCCTCTTTCGTCAAGAGATTTGTTCTTTAGAAAGCCGGCGTTCATGACGGCCTCGACAGGGCTGGTCCCGTCTTGGCCATGCGCCGGTTTGCCGACGCGGAGGGTGCCGTTCTTAACAACGACACCGTCTAACTATGGCTGAGAGGGCCCGGAATCGGCAGGGTTGCGGCCAGCCAACTACGGCGAGGAAACTTTGCCGATTATCGGCAAAGTGGAGGGAAAGCGGGTCGGGCTGGCCGCCTGGATTGGATGCGGGACGAGGGGTCGCCCAGCGCAGATGGAACAGCCGCAGCTGAAGGCCATCCGTAAGGTCGTCCCAAGCTTAAGGACCTACGGCTGGCAGGGTGGGATGGAGAGTGCGGGCGTTGCCCTGCCTGCGATTGCGGGGTTGCACTGCGGTGGGCAGCCTGTGGGACATCTCGTTGACTCCTCTTCTAAAGGACATGTCGTTGTGTTGTCGGGTGAGGAGATTCGATCTGCTGATTTCGAACGATCCGGACTTTCTCAACTTGGTTTGCTGGCGGACGAGCACCAAGCAGTGACGGCCCCTGAGGGCGAGGGCCGTTTCGACGCATGCCGATCCTCGACCACGGGCGGTCAGGGTCTGTCCCGCCCGGATCTGGAGATCACGGTGTGCGGCGTGTCAGAGTGGGGAACGTGTCCTCGGTCTCCGCAGCCGCCGCCTTCAGCCTCGACTGGTGCTGACCCCGGTCGAGGTGGCGCACTACGGCCACGGCGGGATCTGCCCCACGTCCTTCGCCAGCTGCTGCGCGCCGACGAACCGCACAGGGAAACCCCACAAGAAGGTGATGTGAGATGCCGAACGTGGCCATCAATGGATTAGGTCGCATCGGCCGGGCGGCGTTGAAAATCCTGCTGGATACCGACGGGCTCGACCTCGTCGCGATCAACGACATCGCCGAGGTCGACAACCTGGCCTACCTCCTCAAATACGACACCGTCTACGGGCGCTACCACCGCGCGGTCACCGCGGCGGACGGGGCGCTGCTGGTCGACGGTCGGCGGATCGCGGCATTCGCCGAACGTGACCCGGCGAACCTGCCGTGGACCGACCTTGGCGTCGACCTGGTGGTGGAATGCACCGGCGTCTTCAAAAGCGAGGACGACCTGAAGAAGCACATTCAGGCCGGTGCCTCGTTCGTGATCCTTTCCGCGCCGACGACGTCGGAGACAGTGCCCACCGTGGTACACGGCGTGAACCATCCCGACGATGCACCACAGATCATTTCTTGCGCCAGCTGCACCACCAACTGCATCACACCGGTCATCGAAATTGCCCACCGCCACATCGGGGTTCAGCGCGCGGTGATGACGACCATCCATGCCTACACCGGCGGCCAACGGCTCGTCGACAGTCCCAGCAAGAACTTCCTACGGGGCCGCGCCGGTGCAGTCAACCTCGTGCCCACCTCGACCGGAGCGGCACGAGCGACCACCCTTGCGGTGCCCGAGCTGGCAGGCAGGTTCGACGGGATCGCGGTGCGTGCACCGATCCCGGTCGGGTCGATCGCCGACATCGTGTTCGTAGCGAACCGGCCGACCACCGCGCAGGAGGTCAACGACGCGTACCGGCAGGAGGCTGCATCCGAGCAATACCAAGGGATTCTCGGTGTATCGGAGGATCCGCTGGTCTCCGCCGACATTGTCGGCGACCCACGCGCCGCCGTCATCGACCTCGACCTGACCCGGGTCGTAGACGCCACGTTGGTCAAGGTGATGGCCTGGTACGACAACGAATGGGGCTTCACCCAACAGATGATCCGCGAGGCGCGCAGCACCCTCGGCGTGGCCGCCACCTGATGCCGCCCCGCCGGGTGACGGCGCGGCACGGGAACCCGCGCGGCGAGCCGGCCGCCGAGCCAGAGACATCGACGACCGCCCTGCCGGTGCGATCTTCGGAGGCGGTCACGTCAGGCACGGCGGGTCTTGGGAAACGCGCGGGCTTTGCCAACCTGGTGCCCTAGTTGCCGTCGGCGGCGGGGCCGCGACAATGGAGATGGGAGCTGACGCCGATATCGGCGCCACCATCCATCCGCATCCGACGCTCTCCGAAACTGTCGGGATGGATGCCGAGGCTTTCGAGGGCACGATCACCGACTTGTACCTGCCGAAGAAAGCCGGACCTCCGCAACGTGAAGGGCGGTTTCCGTGGCAGAGGATCAGAAAACAAGCAGAACCGGATCGATGTGCAGACGGCTGGGCGAGGACCAATCCTGGCGGACCCGGATCGCAATCTCGCCCTCGAGTGGTCCGAGCGACCGAGGCCGCAGCCATCGCCTGCTCGCGTTACATGGGACTCGGAGACAAGGAACAGGTCGATCAGGCTGCTATAGAGGCGATGCGTCCAGCCCTTGGATCGGTACGAATGGACGGCGTCGTCGTGATCGGGAAGGCGAGAAGGACGAGGCGCGCCCATGCTCTTCAACGGCGAGCATGTTGGTGACGGCACCGGACCTGACGTGGACATTGCCGTGGACCCCATTGACGGAACCACGCTCACTGCCAAGAGCCTGCAGACGCCGTCAGTGTCCTGTGCGTCTCTCAGCAAGGCACAATGTTTGACGCCGGCCCGGCCATCTATATGCAAAAAGCCGGTTCTTCCTGGCGCGGTTGCCGCCGGGTCGATCTTGAGGCACCAATTGCGGCCACACTGGCTCTGATCGGCAAGGAAGGCGACCGAAAGGTCCGGGACCCGACGCTGGCGGTGCTGGACCGGACCAGGCACGAAGCACTAGTCAAAGAGATCCGTGCGGGGGTGCCCGAATCCGATTCCTCGACCGGGACGTAGCCGGCGCCATCATGGCGGTCACCCCGGAACTGGTGTGGACCTCTTGGTGGGAACCGGCGGAACGCCGGAACGTGTGCTCGCCGCGTGCGCGCTGCGGTGCGTCGGAGGGGAGATCTTCGGTCGGCGGATCGCCAGAGACGACGCCGAGAAGCGGGCGGCCTTCGAGGGTGGCTACGACCCTGGGCGAGTCCTGACTACCTCCGACTTGGTCTCCGGCGACACATGTTCTTCGCCGCCACCGGAGTGACCGACGGAGCGCTGCTAAGGGGAGTCCGGTTCTAGTCACACCAGGTCGTCACTTATTCGTTGTGCATGCGTCCCGCTCGGGCACGGTCCGCCTGATCGAGGGCCCGCACAATCCGGCGCTCACTCTTGATCAACTTCTGAGCCGCAGGATGATCAAGCTGCGCCTGGGCCGCACTGGCCTGGGGAGCGCGGCGGCAAAGGCGGCGACTGCATGGCGTCTAGGCCTTGTCTCTGCGCGTTGCCCAAGTCGTCGAACCCTGCTTTGTTCTGATTTCATCTCCTGCTTCGCATGACCATGACGTTGCCGATGGTCGGCAAGCAAATCGGGCTGAGTGTGGCCGACCTTACCCCTGGATGGGGATCCATTCGCTGGGCACGATCAAGAAGACGCTGACACAGGGCCAGCGAGAATGTCGTACAGAGGAGGTGCCCGATGGACGTTCGAACCGATGTCCGGCGGCGCCTGGATCTGCACAACGTCAGCATCGACTTCGCTGCCGCCAATGCCGGACGATGCGGTTTCACTCATCTTGACAGCGGCCGGGTCTGTCGGCTGGCGCACCGGCACCGCGGCCCTTGTCAGTTGCAGGACCGCCACGAGGCCGCCGAGCGCGCGACCGGCGGCTTGCTCGGCTAGCCACCGCTGGCCAAGCAGTCCGGCTGGCAACGACCGGCCCATCAATCTACGCCGTGAGGAGAGGGAACGAACCAATGCACCGGGAAGTTGACGCAGTGCGGACCACCAGGTCGGTTGCTGTGTTGGAGCGTCGGCTGCCCGCCATCCGCTCAGAGTTGGATGAACAGCGGCGCTTCCGGATTGAACAGTTGAGGCGGCCTTGAGTCATGATCACGAACCGCATCGTCGTCGGACTGGACGACTCGGCGGCGTCCCGCGCTGCCCATTGGTGGGCAGCGGCCTATGCACACGCCACCGGGGCAGACCTGTGCGCGGTCCATGTCATTGATTGGCCAATCGGCCTCAACGCCTCCGCCATAAAGTCCGGAACCCGGCTGTGTGTGCCGAAGCAGGACCTCGCCGAGCCGTACTGGCGAGGAATGCATAGCGTCTTCAACGACACCGAATCACCGCCCGGATCGTCGCTCCAGTTCGCCCAAGGAGACGTCGGCGATGTATTGGTGCGCCTCAGCACTCACGCTGGCCTGCTGGTCGTCGGGACCCGTGAACCAATACAGGGGCGCCGCTACGTCGCCGGCTCGGTGAGCCACTACTGCATCAGTCACGCCACGTGCCCAGTGGTCACGGTCCCAGCGTTGCTCGACGACCCTCCAAACGAACGATCAAGCGACAACGGCCACCGTCTCGAAGGTGTTGCGTCGTAGCCAGCTGAGCGTCAGACGAGTCATCACAACGTCAGACCGCACATCTAACGGCAGTGCGAGGCACACTTCGGCCGGCTTTGGTTGGCGGTTCGACTTAACTCCAAATCACCTACTACTGAAGGGTAAGTATGAATACGCGTCGCCCGTAGCACAATTCTGTTTTCCTCGGAAGCGTCGGGGCGCTCACCTTGGCGATTATGTCCGGCGCGAACCACCATCCAAAACGACTGGATTGCCAACCAGGGGAACGAGCGACGGTTACGAGCGTCGCGTCGCACCGGTCCTTTGTTGCGGAACGTCGGCAGTTTAAATCCACCGTGTCTGTGCGCTGCCGACCTATCCCTGCGACGCCGAGCGATGCATCATGGAGGCAGTCGCCGCACCGCAATCCGCTATCGAAGGCGGATGCCTCGATACGGCGGTCGCCGTCAACCTTTCCGAGAGGACACCGGCCGCTTCCACCGTCGGTGATCAGACATCGTGGGATTCGGTGCTATCCACATACGCGAAGGAGAATTTCATGCGCTTTTGGAAGCCTCGACTGGCGTTGGCGTCGTCAGCCGCCGCCGGCCTGGCACTTGCAGCAGCCCTGGTCGTCCCCCGTGCTGTAATCGACGTCCTGTTAATGATCATCCTCGTTTGCACGTTGGTTGGCATGTACTTGCTGCGCCGCTATGCGCGGGCGAAGCTGCTTTACCACCGCCACGCTGAACGTGGGCGCCAAACGCCCCACACTGAACCTGTGTCTGGGAATCAACCGTCCGCTCCAGACCGGTCGCTGGGCTCGCCACCGCGCATCCGCCGGGACAAGATCACGCAATAGGAGTTGGAGCACGCCCGCATGCGGTTACGCAACGTGATGACCGCTGAAGTGATCATCGTACTCGGCGGCGGCTCGCTGCCCCGAGGACGACGCTACCGCTCAGCCGTCGGAACAGCGCTGTCCGTATTGATGAAGTGCGCTGGCTGGTGCTCATGACGACGTTGCCGATCCTCGGCAAACATCCATGTCGACTCTGGCCGGGCTGTGCCCTGGAAGTCAACACGTTCGCTGGCCACGATGGAGGGAACCGGCACAGTGCAATTCGCCACCACAGTGCACTTCGAATGTGGATAGCAAACACGTCGCCTCGCCGAGCATCGACTCCCAACCATCGAGCAGGAGAAGGACATGAGCACATACCAGACGCACGTTGACGGCGGCCCTACGGTGCGCGCCCAAAGAAACCTCAGAGCGACCGACCTCGGTCAGTTGCGATCCGCCCGCCCGGGCCGCCTTGATCGGTCCATCCAGCACGTACCTGCTCCGTCACGACCCTCCTCGGATCCATCCACCAACGGACGTAAGATCGCTCAGTCAGCGGCTGAGGTGGTCGGTATTCGCCTTCTCGCGATCCTCACGGTGGCCCTGTTCGTCACGTCGATCATCGGGCTTATAGTCTTCAGCCGGGACGGGAATTCGACCACGGCAATCGTCAGCGGCGTTATCGGCATTTCCTCGGCGCTTCTCGGCTTCATTGTGGGTTTCCACAACGCTTACCGAGCGACAACACGGTAGTTTTCCAGCGTGCGTTGCTACTCGTACGGCCACGGCGTTCTCATCCTGCCTGGTGCGGCGCGTAGCGTGCCTTTGGGCGGGTAGCACACAATGCAATGGCGACCGACCTCATCACGGTGGGCCACGGCACGGCGAGCCAGGCCGAGTTCACCAGACTGCTGCACGGCGCGGGTGTGACCCGACTGGTTGACGTCCGGCGCTATCCCGGCAGTCGGGCCTATCCCCATGTCGGCCGCGATGCCCTCACCCAATGGCTGCCTGCAGCCGGTGTCGACTACCGATGGGAGGAACGGCTTGGCGGCCGCCGGCGCCTACCTGCCGAATCCCCAGACAAGTGGTGGCGGGTAGACGCCTTTCGCGCGTACGCCAACCACATGCGCAGCGCCGAGTTCCTCGAGGCAATCAGCAGCCTGCTGGCTGAATTGCAGACAGCCACGACCGCCGTGATATGCAGCGAGAGCCTATGGTGGCGCTGCCATCGCCGCCTGATCGCAGATTTCGCCACGCTCGCCCGCAGCATTGCGGTGTTCCACCTCAACCACGACGGTCGGCTCACCGAACACCCGGTGGCGGCTGGGGCCCGGCTATCTCCCCAAGGTGTGCTTGTCTACGACCTGCCCTGAAGCAGCATCGCAGAGCGGCATCGATTATCGAGCCCCTTGGCGGGTCGACGGCGATCTGCGCGGAACGAGCGCGGGGTGAGGTCGAGGGACTGATTTCCACGACTTGAGGCACACTGGAAACCACGTCGCGGCGGCCTCGGGCGCCATTATCCGTCAGTTGATTGGGTCGCAGGGCCACGTCAGCATGTGAGCCGCGCTGTTTACCAGCACCGGAGGGCGGCGGCGAGGTCTTCTACGAGGCCGCCACTGTGCTGGCGGGCGTTTGGAAGTCGGTCCACGCCAACATGCGTATGTACCTCATCGCTCAAGGAGTCGCTGCCTTCCGCGCCGACCCGAGGTCCACGAGGCGCTGACGGCGGCGCGAGTGGCGGAACGCTCGCAGCCGACGCTCAACGACGGTGAGACCTACATCGACCTGCTGGCCGATCCCAGTGCCTACGAGGACTTCGATGCAACGCCGACTTCAACGGCAAGGCTTCGGCTTTTCGCGCTGCAGCTGGAGCATCTGATGGGGCCCGGGCATGGCCCCAATCGGCGCCACTAAGCGGTCCAGTCCTCAACTGCCGACGTCTGACCCGATGGACTGGGACCGCTGGTCGACCACGTCACAGGCCGCGGTATGGAGTTCGGCCTCTGGGTCGAACCGCAGATGGTCAGACCCGACTCCTTCTCCCCTCGTCGGGATGGGTTTCGAGCCAAGGCCAACACCTGCCACACAATTGGACACACCCAACTCGTAGCGTCCGCAGCGGCTGGGTCGCAACGCCGACCATGTCACCGCCTGCCAGCCCACTCTGCACAGGCCGTCCGTTGCTCCGATGGTTGGGAACCGTGACTAGACGGTTGTCCAGGCCGAGTTCCGTGCGGCGCTGGCCTCGACAGCGCTGAGGACGCGCTGAACGCGCAACCCGTCGTCGAATGACGGGGTCGGCTGCCGGTTCTCCGCGATCGCAGCTACCAAGTCCACGACCTGGTGGGTGAAGCCGTGCTCGTAGCCGAGACCGTGCCCGGGGGGCCACCAGGCGCTCACGTACGGGTGCTCGGGCTCGGTGACAAGGATCCGCCGAAAGCCCTGCTCCTCGACCGGCTGCGTGCCGTCGAAGAACTGAAGTAGGTTGTTTTCCTCGAAGTCGAAGGCGAGCGAGCCGTCGGTACCGTTGACCTCGATCCGCAACGCATTCTTACGACCGAGGGCAAACCGGGTCGCCTCGAACACACCCGTGCCGCCGTCGGCGAACCTTGCTGTGAACAGGGCGGCGTCGTCCACCGTCACCTCGCCGCGCGGCGCGTCCGTACTGGGGTCCCCGTGACCGCCCAAACCGGAGCGCTCACCGCTCAGTGGCCGGGATTTCACGAATGTCTCCAGGATGGCGGAGACGCCGGTGATCCGCTGGCCGGTCAGCCACTGCGCGGTGTCGACGAGGTGGGCACCGAGGTCGCCTAGTGCGCCGGACCCCGACTGCGATTTCTCCAGCCTCCAGGTCATTGGCGCGTCTGGATCGTGCAGCCAGTCCTGCAGGTATTGCGCCCGCACCTGGCGGACAGCGCCAATCCGGCCCGCCTCGACCAGGCGGCGAGCGAGGGCCAGAGCCGGCGTCCGGCGGTAGGTGAAGCCACACATGGCCCACACACTCCTCTCGGCGGCTTCGCGGGCTGCCGCAGCCATCTGCTCCGCCTCCTCGACGGTGTTCGCCAGCGGTTTCTCGCAGAGCACATGCTTGCCGGCCTGCAGGGCGGCGATAGCGATCTCGGCATGGCTGTCACCAGGGGTGCAGACGTCTACCAGGTCGATATAGTCGCGCTCGACCAGCTTGTGCCAGTCGGTCTCCGTGGAGGGGAAACCGAGCCGCGCGGCCGCCGAACTCACCGCTTCCGGGTTGCGGCCGGCGACGGCGGTTAGCTGGGGGATGAGCGGTAGGTCGAAAAACCGGTGGGCGTTGCGCCAGGCCTGGGCGTGGGCGGCGCCCATGAAGGCATACCCGACCATGCCGACCCGCAGAACGTCACTCATATGAGCTCTCCCTCCAACTTCCCGGCGGAGATCGCCCGGCTTGCGTTGCCGATCACCTCATGCACGGACGGCCAGGACGCCAACCCCGCCGCAAGCTCGGGTCGCTGCTCGGCCGCGAGGGCCTGGTGGTAGGCGTCGTCGAGCAGGTCGCCCAAAACGACGCGCTGCCGGGTCTGTGCGGACCGGATCGCGCCCTCAACCATGGCGAGGCTCATCACGTTGCTGTGCGCTTCACCGTACGGCACGCTACCGTCGCGCAGTGCGCCGACGAACTCGGCCAGGGAACCGGCGATCTCCTCTGGACCGGTGTCGACCACGGTGGGGATCGGTGTGCCGTCGGCGGTCTCCGCGACGGGTGCGTGATCGCCGTCCCAGAGCGCCGTGCCACCGGCTCCGCTGATCCGCCAGCTGCCGTTCCACGACGTCTCTAGGCCGGGGCTGCACCAGCTGCCGTTGAACACGAACCGGGTGCCATCGGCGAACTCGGCGTTCACCTCGGCGGCCGCGTCTCCGGCGTACCAGCTCCAGCTCGGGTTGAACGACTCGCAGGAGATCGACACCGGCTCGCTGCCGATCAGGTCGCGGGCCAGGTCGAACTGATGGATTGCCATGTCCTTGAGCAGCGGGTAAGCCATCTGTTCCCGGAAGCCGCCAAAGTGCGGGCTCTTGAAAACGGTGCAGGCGACGAGGCCGAGCCGGCCCAGCAGGGGGACCAGCCCGCGCAGCGCTTCGGCGTTGCGCCAGTATCGCCGGGATTGAGAGACCATCAGCAGCCGGCCGCCGACTTCGGCGGCCGCGATCATGGACAGGGCCGCCGGCAGCGTGTCGGCCAGCGGCTTCTCGCAGAGCACAGCGAGACCGCGAAGCAGCGCTAGGGTGCTGACCTCGGCATGAGCCTGCGGGATCGTAACGTTGACGACCGCGTCCGCCTCCACCCGGTCCAGCAGCTCCTCCAGAGTCCTGGCCACCGTGACCTCGGCGACCTCGGCCTCCGACGCGGCGCTTCGGGCGGTGTCGAGATTGAGGTCGGCCAGGCCGACGAGCCGGACGTCGGTCGACCCGCCGATCACGCGGAGCCAGGCGCGCCCCATCACGCCGGCGCCGACCTGGACCAGCCGGACGGGCTCAGTTGGCGAGAGCATCGGCTTCATTCTCGTGGGACTCGATGGGCCCCGTGTAGCCGTGGCCGTTGAAGAAGTCATCGGTCTCATAACGCAGCAGGGTGGGCAGCGCCCGCGGCCGGTCACTCTTCACCCAAGCGACGCCGTTCGCGATCACCCGGCGAACGTCGGAGTGGTAGTACACCGGGTAGTCCTGGTCGCCCGGGGAAAAAAAGAAGATCTTGCCGTGGCCTCGCCGGAACGTGCAGCCGCTGCGGAACACCTCGCCGCCCGTGAAGGACGAGATGAAGATCAGCTCGTCCGGGGCAGGGATATCGAACGTCTCCCCGTACATCTCCTGCGCATCGATGATGATCGGATTCGGCACGCCCTCGGTTATCGGATGCGTCGGGTCCACCGTCCACACGAGCTCCCGATCCTGCTCGCTGCGCCACCGCAGCGTGCAGGTAGTGCCCATCAACCTGCCGAAGATCTTCGACCAGTGCCCGGAGTGCAGGACCACGAGGCCGAGCCCGGACAGCACGTGCCGCTGGACCCGCTCGACGACATCGTCGGCGACCTCGCCGTGCGCGGCGTGGCCCCACCAGACCAGGACGTCGAGGTCGTCGAGCACCTGCTCGGTCAGACCGTGCTCTGGTTCATCGAGTGTGGTGGTGGTCACCCGCGCCCGATCGCCCAGGTTCTCGCTGATCCCGGCGGCGACAGTGTTGTGCATGCCGTCCGGGTAGATGGCGGCGACGTGTGGCTCGATCTGCTCGTGCCGGTTCTCCCCCCAGACGAGAACGCGGAAATGGTTGGAAGGACTTGCGGACATGTCGGTTCCTTCGAGGTGGATGGCATGATCGGCGGCGCCGCCGACACGGATAGTCGGTTACTTCACTGCGCCGCCGGTGGCGCCGGCGGCGATGAACTTCTGGGCGATGACGAGCAGGATGATGGCCGGGATCGAGGCGAGCATGGCGGTTGCCATCACCGCGCTCCAGTTCGAGATGTGCGCGCCAAGGTAGGTGTAGATGCCCAGCGTGACAGGCGTGATGTTCCCTTCCGTGGTCAGGGTCAGCGCGAAGAGGAAGTCGCCCCACGCCCACAGGAAGGCGAACAGCCCGACGGTGATCAGTGAGTTCCGGCTGATAGGCACCACGATGGACAAGAACGCGCGGACCAGGCCGGCCCCGTCGACCCGGGCTGCCTCGACGATCGAGGTCGGCACTGCGAGCATGAACGACCGCATGATCAAGATCCCGAACGGGACGGCGTGGGCGGAGTTGGCGATAATCAGCCCGGGGATGGAGTTGAGCAGGCCGATGTTCTCATACAAGGTGTAGAGGGCATTGGCGATCACGATCCCGGGGATCATCTGCGAGATCAGAATGGCGAGCAGGGCCCAACTGATCCAACGGAACCTGAACTGGGCCAGCGCGTATGCACAAGGTGCGGCGATCAGCAAAGTCAGCACCACGGTGCCGACGGCGATCAGCATGCTGGTGACAAGATTCTGGCCCTGATCCTGAATAGCCGTGCTGTACCCAGCCAGGCTCGGGTGCGGAGGAAAGAAGTTTGACGGCAGTGTGCCGCCGCTTGGCTGCAGCGAGATGTTGAGCATCCAATAGACCGGGAAGAGCATCAGAGCCAGTAACACGATCGCGATGACGGTACGGAGCCCGCTCCGAGTCTGGCGGCCGACGAATCGCTGCTGACGAGTGACCATCGTCTGCTCCTTACTCCACGACCTGGCGCCGGGTGGCCCGCAGGTAGACGATCGCGAAGACCAACGAGATGAGGATCAAGATGTTGCTCAGAGCTGCGCCCTGTCCGAACTTAAACTCCACGAACGAGCGCTGGTACGACTGCGTGGCGATGGTATGGGTCGCGTTGGCCGGGCCGCCCTGAGTCAGACCGAGGATGATGTCGATCACCTTCAGCGTGTAGATGACACCCAGCATCAACGTGATGCTTACCACCGCGTGTAGGTTCGGCCACGTAATGTGCCAGAACGCCTTCCATCCGGTCGCGCCGTCCAGCGCACCCGCCTCGTACAGGTCCTCCGGGATGTCCTGCAGCCCGCTATAGAGCAGGGTCAGGTTGAACGGGATGCCTAGCCAGATGTTCACCAGGATGATCGCGATCAACGCCACGTCCGGCGAGGTGAGCCACGGGATCGGCGCGTCGATGATCCCGAGCCTTTCCAGCGTGACGTTGAGGATGCCGCTGTCCTGCTCGAGGACCGCCCGCCAGGCGGCGCTGCCGACGATCAGCGGGAGCAGCCACGGCAGCAGGAACAGCGCGCGAAGAACCCCGTTCAGCGGGAAGTTCTTGTGGAAGAACAGCGCCAGCACCATGCCGAGCACGAACTGACCGGTGATCGAACCGATGGTGAACAGCGCAGTGTTAACCAGCGCCGTAGTGAACAGCTCGTCGGTCACGACGGCCACGTAGTTCCGCAGCCCCACCCACGGAGCCTCGCCGCTGATGAACGTCCGCAACGTGTAGTTCTGGAAGCTCATCACCAGGTTCTTCACCACCGGGTAGCCGAACAGGGCAATCATCGTCAGGGCGGCCGGGACCACGAAAAGGATCTTCGCGATCTCCTCCCCGCGCCGGCCGCTCCTGCGAGCCGGCACGGGGGCGGAGGTTGGTGCGGTGGGTGTGGCGGTGGTCAGCGTCTGGGGGGTGGACATGCGCCGACTCCTTTGCAGTTCCGTCGCGGTTGCTTAGCTGGCGCCGGCCTTGGCCATTGCGTCGGCCGGAGCCGCCTGGCCGGTGAGCACGAGCTGCACTCCGGTGTAGATCACCTTGGCGGTGTCGGGCCACTTCGCGCCCAGCTTGCCGGTCCGGGCCCGGGCGTTGGCCACCGCGTCGGTGAAACCAGCCATCGACGGAACCTCCGTCTTGTACTGCTCGGCGAGGGCGAGCTTGGTCGGCACCAGGCCGCCCTGCTTGGCCCGAAGCATCTGGTTCTCGTCTGTGTTCATGCACTTGACCAGCTCGGCGGCCTTGGCCATCTTCGCTTCGTCACCGGTCGCGGTAACGGTCCACGCCTCGCCACCGAGCGGAGCGATTGAAGTCTGGTCGGGCTTGTTGATCGAGAACGGGACCACGCCGAAGTTGACCTTCGCTTTCTGCAGCGACGGGATCTGCCACGGACCGTTAAGCATCATGGCCGCCTTGCCGGCGATGAACTGGTCGTTGACGTCGGACTGCTTCCAGTTGACCGCGCTCTTGGACACTGAGCCGTCGTCGACCAGGTCCTTCCACAGCTGGAGCGCCTCGGCCACCTGCGGGCTCTTCAGGTCGGTCTCGTCGCCCCCGTTCGTCCACATCGGCGGCAGAAACTGCCAGGCGCCCTCGTAGTCGGCGGTGGCGTTGAAGGCGAAACCGTACTGTTTGCCGCTGGTCAGCTTCTTGGCCGCGGTCTTGAGCTCGGCCCAGGTCTTGGGGGGCTGCACGCCGGCCTTGGCCAGCACGTCCTTGTCGTAGAAGATGGCCAAGGTGTTGGCGGCGGGCTGCAAACCGTACAGCTGGCCATCGTAGGTTGCCGCGGCCATCGGACCGGGTGCGTACCCGTCGGCGTTGATCCCGAAGTCGCCCAGCGGCGCGAGCGCACCCGCCTCAGCGATCTGCTGGATCTCGGGGTTGTCTAGCATCAGCATGTCCGGCAGCGTTTTGGACGATGCCTGCTGCAGCACCTTCTGAATCAGTGTTGGGCCTGGCACCGACTGATGGTCCACCGTCGCGACCCCGATCGAGGTCCCGCACTTCTTCAGCATGTCGCCGATCTGGGAATGGCCCGGATCGTCACTGTAGTAGTCCAGCACCGTCAGGCTGTCGACAGTCTCCGAGGAGCCGCCGCCGGTCCCGCCACCGGCATTCGACTCACCGCCGCCGCACGCGGCCAGAGTCAGAGAAACCAAGGCGGCCGTCGCAGCCGCGGCCAACAGTCGCTTTTTGATCATCAGTGCAGCTCCTTGGGACTCGACCGGATGTGAACGTCAAAGCGCTTACTCACGAAAAGTGTTGACATCAGAGAAGTTCCGCGGTAATTGGTTAAGCGTTTAACTGCCTTGCGGTAGAGTTTGGCGGGCCGACCGAGGATTGTCAATAGGTCGGTCCCGGTTCCAAATCACGGCGAACGGAGAACGGGATGGCTACCACCATGCGAGAGGTGGCGGCGGCGGCCGGTGTGTCCATCGCCACCGTGTCCTTCGTGGTCAACAACTCCAAGCGGGTGGCGCCGGAGACCCGGGAGCGGATCGAGCGGGTGATGGCCGAGCTGGGATTCCGCCGGAACGTCGTCGCGCGAGCCCTGGCCAGCCGACGTACCCAGATCATCGCCCTCGTCTACCCAATGCTCGAGCACCGGCTAGGCGGCTCGGTTAGCGAGTTCATCACCAGCGCGGCTCGGGCGGCGAGCGCCGCCAGCTACCACCTGGTGGTTTGGCCAGTTGGCAACGACGGCAGCGAGCTAGCCGCGCTGGTCGGCCAGAAGCTGGTCGACGGCGTGCTGCTGATGGCGGTCCAGCTCGACGACGGCCGGGTGGCGGCGCTGCGGGAACTCGACATCCCGTTCGCCCTCATCGGCCGCACGCGCGACGTGACCGGGCTGCACTACGTCGACATCGACTTCGACGCGTCAGTGAGAATGGCCATGGACCACCTGGCGGAGCTCGGCCACCACCGGATTGTGCTTGTCAACGGCAGCCAGGAAGGCGAGACCTTCGCCAGCTACGGCCCATACGTCCGCTCGGAGACCGCCTACCGCGAGCTGTGCGCACAGCGCGGGATCAAGCCCGTTGTCCTGCGCTGCCGACAGACCGTGGGCTCAGGACGCGACGCCGCGAAGGAGCTTGTGGCGACCGTGCCGGACACGACTGCGGTAATGATCGCCGACGAGGCGGCATCTCTAGGCCTGTTGGCTGAGCTGTCCCGGATCGGTTGGGCGGTGCCCGGCGACGTCTCGGTCATGTCCATCTTGAGCTCGCTCGACATGGCGTCGATGTGCAATCCGCCGTTGACCACGGTAACCGCGCCCGGCACCGAGCTCGGGCGGCTCGGCGTCGAGGCCCTGCTGCGTCAGCTGGACGGAGGCCCGCCAATGCCGCCTGTGCTCCGCACCGGTGTGCTGGCCATCGGCGAGTCGACCGATCCGATTCACGAGAAGTCAGGACTTCAATGAGTCAACCCAGCAAGCGCGGCGGTCGCCCAATCCAATTAACAGCGAGAAGCGCCACAGCTCTCCGGCTGGCTATCGCCGCGGAGATCACCGGTGGGTGTGGGCGGATCGACGACGGCTTAACCGAGAGTTGAGGATCCCAGCTGGCTGGAACCGGCTGCATCAGGCCGGCAACTTCCACAACTGGAGCTGGCTGCGGGTCGCAATACCGGCGGCTACCTCAGCGACCTGCCGTGTTCTGGACAGCGGTGTATACAAGTGGCCGTAGGCGGTCGCCTGGGCGGCGTTCGCCGATCCGGTGGCTGGATTCTTCGTTAGCCAACCGGCCGTGCCAACAGCTGACCGAGACCGAGCAACTGCTCCGCGACGCCCAGCAGCCTGACGGCTACCTCGACTCGCACTTCCAGGTGTGACTTCGGGCGAACGGTTCGTCCGGCGGCCGTGGGGAGATGAGCTCTACTGCGCCGGACGCCTGATCCAGGCGGCCGTGGCGCTGCACCGGTGCCGAGCGTGTCTACAATCAGGTCCGCCACTCGCCGAGCCACGTCGCCTTCCCGGAGGTACGGGAAGCGGCCCGACTGCGTCACCCCCTCCGGCGTCCCGTGAGCAGCAGGTCGTCTGACCCCAAGATCATGAGTGCGGGCTTCCACGGCCGCACTGCGAAAAGCGATCATGCACAACTACAGGTAGAAGCCGGTACGGCGGGTCTTGGCCTGTTTCGGGGCCACCTCGATGCTCACCGTGACCCCGAACTCGCTCGGCGGGTTCTCAGGTAGCTGGACGCGCAAACCCTCTGGCTCCGGCGACCACTCGACGTCCCTTTGGTGACCCAGCACCTGGACACCGTCGATACGTCCGACGCCGAGTCCCGCGCCGCGGCCGAGGCTGGTGATCAGGAGTGTGCCGTCGGATGGCCAGTCGAGTGCCGTAGCGTAGATGAACTCACCCTCCAAGCCGTTGCGGTAGGTGAAGCGAATGTCCTGGCTGGTGTAGCTGGTGGCGGAGGAGTCGGTGAAGTAACCGCTGCGCTGCTCGGTAGGCCCTTCAGCGGCGACCTTCCAGGGCCGGGTGCCGTAGATGGCCTGGCCGTGCACACCGAGCCAGCGCCCGATCGTGCGCAGCAGGTCCTGCTCCTGTTCGGCGATGGTGCCGTCGGGCTTCGGTCCGATGTTGAGCAGCAGCACTCCATTCTTGGACACCACGTCGACCAATTCGGCGATGATCTCTGCCGCGCTCTTGTAGTCGTGGCCCTCGATGAAGGACCACGAGTTGCGGGACACCGACGTGTCGTTCTGCCACACCATGGGGCGGATACCGTCGAGGGCGCCGCGCTCTATGTCGAAGATGGCAGTGCCCGGCTTGAACGCGTCGTATTTGTACTGCAATACGACCCCGCGGCCCCAGGAATGACCCCGGTTGTAGTAGTACGCAGCGAGCTTCCGCAGCCACGGCTCGAAGGCCGGTTGCTCGATCCACCAGTCGAACCACAGGACCTGCGGCTCGTACTTGTCGATAATCTCGATGGTGCGCAGGAACCAGTCGATCAAGAACCCGTCATTGGGCTGCATCGTCTCGGACTGTGCGGGGCCATAGAGGTCGGCGCTGTCGGGGTTCAGGACATCAGACGGGAAGCGAGTGCCGCCGTTCATGAACCACCAGTGTTCAGCGCGGTGGCTGGAGGCACCGAAGACGAGCGACTGATGGCGAGACGCCTCGGCGAGGTCCCCGATCACGTCTCGCCGCGGTCCCATCGCGGCGGTCTTCCAGCGACTCCGATCGGTGTTGTACATTGCGAAGCCGTCATGGTGTTCGGCAACGGGCACGACGAAGTGGGCTCCCGCCTCGCGGAACAGCTTCGCCCACTCGGCCGGGTCGAAGGAGTCCGCCCTGAACCTGGGGATGAAGTCCTTGTAGCCGAACTGGTCCTGCGGGCAGTAGGTGGCCCGGTGGTGCTCGAACTCCGGCCGGCCCTGCTGGTACATCCTGCGGGCGTACCACTCGTTGCCAAAGGCGGGGACGGAGTAAACACCCCAGTGAATGAAGATGCCAAGCTTGGCGTCGCAGAACCAGCGTGGCGGCCGATAGGCTGCCAATGACTCCCACGTGTCGGCGAAGGGTCCGGCATCGATGACGGCACGGATGCGGTCCAACTCCTGCTGGTCGCTCATCTACTTCTCCTCAACGTTGGCCGAGAACGCGTGCCTCTGCGCTGCAGGAACTGCGCCTAACCGGGCTTAGGGACCGAGCCCAAACTCTAAGGTGCCCGCAAAGAGACGGCCAGACGACTGGAATGCAGCAGCATAGCCACTGGCAGAATCCGCTCTAGGGACGAGACGCCGACGTCCGAGCGGGTTTACCGTTTTGTGGCGGTTACCCGATGTCAGGCAGACATCCGCGACACGAAGCCTTAGTTAGGCGCAACCGCCGGATCGCCGAGGCCGCACTCCGGCCTTGGACACCGGTGTTCACGCACGGCGACCTGCAGATTACCCATGTGTTCGTCGACGGTGACGAGATCACCGGCGTGATTGATTGGTCCGAGGCAGGACCTGGCGATGCGTTGTACGACCTGGCCATCTTGACGCTCGGACATGAGGAGCACCTTGCCGATCTCGTCGCTGGCTACGGCACCGACCTCGACCTCGACGTGATCCGGGCGTGGTGGTCGTGGCGGAGTGGTGGCGGCCCGCTGGCTGATCGAGCACGGCTTCGACCCGTCCTCGTCAGGAGCCGAGTTCGACGTGCTGAGATCAACGATGTGAGGCTGCAGTGACCTCCTCGGAATGAAGCAGGGTTGGCACGCCGGAGCAGCGAGCGCTGAGCCTGAAGATCGTGCGTGGATTGGAAGTGCGCAGCGGGCGCCGGTCAGCGGATCGGTAGTCATGCAGTTGGTCACTCACCAGTTGATCTAGGCATTACGAGAAAGTCCAGTGCGTGACGGCATGTTAACGGCGCCGTGGAAGGGCACGAGCGGCTCTCCTACTTGCGATGAACTCGTATGGCTGCATCGTGGGCTGCGGGGAACACATTTGGGACACGGCGCTATCAATTGGGGAAGGCGTGCCGGGGACCGTTCCATTACCAGCGCAGCGCGCAGGCCGCAGTACCGCCTAGCGCGGTCAGGTCAGTGCGGTTCGACAGAATTGCCGCATGGCAGCGTGGATCAAGCGCAGCGGTGCCTACGTGGAGTGGCCAGAGGTCGAAGGGCGGCTAAGGGCTGCGCGATCTGGGTGGCTAGCCAGTACACGCCCAGACGGCAGACCGCATGTCGCGCCCGTGTGGTTCGTCTGGAACGGGCGCGAGGTGCATTATCAGACGAGTCGGCGTAGCCGGAAGGGCCTCAACGTGGCCATCCAGCCGTGGACCGTCTTCCACTTGGGCAACGGCGAGGACGTGCTGATTGCCGAGGGGGAGAGCCTGGAGGTTTCTGACCCGAACCAACTCGCAGAAATCGGACAGCGGTACGGCGACAAGTACGTCGAACCAGTCACTGGTGAGCGAGCGCCGCTAGGCGGATCCGCCGATGATGTGGTCTACCGCCTTGTACCGGAGCGAATCCTGGCCTGGTCCTACGGGAATGTCGCCAGCCGCACCGAATGGATACCCGACCTGTGATTCGAACGGAACGACAAGCAGTACGGGATCTTGGTCAGGTCAAGCAGATCAGCTGGTCGAGATGGTGCCGGATCGCTGGTGAGCTTTCATGCTGCTCGGAGGGGGCCAGGATTGGAGCCGGCGACGGGAATCGAACTTGCATTCTCAGCTTGGGAAATGCCTCCAAGCCGACTCCCCGGAGTGGTTCGAATCCAAACACCTGCCACCCTCAAGAGTCTGAACGGCCTTGCCGTCATCGAGTCTGGCGAAAGCCCAGCACCTGGCTGCCTCGGTGCCGAGCGGTTGACGACGGCGACGGTTGGATCACCTGCTCGGAGCAAAGTCAGGGGAGGTCGAGGGCAGCGGCGATGGGGACGCCGGGCCGGTAGGCCAGGTGCCGGTAGGACGGGGCGTCGAGGACGGCGAGGTCGGCGCGGGCGCCGACGGCTAGATGGCCGATGTCGCCGTGGCGCAGGGCCTGCGCCCCGCCGACCGTGGCGGCGTACAGCGCCTGGGCCGGGGTCAGGCCCATCTGGCGGACGGCCAGGCTGATCACCCAGGGCATGGACGAGGAGTAGCAGGTGCCCGGGTTACAGTCGGTGGCCAGTGCGATCGAGACTCCGGCGCGCAGCAGGGCAGCGGCGTCCGGGTAGGGCGAGCGGGTGCAGAACTCGACGCCGGGCAGCAGAGTCGCCACCGTGTCGCCCGCGGCCAGTGCGTCGACGTCCCCAGCACTCAGGTGGGTGCAGTGGTCGACGCTGGCGGCGCCCAGTTCACGGCGAGCTGCACGCCCGGACCGGGGCCGAGCTGATTGCCGTGGACACGCAACCCCAGTCCAGCGTCCCGACCGGCTACCAGGATCTGTCGCGCAGCGGCCGCGTCGAAGGCATGAACCGAGTTCGGCTCGCAGAACACGTCGATCCATTTGGCGTACGGCGCCGCAGCGGCCAGCATCTCGCCGGTAACCAACTCGACGTATGCCGCGCGGTCGGCGGCATACTCGGCCGGCACCACATGCCCACCGAGGAAAGTGGTCTCGGCGGTGAATTCGGACGCGATCCGCAACGCCCGGGCCTCGTCGACCACGGTCAGCCCGTAGCCGCTTTTGATCTCCACGGTCGTCGTCCCCTGCAAACGCACCTCGGCGACCCGGGCCGCCAGCAGTGTCCGGAGTCGATCATCGGACGCTGCTCGGGTGGCGGCGACCGAGACTTCGATGCCGCCGCCGTCGTAGCGCTCACCGGCCATCCGGGCCGCGAACTCCGCGCTCCGGTCGCCGTCGAAGATCAGATGGCTATGCGAGTCTACGAACCCCGGGATGACCGTCCTGCCTTCCAGATCGACCCGGGTCCCCGCCGCGGGAGCCGTGGCCGGATCGCCGATCCAGGCGATCCGGCCACCTTCAACGATGACCGCGGCGTCGTGCCGGATGCCGAGCCGGTCGTCGCCGGTGCCGTCGCAGGTGACCAGCTCACCGATGCCGGTGATCAACACGCTTCTCACCCGACCACGACCTTTCCATCGACCACCACCATGATCACGTCGGCGCCTGTCGCGGCGTATCCGATCTGAGCCGGCAACGCGCCGCGGGTACGGTTCGAATCGTCGTCGACCACAACGAAGTCGGCCATCCCGCCGGCTCGCAGTTCACCGCCATATTCCCAGCCGAGGCTGCGATAGCCGGCAACGCTAGCCGCCGTAATCAACTCCGCCGGGGTGAATTGGCCCCGCTGCCCGGTGACCAACCGCTGGTGCATCTCCAGCTCGCGCAGTTCCTCGAAGGGATCGATCACCGCGTGCTGGTCCGAGCCGAGGGTGAGCGGGCATCCGGCGTCGGCCAGCCGCCGGGACGGGCCGATGCCGTCGGCCAGGTCCCGTTCGGTGGTCGGGCAGATGCAGGCACTCGTGCCGCTCGCGCCCAGTCGGGTGATGTCGGCGTCGGTGAGATGGGTTGCGTGCACGGCTGTCGTCCGGGGGCCGAGTAGACCGTGATCGTCGAGCAGTTCAGTGGGAGTGCGGTCGTAGAACGCTCGGATGACGGCGTTCTCGGCCGGCTGCTCGCTCACGTGCACGTGCAGCGGGCGGTCGCCGATCAGGCCGCCCACGACGGCCAGATCGGCTTCGGGCACGGCGCGCATCGAATGGACAGCGGCGCCGATCCGGATCGTCGGTGACGACCCGAGTGCGCTGACCCGATCCGCCCAGGCCTCCGCTGAATCGTCGGAGAACCGGCGCTGCACCTCGTTGAGGGGCCGGTGACCATAATTGTCTAGACCGCCGGCCAAGTAGAGGGTGTCGAGCAGCGTCAGCCGGATGCCGGCGTCGGCCGCAGCAGCGATCAGGGCCAGGCCCATGGCGTTCGGGTCGGCGTACGCGGCCCCATCGCGATCATGGTGCAGGTAGTGGAACTCTCCCACGCAGGTGAAACCGGCCTCCAGCATTTCGGCATAGGTCTGTCGCGCCAGTTCGTAGTAGGAATCCGGATCGAGCCTGCCGGCGACGGCGTACATCTGCTGGCGCCAGGTCCAGAACGTGCCACCGTCGCCCTGGGTCCGACCGCGCAGCGCCCGATGGAACGCGTGGCTGTGGCCGTTCGCAAGTCCTGGCAAGGTCACCCCGCGCAAAAGGTGATCATCGGCCTGTGGGGACATCCCGGCAACGACCTCGCCGAATCGGCTCCCGGTGACGGTGAACCGCACCGCCGCCCGGCAGCCCTCCGGCAGCCAGGCGTGTTCGGCCCAGTAGTTGATCACGGCCGATCACCGGCCAGGTCACTGAGCACGTCGGTGAGGGCGGCGACGCCGGCCAGGCAGTCGTCACGTTCGGCGAACTCCGCCGGTGAGTGCGAGACGCCGGTCGGATTGCGGACGAAGATCATCGCGGTCGAAATTCCTGCCGTGGCGAGGATTCCGGCGTCGTGGCCAGCGCCGGTGCCGAGCAGCGGGGCATCATTGAGTACCCGACTGAGCCGGCTCCTCAGCTCCGGGTCGAATATCGTTGTCGGTGTCCATGACTCTTCGGTCAGGTGGCCGCCGAGATCGGCAGCGGTCCGCGTGATCGCGGCGACGGCTGACCGTACGGCCCTCTCGCCGTCGCCTCGAGCGTCCAGCCAGGCGATCACCCGGGACGGGATCGCGTTCACGGCGCCCGGCTCGACGGTGATCTTGCCCACCGTGGCCAGACAACCATGATCGGCGGCGGCCGTCCGAGCGGCCAGCACCAGTTCGGCGCAGCTGATCATGGCGTCCTGCCGATCGATCAACGCCGTTGTGCCGGCGTGGTTGGCCTGGCCGGGCAGGTCGATCCGCCAGCGGCCATGCGGCCAGATGTCGGTTGCTATCCCGACCGCCCGATCCCGATCGACCAGGCCGCGGCCCTGCTCGACGTGAAGTTCGACGAACGTGCTGATCCGCTGAAGGACCGTTGGATCCGCCCCGACCGCCGCCGGAAGGCGCCCGCGAGCGGTGAGCACTTCGGCCAAAGTGCGACCGTCGTCGTCCCGCAGGCCGAGGACGTGCTCAGCGCTCAGCGCCCCGGTGAGCACCCGGGAGCCGGCGCATGCCATCCCGAAGCGGGCGCCCTCCTCGTCTCCGAAGTTGACAACCCCGATCGGTTTGGTCGGCCGGAATCTCTGTTGCCGCAGGGCGTCCACGGCCGCGAAGGCGCTGACCACGCCGAGCGGCCCGTCGTAAGCGCCGCCGTCCGGCACGCTGTCCAGATGGGAGCCGGTGGCGATTCCAGCCTGCCGATCAGGATCACCCCACCAGGCCCACTGGTTCCCGGCCCGGTCCTCCACCAGCTCCAATCCGCGAGCGACGGCCTGATCGGCGAACCACTCCCGCAGCGTCAGGTCAGCCTCGGTCCAGGCGAACCGACGGTAGCCGCCGGTGACGGCATCCCGGCCGATGTCGGCGATTGCCGACCACATGCCATCGAAGTCGATCACTGGGCTCATACCGGCACGCCGCCGGTCATCTCAGGCGTCCTCTCGCATCGGGATGCGGAGGCCCCGCTCGGCGGCGACCTGGATCGCTCGGTCGTAGCCGGCGTCAACGTGCCGGATGACGCCCATCCCGGGGTCGTTGGTCAGCACTCGGTCGAGCTTCTGCGCTGCCAGCTCGGTTCCATCGGCGACGGAGACCTGACCGGCATGGATCGATCGGCCGATTCCGACGCCGCCGCCGTGGTGGATTGACACCCAGCTCGCACCGGAGGCGGTGTTGATCAACCCGTTCAACAGCGGCCAGTCCGCGATCGCGTCGGAACCGTCGGCCATCGCCTCGGTCTCCCGGTAGGGCGAGGCCACAGAGCCACAGTCCAGGTGGTCACGGCCGATGACGATCGGCGCTGAGACCACTCCGCGGGTTACGAGGTCATTGAACGCCAGACCCGCCTTGTCTCGCTCGCCGAAACCCAGCCAGCAAATCCGTGCCGGCAGACCCTGGAAGGAGATCTTTTCCTGGGCGCCGTGCATCCATTTCTGCAACCGGTCGTTGTCCGGGAATAGGTCCATCACCGCGCGATCTGTGGCCGCAATGTCTTTGGGGTCGCCCGACAGCGCGGCCCAGCGGAACGGCCCCTTGCCCTCACAGAACAAGGGCCGGATGTAGGCCCGCACGAACCCCGGGAACTCAAACGCCCGATCATACCCACCCTTACGCGCCTCGTCGCGGATCGAGTTGCCGTAGTCGAACACCTCCGCACCGCCGTCTTGGAACTCCACCATCGCCCGCACGTGCTTGGCCATCGACGTTCGGGCGCGATTGGTGAACTCCTCGGGCTTCTTCTCGGCGTAATCGGCCCAGTCGGCCACGCTGATGCCTTCGGGGAGGTAGGACAGCGGGTCGTGCGCACTGGTCTGGTCGGTCACGATGTCGATCGGGACACCGCGGCGCAGCAGTTCGGGGAACACTTCGGCACAGTTGCCAACCAGACCGATCGACCAAGCCCTGCGCTGCGCCTTGGCCTGCAATGCCTTCTCGACCGCCAGATCCAGGTCGTCGACGACCTCGTCCAGATAGCGGTGATCGACCCGACGTTGCAGCCGCGACTCGTCGACGTCGACGATCAGACAGACGCCGTCGTTCAGGGTGACGGCGAGCGGCTGGGCACCGCCCATTCCTCCACAGCCACCGGTCAGGGTGAGAGTGCCGGCCAGTGTGCCCTTGAAGCGCTTCTCGGCGACGGCGGCGAACGTCTCGTACGTCCCCTGGACGATGCCCTGAGTGCCAATGTAGATCCACGATCCGGCGGTCATCTGGCCGTACATAGTGAGGCCCAGTTTCTCCAGCCGGCGGAACTCCGGCCACGTCGCCCAGTCACCGACGAGGTTGGAGTTGGCGATCAGCACCCGCGGCGCCCACTCATGGGTCCGCATCACACCGACTGGCCGGCCTGACTGGACAAGCATGGTCTCGTCGGCCTCCAGGTCACGCAGGGTGCGGACCATGGCGTCGAAGCTGCGCCAGTCACGGGCGGCGCGGCCGGTGCCGCCGTAAACGACCAGGTCGTCGGGCCGCTCTGCGTTCTCCGGGTCGAGATTGTTCATCAGCATCCGCAGCGGAGCCTCGGTGGCCCAGCTCTTGGCGGACAGGGTGCTGCCGCGGGCAGCGCGAACAGGTCGTGCACCTTCCATGATCATCATCTCCTTCAGTTGAGCGGGCCGGTGACGGCCTCGACGGCCGCGACGACCTGACCGTCGCGGACCAGCTGGACGACGGCTTCGATCTCCGGAGCCAGCCAGCGATCGGCTCCGGGGCCGGGGACGCCAGCGCGGCGCACCACCTCGATCACCGCGGCGGTGGCGGGCGCGGGCATGATGGGTGCGCGAAGTTCGAGACCCCGGGCGGCGGTCAGCAGCTCGACCGCCAGCACGCGGGTCAGGCCGTCGATGGTCCGGCGCAGCTTGCGCGCCGCCGACCAGCCCATAGACACGTGGTCTTCCTGCATGGCCGAGCTCGGGATGGAATCGGCTGAGGCAGGGACGGCGAGCCGCTTCAGCTCCGAGACGATCGCCGCCTGAGTGTACTGGGCGATCATGTGGCCAGAGTCGACTCCGGGATCGTTGGCCAGGAAAGGATCCAGCCCGCCGTTGCGTGCCTTGTCCAGGAACCGGTCGGTCCGCCGCTCGGCGATGCTGGCCAGGTCAGCGGCGGCGATGGCAAGGAAGTCCAGCACGTACGCGACCGGCGCCCCGTGGAAGTTGCCGTTGGACTCGACCCGGTGATCGAGGGTGACCACCGGGTTGTCGATGGCCGAGCCGAGTTCGATCGTCGCCACCCGTTCGGCATGATCGACGGTGTCCCGGACCGCACCGGCGACCTGCGGCGAGCAGCGCAGCGAATACGCGTCCTGCACCCGGGTGCAGGCCAGCGGATCGCGGTGCGACTCCCGGATCGGACTGCCGGCCATGATCATCCGCAGATTGGTCGCGGAGGCGCGTTGGCCGGGATGGGGCCGCAGCACCTGCAGGTCGTCGGCGAACACATCGTCGGTGCCGAGCAACCCCTCGATGCTCATCGCCGCAGCAATGTCGGCGATCCTCAGCAGGGCACGGAGATCCTCAATGGCTAAGATCAACATCCCGAGCATGCCGTCAGTGCCGTTGATCAGCGCCAGGCCCTCCTTCTCGGCCAGAGTGACCGGCTCGATCCCGGCGGCGGCGAAAGCCTGCGCAGTCGGCATCAGCCCCCCGGCGGCGTCGCGGACCGTACCCTCTCCCATCAGAGCCAGGGCGCAGTGGGCCAGCGGAGCAAGATCACCTGAGCATCCCAGGCTGCCGTACTCGTGCACCACCGGGGCAATTCCGGAGTTGATCATTGCCAGGTAGGCGCGCAGGGTCTGCTCGCGGATCCCGGTCCGGCCGGTGGCCAAGGTGGAGATCCGCAGCAGGGCTAGCGCGCGGACGACCTCGCGCTCCACTTCAGGCCCGGAGCCGGCCGCGTGCGAGCGGATGAGGCTGCGCTGCAGTTGAGTTCGTGAAGCGACCGGGATGTGCCGGGTGGCCAGTGCGCCGAAGCCGGTCGAGATGCCGTAGTGCGGCCGAGCGTCTTCGGCCAGGGAGTCGATCACCGCTCGACTGTTGCGTACCTTGGCCCAGGCTTCCTCCGCGATGATGATGTGCGCATCGTGCCGCGCCACCGCGACGACGTCGGCGAAGGTCGGAGCGCCGATCCCGATCGTGACGACTTTGTCCATGACTCCATTGGACGCCACCCGGAGCCGATCGGGGTGACATCCGCCCTCAGAGCCCGCCGTACTGCGGCCCGAGCCTGACGATGGACAAAGGTCGTGCGCGGACGCGAAAGGGTTAGTTGATGTCCGCTGCGCCGGCTTCCGATCGGGTTATTCCTCCATCGGGCAGGGCTCCTTTGGAGGGTTCGTTGGTGGCCATTGACTTGTCGTCGGCGGTCCAGCTGGCGAGGAGGCGCAGCGCATGGTGACTGGTGGAGCCAGCTTCGGCGCTGCAGACGACGAAGGAAAGTCCCGGGTCGGCTGGGAGGTACATTACGTCGAACCTCAGATGCAGGTCTCCCACGATCGGTTCGTCAAGATCAACAGGTTCATGCGCATCCGACGGCTGTGGATTCGGGACATAGGCGCACCTGCCGGTGAGGCGAATCGATCGCCCCGGCCCCCGCGTTGAGGCCCTATCAGCCACCCGACGTCTCTTAGCAGATTGGGAAGTTCCACCATGACCGACCACCGATTCGACCGCGAACACGCCGAGATACACGGCAGGCGCGAACGCCCCTCGTCGCGCTACCGAGATCAAGGAGACCAAGTCGGCGTTCAAGACCACCGAGCTGGTCGTCTTTCCTCAGCGTGCTCGGCGTGCTGATAGCCGCTGCAGTCACCGACAACGGTGATGCCGGCTAGGGCTTTGGTGCCCGTAGCGCGTGGCTGTACGTGACCCTACTGAGTATGGATACATGATCAGCTGCGGCCTGGCGAAGGCCGGCAGCCGCGAGCACTACGACGTCTGAGCCGCGAAGTGCTGCCGCGCCGGCCACCCGACTGGATTCCGGCGCGGAAGCGTCTCGGTCAGGAGGGCCGGCTCGGCTTGGCCGAGCTGTGCGTTACATGATCCTTCGTCCTGTCCGTGATCGTGGGACTCCAGGGCACTCAACCCGGCATGTGGCGCAACGCAGTGTTGATCATCGTACTCCACCGGCAGCATGAGGTAGGAGTCCTTATGAGTGACGTAGTCCATCGGGCGCGAGGTCGGTGCGCCGTGGTGTACAACCCGACGAAGATCGGTGAGCAGTTCCGGGAGGTGGTCGAGAAGGTAATTCAGCGGGACGGCTGGGTCGACACGCTGTGGCTGGAAACCTCGGCCGAGGACCCGGGTCGGGCGATGACCCGAATGGCGGTGTCCGAACACATCGACCTTGTGGTCGGCGCGGGCAGTGATGGAACGGTCCGGATCGTCGCAGATGGCTGGCTCGGGTATTCCGATGGGGTTGGTTCCTGCTGGTACTGCGAGCCTGCTGGCCTGCAATCTCGGCCTGCCGATGGATGAGACGGCGGTCATCGATGTCGCGCTCGGCGCGAATACTCGCATCATCGACCTCATTAAGGTCACTGTTGACGACCAGGGTCCGGAGCATTTCGCAGTGCTGGCCGGCATCGGCATCGACGCCATGATCATGGAGGAGACCGACCCCCGGTTGAAGGACAAGTTCGGCTCAGCCGCCTACTTCGTTGCAGCCGGTAAGGCACTCAGACGGCTCCCGGTGCACCTGACTGTTCGGCTCGACGACCACCGGCCCGTGAAACGCCACGCCATGCTTTGCGCCGTCGGCAACGTCGGAGACCTTCCTAGCAACCTCACCCTCATCCCCGGTGCGAGACCCGACGACGGGCTTCTCGATCTCTACATAGCCTCGCCTCGCCGGCTCCAGCACTGGCTCAGATTGGCACTCCGGTTGATCACCCGTCGCCCCAAAAAGGACGACCAGGTTGACCAGCACATCGGAAGCAGTGTGGAAATCACGCTCCATGACGAACATGCCCATCAGCTCGACGGAGAAGTCGCCGGGGAATGCTCCACCCTCACCGCCGAGGTACAACTCGGCGTCCTCAACATCAACGTCCAGCCTGCAGACACTGCAACCCAGGCCCGGGCGACAAGAGTCGAAGGTAGCCAGCTCCCCCGCGCCAGTGGAGACACCGGTGCCAGAACGTGAAGTCTCGGCCGCCACCAGACATCTGACTCGGCGACAGCGGCGAGAGCTGCGGCATGGCAGTTACGGACTGACCCCTAGCATCAGCACGGTCGCTGGACGGCCTGTACGTTCGCTCACAGCCGGCGTGATCGACACGCTTCCCGAGATCGTCATGGTTCCCGGACTAGGAGCACCGGGATACCTGGCCCCGTTGGCCCGGAAAAGCTCCGCCTGGACGCGCACCACCGTGCTCGACCTACCCGGCTGGAAAGGTGGCCGAGCTGTCAGCTGCCCCCCAACTTTGGATGGTGTCGGGGTCAGTACGGCACGCTGGCTTGAGCAAACCAACCGGCATGATGTGATCCTCCTCGGCCACTCCACCGGCGCCCAGTCGGTCCTCCGAACCGCCCTGCTTGTGCCGGACCGGGTGGTAGGAGTAGTTCTGGCGGGACCCACCTTCGACCCTGATGCCCGCACCATTCCCACGCTGCTGCGGCGTCTCCTGAGGACCATCCCACGCGAGGCCCCGGCCGAGCTGCCAACCGCCGGCCCGTCCTACCTGTCCAGCGGCGGCCTGCCGCTGGTGCGCTTCCTCCTCTCGGCACTTCCCGATCAGCCCGAACAGCTCATCGTCCAATTGCCGATGCCGGCGTTGGTCATCACGGGCGAACATGATGGTTTCGCACCACCCGGCTGGGCGGGCCGCCTCGCTCAGCTCGGCTCCGCGCCCCTCCGGATCATTCCCGGCGCCCACAACGCCTGCTTCCCCCACCCCGAAGAAGCCGACACCGCCCTGCATGCCTGGGCCAGCCGCCTGCGCCACTAACTTGACGTTTCGGCGGCGACCGGATTCTGTATAACAGCTCAGCTCCTGGCAGCCCTGAGTCTGCAACGGCTTTGATCAGTAGGCGTGTAACCCTTTGGCGTCTGGTCCCCGGCCACTTGATCTCGGAGGCGCCGCCGCCTCATGCTGCAAGCGACGGCGAAGCTGGGCACTGGCCATCTTGATCAACAGTCGCCATCCCTGATTCCGAATCACCACCCGGCTACTGCGTTCACCGGCTAGCTAAGCTGAGAACGGCGACTCCGGGCCGCCCTCGAAAGCCCGACAGGCCGCACAAGCAGTTCAAACCTGATAAACGTCCTTTTCGTATCTCCGCTTCCGGGTCGGTCAATTCGGGTTTGGACTCTCCCAAGGTCACAAGCGGGGCGGCAGAATTCTCCAGAAATGTATAATCAGGTGGTGGAATTACCGCAGATCAAACTCATCCAGCGAGTCAAAGACAAATGCAAGCGAGACGACCGGCTTGATGCGGCTCTGATGTACGGGTCATTCACGAAAGGAGAGGGTGACCAGTACTCAGACATCGAGTTCTGGCTCTTCTTCGACTCCGAGAGGCTCAGCGATATTGACCAAGAGCAGTGGATCGAAGATATTGGGCCCATCTATTGGACAGTATTGAACGAACACGCAACCCGGGTCGCCTTCTTCAAGGACCACCTGATAAGGGGCGAGTTCCACTTCGTTGCGACTTCGAGTATGAGAGGAGTCAAGGACTGGCCAGCCGTCGAGACTGAGAGAGCCTGTGAAATGGTGATCGTTGATCGTACGAACCAGCTCCAAGGCTACATCGAAGCCGGGGAGCCGGCGATCCCTTCGTCTCCGGCTCAAATCGAACAATTATGTGGACAATACCTCAACTGGTATCTATTCGGTCGCAATGTGCTTAGACGCGGTGACCTAGCTCAAGCGCACATGGTTCTCGGGATCCTACAGGGTTATCTCATCTGGATGGCCCGCATGCTGGAAGCGTCCACGAAGCACTGGCAGACCCAATCCAAGAGTTTGGAAACGGAGTTGTCCCCGGAGTCATATCGAGAGTTTGTTCAGACTACGGCTCGATGCGAGTCAGATGAATTAGATCGAGCTTATAAAGCTGCCTGGTCATGGGGTGGTGAGCTGATAAACCGGCTGGAACGACAACGTGGGTTTTCCATCCCGCCCGAGCTAATACAGGCGATGGCAGTCCACTATCCATAACCGAAAAGCACCACCCCTGCAATTCAAAGTCCGCGGCTGGTGACCGCCGCGATCACGTGGACCGTCATGGCCCCGTCGGGCAGAGGCTGCGTCCTCAATCGCATCAGCCCTCGGCACCACCTCAAGGTGGAGGCGCGCAAATTCCAAAACATTGAATTTCGATACTTCAAGCCAGTGGCCCGCGGGAGAACGATGAGTGATCTCCTCGAGGTTGAAGCGCCTGGGGTGACCTCGATGATATGGTTGGCATTAATGCACCTCATATCATGGAACGTTAATGGATTGCGATCGGTGGGGCGAAATGCTGGCCTCGATGCCGTCCTCAGCCTCAGGCCGGACGTGTTACTGCTCCAAGAAACCAAACTTCGGCGCGATGCGGCTCCAACTGCACTCGCTGCATATCACGCCTCATTCAATTCGGCTGCCGCTTCCTCTCATTGGGGGGTCGCTACCCTCTCTCGCATTCGCCCGGTTTATGTCGCCACATCAGTAATTTCCAATCGTCGCTTCGACGATGAGGGGCGCTCGATCCTATCTTTATTTCCCAAGCTTGCAGTTCTCAATGTCTACATTCCTCAGGGTAACCGAGATGGGCGCAACCTAGCCTACAAGTTGGACTGCATAACCGCTCTTACTGACTTCTTGAAACGATGGGACGGCCCACCCTTACTCTTATGCGGCGACTTCAACATTGCCAGAGATGAGAGAGACTTGGCGAGGCCTGCAGCAAACAATGGACATGTCATGTTCACGACGGAAGAACGTGCGCTTTTTGAGCAGTTGCTGATGGTGGGCTACGTCGACAGTTTGCGAGAACTCTATCCGGGTGAAAAAGGCATTTACAGCTGGTGGCCCTATGCCTTTTCCGCCAGAACCAGGAACCTGGGATGGCGGCTTGACTATATTCTCGTACCGTCTGCCTTGCGAGGTTTCATTGTAGATGTAGAACACAAAGCCAACATTCTCGGATCAGACCACTGTCCCGTCGAGTTGAACCTAAACGCAGAAGTAACCTAAAATGTTATGACAATGGCAAGGCCGCCTTCCGCTTGAAGGCAGTCGCGCATCGCGATCTCGATCAGCAGGCATCTTGCGGAGAGCAGCCGGCATCCGGGTTGCCGAAACGCGACCCCAGTGATGTCGATGGAGCTGGACCTGGTGAGCAACGCGTCACAGCGTCTGCTCGGCAATGGCGGGGTCAGGGTCGGGTGCCGAACTCGGCCATGCCGACGGTCCAGGCGTGGGCACGCTCGCTCAGGGTGAAGCCGAGCCCTGGGCGGTCAGAGACCCACATGCGTCCGTCACGGGTTTCGAGGTGCTCATTGAACAGCGGGTCGAGCCAGTCGAAGTGCTCAACCCACGGCTCGATCGGGTACGAAGCGGCCAGGTGGCAGTGGATCTCCATCGCGAAATGCGGGGCGATCTCCAGCTGCTTGGACTCGGCGATCGTGGCGAGCTTGAGGAATTGGGTGATGCCGCCGATGCGTGGGGCATCGGGCTGGATGATGTCGGCCGCGCCGGCGTCAATCAGCCGTACGTGCTCGGCGACGCTGGCCAGCATTTCACCGGTGGCGATCGGGGTGTCAAGGGATCGGGCCAGGTTGGCGTGGCCTTCGGCGTCGTAGGCGTCCAGCGGCTCCTCGATCCACACCAGCCTGAACTCCTCGAACACGCGACCCATCCGCAGCGCTGTTGCCCGATCCCACTGCTGGTTGGCGTCGACCATTAGCGGCACGTCGTCGTCGAGGAATTCACGCACCCTGCTGACCCTGGCCACATCAATGCGCCAATCCGGCTGGCCGACCTTGAGCTTGATCCCGCCGATGCCGGCTTCCAGCGATGCGGCCGCGTTGTCTAGGACCTGCTCGATCGGAGTGTGCAGGAATCCCCCTGAGGTGTTGTAGGTGCGGACGGAGTCCCGATAGCTGCCGAGCAGCTTGGCGAGCGGAAGCCCGGCCCGCTTGGCCTTCAGGTCCCACAGCGCCACGTCGAAGGCGGCGATGGCCTGGGTCGCCAATCCGCTGCGGCCGACGGAGGCGCCGGCCCAGCACAGCTTGACCCAAAGCTTGCCGATGTCACTGGGGTCCTCGCCGATCAAGACCTCGGCGATCTCGCTGGCGTGCGCGAACTGGGCAGGGCCACCGGCCCGCTTGGAGTAGGAGAACCCGATGCCCTCGCTGCCCTCCTGTGTCGTCACCTCGACGAACAGGATGGCGACCTCGGTCATCGGCTTCTGACGTCCGGTGAGGACCTTTGCGTCACTGATCGGCGTGGTCAGGGGAAGCTTGATGCTGGAAAGCTTCAGACGGGCGATCCGGTCCAGCGTGGCGTGACCGGCAGAGGCGGCGATGCGCGGAGCATCCTTGGCTGACAGGGCACTCGTCGGCGGCGCTGCGGTCTGGGTCGTCATGGCGTTCCTCTCTCTGAACGGTGCAGCTGTGGAGGCGGCGGGTCAGACCCGGTCGGCGAGGAGCGAGGTCTGAGCGAGCGACTCGTAGTGCTGAACCAGACCGCTGTGGTCCTCGCGGTCGTGTCCGGCAGCTTTGAGCGCGGTCATCATCTCCAGCACCGCGGCGGTCAGCGGTAGCGGTGCGCCGATGCCGTGAGAGGTGTCCAACGCGTTCAGCAGGTCTTTGATGTGAAGGTTGATGCGGAATCCCGGCCGGAAATTGTGATTCAGCATCATCGGTGCCTTCGCCTCGAGTACGGTGCTGCCGGCGAGTCCGCCCTGGATTGCTTCGACCACCGCCTGCGGCGAAACCCCGGCCTTCTGGGCGAGCACCAGGGCCTCGGAGACCGCGGCAATGTTCAGCGCGACGACCACCTGGTTGGCCAGTTTTGCGATGTTCCCGGCGCCGATCTCGCCGACGAAGACGACTGAGGCGGCCATGTCCGCGAGGACGTGTTGGACCTGATCGAACACAGCCCGATCCCCGCCGACCATGACCGACAGGGTGCCGTCGATGGCCTTTGGCTCTCCGCCGCTGACCGGGGCGTCGAGCATCGGGATTCCTTCAGCTGCCAGCCCCTCCGAGATCTCCCGGGCCACGAGAGGGGCGATCGAGCTCATGTCAACGAATATCAGCCCGGGATGCGCGCCTTCGATGATGCCGTCGGGGCCGAGCGCGACGGCAGCCACGTCGGGAGAGTTCGGCAGCATGGTGATCACCAGGTCGACCCCGGCGGCGATATCGCGCGGAGTCTCGGCGGCACTGGCGCCTGCCGCGGTCAGCTCCTGAGCAGCGGTGGCGTTATGGGCGCTAACGACGAGCTTATGACCGGCCTTGATCAGGTTCGTGGCCATGGGCTTGCCCATGATCCCCAGGCCGATGAATCCGATATTCACTTCTATGCGTTCCTCTCCGCGACGAACCTCTCAGGCGTGCTGTGCACCGGTATGGCCGGTCCGGACTTCGACACCGAGGACATGAGTCGTTCGGCCCGGTCCTTCAGGGCGCCGATGTCGCCGCCCAGGAGTACGTCGGCGAGGAGGGCGCTGCTCACACCAACGGCCACGGCGCCCGCGTCGAGGTACTGCGCCGCGGCCTCCACGGTGACGCCGCCGGTGGGCATGATCGCCACGTCCGGGAGCGGACCCCGCAGTTCTTTCAAGTAGCTCACCCCGCCGAGAGGTCCGATCGGTGACACCTTGACTGCCGGTACGCCCGCGTTCCAGGCGGTGACAACTTCGGTCGGGGTAAGCGCACCAGGGACGAAAGCGATTCTCTGCTCCAGGGCCGCATCCACCAGCTCGGGCAGGAAGATCTGGCTCACGCTGAATTCCGCGCCGACGTCGGCGGCGGCTCGAAGGTGGTCCACGGTCCGCACCGTGCCAACACCGACTAGTGCATCCGGCAGCGTCTTGCGGAGCACGACGAGTGCATCAAGAGCGCCCACGGTGGTGAGGGTGTACTCAAAGCAGCGGACGCCCGCATCCCACAGCACCTCGGAGGCGGGCACGAAGTACTCAGCGGTGGGTGCGCGGAACACGGCCACAACCGCCCGCGGCGGCAGCGGTGATGGTCGCACGTCGGTGGTCATCAGATGCCTCCATTGGGTGCGTCGTTCTGAGCTGTTCTCATCCGGGTTACGGCTGTCCGGCGTCGTCACCAATGCCCGGTGCCCGACATCTATGGACGGCGCGAAGTTCGTCAAGCGCTGCTTCGCTGACTGATCAGCTCATCGAGCCGCTGAAGGTCGTCGGAGGCCAGCCAGGTTTCCTCCAGCAGGGTTCCGCCGGACCGCTGGACGGCCGCGCGAAGCGGAGAAGCCCAGGTGTGCTCGATAAGTGCGACCGCAGCCGTTCCGCCAGCCGGTACCGCGTCGGCGAGCGACCACATCGGGCCGGTCACATGTCCAGTCCCTCCACCTTCGACCTCAACGCTTTCGTCAGACGCCTCAGTCACAGGCTGGCCGAGGAGTTCGGCGGTTACGCTGCTGAGATCCGCGCGGACCTCGTCCGGAAGATCCGCGGTCTGCAAAGTGCCGTCATCGGCATGGGACACGAGCAGCAGGTCGACAAGCCGGACGATCCCGGCCTTGCCTAACCGGGTGAGCTCAGCCAGAACCTCTCCGGAGAAGGCTGGTCGATCAAACCCGACCACCAATACCTGCACTGGGCCAATCACTTCGCCACCCGACTCTGCAGAGCTTGGAACTCCGACTCCGTGATCACCCCTGTCGCGAGCAGGTGCTGGAGCGCGAGTTGGGTGTCCGATCCCCGATAACGTTCTGATTCGGAGCTAGTGCGCTGCTCTGGGACGGGAGCTTTGGATGGCATCGACATCGACGGCCTGCCCTGGTGAGACACCGCATATGCCTGCGCCGGAGTCAACCGGCCGCCGTAGTAGGGCACGTCTCCAGTCATCCCAACGCGCAACAGCTGCCGAGGCACCAAGAGCATAGGAGCCCTCCTTCCTTCAGGTGACGCTTCAGAGCTTATGGCCCTACTCGTCGGCGTTAGCTGCGAAAGAGCTCCACTGCTCGCTACACCATCGCGGGCCCTGGCTTGGCCCGCTGACCGCAGAAGGGGAACGGAGCCTCAGGGTGACCGCGGCACGTCAACGGTTGGCGGTGTCCAATCCGATGTCGCCAGCAGTCACCGCTTGGCCCCCGATCAGCAACTCGCCGACCTCCAGGCGGTCGACCTTGAGCTGTTTGGCCTGGGCCTTGCCGACCTTGAGTCGCCCGATAGCAAGCGCACCGACGGCCACGGCACCAGCGGCCGCGGCGCCTGCTGCAACGGCACCGCTAGCCAGTGCAATGGCAGTGAGGCCGCCGACGCCGACGCCGCCTACCTGCACGCCCCCAACTTTCGCCTGGGGCACTACGGCCCCTGACGTCGCGGGTCTCTTCTTCATCACCTTTGCTCCTTTGCCTGGACTATGACGGAGTTTAGGTGTGCTCTGAGACAGCCATCGTGTCGAGATGCCTGTGCGGGTCTCGTTGGGCGGAGAGCGACCGCCGATGTGATCGGCGCGCGTTTCTCCATGGGTGGAATGACCTGCACCAAGACTGGATAGGCACTAGTCGGTGGGCACCCAGATCCGCATCGCACCCTGTGTTCTGTTACCCCACACGTAGTACGGCACAGCGGTGAGCGTCACCGGTTCGCCGGCTGCGGTGGCAGCGGTGTTCGCTCGACGATAGGGCCACCAGGAGAATGAGCCGGTTCGCGCCCGGAGATGACCGGCGGTACGGAGGGTTGTCAGACCGGTGAGGACGCCTTCGCCCGGTACCACCTCGATTGCCGCAGTGGGATCGACTGTGATGTCGTCGAGCCGGTGACCGGGGTTGTCGACCGATTCCAGGCAATAGACCAGCGGTCCGCGCTCGAGCGCGACGCTGCCGCGGGCGGCGTCGAGCCGTGGGTCGGCTGCGGTGAACCGGGGCTGCAGTGGCAGAGCCAGCACCACTTCGTCTCCGATCCGCCAATCACGTTCGACCACCCACCAGCCGTCAACAGGTTCTGAAGCGACTCGGCCGCCGTTGACGCTCAAGGTTGTTTGCTGGGCCCACTCGGGTATCCGCAGCGCCAGCTCCCACGAACCGCCCGGTCCACTCGTTACCCATACCTTGACGGTGCTGTCCCAGGGGTAGTTCGTAGCGACCTCCAGCGCGACCTCTCCGTCGGCCACTTCTGCGGCGTACTTGCCAGTCATGTACTGGTGCAGCACGGCTCTGGATGGGCTGCCAAGGAGCACGTAGTGCTCTAGCGAGGCGAGGGTGCGCATGACATTGGGGGGGCAGCAGGCGCAGCGGAACCAGGTGCGCCGTTCGTAGTCGTCGTCGCCGCCGCGGGCAGTGTGGCCATCCCGGACCTGGAGCGGATTGGCGTAGATGTATCGCTGGCCGTCGAGCGAGACACCGGCTAAGAAACCGTTGTAGAGGGTGCGTTCGATCAAGTCTGCGTACTTCGCCTCGCCGGTGATCATCAGCATCCGCCAGGAGAACATGATCGAGGAGATCGCCGCGCAGGTTTCGCAGTAGCTGCGTTCGTTGGGCAGCTCGTATGGGTCGCCGAAGGATTCGTCCTTGTGGTGGGCGCCGATGCCGCCGGTGATGTAGGTCTTGGTTGTCACCATCTCCGCCCAGAGCCGCTCAAGCGGTGCAAGGAGTGTGTGGTCGCCGGTCTCGACGTAAAGGTCGGCGACTCCGGCGAGCAGGTACATCTGACGGACCGCGTGCCCTTCCACTGAATGCGCCTCGCGGATCGGACGATGGTCCTGCCAGTAGTGCCGGCCGAACCTGCCGTCGCCGAGCAGGCCGGAGCCGCGCCGATCGACGAAGTATCGGGCCTGCTCCAGATACCGCTGGTCCCCGGTTTCCCGGTACAGCTCGACAAGAGCGCTTTCGATCTCTGGGTGGCCGCAGATGCCATCGATCTGGCCTGGCTCGGCGCCGACCGCGTCGACGATGAGGTCGGCGCTCCGGCGAGCCACCTCCAGGAGCCCGGAGTGGCCCGCGGTCCGGTGCAGAGCGACGGCGGCTTGGATGAGATGACCGGCGCAGTACAGCTCGTGTCCCCATTGGAGCTGAACGAACCGTTCACCCGGAAACCGGACCTGGAAGTAGGAGTTCAGGTAGCCGTCAGGCTGCTGCGAGGCACGGAGTAGCTGCTCGGTCTCGGCCAACTGGTTCTGCAGCCGGTCGGCTGCTGCCTGGTCGAGCGCGGGGTCGGCGAGCAGCCAGCCCACCGACTCCAGCCATTTGTAGATGTCACTGTCCATGAACGGGAGGTCGTTCACGTACTCCCCGGTTGTGCGGCCGGCGGCAAGCTCGAGGTTGTGGAAGTTGCCGGCCTCTTGCAGCCGGTCCCAGCCGCCGGGAACGCTAACGTTCCGGTTCACCCGCCGCCGGTCAGCCCAAAGTCCACCGGTGATCTGGCCCGTGGTCAATGGGCGAAGCCTGGTCATGTCGGCAGCCACGGGTCGAACCGGGCCGAGAGCGTACTGGGTTTGGGTCATTCAAGATCACCCCTCCGGCGACTGACTTGCTCGTATTGCTGGAGCCTAAGCATCGCTGGTGTTGAGAGCGACGGCTCCTGCGAGTAGGGCTGCAGCGGCCCAGCCGATGAGAGTGAGCAGTCCAACCACAGGGCTGTACGGCTGGTCGGCCCCGGTGATGAACGTCTCGCCTGCGACGTTCGGAAAGTAGGTGGAGATCGTCACCAGCCAGTCCCAGCCGAAAGATGACCCAAGTCCGCCCAACAGCACAGAGGCCATGAGAAGCAACAGGAACAGTATGGAGACCGTGGCCGCAGAGCTGCGTGTGAGGGTGCCAATGCCCATGGCGACCATGCTGATCAACCCGCTGTACAGGCCGATGGCGAGGATCGTGCGCACGGTGTCGCCGGCCGAGAAGTGCCCGTACTGCCCGAGGGACGGCACTGCGGCCGATACTCCCACGACGCCCAGCAGCTTCCTACGACCAAGCCGAAAGACGCCACGATGCCCGCCTTGCACAGGAGCAGTCGTTTGCGGGCAGGTACGCACTGCAGCGAGAACTTGATCGAACGAGTTGCATACTCCGACGTGATCAACAGCATCGCAGGAACGGGCACGATGAACTGTACGAAGTTGACGCCACTGATCGCCACACTCGTGTACGTCACCGATCCGGGCGGTCCTGACTCGGCCGCCAGCTCGTTTGCCGCATCCGTGCCGCCTAGGGCGGCTACTACCACCATCGCCAGTAAGGCTCCGTCAACTGCCCACCAGGTGGAGCGCACGCTGCGCAGTTTGATCCATTCAGAGGCCCATACGGGGCTCAGCGTGTTCATCTGTTCATCGGCTCCGTGTACTCGACGCTGTCGGCGGTCAGCTCGAGGTAGGCCTGTTCCAAGGTGGTCTCAACTGACCGCAGCTCGTGCAGTCGAACGCCGGACTCGTACGCGAGGTCGCCGATCCGCTCGACGCTCAAGCCGGTGACAGTCAGCTCTGCCGTGGATTTCCAATTAATCTGATGGCCGGCCAATGCAGCTGCAAGCGGCCCGAGATCGGGTCCGCGCACCTGCACCGAGCCACTACTCAGCATCGCCCTTAGGTCGGTGTCGGCGAGTAGTCTGCCCCGACCGATCACCACCAGCCGGTCTGCGGTTTGTTCCATCTCGCTCATCAGATGTGATGAGACGAAGACGGTGCGGCCCTGCTCGGCGAACTCGCGCAAGAACGTACGGATCCACCGCACGCCGTCAGGGTCCAAGCCATTCACCGGCTCGTCCAGCATCAGCACCTGCGGGTCGCCGAGGATTGCGCCCGCGATGCCTAGCCGCTGGCTCATCCCCAGCGAAAAAGTGCCGGCGAGCCGGTTGGCGACATCAGTGAGCCCGACCGCATTCAGCACCTCGTGACCCGGCGGGCGGAGATGCGGTGGGGTCGCCGCCATCGCGCGCAGGTGGTTGCGGGCGCTGCGCCGAGGGTGGACCGCGGTGGCGTCGAGCAGGGCGCCGATCTCGCGCACTGGGTGACGGTGTTCGGCGTGCTGTTTGCCGTTGACCAGGGCTCGGCCGGCGGTCGGCCGGTCCAGCCCGAGTATTAGTCGCATGGTGGTGGACTTGCCGGTGCCGTTCGGGCCGAGGAAACCGGTGACCAGCCCTGGCGTGATCTCGACGGTGAGGCCATCGACAGCCGTCTTGTCGCCGTATCGCTTGGTCAGGCCAGTGAGCGTGATCATGGCCCGAACGTACGAGCCGAACCGGCCGCACACCATGAACAATCGGAACCAACCGACCCTGATTTTGCCCGGGTCGCCCCCAATCGGCGTGCGCGACCGGGGAGCCACACGGACCGGATCACCGGTAGGAAGGACCACTAATGACCCAACCGGATTCATCGCGGACCGGCGGCTCTGTCCACGACGGCGTGCACCTCCGCCTCGTCTCGCCCCAGTGGCAGGGCGGCGGCACATCCAGCGTCAAGGCGTATGCTTCGGAGTTCCCGTTCAACGTTGCCCGCCGCGGATATGCCGTGGGCTCGGCAGTCCTCGAAGCGGTCCTGCCGCCCCACGACGGCCCCACCGCGACCGCGCCGGCCACGATGTCCGACGCCGGCCTTGAGCAACGCGACGGCATCGAAGCCAAGACGGTGATCCTCGAGCAACTCGCGCGCGCACTGGCGGTTATTGGCCAGCACGACCCAGCGCGGATTACGACCCTCGGAGGCGAGTGCTCCGTGAGCGTGGCACCGTTCTCGGAACTCGCTCGCAGGTACGGCGACGATCTGGCGATCCTCTGGATCGACTCGCACCCCGACATCGGCACCCCTCAGAGCGAGTATCCGGGTTACCACGCGATGCCGTCGCCACACTCACCGGCCACGGTGACCCCGCCGTGCTGGAGTTGCTCCCGGCCACCGTCTCGCCAGATCGGGTTGCCCTAGTGGGGGTGCACTCGTGGGACGATTACGACTTCCCGAACGTGGCGGAGTGGGGCATCGAGTCGTTTAGTCCCGACCAGCTCCGAGGATCCACTCGGCCCCTGCTCGACTGGGTCGCGGCCACCGGCTGTTCCCGCGTCGCCATCCACTTCGATGTCGACAC